>PVBE012379300.1_pt1 | contig 81705 bp, 71 predicted proteins | sample 1631181 | NCBI WGS metagenome assembly PVBE01 (sample SAMN08397723, study PRJNA350692) | Marine metagenome, whole genome shotgun sequencing project. | isolation source: water | place: Pacific Ocean | collected 2012-04 | reverse complement strand
TTGATTCGATTTCGACTACTGGGCGCCCCGGTGGCTTGGTGACAAGCGGTCAGCGGTCAGCGGTCAGCGGTCAGCTTGTTGGTCGCTCATTCGCCGGCCGGTAGCTGATCATCGATGCTGAGCTTTGCGGCCTCCCCCGCCTGCGCGGGCTCCGATTGCAGGCTGCACAACGAGCGTCGAGGGGCCGCCAAGAGGGCTGAAAGCTGACTGCTAAAAGCTGAAAGCCAGCGCGCGAGCCCGGGAGAGAAAGGTTGATCGACCTCAAAGGAGAGCGCGCTAGCGAAGCCTCAATTGCACTGCACCATGTCGGCCACCTCCTTGCTGCCCCAGGCGTGGCGCGCGGCCAGAGTGGTGACCCTCAAGTAGGTGCCCTTGGGAGCTTCGCCCTTGCGCATGACCTCCACCGCGTAGGGCGATGAGCCGGGCTGGTCCTTGGCACAGCCGGCGTTGGGCACCACGCGCCAGCAGGGGCAGGCGTCGCCGCAGTGGTCCTTGCCCACCTTGGCGTCGAAGAGCGGGGCCGGGCAGCGCTGCACCTTGGCCGGGCCGGCCGCGGTGATCTCCTGCACGTCGAACTTGGCCCGCTCCAGGCAGCCGGCCTCGCAGGTGACCACGTCGCCCTTGCTGTTTTTGCCGATGACGTCGCCCTTGCGGCAGAGCAGGCCGCCGTTGTCCGTGAGCCGCGGCGGGTTGAGGCACATGGTGCCGAGGGCGCCGACGATGGACTTACCCACCCGCTCCAGGGCCTTGGAGAAGTCGCTGTCGCAGATGCTGGTGAAGTTCTCCTCGCGGTAGTCGCCGTTTTGATCCTTCCAGTAGGGGGCGTTGGAGGCGCCGGATTTGATGTCGGCCACCTCCCTGGCGGAGAGCTTCTTGGCGAAGGAGTGGACCACCGACTTGAGGCGGATGGCCGGCACGGCCATGCCGAGGGAGGACTGACAGCTGGCCCTCAGCGCGGGGTTGGACCCGTCGAGGGTCACGTCCACGGGGCTGGTGGGTCCGGCGATGGCGGCCATGATCACGCGCCCGGAGTTCTGCTTGCCGTCGGGCGTGCGCTTGATGTTGCGGAAGAAGTCCACGTAGCGCTTGATGCCGTGGAGGTACTTGCCGCCGGGCACGCAGTTCTTGCGCGCGCCGGTGACGGTGCGATCACACTTGCCGCCGGGGCACTGGCAAGAGACGCCGAACTCGAAGCAACGGAACGACGTCAGCGGGCCGAGGGGGTCGGCCATGCCCGAGTGGGACGGGTCGAAGACGCCGGGGTTGGCCGCCGAGCAGTCGTCCTCGTCGGTGATGAAGATCACCGCCAGCAGGGCGTCCCTGTTGTTCTTCGGATCGTTGCGCAAAAAGCCCGGGTTGACGTTGGCCTGGCGATCCAGGGCGCGCCGCGCCGCCTCCAGGGGCTGCTCGAAGCCGCAGCCCTGCACGCCCAGCCGCGCGATGCAGGAGAAGGCTTCCCGCACCTTGGCCATGGCGCCGCCGCTGCCCGGTACGTTGGTCTTGCCCTCGTGGTAGCTGATCCACGGGTTGGACGGCGGCACGCAGTTGCCCCGGGGCGCGTTGTGCAGCTTGCCGCGGTCGCCGCCGCTGGTCTCGCAGGACGGCAGGTTGTAGGAGCCGGCGCCGAGGTCCGTGCTCACCACGCCGATGCGCACGTTGGGGATCTTGCCGCCCAGCTTCTTGGTGGCCAGGGCGTCGATCAGCTTGGGGAACTGCTTGGCCAGGTTCTTCTGCTCGTGCTCCATGGAGTTGGAGTTGTCGATGACAAAGAGGATGTCCACCTCCTTGTCGAGGAACAGCGGCTGCACCGTGGAGATCTCATCGGAGCGGCTGCCCGCGGGCTTCTCCACGGGGCGGGTGACACAGGCCGGGGCCGTCATGGACAGCACCAGCAATACCGGGACGATGTTCTTGCGATTCATGGCGTTTCCTCCTTGTTCAACCCTTTGAACCCTCATTGAGCAAGAAGGGGACCAACGCGAGCAGCCCGTGGTCAGAACAGATCGCCAGCGGCTGCTGCCATTGGCTTTTCGTGGTTCTGGCCGGCGCAGCGTGGGCCGCCGCCATCTGCAGGCACGTGACAACTTTGGTGCCATCCAGTGACAACTTGGTTGGCGCTTTTTGTGCTACCATCAATCCTCACTTCGAGACGGGGACGATGGCCGCAAACCAGCTGAAGAAGATCCTCGTGGTGGACGACGAGGAGAACATCCGCCACATGCTCGCCACGGTGCTCAAGTCCGAGGGCTACCAGGTGACCCGCGCCGCCTCGGCGGAGGAGGCGGAGGAGCTGTTGGCCGACCAGCCCTTCGACGTGGTGCTCTCGGACATCCGCATGCCGCGGGTGGACGGGCTCGAGCTGCTGGACCGCATCCAGGGGAAGTACCCCGACATGGTGGTGGTGATGATGTCGGCCTACGGCACCGTGGACACCGCCATCGAGGCCATGAAGCGCGGGGCCTACGACTACATCTCCAAGCCGTTCAAACCGGACGAGGCCATCCTCCTGCTGCGCAAGGCCGAGGAGCGCGAGCGGCTCAAGCGGGAGAACCTCAGCCTGCGCCTGGAGAAGAACATGCTCCAGGGCGGCATGGGCAAGATGGTGGGGCGCAGCGAGCGCATGCAGGAGGTCTTCAAGACGATCTACAAGATCGCCGAGTACAAGACCACCGTCTTGATTCAGGGCGAGTCGGGCACCGGCAAGGAGCTGGTGGCGCGGGCGATCCACGACAACAGCCCCCGCGCAGAGAGCGCCTCGTTCGTGGCTGTCAACTGCGGCGCCATCCCCGAGAACCTGCTGGAGTCGGAGCTGTTCGGTCACGTCAAGGGCGCCTTCACCAGCGCTGACCGCGACAAGAAGGGGCTCTTCGCCGAGGCCCACACCGGCACGCTGTTTCTCGACGAGATCGGCGAGCTGCCGTTGAACCTGCAGGTGAAGCTGCTGCGCGCCTTGCAGGAAGAGGAGATACGCCCCGTGGGCGGCACGCGCGACGTGAAGGTGGACGTACGCGTGGTGGCCGCCACAGTGCGCGATCTGTCCGCCGAGGTGGATGCAGGCACCTTCCGCGAGGACCTCTACTACCGGCTCAACGTCCTGCCCCTGCGCCTGCCGCCGTTGCGTGAGCGCATCGAGGACGTGCGCGCGCTGGTGGACCACTTCATCGAGAGCAACAACGCGCGCCTCGGCATGCAGTGCGAGGGCATCTCACCCGACGCGCTCAAGCTGTTGGTGCGGTACCCCTGGCCCGGTAACGTCCGCGAGCTGGAGAACACCATCGAGCACGCCATGGTGTTGGCCGAGAGCACGGTCATCGAGCTCGAGAGCCTGCCGGAAAAAATTCGTCAGACCAGCGACCGTATCCGCCAGACCCTGCTCTCCGGTGAGATGAGCATCAAGAAGACCACCCGCATCGTGGAAGAGGAGCTGATCCGCCGCGCGCTGAAAAAGACCGGCGGCAACCGCACAAACGCGGCCAAGATCCTGGAGATCAGCCACCGCGCACTGCTCTACAAGATAAAGGAGTTCGGGCTGTCCGACCTGTGAGCCGCCTGGCTCACGGGGGAGATCGCAGTTCAGGCCCGCGCAAGATCGCCGAAAAATAAGTTTACATAATCCAGGATCTCGGTGACGGGTATCTTCGATTGTTCTTATATTTCGAATAATTGAAAAAGATCCTGGCCGGAGCGTGGCCCAATGGGCGGCGTTAGGTGACCAATAAATTCTGTTGCTGGCACCTCCCCGACGAGCCATTTTTTTGGGAATATCAGATTATCAATTTACAATTTCGATCGTTGTCATTCCATGGCGACCTCCGGATCCCCGAGATGGGGTGAAAAAAGGGCGCAGGAAGAGGAAGAAGGAACAACGATGACATGGCTGGAATGTGCCCTATTAATAGATAAAAGTAACTTAATTATGCCTAAATTATATGCACCGAGACTTGACAGTTAGGATGGAGGAGTTTCATAATTGTCCGGATCTGTCAGCTAGATCCTTCAGCCCTCAAGCTACAGAACGGTACAATAATGAATACCCCGAAAACCGATCATGAACTGAGCACCGATGAAGCACGTGACACCAAAGACACGACCGCGAGCGGTGACCAGAGTAGCAACGAACAGGCGCCAACCTCTCAACGTGGCGGGCAGCCTGGCAGGGTTGAAAAAAAGAGTGAGACGAAGAGCGAACAGAAAAAAGGCGCGGCCAAGCAGGCCAAGCCGTTGCGCAAGAACAACGTGCGCAAGATGAGGATGGAGCGCATGATGAGCAAGGCCGAGTTGGCTCGACGCGCTGGCCTCTCTTCGTTGACCATCGACAGGGTAGAGAAGGGAATGGCCTGTCGCATGGACACCAAGCGCAAGATCCTCGAGGCGCTCGGGCTCACTCCATCGGATCGAGTCATCGTCTTCGGTGAAGATGACTGAGCGAGTATCGCGACTAGTATTGAACAGACGAACCTGAGCTCCAGAAGGGACAGCGGCGACAATGGCCAAGAACTGTGTAGGCCTTGATATCGGAAGCAACGCCATAAAGGTCGTCCAGGTCAAGGAGACCAAGAAGGGCGTCCAGCTTCTGAACTTCGGTATCGAGCCGGTGCCACCCCAGAGCATCGTGGACGGCTCGGTGATGAACACCACGGTTGTGGCCGAGTCTATCCGCGACCTCTTCTCCAAGCTGCGCGTGCGGCAGAAGGACGTGGCCATCGCCATCTCCGGGCACTCGGTGATCATCAAGAAGATCGCCGTGCCGAAGATGACCAAGGACGAGCTCGACGACCAGATCTACTGGGAGGCCGAGCACCACATCCCCTTTGCCAAGGACGACGTGGAGATCGACCACCAGATCCTCAACCCCGACACGGGGCAGAACCAGATGGAGGTTCTGCTCGTGGCGGCCAAGCGTGAGGTGGTGGCCGACTACACCTCCATCATCACGGAGGCGGGGCTCAACCCGGTGGTGGTGGACGTGGCGTCGTTCACGCTGCAGAACGGCTTCGAGCTCAACTACGGCATCTCCAGCGAGACCGTGGCTGTGCTCAACATCGGCGCGGCCATCAGCACCATCACCATCATCACCAACGGCTCGAGCACGTTCACCCGCGATGTAACCATCGGCGGCAACGCGTTCACCGAGGAGATCCAGAAGCAGCTCAACGTGGGCTACGAGGAGGCCGAGGCGTTCAAGTGCGGTGGCACCGAGGGCGACGAGGTGGTACCACAAGAGGTGGACGGTATCCTCATGCAACAGGCCGACGTGATGGCTGGCGAGTTCCAGCGTTCGTTCGACTTCTACCTGGCCACGACCTCGGAGGGGCAGATCGACCGGATCTTCCTCGCCGGCGGCAGCGCCAGGGTTCCCGCGCTTCAGCAATCCATCGAGGCGCGCGCCAGGCTCCCCCTGGAGGTCATGGATCCGTTCCGTGAGGTTTTAATCGACGACTCGAAGTTCGACCTTGAGTACATCCAGCGGCAGGCTCCAATGGCCAGCATCGCTGTGGGGTTGGCGCTTCGAAGAGAAGGAGACTCCCTGTAGCCGTGAGGCTCGGAGGACATAAGCCATGATTCGCATCAACCTGCTGCCGGTAAAGCAAGTCAAGAAGGTCCAGGCCGGACAGCGGCAGCTGATGATCTTCGCCCTGGCGGTCATCGCCGAGGTGGCGGTCTTCTTCTTCCTCTACACCGTGCAGGCCGGCGAGGTGGAGGATCGCAATCGGAAGATCGCCATCCTCGAGACGGAGATCGCGCAGCTCAAGAAGGAGGTGGGGGACTTCGACCAGCTCAAGCAGCGGCACGAGCAGCTGCTGGCCCAGCAGAAGGTCATCGACGACCTGCAGAAGGGCCGCACCGGACCGGTGAAGATGATGCGGGAGCTGTCGGAGATTCTCACGCCGGGCAAGGGCCCCACGGTCAACCAGTCGGCCTACGCGATACTGATCCGCACCAACGACACCGCTGCCATCAACGCGCGCTGGAATCCACACCGGCTGTGGCTGGAGGACCTCATCGAAAAGGGAGGGCTGGTCCGCGTAAAGGGCAAGGCCAAGGACCACGACGATGTGGCCGAGTTCAACAGGCGCCTCGTTCACTCAGTCCGCTTCACCGACGACTTCCTGGAGCGCAATGATCTGATCCAGGACAACGTGATGAAGCAGAAACTGGTGCGGTTTTCGATCCGCATGCGGGTCGTCTACTAGGAGAATCATCATGGCTTCCTCAGCAGAACTCATCGAAAAATTCTCCAAGCTACCGACCCAACACAAGATCCTCGGCTTCGTCTTCTTCAGCCTCTTCGCCGGCGTGCTGTTCTACTTCGTCTTCTACTCGGACCTGGTGGAGCAGCAGTCCCTCCTGGAAAAGAAGATCGGCGACCTGAAGACCCAAAAGAAGGAGTACGAGGAGAAGAAGCGGCGCTACCTGGCCTTCCGCGGCGAGGTCAGCAATCTGCTCGAAAAGCAGAAAGAGCTGACCAAGGTCCTGCCGACCAAGTCGGAGATTCACTCCCTGCTGCAGTCGATCCACGCCCAGGGAGAGCTGGCCGGGCTCAACATCCTCACCTTCGCTCAGCAGCCCGAGCAACGGCTGCAGTACTACGCCAAGATCCCGGTGCGGCTGGTGATCACCGGCACCTTCCACCAGATCAACAAGTTCTTCTACTCGGTGGGCAAGCTCAAGCGCATCGTCAACATCCAGGACCTCTCGCTCAAACGAGTGCAGGGTAACGGCGTCAAGCCGAAGCTCAAGGCGACCTTTCTGGCCAGCACGTTCCGCTTCCTGGCCACCAAGCCGCCCCCTCCGCCGGCCAAGAAGGCGGCGCCACCACCGAAGAAGGGGGGGCACTAGGGCATGAGGACTAGCGAGGAAAGAACGATGTCGTTTCTACGAACACTGGGTCGGGCGGCGCTGCCGGGGGTGGCCCTGTTCGGCCTGCTCCTGCTGGGGTGCGACGATGGACCGCCGCCCAAGAAGGAAGAGGAAAAGAAGAAGGAGCCGGCGAAGAAGGCTCCAGTGGCCGCGCCCACCAAGAAGGCGAAGAAGCCGGTCAAGGCCGAGATGGAGCTCACCGAGCGTGACTTCCTCGAGCGCATCGACAACAGAGACCCCTTCCACTCGTTCATCCTGAAGGTGGCCGCCGGTAACCGCCGGCCGGGCCGCCGCCAGCGCAAGGTGGTGCTCAAGCGCTACGCGCTGGATGAGCTGAAGCTCATCGCCGTGGTCACGGGCCAGACGCGGCCGCTGGCCATGTTCCGTGACCCCAAGGGTCTCGGCGTGCCGGTCAAGCGCGGCGACTACATCAGCAAGAGCGAGGGGAAGGTCAAGCAGATCCTGCCGGACAAGGTCGTCGTCGAGATCGAGGCCAGCTCCGAGAGCAGGCGAAGTAAGTCGGACAAGGTGATCCCCCTCCACCAGGCGAAGAACCAGTGACGGGAAAACGAACGAAGCGAGATACGGATACTCAAGGAGTGGCCATGAGCCTCCAACATATAAGCAACCGAACGACACGGGCAATCGTCTCCCTGATCGCGGGCGTCGTCCTGACGGCGGGGGGAACGGCAGGGGCACAGCAGGGGAAGCTTTCCCAGGTCAAGGACGTGCGCTTCGTGGACAGCAAGACCACCGCCATGGTCGAGATCCGCCTGGACCGCAAGGTCCCGTACAAGGTCATCACCTCGGGGGCGGGCAAGATCCTCACCCTGGAGGGAGCGAGGCTGCCGCGGCTGCTGCATCGCGTGCTCGACACGTCCGCCTTCTCGGGCCCCGTGGTGAGCGTGGCGTCGTTTACGCCCCAGGGTAAGACGAGCCAGGTGCAGGTGCAGGTCAAGCTGTCCAGCCCGTCGGTGCGCGGGCGGCTGATCACCCGCGGAACCAACCTCATCTGGGCCTTCTCCAAAAAGGGTGTGGCCCCGCGCAAGCCGCGCAAGGCTCCGGCCAAGACACAGGTGGTGGGCCAGTACAAGCCGCAGCCGGTGGCCGGTTCGCGCACGGGCAAGAAGCGCCGCCGCTACTCCGGCAAGCGCATCGACCTGGACTTCAAGGACGCCGACATCCACAACATCCTGCGCCTGCTCTCCGACGTGGGCAACGTCAACGTGGTCACCAGCGACAAGGTGAGCGGCCGGGTCACCATCCGGATGAAGAACGTGCCCTGGGACCAGGCCCTGGACGTCATCCTCCGCGCCAAGGACCTGGGCCAGGTGCGAGAGGGCAACCTGATCCGCGTGGCCCCGGCCACGGACCTGGAGAAGGAGCGCGAGGCCGAGATCGCCCGCCAGAAGCAGCTGATGCTGCTCAAGCCCCTGGAGACGCGCCTGATCCCGATCAGCTACGCCAGCGCGGCCAAGGTGCTCACCAAGCTCAAGTACGCCATGAGCCCCCGGGGCAAGCTGACCTTTGACGAGCGCACCAACATGATCATCGCCCGGGATACGGGCCGCAACCTGGACCTGATGGAGAAGCTCATCGGCAACCTGGACACGCAGACGCCCCAGGTGCTCATCGAGACGCGCATCGTCGAGGCGCGCTCCAACTACTCCAGGGAGTTCGGTATCCAGTGGGGCGGCTCGTTCCTCGCCAGCTCCGGCACCGGTAACTCCACCGGGCTGGTCTTCCCCAACCAGATCGGCATCGCCGGCGGTGTGTCGGATCAGCAGTCCCCCACGGGCGGCATGCTCTTCGGCAACACGGCCAGCCCCAACTTCGCGGTGGACCTGCCGGCCGCGGTCTCGTCCGGATCTGGTGGCGCGGTTGGCCTGACGCTGGGCTCCGTGTCCGGCGCGGTGAACCTCAACCTGCGCCTCTCCGCCTCGGAGACCCTCGGCGAGATCCGCATCGTCAGCTCTCCGCGCATCATCACCCTGGACAACAAGGAAGCCTCCATCAAGTCCGGCGTCAGCGTGCCCTACTCCCAGGTGAGCGCGCAGGGCGTGCAGACCACCTTCAAGGAGGCGGTGCTGCTGCTCAAGGTCAAGCCCCACGTCACGCCCGACGGCTTCGTCACCATGAACGTCGAGATCCAGCGCGACGAGCCCGACTTCGTCAATACCGGACCCCGTGGCGAGCCGACCATCATCAAGAAAGAGGCCAAGACGCAGATGCTGGTCAAGGACGGCGACACCGCGGTCATCGGCGGCATCTACACCACTCGTGTTGGTGTCTCCAAGCGCAAGGTGCCCTGGCTGGGCGACATCCCCATCCTGGGATACTTGTTCAAGTATAAGAAGCGGAACACGGACCGCACCGAGGTGCTGATATTCATCACCCCGCGCATCGTCAATCAGGCGCGGCAGCTCTCCAGGTGATGCTATAATGTACCCGCTGTACAAGGAGGAATTCATGAAGACGGCAATTGCGTTGGCCTTGCTGCTGTCGGCGGTCGTGGGGACGGGCTGTGTGGACGAGGCCAGGATTTTCTACATCCGACAAAACCAGGTGCCCACGTCCGGCTGCAAGGTGGCGCCCACCACCGCCATCTACAACCCCATGGGGGTGCTGGATGTGTCGGTCAACATGGGCTACTGGCTCTATCCGCTGCTGGAGAACGCGCTGACCGCCACCTCGACCGGAGACGGCGAGCCAGAGCGCAACGCGCTCATCGTCAAGGGCTTCGAGATCCAGCTCGACCTCCAGGGCATGGAGAAAACCAAGGGCTGGGGGGTGGACACCGACCGGCTCAAGTTCTGGCTGCCCGCCTCGGGCTACCTGACCCCCGGCGGCAAGCTGACCGGCCGGATCAAGGTCGTGCCGGACTGGCTAGCCAAGCAGATGGGGGCCCAGAACGGCGGGCCGGTCAAGGCCCAGGCCCAGCCCGGCGGCTGGCCCGTGATCTACGCCGTGGTCACCGCCGTGGCCGCCAAGACGGGCAGCGAGGTGGATTCGGCGGTCTTCGTCTACCCCATCGAGATCTGCAACGGCTGCCTGGTGGACAAGCGCAGCAAGTGCGTGGAGGACCTGACCAAGGACAAGACGGTGCTCTACAACTACTGCGGCCTGCCCCAGGACCTGCCGGTCACCTGCTGCCCGAATAAGAAGGCGTTCGCCTGCTACCAGTCGTCCTCTCTCTAGACCGCCGATCCATCCCGCCTGGCGGCGTCACTCGTCAGTTAAATACGTCCAGTATTCGCCTTCCTCGTTTCTTGCCAGCCGGGCGCCTCGACGGCCTATTCAATAGGCAAAAAGTCGAAAACCTCTGATCCCGAGCGTATGATGTCTCGATGGCGTCACTCCCTCGATTCGTACTCTGTCTGATCGCCCTCTGTCCGGCGGCGCTGGGGGCCCAGCCCCGGCCAAAGAATGCGCCCCCGTCGCCGCTGCCGGCTTTTGAGCAGCGGTGGCTCACGCCTTACCTGATGAGCGGGCAGGTGGCGGCGGCGCGCAAGGCGCTCATGGCCCGTAAGCCTGCAGAGGCGGTCAAGGTGCTGCGGCGCCACCTGGCGCGCAAGGACGCGTCGTATGGGGCCCAGGCCCGCTACCTGATGGCCCACGCCCTGCTACGCAGCAAGAAGCACCGGCGGGCAGCCCGACTCTTCGCTGCCCTGGGGCGGCAGTACCCCCTGCTGGCCGACTACCACCTGTACTACGAGGCCCGGGCGCGGCACCGGCTCAAGGAATATGCCGCCGCGGCGCGCCTGGCGGCCAGGGTGGGCAGCGGCTCGGCCCTGGCCACGGACGCGTCCCTGCTGCAGGCCGACGCCCTGCGGGCCCAGCGGCGCTGGAAGGAGGCGGCCGCGCTCTGGCAGGCCTACGTCGACGCCGGCAAGGGCAGGCGGCGGCTGGGAGAGATCCACTTCCGCCTGGGCCAGGCCCGGGAGAAGGAGGCGGCCGCAAAGATCGACGCGACGAAGAAGGCGGCGCTCCAGGCGCGAGCCCACACGCACTACAAGAAGGTGCTGGTCATCAGCCCCATGTCTCGCCACCAGGCCGCCGCCCGGCGTCGGCTGACGGTCCTCAGCGCCCGGGGCGCGGGCAAGGCCGAGCTGACCCCCTGGGAGGCCTACGGGCGGGCCTCGGTGCTCTTTCGCCGCATGCGCAACCGCCGCTCCGAGCGGGCCTACGCTGCCCTGCTCGGGCGCAGAGGCGTGGGGCCCAAGCTGCGCTGCAAGGCGGCCTACCGCATGGCCAAGTCGGTGTTCAAGCAGCGCCAGCGGGCCAGGGCCGAGCCGATGTTCCGCTCCGCCGAGAGGCTCTGCCGCAAGGCCGGCCTCAAGGACATGGTGGTCAAGAGCATCTACAACGGCGCCCGGGGGCTGTCCCGCGGCGGCAAGTTCCGCCAGGCCGTGGCCCAGTACCGCCGGCTGGAGAAGGAGTTCAAAAAGCACAGCTACGCCGACGACGCCTGCCTGCGCATGGCCGAGGTGTACATGGAGATGGGCCAGAAGAAGGCCGCGCGTCGAACCCTGACCGCCATCCCGCGCAAGTACCCCGCCGGCGACATGAAACGCGAGGCGCTCTGGCGGCTGGCCCGGCAGGCCTACATCGCCCGGCGCTACAAGCGCGCCACCCGGCACCTGGACCGCATCATCCGCAAGCTGGGCCGGGCCACCATCTACTACGCCCACGGGCGGGCGCTCTACTGGAAGGCGCGCATCATGGACCGGCGGCGCCCGGCCGCGGCCCGCAAGCTCTACGCGCGCTGCATCGAGGAGTACCCCCTGTCGTACTATGCGCTGCAGTCCTTCAACCGGCTGCGCGAGAAGCACCCGGCCCGGTTCGCCGCCCTGGTCAAGGAGCACCTGGACCCCACGGGCGTCAAGCCGGGCACATGGTCTTTCAAGGCGCGGGCGCTGTTCGGCGATCCGAACTTTCTGCGCGGGGTCGAGCTGGCCCGCCTCGGCTTCGGCGACGCCGCGGCCCGGGAGCTGGCCCGGGCTGGCATCCGCGTCAAGAAGGGGGGCCGCCCCGTGGACCTGTGGCTGGCCGCGGTGCTCTACGACAGCGCGGGCATCTGGCGCCACTCCCACCAGGTGCCGCGCAGCAAGGACATGCGCTACCGCTGGAAGTACCCACACGGCGACAACTTCCGCCGCTGGATCGTCTCCTACCCGCGGGCCTTCTGGCCTCTGGTGCAGGCCAACGCCGGCTCGGCGGGCGTGCCCTGGCAGCTCGTGATGGCCGTCATGCGCGAGGAGAGCGGCTTCTCCCCCACGGTGGAGTCCTACGCCAACGCCATGGGCCTGATGCAGCTCATCCTGCCCACGGCCAAGTCGGCCGGCAGGCGCTTCAAGATCAAGGTGACCCGCAGGCGCCTCAACGATCCGGCGGTGAACATCAAGCTCGGCGCGGCCTACCTCGGCTCCCTCAACCGCATGTTCAAGGGCGTGCTGCCCCTGATCATCGCGGGCTACAACGCCGGCGGCGGCGCCCCGGCCAAGTGGCTCAGGCGCTTCGGCCAGATCCCCCTGGACGAGTACCTCGAGCGCGTGCCCTACGACCAGACCCGCCGCTACACCAAGCGGGTCCTCGCCAGCCTGTTCATCTATTCCACGCTGTATCAGAAGGGCGCCGCCCGAATACCGAAGATCAGCCAGAAGCTCCCCAGGGTGAAGTTCGGCAGGAAGAAGAAGTAAGCCCCTCCTGTTCTCGGCCGGTTGGCAGGGGGCGCTGATCAGGCGTTGAACAAATCACAACTTTGGCGTGGCTACAGGCTACAGGCTGCAGGCCACGAGGCCGCTCATTGCTGGCTGCTCACCCCTTGGACAGGTGCAACATCCTGCCCGGCGCCCTCACTGCCTCTCCTAATGAGATCGCGCTGATGAGGTCGCCGGTAGAGCTGGAATCAGTGGCACATCTGGTGCCAGCCTTGCAGCCCGGAGCCCGAAGCCCGGAGCCCGGACCACATCAACAAATGATCAGGCTCAGGAGCGCGCCCCATGCGCTAGGAAGGGCTGGTCCTAACGTAAACGTCTGCGGCGCAGGGCCAGCAGGAGCAACAGCAGCAAGCCACCACCCATGGACGGCGAGGCCACGGAGCAGCTGGATTTTTTGGATTTCTTGGCCTTGGCCGCTGGCTCGTCCTCCTCTTCCTCGTCGTCCTCGTCGTCGTCGTCGTCGTCCTCGGTCTTCGCCTTGGGCTTGTCCTTGGGCTTGTCCTTGGGTTTCGGCTCGACCTTGGGCTTGGGCTCTGGCACGCACCGCTTGGCCTCCACACACGTCGAGCCAGCCGCGCACTTGGTGTCGCCGTCGCATGCGCCGATCACCTTGGAGTAGGGGAACTTTTTGTCCTTGTGGCGTAGGGCGCCGCGGCCGCAGGCCCTGCGCATGCCGCTGAGAATGCAGAGCCGGGTGCTGCGGCACTGGCGGCCGTCGGCGCAGGTGCCCTTGTCGCTGCAGGCCCACGCCACGCACCGGGTGCCGCAGTGGTTGTTCCTCTTGCGGGAGCCCGGCGGGCAGTCAATGGGCCGGGGGCGGATGGCGTCCGCCGCGGCCGTGCCGCTCCAGAGCAGGGACAGCAGCAGGGTCAGTTGGATCGTCTTCATGGGAGCCTCCTTCGTCGCAGGCCGAGCAGCAGCACCAGCAGCAACCCGCCGCCCACCGGCGGCGTGGCCACAGCGCAGCCCGATGGTTTGGTCGGCTCCGGCTTCGGCTCGTCATCCTGCTCCGTTTCTTCCTCGTCTTCCTTTTTGGCCGCGTGCTTTTTCCTGGCCGCCTCTTCGTCCTTTTGCTTCCTGGCCGCCTCTTCGTCCTTTTGCTTCCTGGCCGCCTCTTCGTCCTTTTGCATCTTTTTGGCTGCCTCTTCGGCCTCCTGCTTCTTTTTGGCCTCCTCGCCGACCTCTCGCTCCTTTTTGGCCTCCTCGTTGGGCTCAGTCTTCGGCGGCGCGTCCTTTTTCACCGCCGAGTCACGCACGCACCGCTTGGCCTTGATGCACCTGGAGCCGTGGCGGCACTTTTTGCCCTTGGCGCAGCTGCCAGTGACCTTGACGTAGCGATACATCGGGCGCTTGCCGTCGGGACCCCGCCGGGGGCGACCGCAGCCATGCCGCTTGCCCTTTTTGATGCACAGCGGCACCTTGCGGCAGACCTTGCGGCCGCAGCCTTGTCGTTTTTGCACCCGCGCGGCTTGCAGATGGAGCCGCAGTGGTTGGTGTACTTGAAAGACCCTGGCGGGCACTTGATCGGCCGGGGCCGGATCAGGTCGGCCTAGGCCGGTCCGGCCCACGCCAGGCAGAGGGCGAAGGTGAGCAGGGAAACAGACGTCCGCATCCGTACCTCCTTTGCTAGAGCTGCCCTAGAATTTGACCTTCGCCGCGTATTCGAGCAGGTAGTTGTAGTCGTACTCCACGCGGTGGATGGAGCCCTTGACCAGCCAGCCCGCACCCCGCGCGATCATCTTCTGTTCGTAGGACCGCGGCCGGCGGCCGGACTGTCGGGCCCGGCGGAACTGCTTGGCCGCCTTGTGCAGCGCGCGGCCACGGGACTTGACCAGGGACATGTAGTAGGGGCGCCGCTTGCCGCGGGACTTGCGGTAGGCGTCCTCCAGCTCGTCCAGGTCGTCGCCGTAGCTAACGATGGCCTTGCGGATCTTCGGCAGGTCGGCCTCCGCGGCGTTGGCCTGTTTGCGCAGGGTCTTGACCATCTTGGCCGCGCTGAAGCGCAGCCGGACGAAGCGGTACGCCACGCCACGGTCCCCCTTGCTCAGCTTGAGCCGCCGCTTGCTCAGGGCGCGCCGGGCTGGGAGCAGCTCCTTGCGCATGGCGCGGTCCCACTCGATGAGTTCGTCCCAGCGGGCCATGAGCTTCTTGTGCAGCTTGCGGCCTTTCTTGCAGTCGTCGTCCTCGTAGTCTTCTTGTTTGTAGTAACGAGCCGCGGAGCGCTGCAGCGGCTCCAGGGCGGTGAGCGCGGCGAGGTAGCGCTTGGCCGCCTTCTCCAGGTCGTCCATCTCGGGCGTCATGCCGCGGGCGTTTCTCACGGCGGTCTTGCAGGCCGAAATCGACATCAGCTTGCGCGGCGCGTACTTGGTCCGCTCATGGCAGCTGGGCCCGGCGGCAGAGTCGTCGATCCAGGAGAGGTAGCGCGCCCGGGACTGCAGCACCCGCGGCGTGTGGCGGTAGATGCACTGCTCGTAGGAACCCAGCTTGCGGTTGAGCGACTTGTCCTTGTACGACTCACCCGGAAAGCCCCGCCCCAGCGCGTAGCGACTCTTGTATTTACTCTTGTACTTGCCGTAGCCGCCGTAGCGCTTGCGCTTTTTGGAACTCTTCACGCCGAAGACCACGGCGACGATCACCATGCCGACCATCAGCAGCAGCACGCCGCCCCCGAGGATGAAGGGCCACTTGGGCGTGGAGGTCTTGCGCGCGGCCCGCAGCCTGAGGATGTCCTGCCCCGGCGGCGGCGGCGGATACGGCCCCTGCGGCCGGCCGTGGAGCGGCGCGGGCGCGCCCGGCGGCGGTCCACCCGGCGGCGGGCTGTACCCTCCCGGCGGCGGCGGGCCCGGCGGCGGACCGGCAGGCGGCGGCACCCCAACAGGCGCTCCCCCCGCGGGCGGCGCGGCCGGGGCGTAGACGGTGTTTTTGCCCTGGGTGCCGCAGTACTCGCAGGTGAACAGCGCCATGGCCGGGTCCACCTGGATCGGGGCCTTGCAGTGGGGACAGTTGATGGTCTTCGGCATCTACCCCTGCCCGCTCACTTCTTCATCTCGGAGTAGGAGCACACCTGGTTGCGGCCCTTGGCCTTTGCCCGGTAGAGGGCCTGATCCGCCGTGGACCACAGCTCGTCCGGCGTCTGGAAGCGGCTGCCGGTGAACGAGACCAGCCCGACGCTGACGGTCATGCGGATGTCGTGGGTGCCCTCGCAGAAGATGGCCTCCTCGGTGGCCGAGCGGATGCGCTCCCCCATGATCTTGGCCCGCTCGGTGTCCAGCAGCCGGCAGATGATGGCGAACTCCTCGCCGCCGTAGCGGCCGAGGGTGTCCTCCACACGGGTGACCACCTGCAGCAGCTTGCAGAACTCCTGCAGCACCTGGTCGCCGGCCAGGTGGCCGTAGGTGTCGTTGACCTTCTTGAAGTAGTCCAGGTCCAGGATGAGCACAGCCAGGGAGATGCCGTGGCGCTGGGCGAAGGCCAGCTCGCTGCCGAGCCGCATCTCGAGATACCGGCGGTTGAAGATGCCGGTGAGGCCGTCGGTCATGGCGACCTCGTACATCGTCAGCGCGTAGTTGGACTCCGGGTCCTCGCTGTCGATGAACTTGAGGATCGTGTTGACCCCCAGCCGGATGCGGTCGTTGTTGCCCAGGATGCGGCTGCCCTCCAGCTTCACGTCGTTGACAAACGTCCCGTTGCGGCTGCCGTGGTCCTTGAGCAGGTACGACCCGTCGGCGTTGATGAGGATGGCGGCGTGCTTGCGCGAGATGCCGAGGTCCGAGACGCGCACCTGGCAGGCGCGGTCCCGGCCGATGTGGGTCTCGTCCTCGTCCAGCCGGAACACCTGGCCCACGTTGGGGCCGTAGAGCAGGATGAGGTGCGCCTGACCGTCGGTGGCGCCCGGCACGAGCTCGGGCAACGGCTCGGGATCCTCCTGGGTGATCTCCTCGTCGTTGAACTCCTGCTGCTGAACCTGCAGCACCATCTCCTGGGTGGAGAGGAAGTCTTCTTCGGGTGAATCAGCCATGGCGCAATGATAATAGGAAACTCAGTACCGGACCAGCAAACACGACGGCGCACCCGACCGATCCTCGCTCCAGGCGGCCACGGCCAGGGTGCGCGAGGCGGGGTGCATGTCCAGGCCGGTGACGATCTGGGAAAAGGGACGCAGCACCGCCAGATGCGAACGTGGCGGCTGGAATCCGCGGCGGAAGACGGCGACGGTCCAGTCCCAGCTGCCCGTGGCGAAGACCGCGCCGTCGGGTGCCATGACGACCTCGGTGACCTGGGCGCCGTGAGGCTGCCCCGATCTCAGCCTCTGCCTCGACCTGAGGTCCCACAGCTCCACCGCGTCTCCTGCGCGCCGCGTGCGGCGGTGCTCGTTTCGCTGCTCGCGCAGGACGATCTTCCGGCTCCGACGCGGCTTCTCGTGGCTGGTGGCCACCGCCAGCAGGTGTCCCTGATCTGCGGCGAGCGCGTTGACGTGCCCTTTGGTGCGCAGCACGGCAGGCTTCGTGTCGCCGAGGCTCTTGCGCACCCTCACGGTCCTGTCCCAGGAGCCCGTGACCAGGCCACCGTCGGGTAGCGCCGCCACCGAGGACACCGTGTCCTGGTGGTCGGCCGCGCACAGTCGTATGCCGTGCTTTACAGACAACCGGCAGACCTGGGCCGTGCCCGGTCTCGGCCGCAGCTCCTCGCCGCGGCGCACGTACTGCGCCTCGGTGACGAAGAACACGGAGCCGTCCTTCCAGATCAGGTCGCGCACCGGCGTGGGCACAGTGAAGCTTCTCTCCTGGCGCCCCGTGGGCACGTTGTAGAGCACCACGCTGCCCCGGGCTATCAGGCGCCCCTGCTCCTTGCGCAGGGTGCGGAACCCCACGGCCAGCAGCTCTGCCGTTTTGTTCACCGCCATGGCGTGCAGCCAGTCCTGCCCTGGACCGAGGGCCACGTGCTTGAGGCGCTTGCCGCTGCGGCGGTCGTGCACGGAGAGCCGGTATACGCCCCCCTCCATCAGCGCGCAGCCCACCATGTCCCCGGCGAGAAACTTCACGTCGAAGGCGAAGCTGCGGTTGTCCAGCACCTGGAGGGGCTTCAGCGGCGGCGGGGGCGGCGGGGTGCCGGGCGGCGGCGGCGGCGCGCAGGAAAGCACGATCAAAGCACCGAGCAGGGACCAACTGTACCTCACCCCCCTCACCTCCTCAACGCCTCACCTTACTTGACCAGCTCGATGCGCTTGCCACCGGCCAGCTCCAGGTAGGCCTGCACCACGTGGTCCGCCGTGAGCCGGCAGGCCTCGTGCTGGTCGGGGATGGTGCCGTGGGGCACGAAGCGGTCCGGCACGCCCAGGCGCCGGATCTGCGGGCGCAGGTCCCGGGCCTCGCACAGCTCCAGCACCGCCGCGCCGAAGCCGCCGATCAGGGTGCTCTCCTCCATGGTGATCACGCGGTCGCACTCGTCGATCACCCGGCCGATCAGCTCGGCGTCCAGGGGCTTGACGAAGCGGGCGTTGACCACCGTGCAGCCCACGCCGTGATCCGCCTGCAGGCGCTCGGCCGCCTCGACGGCCACGTGGGCCATGGGGCCCGCGGTGATGATGGCCAGGTCATGGCCCGGTTGCTCCAGCATCAGCTCGGCCTTGCCCCAGGGCAGCGGCTGCGGGGCGCCGTCCAGGGGCATCCCCAGGCCGCAGCCGCGGGGGTAGCGTACGGCCACCGGCCCGTCGGACCGCAGGGCCGTGGCGAGCATGTGCCGCAGCTCGTCTTCGTCCCGGGGCGCCATGACGGCCATGTTCGGCATCAGGCGCAGATAGGACAGGTCGAACACGCCGTGGTGCGTCGGCCCGTCGTCGCCCACCAGGCCGGCGCGGTCCAGACAGAAGATCACCGGCAGGTTCTGCAGGCAGCAGTCGTGCAGCACCTGGTCGAAGCCGCGCTGCAAAAACGACGAGTAGATGGCCACCACCGGCCGGAAGCCCTCGCAGGCCAGGCCCGCGGCGAAGGTCACCGCGTGCTGCTCGGCGATGCCCACGTCGTAGTAGCGGCCCGGAAAGCGCCGCGCCATCTGCTCCATGCCCGTACCCTGTGGCATGGCCGCGGTGATGCCCACCACCCGCGGATCCGAGGCCGCCAGGTCGGCCAGGGTGTCGCCGAAGACGTCGGTGTAGGTGGCGGGCCCCGACGTATCGCTCAGGTCCTGGCCGGTGTCCAGGTCGAAGGGGCCGGTGCCGTGAAAGCGCGCGGCCTGCTCCTCGGCCGGGGCGTACCCCTTGCCCTTGATCGTCACGGCGTGGATCAGCACCGGCAAGCCCAGGCGGCTGGCGTCGAGGAAGGTGTCCACCAGCACGGGGATGTCGTGACCATCGATGGGGCCGACGTACTCGAAGCCGAGCCCCTCGAAGAGGATGCCGGGCGTGAGCAGCACCTTGGTGGTCTCCATGGCGCGCTCCACCATCCGGATGGCGTTCTGCCCTGGCGTCTCGAAGGCGTCGAGGAAGGTGCGGACGCGCCGCCGCCAGCGCTGCATGGTGTCGCCGGCGATCTTGCGGCTGAGCCACTCGGACAGCGCGCCCACCGTCTGGCTGATGGACATGGCGTTGTCGTTGAGCACCACGATGAGGTCTCGCCGCAGCGCCCCGGCGTTGTTCAGCGCCTCGAAGGCCATGCCCCCGGTGAGGCTGGCGTCGCCGATGACCGCCACCACCTTGCCCGGGTCGTCCTTGAGCCGCAGCGCCTCGCGGATGCCCAGCGCCGCGGAGATGGAGGTGGAGGCGTGCCCCGCGCCGAACTGGTCGTGGGGGCTCTCGCGCCGGGAGAGGAAGCCCGAGGGGCCGCCCTGCTGCTTGAGCTGCGGGAAGCAGTCTCGCCGCCCGGTGAGGATCTTGTGGGCGTGGGCCTGGTGCCCGATGTCCCAGACGATCTTGTCCGTGGGCGAGTCGAAGGCCCAGTGCAGGGCCACGGCCAGCTCCACGGCGCCCAGGGCCGCGCCCAGGTGTCCGCCTCGCTGGCTGATGGTCTGGAGGATGAGCCCGCGGATTTCCTCGGCCACGTCGCCCAGCTCGGGCAAGGTGAGCCGCCTTAGATCCTCGGGGCCGTCGATGAGGTTGAGGTACTTCGTATCCATGTTTGTATCGCTATTCTTCGAGGACCGCGTGGATCTCCTCGATGAGGTCGGCCAGCTTGAGGGGCTTGGCGAAGTATCGAGTACATCCACATGCGTAGCCCTTCTCCACGTCCTCCTTGGAGGAGAGCACCGAAATGAAGAAGACCGGGATCCGTGAAAACTCCGGGTTCTTCTTCAGCGCCTGGCACAGCTCGAAGCCGTCGAGCCAGGACATCATCACGTCCAGCAAGATCAGGTCCGGTCGGTCGACACGCAGGGTGCTCAGCAGCCGCAGCCCGTTGGCCGCCACGCTGACCTCGAACCCCGCGGCCTCCAGCCCCACACGGAGCATCTCGCGCAGATCCTTGTCATCGTCGACGATAATGATCCGCTTGGCACCCATCCCCGCTCCTTCCTGTGGCGCTACTCGTCGGGATCCATGGTCTTGGTGGATCCGTCCTGCAGCAGCACCTCCACCCTTTTTTCGGCGCTGTCCAGTATCGTCTGGCCCTTGCGCGACAGCTCCACGCCGCGCTCGAACGCCTTGAGCGACTCCTCCAGGGGAAGGTCCGCGCGCTCCAGCTGCTCAACGATGTCTTGCAGCTGGCCCATGAGGTTGTCGAAGGTCTCGTTCTGATCTTTGCTCATGAACCCAGATAAGCTAACGCAGCAACCGCGGCCTGTCGACTCCAAGTAGGGTCGACCGCCCACAGTTGACCGTTAACAGTTGGATAGCCCACCTGAACTGTCGACCGCCGGCGGTAAACGGTGGACGCCTTCACAGCTTCATGCCGATGGTGCGCAAAAACGAGCGCCGCTGCTCCACGTCCTCGGGCCCCTCCACCCCCAGGGGGCTCTGCCCGTCGATGACCCCCATGACGCCGCGGCCCAGGTCGGTCTGGGCCACCACGACCTCCACCTGGTTGCCGGTGGCGCAAAAGATCTGGCACACCTCGGGCACCTGGCGCACGGCCCGCAGCACGTGGATCGGGAAGACCTTGCCCATGCCGAGCATGACGAGGAAGGAGTGCCCCGCGCCCACCTTGAGCATGTTCTTGGCGGCCAGCTCTGTGAGCTCGTCGTCGGTGCCGCTGCTGCGCACCAGCCGCGGGCCCGAGGCCTCGCAGAAGGCCAGGCCGAACTTCACCCCGGGGGACGAGGTGACCAGCGCCTCGTGCAGGTCCTCCACGGTGCGGATGAAGTGGGACTGCCCCAGGATGATGTTCATCTCCTCGGGCTTCTCGATGGATACGATCTGTAGCTCCATGTATATCTCCTGCCGTGGTGCGGAAAGATAGCACAGGCCGTTGGTTTGGGCCCGAGGGGCAATGCGGGTTAGACTTGCTGCGTGACCCGCCCCGTCAAGCACGCGCCAGGACTTCGCACCCAGCTGCTGGTGGGGCTGACCGTGATCATCCTCGTGGCCACCATCTCGGTGGGGGTGATCACCGTCTGGACCACGCGGCAGCAGGTCATCGGCATCGAGCTGGAGAACGGCCGCCTGCTGGGCCACGGCCTCTCCAGCGTGCTGGCCGGCGCCATGGGCGCCAAGGACCCGGGCCCGGTGCTGCAGCGGGTGGTGGCCAGCATCGCCATGAGCAACGCCGTGCAATCCATCGAGGTGGTGGACGCCCACCTCAACGTGCTGATCCGCAGCCGCGAGGGGCGCGTGGCCCGGGGCCGCGGGCCGGACCTGGCCGCGGCGATCAACACCGAGCAGCAGGTGGTGCAGGTGCTGGAGGGCGATCGTCACGTGCTGGCCGTGAGCACGCCGATCTTCGTGCGCGGCCTGCTGGTGGGGGGCGTGCGGCTGCAGATCCTGCTCGGGCCGGACCGCTTCGGCTGGCCGCGGCTGTTCTGGATCCTGATGGTGATCAACGGCGTGATCATGGTGGCCTTCGTCACCGGCGTGCTCACGCGCTATGTCATCCGACCGGTGGAGGCCATGCAGCGCGCCGCGGCCCGGGCCACCGAGGGAGACCTGTCGGTGCGCCTCACCGAGGAGGGGGCCCGGGAGCTGGCCCAGCTGGCCGAGTCGTTCAACAAGATGACCGCCTCGTTGCAGGACCAGCTGCAGCACCTCGAGCGGCAGCGGGCCGAGCTGGCCGCCTCGCGTCAGCACCTCATCCGCTCGGAGAAGCTCGCCTCGGTGGGCCGCCTGGCCGCGGGCGTGGCTCACGAGGTGGGCAACCCGCTGCAGTCCATCGTGGGGTTCACCGAGATCCTGCTCAAGGGAGGCCTCGACGAGGAAGAGCGGGCCGACTCCCTGCAGCGCGTGCGGGGCGAGACCCAGCGCATCCACCTCATCATCCGCGAGCTTTTGGACTTCGCGCGCCCCGTTGAGGAGGACATCGAAAGCGTGGACCTGCGCTCGGTGGTGGAGCAGTCACTGCAGCTGGTGGGGCCGCAGAAGCGCCTGCGTGACGTGCAGACCGACCAGTCCGGGCTCTCGGCGCTGCCTCCGGTCTCGGCCAACGGCCAGCGCCTGATCCAGGTGCTGGTCAATCTGCTGCTCAACGCGGCCGACGCCCTGGAGGGCGAGGGCACCATCACCATCACCGGCCGGCACATCGAGGACAAGGGGCGGGTGGAGCTGCGCGTGGCCAACACGGGCCCGTCCATCCCCGAGGAGGACCGCGGCCGCATCTTCGATCCCTTCTTTACGACCAAGGAGCCGGGCCACGGCACCGGCCTCGGCCTGGCCGTGGCCCAGACCATCGTGGAGTCCTACGAGGGCGTGCTGAGCCTGGACGAGGAGGCAGATCAGACCACGTTCGTGGTGTCGCTGATGGAGGCTGAAGAGTAAGGGGGGACTATTTGGCGTTACTACAGTGGATGACCAGCGTGGTCACGTTGTCCACGCCGCCGGCGCGGTTCGCCTGGTCCACCTGCTCCGAGACCATCTGCTCCAGATCGTCGGTGGTGGCGATGATCTTTTCCAGGTGCTCGTCGGTGACCATGCCCGACAGGCCGTCGGAGCAGAGGCAGTAGATGTCGCCGTCCATGACGTCCTCGGTCTTGACGTCCACCTGCACGGTGTCGCGCATGCCGAGGGCCCGTGTGATGACGTTCTTGTGGGGGAAGTTGCGCTCCTCCTCCTCGGTCATGTCGGGCTTGGCGTCCTTGTAGTCCTCCAGCAGTGAGTGGTCGCGAGTGACCTGCTCGAGGGCGTCGGCGCGGAAGCGGTAGAGGCGGCTGTCGCCGACGTGGGCGATGTAGATCTTGTCGCCGCTGACGAGGCAGGTGACGATGGTGGTCCCCATGCCCTTGTAGCGGATGTCCTTGGAGGCGGCCTCGTAGATCTTGTAGTTGGCCAGCTTCACTCCGCAGACCAGGCGGTTCTCGATGTAGGACAGGCCCCGGTCCATCTTGTAGGGCCAGGTGGCCTCTTCGTCCTTGGTCCGCTGGTAGAACTCGCTGACCGTTTCGGCCGCCATGCGGCTGGCCACCTCGCCGGAGCTGTGGCCGCCCATGCCGTCAGCGACGATGAAGAGCTGCTCATCCTCCATGAGGCTGAAGTAGTCCTCGTTGTGAGTTCTCTTCATGCCGACGTCAGTTTTAGCAGCGTATTTGATCTTCATCGTACAGCTATTTCCTGTCGTTCCGATAGAAAGTACTTCATCGATAAATAGGTGTCAACAAGCGGCATTATGCCACATCCTCGGGCCGCCTTGACAGCCCACAACCCCCTCCCTAAGATGCCGCCACCGCGGCTCGAGCACAGGGACACACTCCATGACCATCACTGCAGAAATCCTCACCGTCGGCGACGAGCTGTTACGCGGCGACGTCGTGGACGAAAACTCGGCCTGGTTGGCCACTCGCCTGGGGCAGCTGGGCCTCGCGGTGCACCGCAGCGTGTCGGTGGGGGACGCCCTCGATCAGCTGGTGCGACAGCTCGAGCGCTGCGCCGCGCGGTGCGACCTGTTGGTGATCACCGGCGGCCTCGGGCCCACGGACGACGACCGCACCACCGAGGCCGTGGGGCGGCTCACGGGCGCGGCGCTGGAGCTGCGCGAGGACGTGCTCGAGGCCATGCGCGAGCGGTTCCAGCGCGCCGGCTACACCCTGACCAAGAACAACGAGAAGCAGGCATGGATCCCGGCCGGGGCCACGCTGCTGGAGAACCGCTGGGGCACGGCCCCGGGATATATGGTGCGACACGAGGGCTGCCGCGTGGCCTGCATGCCCGGCGTTCCCCTGGAGCTGAAAAAGATCTTCGACCACGTGCTGGCGCCCCTGCTGGAGCAGGAGCTTAGCTGCCGGCCGGCGGTGGTGCGCACCCTCAACACCTTCGGCATCGGCGAGTCCCAGCTGGACCACCGCCTGGGCGCGGTGCTGCAGCAGGTGGACCACGGCCCCTGCGAGGTGTCGGTGCACTACCGCACATCCTTCCCCTGCAACCATTTGATCCTGGTGGCCCGGCCGGCTGACGGCGCGGGCGCCGACGCGGCCGCGGAGACCCTGGACCGGCTGGAGGCCGCGGCGCGGGGCGAGGTTGGCAAGTACATCTACGGCGTCGACGAGACCTCGTTTTCCGACGCGGTGGTGGCCGCGCTGGCGGAGGCCGGCGCCACCCTGGCCCTGGCCGAGTCGTGCACCGGCGGGCTCACCGGCGACCTGATCACCTCGGCCTCGGGTAGCTCGGCGGTGTTCGAGATGGGCTGCGTGACCTACTCCAACGAGGTCAAGCACAGGATGCTCGGCGTGCCGATGGAGATCTTCGAGGAGCACGGCGCCGTGAGCCAGCAGTGCGTGGAGGCCATGGCCGAGGGGGTGCGGCGCCTGGCCGGGGCCGACTACGGCGCGGCCATTTCAGGGATCGCCGGGCCCACCGGCGGCACGCCGGACAAGCCCGTGGGCACGGTGCACTTCGCCGTGGCCTCGGCCGCGGGCGTCACTCACCTGCACCGCGTGTTCCCCTTTGACCGCCGGCGGGTCAAGGTCGTGTCGGCCCACACGGCCCTGGCCCTTGTGATGCGGGAGCTGAAAAGATCATGAGCACCATCCGCGCCTTCGTGGCGCTCAATATTCCTGTCGCCACCGTGCGGCGCGTCGCCGACTTCCAGGCCGACCTCAAGACCAAGGCGCGCAAGAACAAGATTCGCGTGGGCTGGGTGCCGCCGCCCAACATGCACATCACGCTCAAGTTCCTCGGCAACATCCCCGGCGAGAGCGCCTACATCATCGGCGATCGCTTCCGGGAGCACCTGGCCGAGCGGCCGGCCTTCAACGTGCAGCTCAAGGGCCTGGGCGCCTTCCCCGGCCGCAGCAAGCCCCGGGTGCTCTGGCTCGGCACCCACTGCGAGGACGACGAGATCGTCAAGCTGGCGGCGGACGTGGAGGAGTGGCTCGAAGAGCTCGGCTTCCCAAAAGAGCAGCGCCCTTTTCATCCCCACCTGACCCTGGGGCGCGTCAAAACGCCCAAGCCGAGCGTCGACCTGCTCGAGGGCCTCGAGCAGCGCGAGGTCGGACGCTGCGTGGCCAACGAGGTGGTGCTCTACGAGAGCGAGATCAGCAAGCGCGGCGCCGAGTACGCGGCACTGGTCAAGATCCCCCTGGTCGAGCCCTGAGCCCCCTCCCATGGCGTGTGCAGCATAACTGCACATACTGAACGTATGTTCATACCACTGGACAAAGTTAGACAAATGTATATTATCGCGAGAACGAACAAAAAACAGCGGCGGGCGCGGCCGGTGCGGGGGGTCCCAGACGGCTTTGCCGGCTGGGGGGGCGCGGCCGGTTGCGCGCAGCGCAGAGGCTGCCCCCAAAACGAGCGCGGAGGCCGCCCCCAAAAAAAGGAGTGAGCAATGCCCGCCGACAACGTCAACAGAGATAAGGCCATCAACCTGGCCATCGGGACCATTGAGAAGCAGTTCGGCAAGGGCTCCATCATGCGCCTGGGCGACGACCAGACCCTGGGGCAGGGGATCAAGGTAATCCCCACCGGCGCCCTGGGGCTGGACATCATCCTCGGCGTCGGGGGGCTGCCCCGGGGCCGCGTGGTGGAGATCTACGGCCCGGAGTCGTCGGGTAAGACCACCCTGGCCCTACACGTGGTCTCTCAGGCCCAGAAGTTGGGCGGCATCTGCGCCTTCATCGACGCCGAGCACGCCCTGGACGTGCAGTACGCGCGCAAGCTGGGGGTCATGACCGACGACCTGCTGGTCTCCCAGCCGGACTACGGCGAGCAAGCCCTGGAGATCGCGGACATGCTGGTCAACTCCGGCGCCATCAGCATCATCGTGGTCGACTCGGTGGCCGCGCTCACGCCGCGGGCCGAGCTGGAGGGCGAGATGGGCGACTCTCACATGGGCCTGCAGGCGCGGCTCATGAGCCAGGCTCTGCGCAAGCTCACCGCCACCATCTCCAAGAGCGAGACCATGGTGATCTTCATCAACCAGCTGCGGATGAAGATCGGCGTCATGTTCGGCAGCCCCGAGACCACCACCGGCGGCAACGCGCTGAAGTTCTACTCCTCGGTGCGCCTGGACATCCGCCGCATCGGCGCCATCAAGCAGGGCGACAAGATGCTCGGCAACCGCACCCGGGTCAAGGTGGTGAAGAACAAGCTGGCGCCCCCCTTCCGCGAGGTGGAGTTCGACATCATGTACGGCGAGGGCATCAGCACCCAGGGCGACCTGCTCGACCTGGGCGTGGCTCACGGCGTGGTGGACAAGTCCGGCGCCTGGTACTCCTTCGAGGGCGAGCGCATCGGCCAGGGCCGGGAGAACGCCAAGATGTTCCTCAAGGACCAGGTGGACATGGCCCAGACCATCCGCGACAAGGTGCTCAAGAAGGTGGGCCTGCTCAAGGGGGAGGAAGCCCAGGCGGCGGAGGAGAAGAAGCCGGCTCAGAAGAAGCCCGCGCCGCCTCAAAAGAAGCGTCGCTAACCTCACCGCCCTGGAGCCTGGCCTGGTCCTATTGCCGGTAATCGGACGCACCGGACCGTTATCCGGACAATCCGGGAACCGGATTTTCAACTACCCGTGATCACAGGCGTCGGTCCTGGCACGCGGCGTGCTCTGTGCTTCTTGTGTATAATTAACAAGGAGACGTCAGATGCCAGACACCAAGGACGACATCACCATTGAGATCCTGCGCGACATCCGGGACGACGTTCGCGACATCCGGGACGAGGTGAAGAACACCAACACCCGCCTGGACCAGATGGGAGAAGACCTCAACTGTCGCCTGGACCAGATGGGCGAGGACCTCAACACCCGCATCGATCAGACCAACGAGAGGCTGGACCACACCAACCTCGGCCTGGCCGCGCTGCGCCAGGAGGCGGAGGAGGGCTTCAACCTGATGGATCAGCGGTTCGATAACCTGCTACTGGGTGAGCACGGCAAGGACCGCGAAGATCTCCGGCGCCGCATGGACCGTGTGGAGGAGCGCCTCGGTCTCACATCAGGCTGATCCCCCAGTCCCCCGCCACTACTTCAACACCCCCGCCGCGTCACGCAAGATCTCCCCCGCCATGGGCCCGCTGACCTTCACCAGCCCCCGGGTGTTGCCGGTGCGGGCGAAGAAGTCCTTGCCAGGGGCGGTCAGCTTGGCGCCGGGCTTGGGCGCCTGGCCAGCGGCCGAGTAGAGGCGCAGCTGCCCCAGGGACTTGGCCGCGTCGAAGTACTGCACCGCCAGCTCCTCCTTGAGGCCCGTCGGCGCCTTGCCCGCGGCCACGTACTCCATCACCGACAGGCGGCCGAGCTTGTCCATCCAGTTGTTGTACAGCTCCTTGCGCTTGCGCGGCGCGGACTCGTCGGCCCAGAAGGCCTTGGCCGGCGCGCGGCGGTTCTGCTGCAGCAGCACCTTCTTGCCCGCGCCGGCAGCCACCACCACCTTCTCGATCTCCTTGCGCTTGAAGGTGTGCAGCTCACGGTCCATCAGGCGGTACTCGGCGTGGGGGAAGTCCGAGATCAGCCGCGGGCGGATGACGTAGACGCGGCCGTCCTGCTTGTCCTGGATGTAGGTGTCCATGTTGCCGAAGGTGTTGGAGCCGAGGACCAGCACCCGGGTCGCCGAGCCGCTCTTGAGCGTCAGCGTCTTCTTGCTCCCGGTCAGGCCGAACTCCTTGAGCTGCGCAGCGGAGACAGCGCCGAGGGAGCGCAGCACCGTCATGTTGGCCAGGCCCTTCATCATCTCCTCCGCCGCCTTGCCGCCCTTGAACGCCTTGCTCTTTTTAACCCTGGGGCGCGGCTTCGCCTTGGGCTCCGGCTTCTTCTTCGCCTCTGCCTTGGGCTCGGGCTTCTTTGCCTCTGCCTTGGGCTCGGGCTTCTTCGCCTCTGCCTTGGGCTCGGGCTTCTTCGCCTCTGCCCTGGGCTCGGGCTTTTTCGCCTCTGCCTTGGGCTCGGGCTTTTTGGCCGTCGGCTTCACCGGCTCGGGTGGAGGCTTCTCCAGGGTCACCTGGCTCACCCAGTAGTGGGCGCCGCGGTCGTCTTTTCGCCGGGCCACGGTCACCGTGCGGTCCGGGTCGACGTAGGTCGCCTGGTCCAGGCCGGCCCGCAAGCTGAGCAGGGGGATCTCGGTCTTGTTGGCGGCGGGCTCCCGGGTCCAGACCATGTAGGCCGCCGCCAGCAGCGCCACCAGCACCACCGCGTGGATCGTCACAGAGCGATTCATGCCTTCCTCCTGCGCCTGCGGATGTAGCTCAGGCCGCCGCCCAGCACCACGGCCGGCACGGCGAAGATGGTCAGGTAGAACCAGAGCTGGTCTTCCTCCCGGGTGTGGCGGATGCGCACGTCCTCCTCGGAGGTGACCTCACCGATATACTCCTCCTCGCCAGCCAGCCACTTGACGCCGTCGACGAAGAGGTAGCCGTTGCCCGGGTTGCGGAAGGCGCGGTCCGACACCGAGTCGGAGTCCGCCGCGACCAGCAGCCGCATCTCCACGTCCTTGCCCGCGGCGGTCTTTTTGCCCGCCACCTTCTCGGTGACCACCGCCACCAGCTCGTAGGCCTTCCGCTTCTCGGTCTTGGCGTCGAAGGTGAAGTTACGGTTCTTGTCGTTCCAGCAGGAGGGCAGCGCGTGCACCGTGAACTGCACCTGGGGCTTTTTGCCCTTGCGTGTGGAGGGGATCTCCTCCAGGTAGCCCGCCCCCGGCAGGATGGTGCCGAGGTAGGCCGACTTCTTGGACAGCGTGCTCACCGAGGGGTGGGACGAGTAGCGCTGGGTGATGACGAAGTGGCGGTCCGCCGGCGTACGCGTCGCCGGGTAGTAGCGGCGGTCGTTGGCCAGGGGCTGGGGCACGAACTTGAGCCCGAAGGGCCCGAGCAGCTCCTCGAAGGTCAGGCCCGCCTCGGGGTCGAGGAAGATCATCGCTCGCCCGCCGCCGGTGAGGTACTTGACCAGGCTCGCCGCCTCGGCCGGCATGAACGGCTTGCGCGGCCCCACCACCAACACCACCGTGGCGTCGTCGGGCACCCCCGTGGAGAGCCCCTCGCCCAGGCCGAGATCCTTGATCTGATAGTTGAGCCGCTCGAGCCAGCGCCGCATGTCTGCGACGGACGAGGCCTTGACCCGGTCCCGCTGCTGCCGCTTGCGCTCGTCATGACCCACGGTGAAGTAGGCGATCTTCTTGCCGCGGTTGAGCTTCATGAAGGTCCGCTGGAACTCGGCGTCCAGCTTCTTGAGCCGGCGCTTGGACCGGGCCAGCTTGGTGCCCACGTGGAGCTGCTCGTTCTGCTTGCCCTTGATCAGCACCACGTAGCCGTTGTCCGACACCGAATACTTTTTGGCCGCTGACAGGTCCATGGCGTGGTCCTTGACCGTCACCTTCAGCCGGGGGGAGGCCGCCTTCAGCTCCTGAAAGTAGCCCTGCACCAGCTGTTGCACCTCGTTGGCGCCGGGGTAGAAGAGCAGCACCTCCACCGGCGTGGTCAGGTTCTTGACCATCTTGAGCGACGACTCCGACGGGCGGGTGGTCTTGAAGTAGCTCAGGTCGATCTTCTTGTCGAAGTCGGACGCGATGAAGTTGACCACAAAGACGATGCAGACCGACATGGACAGCAGCAGGCCGCTGCGCGCCGAGCGCCGCACCCGGGCCGGCTCCATGGTGCGCTCCACGTTCATGGTTGCGTAGGACAACTCCATGAAGGCCAGGGGCAGCATGGCGCAGACCCAGACCACGGGCCACAGCGTGGCCAGCACCGCGGTGTAGCGGGTGGCGCTGCGGTCCTGCTCGAACAGGGGCCGCAGGCGGTCCATGACGAAGTCGGCCTGGCCGAGGTAGATCAGCACCGCGACCACGCCGCCGACAGAGGCCAGCAAGATCCAGCCCTCCACCCGGCGCGCGCCCTCGGGCAGCTTGCCCCGGCGCAAAAAGCGCACCACCACGGCGCCGAGGATGGCGGCGCCGGCCAAACAGCCCATGGCCACGCGGACGCCGGTGCTGTCGAGCACCATGCGTTCGCCGATGAACAGTAAGACCATGCCGACGATGTAGACGACAGAGTAGATGTAGCTGCTGTTGGATTGCCGCGTGTCAGTCATCTCCACCTCCTGGCCCGCAGAACGTGGATCGCAAAGAGCAGGAAGAGATAGGTCACCGACAGATAGAAGACCACGTCGCGGGTGTGCAGCACGCCCCGCATGAAGTTGGGGAAGTGCTTGCCGTGCAGGGCGACGTAGGTCACCACGTCGCTGATGGGAGGATCGGTGACGCGGCCCAGCATCCAGAAGACCACCAGCGAGGTGACCAGGGCGCCGCTGACCACCAGGGCCACCAGCTGGTTCTTGCCCAGGGCCGAGCCGAAGAGCCCGATGGCCAGGCCGGCCGAGCCGAGCAGCAGCAGGCCGAGGTAGCCGCCGAGGATGTGCCCCACCGACACCTTGCCGTTGACGAAGATCAACAGCGGCATGTGCACGGTGAGCGCCATCATCAGGGCGAAGAAGATCAGCGCCGAGAGGAACTTGCCGAGCACGATCTCGTGCTCCTTGATCGGCGAGGTCATCAGCAGGGTCAAGGTGGCGGTCTGCCGCTCCTCGGCGATGAGCCGCATGGAGAGGAAGACCACCGCGAAGAGCGACACCCCGGAGGCCAGGCGGAAGAACTCCTCCAGCACCCGGGACGACAGCTGCTCGCCCCGGCCCAGGGCCAGGGCGTTGAAGAGCAGGCCGGTGATGGCAAGCACCAGGGCCACGATGATGTAGCCCATGGGCGACTTGAGGTAAGCGGCCAGCTCGCGGCGGATGATGAGCGCGATGTTCTTCACCGGGACACCTCCTTGTCACGGGTCAGCTGCAAAAAGACGGACTCCAGCTCGGCCTCGGCCGGGCCGAGGTGCAGCAGGCCGAAGCCGGCGGCGATGAGCTCCTTGCCGAGGAGCTCCCGGGCGTCGACGTCGGTGTCCACCTGCAGGGAGATCACCTCGCCAGAGGTGTCGCGTACCTGGCAGGAGACCACCGGCGCCAGGCCCTCGAGCAGGGCGGTCACCTCGTCGGCGTCGCCCCGCACCTGGAGCTTGACCTGGTGCCCCCCGATGAGCTGGCCCGTGAGCTCCTCCTCGGTGCCCGAGGCCACCAGCCGCCCCTGCTGGATCACCAACAGCCGGTCACAGGTCTGGCTGATCTCGGGGAGGATGTGGCTGGAGACCAACACAGTGTGCTTGCCGCCGAGGCCGCGGATCATCTGCCGCATCTCGACGATCTGCACCGGGTCCAGGCCGGTGATCGGCTCGTCGAAGACCAGCACCGGCGGCTCATGGATGATGGCCTGGCTGATCCCCACGCGCTTGCGGTAGCCGAAGGAGAGGTTGGCGATGATCTGGCCGCGCACGTCGATGATGTTGGTCATCTCCATCACCTCGGCGGCGCGCCGGCGGGCGTCGGCGTTGGACAGGCCGCGCAGGCCGCCGGCGAAGGCCAGGTAGGCCTCCACGGTCATCTCCTGATACAGCGGCGGCTCCTCGGGGAGGAACCCGACCTTCTTGCGGATCTCATGCGGCTGCTCCACCACGTCCAGCCCGCCGATGGTCACGCTGCCCGACGAGGGCAGCAGCAACGAGCAGAGGATGCGCAGGGTGGTGGTCTTCCCCGCGCCGTTGAGGCCGAGGATGCCGATGATCTCGCCGCTGCCGATCTCGAAGTCGAGATCTTCGATGGCGCTCTTGTCGCCGTAGAACTTGGTCAGTCCCTGGGCCTTGATCATGAAAGACTCTCCATGGATATACCTGAGCCCTGCGGATTCGCGGAGCATTCTGGGCACGGGAACATACCAGAACCCGTCCTTGGGTCAAGGGGGAGGTCTGCGAGGGACAAGCAGGTGAAGGAAGACGTTTTCAGAAACTCTAAACTCTAAACCCTAAACTCTGAACTTCCCTACCATCCGTCGTCGTCGTCATCAGGGAAGAGCTCGAACTCCATCTCCAGCTCCTCCTCCAGCTCTTCCGCCACCACCGGCTTCATCTTCACCACGGCGTTGGCCGCGGTCTGGGCCTTCTGCCGGTCCTCCAGCTTGCGGGCGTACAGCATGGTCAGCCGCCTCCAGAGGTCGGCGGCGTACTCCGGGTCGTCTTCGTCCAGCAGGAAGATGGTGCGCCGATACTGCTCCTCCTCCAGCAGCCCCAGCTGGTTGGCCTCCAGCAGCAGCTCCTCCAGCTCGTCGAAGGCCTTGCGCAGGCCGGGGTTGAGCTGGATCACCGCCTGGTAGTGCTGGATCGACTGGTCCATGCCGCCCAGGGCGCGGTGCAGCCAGGCGGCCACCATGTGGATGGCGTACTGGCCGGGGGCGTCCTCCAGGGACTCCTGCACCACGTCCAGCATCTCCTCGCCCACCTCGGGATCACAGTCGTGAGCCTTGAACACGGCCCAGGCTTCCATGGCGCGGTACTCCGGCTGGTGGTCGATCTCGTCGGCCTGGGAGTAGGCCTGAGCCGCCTCCTCGTGGCGCCCCTTTGAGGCCAGGTGCTCGCCGGTGTCGTAGGCCTGCTCGGCCAGAAACGGCGACTCGTACTCGGCGGTCTCCCGGCCGGAGAAGAGATCCTCGTCGTAGTCCCGGCGGGCGTGGCGCGACATCAACACCTGGTGGGCCTGGTCCAGGCGGCGGTGGATCTCCTCCAGGTAGCCGAAGTCATCGCCCAGGTCCATGTTGCGGAACCGCTGCAGGGCGAAGTCCTGGCACTTGGTCTGGTAGGCGATCTCGATGACCTCGCCCTCGGTGTCCGGCGCCACGTCCAGCAGCTCATAGTGGCTCTGGGAGTGCATGGCGAGGTAGGTGTCGCCGATGAGGCTGCGCGCGACCGAGGCGTCGTCTCGTGCCACGGCGCGGATCTCCTCGGTGTCGTCCGGGGCCACCGACCGCGCCCCCAGGGGCGCGACGCTGATCCGCTCGCTGGCAGACAGCTGCATGTCCATCTCGCCGAGGTCGAAGGGGGCCTGCTCCAGCACGTCGGCCGCCGAGTAGTTTTGCAGGTCCACCACCGCGGGGGCGTCGGGGGCCGGCCCGTCCGCCTGATCGAGGTCGAGTTCGTCGGCGCTGTACCCCGGGTGGAAGCTCTCCCCGTCGAGCACGTCGTCGGCCACGTCGCCGATGCTGCCGCCGATGTCCGCCGCGGGCAGGTTCTTCGCCGGCGTCATGGACATGTGCTCTGACGTGTCGAGTTGCAAAAACGGCCGGTCGTCGGCCGAGGGGGTGCTCTCTCCGGCCGCGGGCATCACGTCCCGGGTGGACGGCAGGTCCTCGTCGCCGTCGGTGGTGAAGAGCTGGCCCGTGGGTGCCAGGGCGATGTCGAGCTCGGCGGCGGTCTGCACTGAGTTGGTGCCGGCGCTGGAGGCGGCGCGCTCCTGCTCCTCCTCTTCCATCTCCTGGGCCACCACGTCGAGCACCTGGTCGGCCAGGTTGTTCAGCTCGAACATGTCGCCGGCGCTGATGGGCGTGGCCACCGACGGGCGCCTCAGCCGCACCTGCCGCACCATGCCGCACTCCAGCAGGGTGTAGATCTGCTCCACCGCCGTGCGCAGGTCGGCAACCTGCACCACCTCGGCGATGGACTTGCCCTCCACGATGGCGTCGGCCACCTCCTCGCCGTAGTGGGTGGTGAAGCGGTGCCAGAGCCGGGCACCCCGGGGCTGGAGCTCCAGCCGGAACTGCTCGGCGTTGACCGACAGGCGGGTGAGGAACTCCTCGAGGTCCACCTGCCGCGGCAGCCCGTGGAAGACCAGGTCCACCGGGTCGATGGTGTGGTGCGGCACCCGCGCGGACAGGGAGTGGTCCTCGGTGTAGGTCCAGCTGCCGTCGTGCCAGTCGAGGCAGACCTCGATCTTGTGGCGGATCTGATCAGTGAGGTGCTTGAGCACCTCCGGACCGTTGACGATGTCCAGGCTGGCCAGGGCCTCGCCGAACTTGATGTTCCGGTCCCGGGCAGCCTCCATGGCCTGGCGATGCTGGTCCCGGGTGAGCACCCCCCCTGCGCACCAGCATCTGCCCCAGGGTCTCGCTGCGCAGGTTGGACTCCACGAACACCGGGTAGCCCATCATCATGTAGATGCGCTTGAGCACCTTGTCGCGGGTAATGGTCACGTGCCCCGTGTAGCGCTCCTCGAGGCCATCCAGCAGCAGCTGGGCCAGGGTCGTATCGGAGAGGCTGCCCTGGCGCTTGACCTCGGGCACCGGCGTGTCGCGCCGCTTGGTCCCGGGCGCCCGGGGGTCGCTGGCCGGCCGCTTCTCCTTGACCTGTTTTACCTTCACCTGGCCGATCTTGGACGCTGGCTTGGCCTTGTCCTTGGGCTTGGCCTTGGCCTTGCTCCTGGTCGCCGGCTTGGGCCGGGAGAGCTTGTTGGCCTGCTTGAGCATGCGCAGCACGATCTGGGCCAGCTTCTTCGGGGCGAACGGCTTGAGCTCCACGGTGACGTTGAAGTCGTCCCGCATCTTCTGCAGGGCTTTTTCGTCGCGGTACACGTCGGAGGTGATGAGGATCGGCAGGTCCTTGCCCTCGGGCGTCCCGCGCACCGCCTCCACCAGGGCGAAGCCGTTCATGCGCGGCAGGAGCAGGTCGACGATCATCATGTCCGGCGGTTCCTTCTGGAACATCGCCAGGCCTTCGCAGCCATCCACGGCGGCCTCCACCAGGAGACCCCAGCCCTTGAGCATGGGGTCACGCTCCAGAGCGATCTGGATGATTTTTCTGACCGCGACGTCGTCCTCGACCACGAGGATCCTGATTCCAGCCATGATCATCCCAGAGTAATCAAGAAGGTTGCATCAATAAAGTAAATATCCCATGAAAGCGGAATCTAATCTCCGGGAGCCCGGACCATTTTTTTGAAGGGGTCCAGATCGTTTGCCTGCCTCGTCCGTTGTTAGGTTCCATGGCTTCAACCAGACGCATGTCAAATTTCAGGAGCGATTCCATGTCGAACTCGATACGTTTTGGAGATCACACGGCCTTTCACCTGCAGGTGCTACGCCTGTCTTTGGCGGGCGCGGCCCTCGGGCTGTTCGGTTACCTGGCGGCCCTCGGGCTGTCGGGCCTGCGGGGTGCCGAGCCGGCCATCTTCCTGGCGCCCCTGTCCAGCGGGGCGGTGGGTCACGCCGCCGGCGCTTTGTGGCTCATGGTCACCGTGGCCGTCCTCGGGCTGGCGGCCTGCCCGCCCACGCGCAAGACCGCCATCACCGCCGGCCTCTTCGCCCTGGGCGTGGGCCTGCTCGGGGGGCTGAGCTACCACGCCCTGGCCAACTCCTCGCCTCGCTATGTCTGGTTCGGGCTGTTCGTCCTCGGCGCGGCCACCGGCGTGGTGGCTTGCCGCGACCTGCGGGACATGCGCCGCTTCTGGGTCCCCCTGGCCCTGGGCGGCGCCATGATCCTGGCCAAGTACGTGGTGGTGACCTTCGGCGCCCGCCTCGGCTTCGTGTCCCACGTGCCGTCGTTTGTGGCCGAGACCGCCTACGGCGCCATCTTCGGCTTCATGGTCAGCGTGGGCCTGGTGGCGCGGCAGGTCCGCCTGGAGCGGGATCCGGTGGCCCGGTCGTTCCAGGAGATCAAGCCCACCCTCAGCGGCGAGATGCTCGAACTGTGCCAGCGCGCGCTGAAGCTGTACGCCCGGGTCAAGGAGGTGCTCGGCGATCGTTACAACGGCGAGAGCGGCGAGATGGTGCAGGGGGCCGAGAGCCTGGTGCTGCGCATCTTCGGCCTGGCGCGCAAGTGGCACGAGGTGGAGCGCGAGGCCGGGCGCACCAGCGCCGACGACCTGGCCGGCCGCATCGATGAGCTGGACCGCAAGATCCAGCAGACCAGCGACGCCGTGGCGCGCAAGCAGTACAAGATGGCCCGGGAGGCCCTCAACACCCAGCTGCGCTACCTGCGCGACATCTCGCGCAGCGGCGAGCGGGTCACGGCCCAGGTCTACAACTACCTGGCCGCCCTGGAGCGCCTGCACCTGGCGGTGCTCAACCACCAGAGCGCCGACGCGGCCAAGCTGGCCGACGAGATCCAGCCGATCCTCGACGACATCGACAGCATCGGCTGTGAGATGGACTTCGAGTCCGACGCCATCAACGAGGTGGCCGTGGTGGCCGACGGGGACACCGAGGAGAAGGAGGAGGCGCCCGCCGCGCCCGCCGCCGAGGACGCGCCCGCCGCCGAGGCCAAGCCCGCCGCCGAGGCCAAGCCCGCCGCCGAGGACGCGCCCGAGCCTGCCGCTGAATCCGACGACGCCCCCGAGACCCGCCTCAATGCACGCCTTTACGAGTAGCGGCCTTGGCCGCTACTCGTTGCTATTAGCTTTTAGCTTTTGGCTTTTGGCTTTTAGCTTTGATTGCGGATCCTTTGAAGGGAGGCACCAAGGCTGCCACCGTGAGGGCTTCTTCTTCATTGGCAACTAGCCGCGCTCCGGTTGCTGAACCTGTCGCGCTTTGGCCCAAGACCTCCGGTCTGCCAGGATCTTGCGACGCTTTGGTCCTCCCGATATTGCTCTGCCCCCCCGAACCTGTCGCATCACGGCCCAAGACCAACGGTCTGCCCGAAGGTCGCAACACTCTGGCCGTCAAAACGTTGCATGACTGCGCGAGACCTCTGGTCTAGCCGCAACTCTCGACATTCTGGCCGTCAACCGTCGCATGGTGATGCGAGACCATCGGTCTCATGGCGAGATGCGACACTTCAACCAGCACGGCCGCATGGCCCGCCCCGACGACGGCGCGTCCAGAAGCTGGCCTGCGACACCCGTGCCATGGCCCGGCCAGAAGCCCGTTCCACGCACCCCGTATAAGCCCCGGCACGGCCACGGCTTTACCCGAACGCACGCGCCGCCGTGCTCTACTTGCCGCCGTACTCACCAGACTTCAATCCCATCGAGGAGTGCTGGTCAACGTTGAAAGGCGCCCTGAAAACCATCGGAGCTCGCAGCCGCGAGGCGCTCGAAGAAGCTGTCGGACAGGCGATGAAGGAGATCACCGGTTCAGATGCAAGGGGATGGATTAAGCACTGCGGCTATGCCCTGTAGTTGATCATTGCCAGGCCGGACAGTCCACCAGGTCCGAGCACCTGTATTGCCATCCCCTCATCCCCTCATCCCCTCATCCCCTCATCCCTGGTTCCCCAGATGCAGCGCCACTGCAACTGAGCCCCACACCATCGATTCATTTGCAAGGCGCTCTGGCTTTTGGCTTTTGGCTTTTAGCCGATGATCGGAGGCTGTCTTATACTCCTCTGATGAAAGCTCCTGTCTTTTGCGGTGACGATCTCCTGCTGGCCGACCTCCCCGACGACACCCGTGTCATTTCACCACCCGCGCCCGGGCCGCTGGCCGGGCCGTCGCGGCCTCTGCTGGACCAGGCCCTGGACGCGCCGGTGGACTCCCCGCCGTTGAGCGAGCTGACCGGGCCGTCGTCGCGGGTGGTCATCGCCTTCGACGACAACGCTCTGCCCCTGCCGGCCATGCGCCGTGAGCTGCGCCCCGTGGCCATCGCCGCCGTGCTGGAGCGCCTGGCCGCCGCCGGCGTCAAGGACCGCAACGTATAGCTGATCTGCGCCCAGGGCCTGCACCGCAAGCTCACCGGCGCCGAGCTTTCGCACCTGGTGGGGCGCGACGTCTTCGGCCGCCTGGCTGTCAAGAACCACGACGCCGAGGACCCGGACGGGCTGGTCTCCCTCGGCACCACGGACGAGGGCGAGGAGGTGGAGGTCAACCGCGCGGTGTCGGAGTGCGACCTGCTGATCTACGTCAACATCAACTGGACCCAGATGAACGGCGGCTGGAAGTCCGTGGTGGTGGGGCTCGGCTCCTACGCCTGCATCAGCCAGCACCACAACCCGCAGGTGCTCACCGAGAGCCGCTCGCTCATGGAGCCGGGCCAGTCGGCGATGCACAGGATGTACGCCCGCATGGGCAAGGTGGTGCAGCAGCACGCCCGGGTGGTGACCCTGGAGATGGTCATCGACTCGCGACTCTGGTGGGGACCGTGGCGCGGCATGACCCTGGAGCCCGGCATGTCCCGCCTGCCCCTGACCGCCCGCACCGCCCGGCACATGCCGCTGGCCGCCAAGGACCTGATGCGTCGCGCGTTCACCGCCGACTACGGGCTGCGCGCAGCGCACTTCGGCCAGGTGGACGCCGTGCACCACCGCACCCTGGCGCTGCTGGACGAGGCCCCCTGCGTGGAGGTCAGCGGCCAGAGCGACGCCCTGCTGCTGGGCGTGGTCAACCTCAGCCCCTACAGCGTGGGCGGCTACCCGAACCCGATCCTCGTGGCCAACCTCGGCCTCGGCTACCTCTTCAACCTACACCAGGGGCGGCCCCTGGTGCGCCGGGGCGGTACGGTGATCCTCTGCAACCCCTGCCACCCTCGCTTCCACCCGCGCCACCACCCGTCCTACAAGCGGTTCTTCGAAAAGGCCATGGTCGAGACCACCGATCCGGCGGAGCTACACGAGCACCACGAGCAGGCCTACGCCCGGGACGAGGGGTTCCGCCGGGCCTACCGCCACGCCAACGCCTATCACGGCGTGCACCCCTTCTTCACCTGGTTCTGGTGCTGCCACGCCCGGGCACACGCCGGGCGGGTCATCGTGGCCGGCGCGGCCGAGCCCTGGGCCGTGGAGCGCCTCGGCTTCGAGCCCGCGGACTCGGTGGAGCAGGCCGTGGACATGGCCCGGGAGGAGCATGGCGGCGGCATGAGCTTGACGTACCAGATGGTGCCGCCGGCGTTCGTCTGTCAGGTCAAGGAGTGAGGGAGTGAGGGGCTAGTTGTTCTGGCAGCAGGAGCAGGTGCAGACGCACTCGCTGCCGGTGTCGTCACCGCCGCCACCGCCGCCGCCGCCGTTACCGCCGCCCACGACGCCGACGATGCCGGGGAAGCTCTTGCCCTCGTCCTTGGTCTGGCGCTCCTGCTGGATCTTTTTGATCTGCTTGATCTGCTTGTGGGTCATCTTCTTTTTGGAGATGGGGACGCAGCGGCGGGTGGTCAACTTGACGTCGAAAAACGAGGTGGCCGAGCCGCCCCGGACGCGGATGGCCAGCACGGCGTTGGGCTGGGCGTACAGCAACTTGGCCGGCACGTTGAACACCAGGGCCTTTTTATAGTCGGCGCAGCCCACGGTGGTCTTCATCGGGCTCAGCGCCACGCCGTTGAAAAAGACCTGCACGGCCCGGTCGGCCACCACGTGGACCCGGGTCTCGCCCATGGTGAGGCCAGTGGAGCCGAGCTTGCCGTACGGAGACAGCGGCGCCCGGGGGAGCCTCGGCAGCACGCGGCGCAGCAGCAGGTCGGTGCCCGGGGCCCAGGTGGTCTTGACCTTGTTGGCGTACATCGGGCAGCTGGCGCTGGCCGAGCCGAAGGGCGCCATGCCCGCGGCGAAGGCGGACGTGTCGGCCGCCGGGGCCGCGAAGCCGGGCTCCGCGCCCTGAGCCACCACGCGGTACTTGAAGCGCTGGTCGCCCCAGTTGAAGAGGATCTTGTCGGAGCAGCGCAGCGCGTGCTGGTGCTGGTGGCCGTAGTGCTGGTCGAGGTCGCCCTCCATGCCGCCGCAGGCGGCGGTGATCAGCAGCAGGGTGGCGGACAGGATGGTGGTGTGCAGTCTGGACATTGTTTTTCTCCTAATTAAATAAACCGCAGTTGTTGATTGCTCGTTTCAGGGGCCGCCTCGCGACGACGACCTGCCCATAAGCAGGGGGTGTGCCAGGTTTGGCTCGGGAGTAGAACGCTGTGATTGCTTGGGCTTGGAAACGAGTGGCCCTCAGCTACCGCCAGCGAGCGGGGGCGTTGATACGTATCCGGGGGTGTCCCCGAGGCTGTATCAGGGATGCACGGGGAGGCGGGCGAGCGTGGCTGTATGGCCGCCACCTGTGGTACTTTTGATCAGGTCATTAACCACAGGTGAACGTCATGAAAGAGGTCTCAAGATTGCCCAGGCTCTTTGTAGCGGTCTGCTCCGTCGCCCTGCTCCTTTCGAGCTGCGGTGACACCACCGAGGGGGTAGCCAAGTGCACCGGGGACTCGGACTGCGCCGGCGGCAAAAAGTGCCTCGCCGGGGTCTGCGTGGAGTGCCTCAAGGACACGGACTGCGGCAAGGGCTACACCTGCGACCTCACCGGGACCGCGCCCAAGTGCGTGTCTTCAAAGGTGGGCGGCGACGCCGGGGTCAAGGACAGCAGCGTGGGCGACGCCAGCAGCGACACGCTGACGGTGTGCAACCAGGGGCAGACCCGGGCCTGCTTCACCGGCGACAAAAAGACCAAGGGCGTGGGCCAGTGCAAGGCGGGCACCGAGTCCTGCAAGGACGGCAAGTGGAGCGGCCTCTGCGAGGGCGAGGTGCTGTCCAAGGCCGAGACCTGCAACAGCAAGGACGACGACTGCGACGGCGCCATCGACGAGGCCGGCGTCTGCGGCAAGTGCACGCCCGGCTCCTCCATGGTGTGCTACACCGGCACCACCAAGACCAAGGGCGTGGGGGCCTGCAAGGGCGGCACCCGCGCCTGCCTCACCGGCAGCAGCTGGGGCCCCTGCCAGGGAGAGGTGACGCCGGCGGTGGAGATCTGCAACAACGCGGACGACGACTGCGACGGCGAAGTCGACGAGGGGGTCACCTGGGAGGGCTCACCCTGCGTGGATCCTGCGCGCAAGGGAATCTGCCAGGCCGGCACCTGGACCTGCGACAAGGGCAAGATGAGCTGCAAGCAAGCGCTCAAGGCCGGCACCGAGACCTGCGGCAACGGCAAGGACGACGACTGCGACGGCAGCATCGACGAGTCCCCGCCCTGCAAGTGCACCTCGGGCAGCACCAACGCCTGCTACAACGGCACGTCCGCCACCGCCGGCGTCGGCGCCTGCAAAAAGGGAGTGCAGATCTGCACCTCGGCCCAGGCCTGGGGCCCCTGCCTCGGCGAGAAGCTGCCGGCCAAGGAGACGTGCAACGCCAAGGACGACGACTGCGACGGGTTCGTCGACGAGGAGTATCCCGAGAAGGGCTGGCCTTGCCTGGTGGCGGGGAAGAAGGGCGCCTGCGGAGTGGGCACGTTCGCGGCCTGCGCCAAGGGCAAGCTGCAGTGCGTCGGCCCGAGCCCCAAGAGCGAGGTGTGCAACGGAGTGGACGACGACTGCGACGGCCACATCGACAACGCGGTCATCGGCCTCGGCGCCGTGCTGACCAAGCCGTGCTACAACACGGCCAAGGGCGGCTGCAGCAGCAGCGGCAGCAGCTACTCCTGTAAGGGAGCCTGCAAGTCGGGGCTGAGCTACTGCGCGGGCGGCAAGTGGATCGGCTGCTCCGGCGCCAGCTACCCCCTGGCCGAGCAGTGCAACGGCAAGGACGACAACTGCAACGGGACCACCGACGACATCACCGGCCTGAACAAGGCGTGCGCCTCGCCGTCGCGCCACGGCATCTGCAAGACCGGCGTCTGGGCCTGCTACGGCAACACCAAGATCTGCAAGCAGACGGTCTCCGCCACCATCGAGACGTGCAACGGCAAGGACGACGACTGCGACGGCTACACCGACAACGCCAAGTCGGGCGCGGCCTCGGCGTTGTCGCGGGCCTGCTACAAGGTCGCCAAGGGGTGCAGCGCCTCGGGCACCAGCTTCACCTGCGTGGGCGCCTGCAAGGCGGGCAAGGAGATCTGCGCCAGCGGCACCTGGCTGCCCTGCGCCGGCTACACCTACCCCACCACCGAGATCTGCACCAACAACGTCGACGAGGACTGCAACGGGGTCACGGACGACAACTGCGGCGGCGGCTCCACGGGCGGCAAGAAGATCTGCGTCCCCTTCGAGAAGCGCTGCAACGGCTACGACGTGGAGATCTGCAGCTCGACGGGCACCGGCTGGGGCTTCCGTGAGGCCTGCCTCAAGAGCTGCAGCGCGGGCAAGTGCTCCGGCGGCGGCTGCGTCCCGTTCATGCTCTCCACCGCGCCGTCCACCCTGCGGGCCGACGCCAAGTCGTCTTGTCTGGTCACCTCGGGCAAGATCGTGAGCAAGGACGGCACCCCGGTGCCCGACGGTACGCTGTTCACCATCGCCACCTCCAAGGGCATCATCAAGGCCGTGGACGGGGACCCGAACATCCCGGGCGTGCAGGTGCGCTCCGTCAACGGCAAGGTCGACTTTTCGGTCACCGCGCCCGATCTGGCCAAGGCCGAGGTGACGGCGGCGTCCAAGGACACGCCGAAGTACATCCCGGACTACGACACCAAGGGCGTCACCTCGACCATGACCATCACCGGGCTGACCAACAAGGTGCTGACCCTGTTGGTGGTGCTCAAGGTGGAGCACCCGCGCAGCGACGACCTGGAGATCGTGCTGCAGTCGCCCCAGGGCACCAAGGTCACCCTGGAGGTCGCCTGCGATCCCACCAGCAAGAAGTGCTCCACGGCCAAGGACCTCGCCACGGTCTACCCCCAGCAGAAGAAGGCGGAGAAGGGCGCGATCAAGGACTTCTACAACCAGGTCGGCAACGGCACCTGGAAGCTGACGCTCAAGGACCCCTACTACGGGCCGAAGAACTCCAAGGGCGTGGTCGACCCGGGCAAGCTCATCTCCTGGGGGTTGTTGTTCAACGCCGCGGCGGTGACCTCGGGCACCATGGACGTCACCGCGCACCAGGCCATCTCTACCTCGTGCAAGGCCAGCTTGGCCGTGGCCTACAACGCCACGCCGATGACGCGCACCGTGGCGGAGGACTTCACCTCGAGCAAGCACAACGACACCAGCGTCTCCACCGCACACTGGGACACCGGGCTGGGGCGCATCGATCCCTTCCCCGCCGACTTCGGCACCGGGCGCGACGGCGACCTGACGGTGAGCTCCGGCACCTACAACCTCAACCAGCACGCCCAGAAGGGGCGGCTCTTCCCCGACGCGGTCTCGTTCACCGTCACCGCGCTGGGCACCAACTCCGCCACGCTCAAGGGCGGCGTGGGCGGCCTGGTCATCAGCGACGAGGTGCTCGTGGTCAACATGCAGGGCGACAAGTCCTACAGCGGCAACGTGGGTAACCACGAGATCAAGACCATCGCCAAGATCGACTTCGCCAGCAACAAGCTCTACTTCGCCACCAACCTGACCAAGATCTTCGGCCGCACCACCAGCAACAGCACGATCACGGGACAGAGGATCATGGTCCAGCGCATCCCGCACTATCGTAAGGTGTACATCAAGGGCACGCTGACGGCCGACTCCTGGGACGGCAGCCGCGGCGGGGTGCTCTTCTTCAAGGCGAGCCAGACCGTGGAGGTGCTCGGCTCGATCAACATGAACGGCAAGGGGTACCGCGGCTACAAGGGCAAGTCGGGTGAGAGCTTCAACGGCGGCTACGCGGCGGCCTACGGCACCAAGCCCAACGGCGGCGGCGGGGCCAACGGCTACACATCCAGCGGCTGTTACTACGCCAGCTGCGGTTGGTACTACTGCTGCGGCTATCACTACAAGTACCTCTACGCCTACGCCGGCGGCGGGGGCTACGGCGCCGACGGCACCTGCTACAGCAGCAGCTGCTCCACCAGCTGCACGAGCAAGACCACCTGCTACCACTGCTCCTCGAGCTACGGCGGCAAGTCCTACGGCGAGGCCTCGCTCAAAAAGTGGTACCTCGGCTCGGCCGGCGGCGGCGGCCACTACAGCCGCCGCTACTGCCGCTACACCAGCAACTACGGCAGCAACCAGTCCTGCACCGGCTACAACGGCGGCCACGGCGGCGGGCTGATCGTGATCTGGACCGCGGGCGTGTCCATCACCGGCGGCGTCTACGCCAACGGCAGCGGCGGCTCCTCTTACTCCGGCGGCGGCTCCGGCGGCACCGTGTTCATCCGCTCGCGCTCCATGAACGTGGGCAACAAGCGCGTCACGGCCAAGGGGTCGAGCTACGCTGGCAAGGGCCGCGTGCGGCTGGACTTCTTCGGCCTGTCGGGCACCACGGACCCGCCCCACTACGCGGGCTTCTCCGGCAAGACCGTGGCCGTGACGAAGAACCTCAACTTCACCGGCAAGACCATCCTGCAGGCCAGCGTCTCGAACACCATCGAGGACCTGCGCGGCGGCGTGGTGGCCTACCAGCTCAGCGCCAACGGGGGCAAGACCTGGTACAGCGCCACGGCGGGCAAGGACGTGACCTTCGCCAGCACCGGTACGGACCTGCGGCTCAAGATCTCGTTTACCAACAAGTCCCTGGACCCGCTGTCGCTCATGGGCGCGCTGATCAACTTCAAGCTCAAGTGACCGCTGGCCCCCTGCGATACGCCTTGGCACCGTGACAGAGTTCACCATACCGCTTTTATCCGGCTGGGAACCGCGCCAGCCGGCCAGCCCCGGGGCTGTGGCCGAGCACCTGCGCTGCCCCGCGGACGAACGGCTGTACGTGCTGCTGGACGCCGCCCGGGACGACGCCGTGCTGCGTCTGCTGGCCCAGGAGGAGTGCCCCTTCGAGCCGCTGTTTCAGGGGGGCCGCAAGGAGCGGCTCTACGGCGTGTCGCCATTTCTGGTCCGCTGCCGGGATGCCTCGCGGCTCATGGACTGGGCCACCTCCGAGGGCCTGGGCTGCGTGGTGTTTCTGCACAGCCGCGAAGGGCTGAGGGAGCTGGCCGCGGCGATGCGCCGGCTGCTGATGGTGCGCACCGAGCAGCACGAGGCGCTGCTCTTTCGCTTCTACGACCCGCGGGTGCTGCGGGTCTACCTGCCCACCTGCGACGGTCGGGAGCAGGGGCTGATCTTCGCCGGCGTGGAGCGTTACCTGCTGCAGGCCACCGAGGGCAACGCGCTGCTGAGCTTCGACGCGCCTGCGGAGCGTGATCGGCAGGCGCGGCTGGAGGGCAGGCTGCTGATCCGCCCGCCCCAGATGGCGGCCTTCGACCGCCTGGCCCGGGAGGGCGTCATGGACCAGCTCTGTGATCACCTGCAGCGGCACCTGCCGGACCGCTGCGCCGAGCTGGGCCAGCGCGAGACCCGCCGGCTGGTGGACCTCGGCATGGACCGCGCCGCGGCCCACGGCCTGACCATGGAGCAGGACGTGTCCAGCTACATCAACCTGATGTTCGTCCTCGGCCGTGACTTCGACAGCGACCCGGCGCTGGCCTGGGCCGGCAAGATCTTGCGCGACCCGCAGGTGGAGGACCCCTCAGATCGCATGGTCCTGCTGTACGAGGAGGCCGCCGAGCGCCTGGAGCAGCGGCCCCGTGGCGCGGGCTCCGAGGAGCTGAGGCCATGAGCAACGGCGGAGGTAGTGGCGGCGGTGGCGGCGGTGGCGGTGGGCTCCCGCCGCCCGCGGGCACCCAGGGCCAGTCCACGTCGGGGCCCCAGTCCTGCCCCACCTGTCCCGAGCTGACGATGCACGTGGACGCCGACCGCGACGGCCGGGTGGACAACGACACCTCCGGCCTGGCGTCCTGGACCCGCCAGCGCGGGGCAATAATCCTCTGCAACAACGACGTGGATCAGGGCTCTGACCTGGACAACGCCAACGCCACTGTTGATGGCGCCGACGACGTCATGGACCTGGCCCCGCTGGTGATCCGCCGCACCCCCACGAGCCTGCAGTTCCCCGGCGGCTACACCGCCTTCCTCAGCGTCGACCGGCCGGAGATTCGCATCTTCAACCGACGGGCCGCCGGCGCCAGCGAGATCATCGGCCCCACCCGGGGCCGGCGCTACGAGATCCCGGACCTGTCGCCGCAGGAGACCACCTACGCATGGAGGCCACCGCCTATTCCATGAACCGGGGCTGGAACGGGGTGGTCACGCTGACCCTGGAGGTGCGCAACGGCCGCCGTCGGGTGAGCAGCCAGCGCGTGGCGGTGCGGGTGGCACCCTGGCTGATGCCCAACCATCTCAACCCCACCGAGGCTGTCTATGTGACCAACGTGGGCTCGGACAACGCCCGCTTCCGCCAGATGATCACCACCGCCGCCACCGCCGCCGGCGTGTCGACGGTCAACGACCCGACCTACAACGACCTCTGGATGCAGGACATCATGGAGCTCGGCTACTCCACCATGCCCCGGGTGGAGGCCCCCGGGCCCGCCTCCCCGCAGCAGGCCGCCCGCTGGCACCTGCCGGTGGTGCTGCGCACGGCCAACGACCGCTCCATCGAGTGGAACTCCACCATGGACACCTACCCCCGCACCCGCATGGTGGGCCAAAACTTCGGCTACGTGGAGCCCCAGCGGCCCATGGACGCCAGCAGCCTCGACTCCTTCGGCAACCTCGAGTGTTCGCCGCCGGTGACCGTGGGGCGCCGCCGCTACCGCTTCGGGCGGATCATCTACGGCACCGACGGGCGCCGCCAGATGCAGCACCGTGTGCGCACCTTCCTCCACGCCCAGCGGGTGCAGAGCCCGATCACCTTCGACACCTCCTGGCTGGCCGTGGGCCACGTCGACGAGGTGATGTCGTTCTGTCCGGTGCCTGGCTACTCGCCCAACCGCTTCAAGCTGCTGCTGGCCAGCCCCCTGGACGCGCTGAACATCTGCCGCCGCCTGGCCCGGGGCTCCGACGCCAACGCGCCGATGTTCGACGGGCTGGCCGCGGCCCACAGCAGGTTCCAGAGCGGCACCTACGACAAGGCCACGCCGGCGCAGGTGGTGGGCGACCACAGCTTCGTCAGCGTGCAGCAGGTGATCCAGCGGCGGATGAACAGCATCGAGGGGGTGCTCCGGCGGAGGCTGGGGCTGCGCTCGTCCGATGACGTGATCAAGCTGCCGATCCTGTTTCGGCGCGCGGGGGGAGGGCGCTACGTGGCCTACACCGGGGGGGGCGTCAACATGCTGGTCATCACCCGGGCCAGCGGCTCGGCCGAGCTGTGCATCCCCAAGCCCTATGGCCCGGTGACCGGCAGCCCGGCGGCGGCGTCCGGCGGCACGGTGGGGCGGCCCTGCGAGTTCGAGCGGGTCATCCGTGACCTGCTGCGCCACACCGGCAACGGCATCCACTTCATCGACGACCGCGGCCAGGAGTTCATCACCTACCACCAGGGCATGGGGGAGGTGCACTGCGGGACCAACAGCAAGCGCAAGCCACCGGTCAACGGCTGGTGGTGGGAGCAGGAAGGCATATGACCACAGCAGGGTCGTTTTTCGAGTTCGAGGTGCTCCAGGCCGTACGCGGCGAGCTCTACACCATCAAGCGCGATGAGTGGCTCGCGTCGGTGCCCCACCTCGAGGAGCGCCTCGAGCCGTACCTCGAAAGCGGCGCGTGGCGCGAGGCGGTTTTCGCGCGCATCCTGCTCGGCTGGCTCAAGCACGCACCGGTCTACCGCGACCTTTTGGCCGACCTGGCCGCCGTGGACGCGGCCCAGGAGGCGCGCAGGGCCGTGGGGCTGGGCCAGGTCTGGGACGACTTCGCCCGGCGCGCCGCCGACCACCCGCCGGCGAGGATCCTGCCCCTGTGCTGGGAGGCGATCCTCGAGTACCCCGGGGTCTGGCCCGAGTGGAAGGTGGTGACGTTTTTGCGCATGCTGCGGGCTGTGCCCCATGTTCGCTCCGTGGAGCCGCTGCTGGCCTACCTCGAGGGCAGCACGCAGTACCGCCAGATGAAAAACGCCGGCCTGGCGCTGGCCGCCATCCCCCAACAGGACGTGGCCGCCCGGCTGGAGCTGTACCGCAGCAAGCACGCAGACATGGTGCAGGTGCTGGTGGAGGCCGCCGAGGACATGGAGGCGGGGGAGTAGCCTCAGTTGATGATTCGCAATCGCCCTGTGAAGCGGAGGTTTCGTGACCAAGGCTTCAGACTCCGGGCTACGGGCTACAAGGCAAGCCCGGTATGCGACTTGGGCTGGCTCCTTCCCGTCTCTCCTGCTGGCTCGACATCCTGATACGGAGGCGAGCGGACTGTCGACAGAACTGCACCTGTCCGCGGCTGCGAAACTGGCGAAAACTGGCCTCGTAGCCTGGAGCCAGTAGCCCGTAGCCCGCTTCTGCGGTGGCGATGGCGCGGTGATAATGAATCGTGATCGCCCGTTTAGACCAACATGGTTCCCATCGCGGTGGGAATCGTGTTAAATGAATCGCATGGGGGACACGAGGGGAACAATGGCCAGCTTTGGCGTCCACGGCAGCTATCGCTGCGCCCGAACCAAGAGCGCGTGGCGGGGGTGAGATGGGCCTGAGGAGCAAATTGCTCATCGCCTTCGCGCTGGTGGCCCTGGTGCCCCTGACGGTGGTCGCGCTGGTGTCCTCCTGGCTGACTCGCCAGAGCTTGCGCGAGGTCATCGGCTCCAGCATCGCCTCCATCTCCCAGGAGAAGGCCAGCGCCATCGCGCTCATCGTCGCCAACCGCGTGGACGAGGCCGAGGTGCTGGCCAGGGCAGCTCACATCCGCGAGGCCGCCCTCCGCGCCAACTCAACGTATGAGGGGCGCCAGCAGGCCGAGATCCGGGCGACGATCAAGCGCCTGGACGCGGAGTGGATTTCGGCCCGCAAGGGGGGCGGGTCCGCCCTGGCCCAGAGCGTACTGGCCAACCCCCTGTCCCGCTCCCTCAAGGCGTACCAGCAACGGAACCCGGACCGCTACGGCGAGATCTTCGTCACCGACGTGCGCGGCGCCGCCATCGGTCAGACCAAGCTGCTCAGCGACCACATGACCAGGCGGACGAGGGCTGGTGGCGACAGAGCCTCCGGGGCGGCGTCGGGGGGGTCTTCATCGACGACCGGGGCCACGACGCCACCGCCAACGCGCTGATCCTGGGCGTGGCGGTGCCGATCCGTCATGGCGGCAAGGTCGTCGGCGTGCTGAAGGTCAACTACCGGGTCAAGGAAGTGCTCGACGTGGTGGCCAACTGCCAGGGATCCTCCACCACCATGCTGGTTCGCTCCCATGGGACCATCGTCACCCAGTCCCGGACGTCCCGGAGCCTCTCGGCCACGCAGCGAAGCGTCCTGACCGCCGGGGCGTCCGGCCACGCCGCCAACCGACACGGCGCCGAGCACTTCCTCATGGGCTACAGCAGGGTGGAGGCCGGCATCTCCGTGCGGGTGGACGCCCCCGGGCAGCGCAAGGGCATCTCGGGAGAGCGGTGGGAGGCGACCCGCTGGTGGGTCTTTTACGAGGTGCCCCAGGCGGTGGCCCTGGCGCCGGTGGAGCGGACCATCACCACCACCCTCGTGGGAGGATTGGCGGCGCTGCTGTGCGCCATCGCCCTGGCCGTTTTGCTGGCGCGCTCCATCGCCAGGCCGGTGCTCAGGCTGCAACGGAGCACCGAGATCGTCGGGCGTGGGGATTTCGATCACCGCGTGGGCACCGCCGCCAGTGACGAGATCGGGCAGCTCTCGCGCGCCTTCGACGACATGGTGGACCAGCTCAAACGAGTCACCGCCTCCCGGGACGATCTGGACGAGGCGAAGCAGGAGCTGGAGCGCTCCAACAAGGAGCTGGCGCAGTTCGCCTACGTGGCCTCCCACGACCTGCAGGAGCCCCTGCGAATGGTGGCCAGCTTCACCCAGCTGCTGGCGCGCCAGTACGAGGGCAAGCTGGACGACAAGGCCGACAGGTACATCGCCTACGCGGTGGACGGCGCCCGGCGCATGAAGCGCCTGATCGACGACCTGCTCACCTTCTCGCGGGTCGGCACCCACGGCGGGGAGCTAAAGCCCACGGACTGCGCCGAGGTGGTGCAGACGGTGCTCAGGGGCATGCGAGAGACCGCGGCGGAGGCCGGCGCCGAGATCGTGGTGGGGGAACTGCCCACCGTCATGGGCGACCGCACCCAGCTGGAGCAGGTCTTCCAGAACCTGATCTCCAACGGCATCAAGTTTCGCGTCGAGGAGCCCCCGAGGATCGAGATCTCGGCCCGGCGGAGAGCCGACGCCTGGGAGCTGTGCGTGTCAGACAACGGCATCGGCATCGAGCAGAGCTATCACGAGCGCATCTTCGTCGTCTTCCAGCGGCTGCACGAACGGGAGAAGTACACGGGCAACGGCATCGGCCTGTCCATCGTCAAGAAGATCGTGGAGCGCCACGGCGGGAAGGTCCGGCTGGAGTCCGCCCCCGGCGAGGGAACGCGCCTGTTCTTCACCTTGAAGTCCGCAAAAGGGACACAGCAGAAGGAACGACCATGAGCCAAGAAAAGATCAACATCCTCCTGGTGGAGGACAACCGGGCGGACGTGGAGCTGACCGTCGAGACCATGGCGGAGACCAAGATCCTCCACGAGATGCACGTGGTCGTTGACGGCCTGCAGGCGCTGGCCTTCCTGCGCCGGGAGGGCGAGCACAGCGCGGCACCGCGGCCGGACATGATCCTGCTGGACCTCAACTTGCCGCGCATGGACGGCCGTGAGTTCCTCGAGGAGATCAAGTCAGACGACGACCTCAAGGTCATCCCCGTCGTGGTGTTGACCTCCTCCAGGGCCGAGATCGACGTGCTCAAGTCCTATGAGCTGCAGGCAGCCGCCTTCGTGACCAAGCCCGTGGACCTGCAAGGCTTCGGCGAGATCGTCCGCGGCATCGAGAACTTCTGGTTCTCGGTGGTGCGCTTCCCGCCCGGCCGTCGCCCATAGAGCACCGGCCATTAAGGTTGATTAGACGTAGGGCGGGGGCTTCGGTGCTCGGCTCCTTCGGACCCTCCGCGTGCGCCGAAGCCTATCCCCCGCCTGGCCCGGACGCGGGGGACGAGCCCCCGCCCTACATGTGTAGAGGTTGATCAACCTAAAAAAGAGAACGCCCATAGCGTTTCGGGCCTACACCCCTCCGAACTGCTGCAGGATGTCGCCCAGGTCCTCGCGCAGGGATCCCGCCTCCATCTGGTAGTGCTGGCGCAGGATCGGGTAGAGCTCGCGGTTGTCGAAGCGCATCAGCAGCTGCTTGGCCTCGGTGTGCAGCGGCTCGGGCTCGTGGCGCAGCACCTCGATGAGGAAGTCGCCGGCCTCCAGCGACGGGATCTGGCCGATGCTGCGCAGGGCGGTGGAGCGCACCTGGCCCCCCTCGTGCTCGCGGAAGATACGCACCAGCGGATCGAAGGCGTGGCGGAAGTGCAGCCGGCCCAGGGCCTCGATGGCCTCCTTGCGCACCACGTTGTCCTCCGCGGCCAAGCCCCTGCGCAGCAGCCCGAAGGTGCGCTTGAAAAAGAGGAAGCGCAGGGCCCGCATGACGCCGCGCTGCACCCCCGCGTCGGGGTGGTCGTACAGCTTCTCCAGGGGCCGCAGCACGACGTAGATCTGCAGGTCGCCCAGGCCCTCGGCCAGGCGGGCCAGGCGCACCGACTCCTGCTCGCTGTGGTCCTCGAGCACCGAGATGATCTGGGTCAGGGCGCGCCGGCGCACGACGTCGGGGTAGTTCTTGTCGCCCACCACCTGGGCGCAGACCGCCTCCACGTCGCCGTCGTGCTCCAGCTCCACCAGGTCGTGGAACCAGATCTCGGGGTAGGCGTGGGTGTGGCGCAGGTACTCGGGGAAGGCCGCGCCCTCCTGCTCCCCGGCCGGGATCCCCTCGTAGCGCCCCGCGATCTTGACGTAGCGCTCCTGCTTGCGCGTGGCCAGCGACAGCCCCCCCAGGGCGATGTAGGCCTGGCCCACGCCGTGGTAGTCGCCCAGGGTGTTGTAGCACTCCACCGCCGCCAGCAGGGCGTTTTCGGCCAGCTCCGGGGCCGCGCCCTGCTCCACGTGCTGGGCCGCCGCCTTCATCCATGTCTCCGCCGCCGAGCGCAGGTAGTAGCGCTCGTAGAGCAGGTCCGAGCGCAGGCAGTAGTCGGCCGCCTCGCGGTAGAGCGACGCCGCGGCGTGAAACTCCAGGCGCTTGATCGCCTCGCCGAGGAAGTCCTCGTAGTACTGCAGCACGTAGAACTTGAGCCCGTCCTCCTTGAGGATGCGGATGCAGTTGAGGTAGCCCTCGGCCAGGTTCTCGAACACGCCGCTGCGCCGGCCCATCTCCAGCAGGATCTGGTAGCAGTCGAAGGCGCGCTCCCGCTGGCCGCGGGTCTCGAAGTCGTCGGCCGCCTCCTCCAGCAGGCGCTGGGAGGTGACCAGGTGCCCGGCGCCGGCCTCGTCTTCCTGGCGCAGGCAGCAGTAGCCGAGGTTGAAGTAGACCAGGGCCCGCTCATAGGCCCCGGCCCGCAGGCCCTCCAGGCTGCGCAGCCAGCAGGCCCGGGCGCGGTCGTCCTGGTTGCCCTTTTCGAAGGCGATGGCGGCCAGCATCGGCTTGCCCTGCCGCTGGTAGTGCTCGGCGGCCGGCGCCTGGCGGTCCTGCTACTCGAGCACCCGCGCCGAGTCCAGCAGGTGGTCGGTGCCGAGCAGGCCGAGGGCGTTTTCGATCTCCAGCAGGTAGAGGTGCACGTAGGCCGCGGCGCGGTTGCGCGACAGCCCCACCAGCGCGCGGCTCATCTTGCGCAGCCAGTCGTCGTACTCCGCGTCGGGCACGTGGGTCTCGGCGCACAGCTGGCGGAAGAGCACCACCGCCTCGGCCAGCTGGTTGGCGCCGAGGAGCTGCTCCGCGCGGCGCGCCGTGACGTGGCGATCCACTATGAGCCTCGCTGCCAGGTTGGGAGTTCAGGGGACGGGCGATGGGCGGAGCACGGCTGGCGAGGTTGAGAGTTGAGAGTTGAGAGTTGAGAGAGGTTGGGAGGGCGAGCAATGCGGGTCGCGCGGGGGCGGGCGCCATCGTGCTTGCCTTGTTGTCGTTGCGGCTTCATATCACCCAGCTGTGCCCTGTAGACCCTCTCCTTCTGGAGGATATGGTGCTCATCATTGTCCACTGTCGTTTGATTCATCATTTTCCGCGCTCTGAACTCTAAACTCTAAACTCTTAACTCCCCGTGGCGTCGTCGACGATCTCCATCGCCCGGTCCAGGGATTGCTCACGGGACGACAGCGTCTCCTCGGACACGATCTGGTGCTTGTGCAGCAGCGGCAGATAGTCCAGGTGCAGGGCCTGGGACGGCAGGATGAACACCCCGTAGAGCTTGGCCACCGCGGCCAGCCGCTCCACCAGCTCGGTGACGACGTGGCACTGGCCGTGGGTGATGATGTAGAGCACGACGTCGCGCCCGTCCAGGCGCTTGATCCGCTCCAGCTCCACCAGCAGCTGGCGGAAGACGCGGCTGTAGTTGCGACCGCGCTCGGAGTGGAAGGAGAGCAGGTAGGGCACCGACGACTCGCCGGCCTTGACCTGGTCGTAGAGTCGGCTGTCGAAGAAGCGCAGCACCACCTCGTCGCCCTGCAGGGACAGCTTCTTGATCAGCGTCAGCGCCAGACCCCGGGCGAAGACTTCGCGCACGCCGCGCATGGACGCGGACGAGTCCACGAGGATGTACTGCAGCTGCCGCTGGTCGGCGAGCTCCTTTTCGTGACCGTAGTAGTACAGCTCGTTGTCCACCACCTTGAGCTCGAAGATGTCCTGGTCGTAGGCGAACTCCGAGAGCACCACCGAGTCCACGCTGCCGTGGCGCTCGATGCTGGCGTAGCCGTCGATGGAGAAGACCTGGGCCCCGCTCTGGCGCCGGGTCTCCAGCACCGACGGGATGAGGTCCAAGGAGAAGTTGACCACGTCGTTGGCCTGGGGCGACGAAAAGACGCTCAGCAGGTCGGCCAGGTCCACCGCGCCGTCCGAGGCGCCGCCGCCATCCCGGGAGAAGAGCCCCATGAGCCGCAGGGTGTCCAGGTCGATCTGCTCCACGGCGGTGAGCAGGTAGAGCCGGTACTGCACCAGGTGGGCCAGAAACGAGGCCACGATCTCGGTGTCGAAGCTACGGAAGTGGTCGCCGATCTGCGCGTTCTGGTAGATGCCCGGGTCCAGGGACAGCTCCTCCACTCCGACCCAGGAGCGGCGCTGGGGCCAGCGCTGCACCAGCTCCTTGAGCAGCCGGTGCAAAACCACCGAGACCATCTCGTCCCGCAGCCGCAGCGAGCGCGCCGATCGCACCATCTCGCCGTCGGACAGCTCGCGCAAAAGATCTGCGTAGGCCGGCAGCAGGGTCTGCAGCCGGGGCGTGGTCTGGATCGCCTCCTGCCACAGGGCCGAGCCCCCCTCCAGGGTGCCGCCCGAGGTGATCAGCAGCCCCATGTCCTGCACCGCGAACAGCGGGATCGACAGGCCGAGGCGGTGCAGCATGTTGTGCCACGACGCGGCCTGCACCAGGGACATCGGGTTGTGGGCGCGGGTGGCCGACAGCGCCAGCGAGCCCACCTGGCGGGCGAGGAAGGTGCGGTTGAGGTCCTGGGGAATCGGCATATCAGGTCCGCCAGGGATCGGGGTTGGGGTTTAACAAGGAACAAGGAACCAGGAACAAGGAACAGAGAATGGGGTGCTGGTTCGTGACGTGGTGCCTCGCCGCTGCGCGGCTCGATAGGTGATGGGAATCGGGTTTGAGTCCAGAACAACCACGCGGGCTGATGTCGACAGGCGCATCAATCTGACGCCTGGGATTTGGCGCCTCTTTGCGAGCATTGCGGTTTCTGCGTTCCATCAACGAATCACTCAAGCAACGCGCTTTGGCAGCGAGCACTCCACCTCGTCCTGGTTCACGACTTGTGCAAACCGGGCTCCGACTACGCACTGAGCCAAATTCAACATTCCTAGTTCCTAGTTCCTAGTTCCTAGTTCTGTTCCCATCCTGGTTCTGTTCCTCTAGGAGAACTTCGACGAGGCGAAGATACTCTCCAGCAACTGGTCCACCTGGGTCACCATCCTGCGGGCCGTCTCGTTGTCCATGGTCTGCAGCGCGGCCTTGATCTCGTTGAGGTTGCGCAGCTGGCTGAAGAGCTGGATGTCCGACAGCTGCTGCCCCGTGGTGAGCAGGTCGCGGATCATCTTCAGCTCGGCCAGCAGCTCGTCCAGGCCGGCGGTGCGGCCGACGAAGCGCCTCTCCTCGGGGTGCTCGCGGTAGTAGCGATCCACCACCGGCGAGATGATCTCCTCGAGGATCTCGGCCTGGTCCAGGTTGTTCCAGATGTGCTTGAGCACGAAGAAGTCGGCCTCGCACACGGCGGTGCGCCCGTCGAAGATGGCGCTGGCCGTAAACAGCTTGGTCAGCTTCACCACGCGGCGGTCGCTGACGCTGATCCCCTCGGAGCGGATCTGGAAGATCAGCCCCTTGTAGGTGGTGATGAACTCCTCGGAGAAGTTCATGTAGCGGTCGTAGGAGCGCTGCAGCGAGTGCAACTCCTTGCTCGACAGCAGCGGCCGGATCCCCTCCAGGCGCCCGGTGAGCTTTTTGACCTCCAGCTCGATGCCCTTGTTGACCAGGTTGTGGAAGTGATAGGAGTCCAGGTTGTCGCTCTTGACGCGCAGCAGGAAGCGGTCGAACAGCGCCTGCAGGTTCTCGTCGTTGGGCACCTGGTTGGCCGCGCCGAACACCGACAACAGCGGGCAGATCACCTGGTGCGCGCCGCTGACGTAGAGCCGCTCGTTGAGCAGGGTCAGCAGCGAGTTGAGGATGGCGCTGTTGGCCTTGAACACCTCGTCCATGAAGGCGATCTCGGCCTCGGGCAGCATGCCGTCCACCCGCCGCTTGTACTCGCCGGCGCGGAAGGCGGCCATGTCCACCGGGCCGAACAGCTCGTTGGGCTCGGTGAAGCGGGTCAGCAGGTACTCGAAGTACTTGGCATCGATCAGCTTGGAGAAGATGCGGATCAGCGCCGACTTGGCCGTGCCGGGCGGGCCCACGAGGATGAGGTGCTCGCCGGCGATGACCGAGATGATCATCAGCCGGATGATCTCCTGCTTGTCGAGGAAGTGGTGGTCCAGGACGCGGGCGGCCTCCTGGAGGCGGGTGGCGAATGGCTGCTGCTGCGTCATGCTCTAGCTCCGTTCATGTCAGGGCTGCTTGCAGGTGTTGGGTGAACTGATCGGCGGCGCCCCCCAGGGTCTGCTGGGAGCTGGCGATCCACTGGTCGAGGCGGGCGGCCACCTCGGTGTCGGCCAGGCTCTGTTTGGACTGCACCAGGCCGCAGCGGGCGCCGGCGACGAGCACCGACTCCAGCGAGGTCTCCACGGTGCCGGCCATGAGCTGCTCGGTCTCCTCGGCGGTGGGATCCCGCTGCAGGTAGTGCAGCGCCACCAGGTGGGCCAAAAGCTCGCAGGCGGTGCGCAGGGCCGCGGCCCGGCCTTCAACCGGCGCGGCGGCCAGCTCCCAGAAGGCCCGGGCCAGCGACGGTCCAACCGCGGCCAGCCCTCGGTCCATGTAGCTGTGACAGACCAGGCGCGCCACCCAGCGGGACGAAAGATACGGGCAGACCGGCAGCCAGGCGAAGCGCGGTGCCTGACGGTCCGGGGTCAACAGATCGCTCAGCGGGCTGGCGCCGAAGAGCAGCGCCAGCAGCTCCTCCTGGGGCGACGACAGGTCGCTGTCCAGCCAGCCGACCTGGCGCCGCGACTCCCGCACTCGCCGCAGGCGGGGGAAGCGCAGCAGGCGGGCCGGCGGCTGCTGGCCGACGAAGCTGTAGCTGCCGAGCCAGTAGCGGATCTCGGTGTCCAGGCGGTTGAGCAGGTGGAGATGCCCCACGAAGACGTGGCGCTCCACCAGCTCGACGTCGCTGGCCGGCCGGGGCAGGGACAGGCACTGGCGGATGAACGCCTCGATGCGGCCGCGCCCGCGCTTGCCCACGCGCCAGCGGTCGCTCACCGGGTGGCTGAGGAACAGCAGGTTGTGGGCCGCCACGGTGAGGCGCAGGGCGGTGGCGTTCACCCGCGGCTGCACCGGGAAGAGCCAGGTCTCGGCGGCCCGCTGCATGCAAGACGCCTCGATGCCCATGATCTGCTCGTCGCGCAGGCCGACGTACTGCACCAGGTCCTCGAGGTCGTCGGCGTCGAGGGGCTGGCCGATGTGCACCTCGCCGCCGGAGACCAGCGGCTGCATGAAGCGGCCAAAAAAGGCGTCGATGCGCTCGGCGTCCAGCTTGCCCACGGTTACTCCTGCTCGCCGTCCTTGGCCGGGGAAAAGCCCCACAGGGGGAACGCGCCCACCGGGTCGTTGACCAGGGCCAGCTGGGCCTGCTGCACCACGCCGGAGAGGGCCACGGGGCTCAGCGGCTTGACCACCACGTGGGCCATGGCCTTGCGGCTCAGTGGGGTGAAGGCCTCGCGCGGCAGCAGCAACGGGATGCTGCCGGCGCCGGGCAGCTGGTGGTCGTCGCCCTGGGGGCGCACGAAGAAGAACAGCTTGTCCGGCCCGCCCTTGAGGTGGTGCACCAGCACGTCGGGGTGGATCCGCGGGATCAGCTCGTGACCTATGGGCACCATCACCCCGGGGGCGGCCTGGTAGAACATCTCGCCCAGGGGTAGAAACTCCAGGCCGCGCTCGCCCGCGTGGAGGTATATATGGTCGCCGGCCACGCAGATCTGCGTCTCTTCCAGCACCTGGGGCGGCAACATGTAGATCAGCTTCTTCAGCCACGGGGCCTGGCCCGCGGGGATGCGCGAGGCGGCCACCGACTGGCGTGGGGCCAGGCTGCAGACCAGCTTCAGCGGCACGTTGACGCCCTCGATCTCCACCTGGGCCGCGGCCACCGTCTCGGGGGCCTGCACCGGCGCGCCGATGGAGACCAGGGCGGCGGCGTCGACGTAGGTCGGCTTGCCGATGATCACGTCCTGGCGGTCGCGCTGGCCGGCCAGCATGTGGAACCGACCGTCGGGGAAGACCGAAGCGCAGGACGACAACTCCAGGGGGTGGCCGTAGCCCACCTCCACGGCCACGCGCTCGCCGGCGAAGCGGTAGAGCTCGATGCCGGGGGTGGTGCGAAAGAGCTTCTCCATGCGTCCGTGCAGCCGCGTCTGCACCAGGTAGAAGCGCTCGGGCTCGCGCTGTCCCGCGGCCATCTCGGACTCGCAGGCGGCGGCCTTGCAGGGGCGGTTGTTGCGGTGCAGGTACTTGACCACCTGGCGCCAGAGGCCGGGCACCACGCGCAGCAGGGAGACCTCGCTCTCCAGCAGGCGGTCGCCGCGGACCTTCTCCAGAGAGAGCCCCAGGGCCAGGCGGCCGAACGGCAGCTCTCGTACCCGGGTGTAGGCCTGGACGAAGTCGTCGGCGTAGAGCACCACGTCGCCGGCGCCGGAGTGCAGGCTGTCCACGTCGTAGCCCAGGGGCGAGCGAGTGTCGCGGTACTTGACGAAGTGCTTGGACGAGCCGGTGAAGGTCAGCCCGCCCATGAGGTTCGCCACCTGGGCCAGGGTGTCGGCGGCGAACGAGCTCTGGGCCGGCAGCTGCACCAAAAATTCCTGGCTCTGCAGCGGGGTCTTGACCTGGATGATCTTCAACGACGCGAGCAGGTCGTCGAGGCTGGTACGCTCCGAGAGCCCGCGGAAGAGCCCCACCACTCGGTCGAGGGACGGCAGCAGCACCACACAGTAGCGGCCAATGGCCACGCCCCGGGGATCTGGCGTGAGCCCCGGAGCAACGAAGCGGGTTTGATTGGCGGCGACGTGGTCGAGCATGGGACGCCAGGATACCAGCGACGCAGGGTGGTTAAAAGGCTTGAAGGGGGGTAGGCTTGGGTCCGGTACAGCCGAAAGAGACGACCATGAACGAAAACCTCAAGAGCCTGGTGGTCACCGCCGTCGTCATCCTGACCGCCGCCGGCATGATCACGGCCATGCTCGCCCGCGCCAAACGCCAGGCGCGCGTTGCGCCGGCCCACACCACCCGCGTGGTCGCCGAGCCCGCGCGGCCCCCCGCCCAGCCCACGCGACCGGCCACCCGGTCCGCGGCTCGCTCCCAGCACGAGGACCGGCGGGCCGACTTCGCCAAGAGCATGGAGCGCCGCCTGCGGGACCAGGGCAGGGGGATCACGGTCAAGGCCGTGGCCCTGGGCCGCCGCACCCTGGAGATCAACTGGACCGTGAAGGCGGACCGCAAGCACATCGAGAGCCTCAAGCGGGCCAAGCCGCTGCACGAGCAACTGATCAGCCTCGGCTTCAACAAGTTGATGTTCAAGGTGCGGGAGCGGCAGGTCTACCTTTCGGACATCAAGTCACCGCACTAGATCTCCGGGCTGTAGCTACCTCACCGCCCGGCGGTGCCAGATCAGCGCCGTGCTGGCGCCCTCATCGGTCTGCAGGTGGCCGGCCAGGCGGCCGGTGACGCGGAAGTCGAGCTGGGCGAAGACGGCGTTGCTGTGCGCGTCGTCGGCGGGGGAGAGCCCGAAGTAGTTGTTGACCTTCTTTTCGTCCAGGGTCTCCAGCAGGCTCATCAGCGCCTGGGCGCCCAGGTGCGGGCCCCGCGCGGCGGCCGGGGTCGGGTAAAAGCCCACGGTCGCGTGGCCGTAGCTGTCGTCGATCTCGGCGCAGGCCCAGCCTTCCTTCTTGCGCACCGACGCCTTGAGCAGCAGGTCCGGGCTGGAGGCGCGGCCGAAGGGCAGCGACCTGAAGTGGCCGTTGAACTGCTCCATCACGGCCTCCTTGCGCTCCTCGTCCTTGATCTCGGTGACGCGCAGCTCCCCCGGCTTGCGCAGGGCAACCTTGGGGTACTCGCGGTCCTCGCGCTTGACCGTCTGGGCCGGCAGGGGTTCTCCATTTTCGTCGTAGTGCCGGCACATGGCGTAGGCGTCCGCGGTGCGGAAGAAGGCCGGATAGACCCCCTCGCGGGTGAACCCCACGCTACGCCAGTTCTTGCTGTCCTGCTTCTCCACGAGGGTGAACACCTTGCGCAGCCCCTCGATGCGGGCCGTGCGGTCCAGGGCCTTCCGCTTCGCATCGTAGTTGCCGACCCGGAAATCCATGAAGCGCATGTGCGCGTGAGAGCGGTTGATGATGACCCTCATGTTCATGTTCTGCTCGCGCAGATACTGTTCCTCCACCGCTCTCGGCTCAGACATCATTTTCCTTCCGATATTTCGGTCCGCGGATTCACCCGGATCCCTCGCGGGACGAAACCGAAATCTAATTCAGAATCACTACCAAAAGGCACCGAATCTTTCAGGTTCTCTAGGATATCCCCAAAAAGAAAGGGTGCCTTATCACGGCGCCAGGGGCAGTGTCAACTGACCGGCCGGCCGCAGAGGGGCTGGCGCCAGGGTCGTGGTTTCCTCTAGTTGCGGTCACCGTCGGGAAACAAATGTTGCGAAAACCCCTACGCCCAGTTTATTCCAGTAGGGTACGCACCGGGATAAACACACATGGACGCAATCGTCGTTAAGGGCGGCCGCCGCCTCAAGGGGGAGGTCACCATCAGCGGGGCCAAGAACGCCGCGCTGCCCCTGATCACCTCCGCCATCCTCACCGGCGGGCGGAACACCTTCAAGAATGTGCCCGCGCTCAAGGACGTCCAGACCATGGGCGAGGTGTTGCGGGTCATGGGCGCCAAGGTCAGCGGCAAGCGTACGCTGCGGGTGGCGGCCACCATCGAAAAGCCCGAGGCGCCCTACGACCTGGTGCGCACCATGCGCGCCTCGGTGCTGGTGCTCGGCCCCCTGGTGGCTCGCTTCGGGCGGGCGCGCGTCTCGCTGCCTGGCGGCTGCGCCATCGGCGCACGGCCCATCGACCAGCACCTCAAAGGGCTGGAGGCCATGGGCGCCAAGATCCGGCTCGAGGAGGGCTACGTCGAGGTGACGGCCAAGCGGCTCAAGGGCGCGCACATCGTCTGCGACATGGCCACGGTCACCGGCACCATGAACATCATGATGGCCGCCTCCCTGGCCAAGGGGCGCACCACCATCGAGAACTCGGCCCGGGAGCCCGAGGTGGAGGAGCTGGCGCGGGTGCTCAACAAGATGGGGGCGCGGATCCACGGCGCCGGCACCTCGGTCATCGGCGTGGAGGGGGTCGATGAGCTGCACCCGGTGGAGCACGCCATCATCGCGGACCGCATCGAGGCCGGCACCTTCATGGTGGCCGCGGCGGTGACCCGGGGCAACGTGCTGGTCAAGGGCTGCTTGCCCGAGCACCTGGAGGCGGTGATCTCCAAGCTGCGCGCGGCCGGCGTGGACGTGGAGGCCGACGGCGGCGGCATCCGCGTGCGCGGCTCCGGCACCTTCAAGCCGGTGGACGTCACCACCCAGCCCTACCCGGGGTTCCCCACGGACATGCAGGCCCAGTTCATGGTCCTGACCGCCATGGCCAAGGGGCGCAGCTCCATCACCGAGACCATCTTCGAGAACCGCTTCATGCACGTGCCCGAGCTGCGGCGCATGAACGCCGACATCCTGACCCAGGGACGCACGGCAATTGTCCGCGGGCCGAGCAAGTTCTCCGGAACCACGGTCATGGCCTCGGATCTGCGAGCCTCGGCGGCCCTGATCCTGGCCGGTCTGGTGGCCAGCGGCGCCACCTCCGTGCGGCGCGTCTACCACCTGGATCGAGGTTATGAGCGAATTGAGTTGAAACTCCGCAAGCTGGGGGCCAATATCAGACGGGTCAAGGAATGACCGAAACGGAACGCACCAGTCAGGCCGAAATGGTCATCCGTACACTCCGCCGACACCCGCGGACCGTGTACCAGGACATGATCGGCGACGACGCCAAGCTGGACAAGCTTCGGCGCACGGTGCCGTATGTCGTCCCCTTCCCCGAAAACGAGCTTCACGACATCATCACCGTGCTGGACTGGGACCATCGCCTGCCGTCCCAGACGGCGGTGCTGCACATCTACGCCTACTACTCCGCCAAGTCCCACAAGGCTGGCGAGGCTGCCTTCGCCGCCCGCAAACGCGAGATCGAGGAGCGCGACAAGTTCCCCGAGTTCGACGTGCCCGACTTCGCCAACCTGCCCGCGGACGAGTTCTACGAGTCGGTGGTGGAGCAGGACGGCAAGGTGAGCCAGGTTCAGCTGCTCAGCGAGTGGCGCCGCAACATCGACCCCAAGGACGCCTTCACGGCGCTGCAGGCGGTGCGTGCCTCGGAGGAGTTCAAGAAGATCTCCCTGTCGGTCAAGCGGCCGGACTACCTCGGCGACCTGGAGGCGCGCTCCTGGACGCCGCCCTGCGAGGGGCCCCTGGACGTGTGGACCGTGGACGTGTGGTACCTCATGGAGTACAACGGCGTCGTCGGCAAGGGCCTCAGCTTTTTGGTCGACGTCAAGGAGCAGAATGTGGGGACGGTGCGTGAATTCATGATCCGCACTCAGTAGCCCTCATAGAGGCGCGGCCGTTTCTTGCCTCTCTTTTAGTAGCTCCATCACGTCTTCCTCTCCTGCCTTGTAAGATGATCTAACCAGCGGTCCGGCGGTGACCAGGGAAAAGCCCAGGGTCCGGGCGTGGTCCGCCAGGTCGTCGAAGGCCTCGGGGGGCACGTAGCGGTCCACCGGGGCGTGGCTGCGGGTGGGGCGCAGGTACTGGCCCATGGTGACCCAGTCCACGCCGGCGTCGCGCAGGTCAGCCAGGGACGCGCGCACCTGGTCGTCGGTCTCGCCCAGGCCGAGGAGCAGCGAGGACTTGACCACGCGTCGTGGGGCCAGGCGGCGGTAGGCCCGCAAGATCGACAGCGAGCGGTCGTAGTCGCAGCGGCGATCCCGCACGGCGGGGGTCACGGCGCGGGTGGTCTCCAGGTTGTGCGCCAGCACCTGGGCGCCGGAGGCGCAGATGACGGCCAGGGCCTCGTCGTCGCCGCCAAAGTCGGGGGTCAGCACCTCGACCACCGCCCCGGGGCAGCGGGCCTGCACGGCCTCCACGGTGCGGGCGAAGCAGGCGGCGCCGCCGTCGGGCAGGTCGTCGCGATCCACCGAGGTGAGCACCACATAGCGCAGGGCGAGCTCGGCGGCGGCCTCGGCCACGCGGGCCGGCTCATCGGGCTCGGGCGCCGCGGGGCGGCGGCGCGTGGTCACGGCGCAGAACGCGCAGTCGCGGGTGCAGACCTCGCCGAGGATCATGAAGGTGGCGGTGCCGCAGCCCCAGCACTCGCCGGCGTTGGGGCAGCGGGCCTCCTCGCACACCGTGGCCACGCCCAGGCGGCGCAGGCTGGACTTCACCTGACGGTAATGACCCGCGCCGGGCAGGCGCACCTTGAGCCAGCTCGGGCGTCTCTTGTCACCGGTGGACGACATGGGGGTGCCATGACACGGGCCTCGCGAGCACGCAAGCGCCGCGGGTGCCAGGGCCGTGAGGGAGGGAGCGCGGGGCGCTACATCTTGGCCACGAGCTCGGCTCCGCGCTTCTCCCAGGCGATGCCTTCCTTCATCCACCCGAGGTACTCCTCGACCAGCGCGTCGTCGTAGCCGAAGGCCTTGGCCGTGGAGTTGATGATGGCCTGCTCGGCGTCATCCACCTGCTCGTCGAGCAGCACGGCGGTCACCACGCGACGGAAGAGGAAGGTGCGCAGGGGCTTGCTGGTGATCTCCTTGACGAAGCTGTCGTACTCGCCGCCGTCCTTGAGCACGGCCTGCACCTGCTCGCTGTCCTCGGCGTTGAGGGCCATCTCGAAGGCGGCGTGGGCCACAAAGTTGACCTCCTCCTCGGACAGCTCCTCCTTGTTACCCATCATCGCGGCCAGGGCCTTGCAAACCATGAGTTGCTCGCTCATTGACTCTTCCTTTCGTTGGTACGGGGCAGCAAGGATAGCCAACCCTGGCAGGGGGAGCAAGGCCGTCGAGAACAAGAGGCGCACTTTCGCCATCTGGATCCACGGGCCGCGGTGAGATTCCATGGGCCGGTTCCCGAGGCACCCTCGCGGCGAGGAGCCGAAAATTGGCGTGCCACATACGGCGGTGGTACGATCCGGCCAACTTGCAGAGGAGATCCAGTGGATCCACAACGCAACAAGAAGCGCCCCATGGCCTTCGTCCGCCGGGTGAGCCTTTTCCGGCGGCAGATCGTCGAGAGCCTCAGCCCGGCAGGGCTGGAGTTGGCGCTGGCCAGCTCCAGCCGCATCAGCGAGGGGCAGGTCACCTCAAGGGGCCGATATTACGGCACTACCATGATAACCATCGATCTCGAGAGCACCGGCGAAACGGTCCAGGACGTCCAGGACGTCTCCACGGCCTCCCGCCTGGCCCGCCACCTGGAGCAGGAAAGATCCGCCATGCAGCAGGTGGTGCGTCTTGCCGTGCGGGAGGCGAGCAACGTGGCGGGCAGTCGGATCCTCAAGCCCGCGGCCGAGGTCGAGATCCGCGTCAAGGGTCACAGGATCCTCGTCGACGTGGATCTCGAGGGCCACGTCAAGATCGCCAAAAAGAGCCAGTCCAAATGAGCGTCGCACAGAAGCTATTCACCGTACACGAGGTGGCCCGCATCTTCGGGCTCAAAGAGAGCAGGATCCGTTACTGGTCCCAGACGGGGTTCGTCAGCCCGAGCGGTTCCAAGGGCAGCAGGCGCCTCTATACTTTTGGAGATCTCGTCGGGATCAAGACGGCCAAGGAGCTGCTGGACCAGGGCATCCCCCTACAGCGGGTGCGCAAGAACCTGACGGCGCTGCGCAAGTCCATGCCCGATCTGAAGCAGCCGCTGAGCGCCATGCGGGTGCGCTGCGACGGGGACAGCATCGTGGTGGAGCACGAGGACGGCACCTTCGAGCCGGCCACGGGGCAGCTGCTGCTGGACTTCGACGTGGAAGCGGTGCGCACCGAGGCGGCCAAGATTCTGCACCTGCACCAGCCGATCAAGCGCGAGCCTTGCACTGACGATGGCGCCGCGGGTGAGATCATGGCCGGGGACCCCGAGGAGCCGCTGGTGGACAACCCCACCACGGCCTACGGCTGGTTCATGCGTGGCTGCTCCCTGGACGCCAACGAGGATCCCGCCGAGGCCATGGCGGCCTACCGCAAGGCCCTGGAGCTGGACCCCGGCCTGGCCGCGGCCTGCACGAACCTGGGCAACCTGCTCTACAGCCGCGGCGAGCGCAAGTCGGCGCTGCACTATTACCAGCAGGCCTGCGCGCTGGACCCCGAGCAGCCCGAGGCGGTGTATAACCTGGCCAACGTGCTGGAGGAGGAGGGCGACCTCGAGATGGCCATCGCCGAGTACCGTCGGGTGCTGCGGCTGAAGCCGGAGTTCGCCGACGCCCACTTCAACCTGGCGTTGACCCTCGAGCGCGTGGGCGGTCGCGTGCAGGCCATGGAGCACTGGGAGAAGTTCCTCGAGCTGGCGGAGGGCACCGAAGACGCCGAGCAGGAGTGGATCCAGCTGGCACGCTCTCACCTCACGAGACTGAAGAGCGGCTAGCCTCAATGGCGCTGCTGAAGAGACAGGACGCGGCCACCGGGGCCACCGGCAAGAACCTCTTCTATCGGGGGGAGCTGTCGGAGATCTCTGTGTCGAGCCTGCTGCTGGACGCCAAGGAGGAGCGGCTCAGCGGCATGCTCACCCTGACCCAGGGCACGGTGCGCAAGGTGGTGCACCTCCACGACGGGCAGCTGGTCTATGCGCGCTCCAGCCTGCGCAAGGAGACCCTGGGTGAGCTGTTGCTGGGCAAGGGGCTGATCCAGCCGGCCGAGAACCTCGCGGCGCTGCGCCACTCCCGCGCGCACAAGGTCCCCTACAGCGAGGTGCTGTTCAGGCTGGGGGTGATGAGACAGGATCGCATCGCCGAGGAGATGACCGACGGCGTGCGCCAGCGCATCGAGACCTGCCTCATCTGGCGCAACGGCTCGTGGATGTTCATCGGCGACGAGGGGGCGGCGGACGTCGTGCCGACGTGCCAGCTGGAGACGCTGGAGGTGATCTTCTCCGGCCTGCAGCGCTACTTCAACATGGAGGAGACGCTGCTGGAGCTGGCCGGCAAGGAGCAACGGCCTCTGGAGCTGCTCCACCGCTGCCTGGTCTACCGCGGGGCGTTCGTCGAGGCCTTCGGTTCAACGCTGCTGCACGCCGCGGCCGCGGGCCGCACCCTGGGCGAGCTGATGAAGACGCCGAGCATGGAGCCGGAGCAGGCGGCGGTGCAGATCTCGGTGCTGCTGCACACCGACATGGCCCGCGTGCGGGCCGTCAAGGGGGAGCCGGCGGCGGAGGTCTCCGAGGAGCTGAGGGCTCGCCATCACAGGGAGACCGCCCCGGTGGATCTGTCCGATGTGGCCCTGTCCAGCACGGAGATGTTTGACCCGGCCGAGGAGCTGGACGAGGCGTTCTTCGACGAGGACCTCACCCCCATCGTGGACCCGCCGGACAGTGAGGACACCCTGCTGGACTTCAGGGAGGACGAGCCGACGCCGGTGGTGGACACGCCGATCCTCGGTGGGGCCACGCAGGAGGTTTCCGAGCCGGTGAAGGTTCCGCAGCCGGAGCCCGCGCTGGAGGTGGAGCCCGAGCCCGCGGCAGAGCCCGAGCCGGAGGCAGACCCGGAGCCCGAGCCGGAGGCAGAGCCGGAGCCGGAGCCCGAGCCCGCCGAGGAGCCGAAGGACAGCTCGCCGGAGCTTCGACCCCAGCCCGATCCCGGGCACGTACCGGAGCTGGCCTCGGAGCTGGAGGGCTTCGGGGACCCCGCGCCGCCCCCGCCGGCTGGGACCTCCTGGGGCCTGCTCGCGCTGAGCTTTGTCCTCGGGGTGGCCGCGGCCTCCGCCTTCTTCCTCATCTTCAGGCCGTGCCAGACGGCGGCGCCGACCGTGTCCGGCTCCGGCATCGCGCCGGCGGCGGCAGCGCACCGTGAGGCCCGCGTGCCCGCGCCCGACGCGGGGCAGGCCCAGGTGGCCAGGGTCGAGCCGGCCGCTGCAACCAGGGACGCGGCGGTGCCCGAGACAAAGGCCGAGCCGGCCCCGGAGGCCAAGGCCGAGCCTGTGCCCGAGACCAAGGACGCGCCGGCGCCCGAGACCAGGGCCGAGCCGGCCCCGGAGACCAGAGTCGAGCCGGCGCCGGCCAGCGATCAGCCGCCAGCCACGGCCGCGGGCCTGGTGGTGGCAGCGGCGATCAAGCCGTGCCTCGAGGTCAACCCCACCCGCACCCGCCTCATCTCGGCGAGCATGTCGGCCGCGGGCCGTATCCGGCGGGTCTACGTGGCCAAGCTGCCCGGCAAGACCCCCAAAGGGCTGCATCGCTGCATCAAGGGCAAGTTGCGGGGCAAGGACCTGCCGATGAAGCTGAAGAGGGACGGATTCATGGAGTGGCGCATCCGCTTCAAGACCGATCCCCCCACCATCGCCGTGCGCCCCAAGTACCTGCGGAACGTCAAAAAGCGGTGACGCGTCGCGGTCAGTCGGTGAGGGCCACCACCCGCCAGAAGCGCCCCTCCCGGGCCAGGATCAGGGCCGCGCCGCCGCGCTCGAAGGCGCCCAGCGCCACCACCCGGCCAGCCTTGGCCGCCCCCCGCAATCGCACCGGGGGCGGACCGAAGCGCTTCACCGCCTCGGCGTAGGGCATCAGCACCACCTTGCGCAGCTTGAGCTTGTGGATCCTGGCGCGGCGAGTCAAAGCGCCCAGGGCCGCGGCCAACCCCTTCTTCCCCCGCACCAGGCGGCCATCGAAGCTCACCTGCTCGGAGCACAGCGGCATCAACGCCGCGGCGTCGCCTTTGACCAGCGCGCGGAAGAAGCCCCGGGCCACCAGGTCGGCCATGAAGTCCACCTTCTTTGGCTGGGCGCTGGCCGCGAAGGGGGCCAACAGGCTGGCGAGCAACGCGGCCGCCGGGATGAAACGGGTCATGTATGAATTGAAGCGCGCCAGGGCCCGCAAGTAAAGGCGTTATCGCCCTCTCAACGGCGGCTCACTGGTGTTTGCCCACCTGCACCTGGGCCGCGCGGATCACGCGTTCGCCCAGGACGAAGCCGGGGCGGAACTCCTGCACCACGACGCTGTCCTCGGCCGGGTCCGTCACCTGCGCCACGGCCACCGCCTCGTGGAGGTTCGGGTCGAAGGGCTGCCCCTCGCACTCGATACGGTTGAGCCCCATCTCCCCGAGCTTCTGCACCATGAGCGAGTAGGTCATCTGTACGCCCTGCATCAGCGCCTCGGGGTTGCCCGTGGACTGGGCCGCCATCACCGAGCGCTCCAGGGCCTCGAGCACGTCGAGCATCGGCAGGGCCATCTCGCCCTGCACGCGGCCCATGTGCTGCTCCGCGTCCCGCTCCAGGCGCTCCTTGGTCTTTTGTAGCCCGTCGCCCACCTCGCTCTTGTAGGCCTGGATATACTCCCGCAGCTGCTTGTCCTTCTCCTCCAGCTCCGTCTGCAGCTGCTCGACATAGGACGGCAGCTCCGAAGGCTCCTCCTCCTGATCCAGCTCATCTTCGCTGAGGTTCCAGAACCGCCGGTCGTTGACCACGAACCCGGAGTCGCCCTCCTCCTCCTGGCGCTGCCGCTCGTGCTCCTGCTCCGTGGTGTCTTCTGTGTGTTCTTGCTCGTGCTCGTGATCCATGGCTTCAACCTCCGGCCCCCAATATAGGCCGGCCGCCCGTGGGATCAAGTTGTAGTATCATCCGGGCATGGTCCCCCTCTCCCTGCTGCTGGGCCTCCTGACGCTGCTCGGCTATGTGCTCTGCGCCGGGCCCACTTTCTACTGGCTGGATTCCAGCGAGCTGACCGCCGCGGCCTGGGGCCTGGGCGTGGCCCACCCACCCGGGCACCCCCTGGCCTCGCTGGTGGGGCGGCTGTTCTGCATGCTGCCGGTGGGGACCATCGCCTTCCGCGTGACTTTGGCCTCGGCGCTGTGCGCCGCGGGCGCAACCAGCCTGGCAGGGGTGCTCACAGCCCAGGTCCTGCGCCGGCTGCGCCGCGAGGGCGAGCCGGCCGGGCCGGCGTGGATCGAGCCCGTGGCCGTCACCGCCTCGGCGCTGTCGGTGGGCCTGTCCTACGCCCTCTGGTTCCAGGCGGTGCGCACCGAGGTCTACGCGCTCAACCTGTTGCTGCTGCTGGCCGGCGCCTGCCTGGTGCTCCGCTGGGACCGCACCGGCGACCGGCGGGCGCTGCTGGCCGCGGCCCTGACCTGCGGCCTCGGCCTGTGCAATCACCACTTCCTGGTGATCCTGGCCATCCCCGGCGTGCTGATCTTCGTCGTGGCCCGCCGGCCGCGGCCCGGGTGGAAGCGGCTGGCCGCCGGGCTGGTGCTCGCCGGCGCCCTGGGGCTGAGCACCCTGGCCTACCTGCCCCTGCGCGCTTCCACCGGTCCCGAGGTCAACTGGGGCTCGCCCTCTTCGGCAGAGCGTTTCTACTGGGTGGTGTCGGCCAAGGCCTTTCAGAAGGCCGTGGACAAGGCGGCCCGCGAGACCCTCTCCCACCGCACCGGCGGGGCGCTGTTCGCCCTGGTCGACGGGCTCGGCCCGGTGGGCGCGGTCATGGCGCTGGGGGGGCTCTACTTCCTCTGGCGCCGGCGCCGGAGCCGGCAGGTGGCGCTGCTGCTCACCCTGCTGGTGGGGGGGAACCTGCTCTCCCCCCTCACCGTGGGCTTCGATCCGTTGAACGCCGACGCCCACGGGTACCTGGCGGTGGCCGTGGCGTTTTTGTCCCCCGGCCTCGCCGTGTTTGTGGTGGTGCTGTCCCGGGCGGCGGCGCAGCGACTGGCCGCGGCCCCGGTGGTGATCTGCGCCCTGACCCTGGCCGCGGTGCTCTTCCAGGCCGCGTCGGCCTTGCCCCGGGTGGACCTGCGCCACCACTGGGCCGCCGAGGAGACCGCCCGCCAGGTGCTGGCGCTGCCCCACGGCGCCCTGCTGATGACCTCATACTTCGAGACCGTGTTCAACGCCTGGGCCATGCGCGTGGCCGCGGATCACCGCCCAGACCTGGGCCTGCTGCACCGCGGCTTCGTCGGCATGCCCGGCTACGCCGAGGATCAGGAGCGCCGGCTGCCGGCCGTGCGCTCCATGGTGACCCGCTGGCGCGCCGCGGGGCGAGCTTCGCTGACCGACCTTGATCGTCTGGCGCGGCGGGCGCCCCTGCGGGTGGAGTTCGACCTCAACGTGCCCTCGCCTCTGGCCCGCCGGCTCAAACCGGCCGGGCTCACCCTGGCCTACGGCGCCCGGCAGCCAAGCACCAGGGCACACGTCGAGCGGTTCCAACGCTGGCACCGCATCATCGGCGCGGACAAGGACCTGGAGACCCGGCGCACCATGACCTGGAGCCACTACCTGCTCACCTGGTGGGCGTGTCAGCAGGGGCGCGCGGACCTGGCCCGATACCACCACAGCAAGGCCCACGCCCTGTCGCCACACTCGGTACACCTCGGGGAGCTGGCCAGGGGCTGTGGGCTGGCCCGTTGACGGGATCGAAGATCCGGGGAACCTCGCCTCCAGAAGGGTGTCGAAGAGTTGAGAAGTGTTGAGCCTTGTGGTAGCTTGCGCCCAAACTCGGAATCCAGGATTGCACCATGATTAACTGTCCCAAGTGTCAGGTCCCAAACCAGGACAACGCAACGGTCTGCGCCGCCTGCGGCGCCACCCTGGCCGGCCAGCAGTTCGCCGCCGCGCTGGACCAGGCCCAGCAGCAGATGGCCGCCCCCGACGCGGCCGCGCCCGCGCCCGAGGCGGCCCCCGCGCCCGCTCCCGAGGCACCCGCAGCCCCGGCTGCGCCCGCGGCGCCAGCGCCGGCCCCTGCCCAGCCTGCCTTCCCCGGCGTGACCCCGGCGGCTCCGCCCGTCGGCGCCCCCATGGATCCGGTACAGGCCCAGGCCGAGATCAACCAGTTCATGGCCGAGCAGCGGGCCCGCAAGCGCACCAAGGGCATCATCTATGGCGCCATCGGCCTGGTGCTCCTCGGCGGCGCCGTGTTCTGGTGGCTCCAGGACGCCCGCAAGCAGAAGCGGATCAAGGAGGTCTACACCTTCTTCCAGAAGTTCAGGAACATCGACGACGAGGACACCTCCACCTTCTGGAAGTGCACCGTCAGGGCCAAGCACCGCGACGTGCGCCTGGCCAAGGACACGCTGGAGATCACCGACGGCCTGACCAAGGCCTTCAACAACTTCCCCAAGAGCCAGCCGAACCACATCAAGGACAAGTGCGTGCCCATGATCGCCGGCATCATCGGCGACCTGGACAAGCTCAAGCCCCCGCCCGGGTTCGAGACCCCGATCAAGAACGTGCGCACCGCCATGGAGAAGGTGAGCAAGGCGTTCATGAAGTACGCCCGCCGCATCGACACGCGGAAGAAGACGGCCCAGGCCGAGCGCGCTATCAAAAAGGCCGGCGACCAGTTTCACACCGCGGTGGAATACGGCGACAACGAAACCGAGGCGCTGATCTACTGGAACATCATCAACTGCGCGGTGCCAGACATGCCCGCCGAGATCCGCAAGATCAAGAAGGGGCCGGACACTACCTACCTGACCAATTACATCGCCTCCCAGTGCTACAAGAAGGACGTCAAGGACGCCAACATGGTGGATCCGAAGCCCTTCTCTGACAAGGTCCGCAGCGAGTGCTACGACAAGCGCAAGGTGGTCACCGACACCAAGGACAAGCAGTTCAAGGAGGCCCGGCGCTACATGAGCGGCGACAAGCGCGACCTGCAGGGCATCAACTACTGCTTCGGCCGGGCCAACAAGGGCTTCGACCGGGCCGAGCTCAAGGGCGTGGCCGAGGTCTTCATCGAGTACAACAACGCCCGCGGCTCGGTGCTCCAGCAGCTGGAGAAGGTGAAGAAGGAGCTGGCCGAGTAGGCTTCAGCTTCAGGCTTTTTAGGGGTGCCCTACCAAACGCCCGGCCAGTGCCGGGACCCGAGGACAAGATGAGAGACAAGATAGAGACCCTGCGTGGTCAGGGAGTGGAGATCCTCGCGCCGGAGACGCTGCACATCGGTGACGAGGTGGACCTTGCCCGGATCCAGGGGCCCGGCACGGTGCTGCACCCCGGCGTCAGCCTCCAGGGCGAGCGGCTTTTGGTGCGGCCCGGCGCGCGCATCGGCGTGGAGGCGCCGGCCACCGTGGTGGACTGCGCCGTGGGGCGGGACTTCAAGCTTAGCGGCGGCTATCTGGCCAACGCGGTGTTCCTCGACGGGGCCAACATGGGCTCCGGGGCCCACGTGCGCGTGGGCACCCTGCTGGAGGAGCAGGCAAACGGCGCCCACACCGTGGGCCTCAAGCAGACCATCCTGCTGCCCTTCGTCACCCTGGGTAGCCTGGTCAACTTCTGCGACGTGCTCATGGCAGGCGGCACCAGCCGCAAGGACCACAGCGAGGTGGGCAGCTCCTTCATCCATTTCAACTTCACCCCCTTCGGCGCAAGCGGCGACAAGGCCACGGCCAGCCTGGTGGGGGACGTGCCCCGGGGCGTGATGCTCCGCTCGCCGCGCATCTTCCTCGGCGGGCAGGCCGGGCTGGTGGGGCCGGTGGAGATCGACTACGGCGCCGTGCTGGCGGCCGGGTTCGTCTACCGCCGGGACCACGGGCCGGGCCAGCTGGTGGTGGGCGAGGACCTGCGGCCGGTGACCATGCCGTTCGACGCCCGGCGCTACAACCGCGTGCGCAACAAGGTGGTAAAGAACCTGCGCTACATCGGCAACCTCGTGGCGTTGTGGCATTGGTACGAGCGGGTCCGCCTGGGGGCGCTGGCGCCCGACGACGAGGACCAGCGCGAGCTCTACCGCCGCGCCCAGGAGGTGGTGCAGTCCGGCATCGCCGAGCGCACCAAGCGCCTGGGTCAGATCGCCGGCTACATGGCGGAGTCCATGGCCCTGCTGGGAGAGAAGGCCCGGCAGGAGAGGGCCGATCAGCAGGCCTTCGCCGATCAGTGGCCCGGGGTGGAGGCTGCATTGGGTGAATATGGGGATATGGGCGGCGATGTCGGGGAGAAGGAGACGCTGCTGGGCGGGATGGCTGGCGCCTCAGGTTCCTACGTCGAGATCGTTCAGAACCTGGCCGACGACGCACAGCAGGCCGGCACGCGCTGGCTGCAGAGCGTGGTGGATCAGACTGTGGCGTTGATGAAGTGGGGACGAGTGTTCTAACGTTCACGTGTACGAGAAGGGACACGATCACGGGAATCGTTCAGGTTCAGGTGCACGTTCACGTGTACGTTAACGGGGACGATCACGATCACGACCACGATCACGGGGGGACGATCACGATCACGGCACGTCCCCTATCCGCAAACGTAGCCCGGAAGAGAGCACGTCCCCCCACCATGAGCAGCCCACCCCCCAGCGGGGGCCGCGCCGCTGCTTCACCCCGGAGGCTCCGAAGGAGCCGAGGACCGGCGCGGTTTGGGAGGGGGGTCCGTTATAAACAAGGAAACCCCCCAAGGGGTTCCTTGGGGGGCCCAACACCTCGAACAATTGCTGGTTAAGTTAAGCTAGGCAATGTCTAAGTTAAGCCAATCTATCTAAAAATCAAAAAAATCAAGCAAAAAAACCAGCTTTACCAATCAAAGCAAACAAATATTTCAAGCCTTACGGCACTGCCTTAGTACAGCGGCCGAAGCCGCTGTTGAGAGGAGGAGTCCGAGGGATGCAAGGGATTCGGGAAACGTCAAAGAGAAGCTAATTTTTATTGTGCTAAGGTTTGACTCCCAAGGTCTCCACCCCCTTTCTCAAGCAACCCATATGCCAGGCTCGGGGATCCCGTGTAAATTTCTAATATCGTTGAATATGCTTTGAAACGGCGCCTGGAGGGCATTGGCCGAACTGTGACATTCGTGTCAGGGTTGGCCCTCAGGGCAGCAGTTTTTTGCGGAGTCGCGGCTCCCACGGGCCCCCGCCACACCCTGACATCGAGATCCCCGGTCCTTGTGCATGCCTCAGGAACACGCTAAACAGGTCCAGCCATGACCACGTATGCAGATTTGCTCCGCTCGGTGGAGCGCCCCAGCCGCTACATGGGGGACGAGTTCGGGCTGCCCGATGTGAGCGAAAAGCACGGCCCACGGGTGGCTTTGGCCTTCCCCGACGTCTACGAGGTGGGCATGAGCCACCTCGGCTTCCGCCTGCTCCACGGTGAACTGAGCCAGCGACAGGACCTGCGGGCCGAGCGGGTCTTCTTGCCCTGGCCCGACCTGCAGCAGCGGCTGCAAGAGGAACAGATTCCCCTGGCCACGCTGGAGTCTCGCACTCCCCTGGCCGAGCTGGATATGATCGGAATGTCAGTGCAGTACGAGCTGGCCTATCCAGCGGTGCTAAAGATCATGGATCTGGCCAAGATTCCGAGGCGATGCGCGGATCGGGCAGCGTCCGACTCGTGGCCGCTGATCCTCGTTGGCGGGTCCGCGGCGCTCAATCCGGAGCCCCTGGCCCCCTTCGTGGACTGCTTTTTTCTGGGCGAGGCGGACCGGGCGATACACGAGATCGTCAACTGTTTGAACCATGAAGAGCCCCGAAAGGCTCGTTTGGCCCGGCTGGCCCGCATCGAGGGAGTCTACGTGCCCGAGCTGGTCCAGGTGGAGCACGCGCCGTCCACCCTGGAGACCTCGCCCCGGGCCCTGCCCGGCGTCACCCTGCCGGTGCAGCGCCGGGTGGAGCCGAGCCTGCAGGAGCTGCCCTGTCCCGAGGTGTATCTGGTGCCGGCCTGCAACGTGGTCCACGACCGGGTGACCATCGAGATCCAGCGCGGCTGCTGCCAGGGCTGCCGTTTCTGCCAGGCCGGCTTCACCACCCGGCCGGTGCGTCAGCGAGACGCCGTCGCGGTGCAGCAAACGGCCCGCCGGCTGCTGCGTCAGACCGGCTACCAGGACCTGGCCCTGCTCTCGCTATCCGCCGGCGACCACCCCCAGCTTCAGCAGACCCTGGCCGGGCTGTTGGCCGAGCACGGTCCGCGGCGGGTGTCGGTGTCGCTGCCGTCCCTGCGCACCGAGAGCTTGCACCCGGCCGTGGCCGAGCACATCAGCAAGGTGCGCAAGACCACCTTCACCCTGGCGCCCGAGGCCGCCACCGATCGGCTGCGCCAGGTGATCAACAAGCAGAACACCGAGGAGGACCTGCTGCGGTCGGTGGCCACGGTGGTGCGGGCGGGCTACAGTCGCCTCAAGCTCTACTTCATGGTGGGGCTGCCCACGGAGACCGACGAGGACGTGCAGGCCATCGCGCGCCTGGCCGCCCGGGTCCAAAGCGAGGTGCGCCGCCAGGGCAAGGCCGGCCGCTCCAACATCACAGTGTCGGTCTCCACCTTCGTGCCCAAACCCCACACCCCCTTCCAGTGGGAGGCCGCGGCGGATCCTGCCGACATCCGGCGCAAGGTGGGCCGGCTGCGGGCGGCCATGCCCCGGGGCGTGCGCCTGCAGTGGCACGACACGGGCCAGTCCACCATCGAGGCCCTCCTCGCCCGGGGAGACCGCCGCCTGGCCGGCGTGCTGGATCGCCGCGTCACCGAGCAGCACACCGGCATGGACGCCTGGACCGAGCACTTCGACCTGGCCCAGTGGGAGGCCGCGCTGGACGACGCCCACCAGGCGGGTGAGCTGCCCGATCCGGCGCTGTACCTCGGGCCCCGCGACCCGGGCGCGTCCCTGCCCTGGGACCACCTCCACGTGGGCGTGGAGCGCGACTATCTGGACCAGGAGCGCCAGGCGGCCCTGGCCGGCCAGGAGCGGCCGGACTGCAGCGACGGCACCTGCGACGACTGCGGGGTCTGCCCGGCCGAGCCGCTGCACGAGGTGGTGGAGCAGGAGGCTTTCGAGGATGGGGAAGAGGAAGGGCAAGGGCAGGGGGAAAAGGGAGGGCAAGGGCAAGGGCAGGGGCAAGGGCAAGGGCAGGGGCAAGGGAACGATGTGGTCTACCACCGGGTGTGGTTCAACAAGCGCGGGCGGGCGGTGTTGCTCGCGCACCTGGAGATGATGGACCTCTTCGAGCGGGCCGCGCGCCGGGCCGAGCTGCCGCTGGCGTTCTCCCAGGGGTTTCATCCCAAGCCGCGCTTTTGCTTCTCGCCGGCGCTGCCCCTGGGCGTGGAGAGCGCCTGCGAGTTCATGGAGCTGGGCCTCACCGACGCCATCGCCCCTGACGATCTGCGCAGGCGCCTGGTGGCCCAGCTGCCCGCCGGCCTGGACGTGCACCGCTGCCAGTCGCGCACCGGCAAGCTCTCGGGCCGCATCCGGGGCGTCCGCTGGAAGCTGACCCTGGAAGGGCTGGGAGACGAGGAGTTGCTGCGGCGCGCCCGCCAGCTCCTGGCCGCCGGGCCGGTGGTGGTCCAGCGCAAGAAGGGCAAGGAGAAGGATCTCTCCGCCTTCGTCCAGCGTCTGGAGCGGCTGGGTCCCGACACCGTGGCCGTGGACTGTGCCTTCGGCGCTCACGGCACCGTCAAGCCCGAGGAGGTGATGCGCGCGCTGCTGGAGCTTTCGCCGGAGCAGATCTGTGACGTCCACGTGGTGCGCCGGGCCTGGGAGCTGGCTGACTAGAGCGCGCTCCCCGAAAGCTACCCTATGGTCTAAAGCCTCCTTGCGCGGTACTGTCTTGCCCCATGAAGAACCTGCTGCTGGTAAACGCTGACGGCCCCGAGAAGCGCGTCGCGCTGCTGGAGAACGGCCAGCTCGTGGAGATGTACGTTGAGCGGCGGCGGGACGGCGGCATCGTGGGCAACATCTACAAGGGGCGCGTGGTGCGCATCCTGCCGGGGATGCAGGCCGCCTTCGTGGACATCGGCGAGAGCAAGGCCGCCTTCCTCTACGTGGCCGACGCCGGCGGCCAGCCCACCGACTTTTCCGAGGTGTTCTACTCCGACCAGGAGGAGCAGGAGGAGCAGGACGACCTGCCCAAGGAGGAGCTCACCCGGGCCATGAAGCACGCCCCCATCGAGGACCGCATCAAGGAGGGGCAGGAGATCCTGGTGCAGGTGGCCAAGGAGCCCATCGGCACCAAGGGCGCCCGGGTCACCACCGACATCTCCCTGCCCGGGCGGCACCTGGTGTTCATGCCGACGGTGGATCACATCGGCATCTCCCGGCGCATCCTCGACGAGGAGGAGCGGCTGCGCCTGCGCGACGCGGTGGACGACATCCGCCCCCAGGGAGCCGGGTTCATCGTGCGCACCGTGGCCGAGGGGCAGACCAAGTCCTTCCTCCAGGCCGACATGGAGTTTCTGCTCAAGCTGTGGGAGGAGGTGCTGACCCGCAACGGCCGCGAGAAGGCCCCCTGCCTGCTCTACCGCGAGCTGGACCTGACCCTGCGCGCCGTGCGCGACCTGCTCACCAGCGAGGTCGACCTGCTCTACGTCGACCAGCAGGAGGAGTACGAGCGGCTGGGCAAGTTCATCGCCAAGTTCGCCCCCCGCTACCGCCACGCCGTGGAACTGTACCAGGAGGACGAGCCGCTGTTCGACTATTACGACATCGAGCTGGACGTGGACCGCTCCCTGGAGCGCAAGGTGTGGCTCAAGTCGGGCGGCTACCTGATCATCGACCAGAGCGAGGCCCTGACCTCCATCGACGTCAACACCGGCCGCTTCGTGGGGCGCCGCAACCTGGAGGACACCATCACCCGCACCAACCTGGAGGCGGTCAAGGAGGTGGTGCACCAGCTGCGGCTGCGTAACATCGGCGGCATCATCGTCATCGACTTCATCGACATGGAGCGGGAGTCCAACCGCAGCAAGGTGGAGCGCTCGCTGACCGACGCGCTCAAGGCGGACCGCGCCAAGTCAAACGTGCTGAACATCTCTGACCTCGGCCTGGTGGAGATGACCCGCAAGCGGGTGCGCGAGAGCCTGGTGCACCAGCTCACCGAGGCGTGCCCCTACTGCGAGGGCAAGGGGTTCATCAAGTCCACGCTCACCGTCTGCTACGACGTGCTGCGGGAGATCCGCCGCCAGGCCGAAAGTCTCCCCGGCGATCGCGTCGAGATCCTCGTGCACCCCACCGTGGCGGATCTACTGGCAGCCTCGGAGCACGACCATGTGTCCCTGCTCGAGAGCCGATTCCACAAGGACATCGTGGTCACCGCCCGAGCGGACTTCCATTGTGAGCAGTACGAGATTCATGTATAAGGACCTTGTATCGTGAGGGAATAGGCATGTCCGTGAACCGAGAAAAGCGCGTCACCATCAACCATGAGTTCGAGAACGTTGACCAGTTCATCATGGAGTACGTGACTAACATCTCCCGCTCGGGTGTGTTCATCCGCTCCAAGGATCCACTCCCAGTGGGCACCAAGGTCAACCTGCGGTTCACCGTCATCATGAACGAGATCGAGACCATCGAAGGCATCGGCGAGGTGGTGCGGGTCTCCAAGGATCCCCCCGGCATGGGCGTGGCGTTCGTGGAGCTCTCCTCCTATAGCCAGAACCTCATCGAGAAGATGATAACGAGGCAGCCGTGAGCATAGGAAGTCGGTTCGTAAACCTGGTTCGTTCCAACCTGACGTCCCTGCTGGACAAGGCCCGGGAAGACGGCGTGCGCATCGAGAGGCTCTCGGACTCCGAGCTGGAGAAGGAGCTCTTGCGGCGCAAGGCCCGCCGTGAGGCGGCGGAGCGCGGCGCGGCCAACGCCTCGCACGAGGACGAGGCCTGGGCCGAGGCCGAGCGCGCGGCCGAGGCGGGCACCGGCCGGTTCCGTACGGCTGGATCGGGCGGGCGGGCCTACCGCAGCGCCTACCGCGGCGGCGCCGGCGGCCGCGACCCGCGCCTGGCCAAGCTCTACGCCCAGCTGGAGTGCCCCTACGGGGCCGACGCCACCACGGTGCGCAAGCACTACCGCAAGATGATGCGCAAGTACCACCCCGACATGCACTCCGGCGACAAGGGCAAGGAGCGCATCGCCACCGAGCTGAGCCAGCGGCTGACCCAGGCCTACAACGAACTCAAGCGCACGCTTAAATAGCCGCCATGGAGATCCTCATCGCAGTGGCGCTGTTTTCGGGCATCGCCGCAGCCGCGGGCTACGCCTGGAAGCGGAAGAAGAAGAAGGACGCCGGCGACCCTCGAGCCGACGATGAGACCGGCGCCAGGGCGCTGCTGCCCGAGCGCACCGAGGCCACCCTGGAGAACCTGCGGCCCGACGACGTGCTCATGGTGGAGGGCCGGGACTTCATCGTCGTGGGCGTGGCCCGGGTGGCCGAGCCCCAGGCGCCCTACACCCGCGAGTGCCGCCTGGACGACGCGGGCGACGAGGCCTCCCTGGTGGTCTGCAGCGGCTCCAGCTGGGTGCTCTACGGTGAGCCCGTGAACCTCAGCGTCTCCAGCCCGCCGTCGGAGCTTTTGGACTACAAGGGCGAGGTGTTCCGCATGGAGCACCGGGGCCAGCTCACCTTCGCCGAGGCCACCGGCGACATGGGCCCGCTGCCCACAGACAAGTGCGACTACTGGGAGTACGTCCAGCCCGGGGCCGACCGCCTCTGGCTGCGCCGCCGTGGCGACCAGCTGCTGGTCTTCGTGGGCCAGCGACTGCGCCAGCACGAGGTGACCGTGCTGCCGGGCTCCTGAGCGGGTGTCGTAGCGGTGCGGCTGATCATCGACCTCGTGGTCTGGCTCACCCGGCACCTGGCCGGGGTGGCGCTGATCATCTGCGCGCTCTTTGGCGCGCACCTGTTCTTCAACGTCTTCTTGCCCCAATGGCAGCAGGAGCACCAGCGCCTCTCCGCCCGCCTGGCCGAGCTGGAAGAGGACCGCACAGACCAGGCCGAGGAGCTGACGCAGACCGACCGGCGGGTGGCCGGCGCCCGGCGTCAGCTCGACGCCATCAAGTCGCGCTGGGGGCCGAAGATCCGTCTGGCCACCGAGGCCGTTAGCCGCCGCCGCCGGGAGCTGACCGGCCTGATCAACACCCGGGCGCTGCAGCAGAAGGAGCGCGCCCGCCACGCCACCGCGTGGGCCCGGGACTGCAACCTCTGCGGCCGGCTCACCCGGGCCATGGCCTGGATCAGCGGCAGCGATCGATGCCGCGCCCTGCGCCGGAGCTGTCAGGCCGCCAAGGACGGCTACCGCAGAATGCAGCAAGCCCTGGCCGCCACGGGGCAGCACCTGTCGCGGACCCGGGCGGGGCTGGGCAAGGCCGAGTCATCGCTCAGGCGGCTGGGCGCCGACCACGGCGTCATGGCGGCCGATCGGCGGCTGGCCACCCAGCAGCGCCGGGCCCAGGACCAGCGGCACCAGCTACAGCGGATGGACCTGCGGGTGGCCCGCCTGAAGAAGCAGATGGCCCACAGCTCCATGGGCCGCATGGAGCAGGCCCGGGTCTTCCTCTGGGACGAGCTGAAGAAGGCCATCGTCAATATCCTGCTCATCGTCCTGGCCATCTTCGGCCTGCCCGTATTGTGGAAGGCGCTGTGGTTCTACGTCTTCATGCCCCGGGTCATCACGCGCAGCGCCCCGCTGCTCCTGCGGCCAGACGGCGGCGGGCAGGCCACCGTCTCCGAGGCGCGGGGCTCCATGGAGCTGTGCCTGGCGCCGGGCCAGTCCCTGGACGTGCGGGCCTCGTGGCTGGTCGGGGTGGGCGACGGCGCCCACGGTCTGCGGCGGCGCACCGAGCTGTTCTGGCGGCTCGGCTCGCCCTTTGTCAGCTACGCCGCCGGCCTGTTCCTCCTCACCCGGCTCACCGCCCGCGAGCCCGACGGCGAGGGCGGCGACGCCGACACCCCGGCCCGGGCCGTGCTCGCACCCCAGGACGACCCCGACATGTACCTCTGTCGCCTGGATCTTACCGACCACCCCGGCTTCGTCATCCACCCCCGCCACGTTGTCGGCATCATGGGCGACGTGGAGCTGACCCGGCGGTGGCGGCTCTTTTCCTGGCACGCCCTGGCCACACGCCAGGTGCGCTTCCTCATGTTCAGCGGCAGCGGCACGGTGATCCTCACCGGCCGCGGCGGCATCTCGGCCATGGAGGCGGACCGCGCGGCGATGAAGCTGGAGGAGCAGGCCGTGGCCGGCTTCGACGGGGCGCTGGCCTACCGCGCCGTGCGCACCGAGACCTTCCTGCCCTACCTGCTGGGCCGCACCGCTTTGGTTGACGACACCTTCGAGGGACAGGGTCTGTTCCTGCGAGAGGGGGTCACCGGCGCCGGCGTCAGGGCCAAACCCATGGAGCGCGGCGTCAACGGCATTCTGACGGCGCTGGGCAAGTTCCTGGGGTTTTAACGCGCCGCGTAAAAAATCCAAAAAAAAACCTCCTGGCCACTTGACGCACCGCGGCAAGACACTATGCTTCAAATTGTTTGACGCAGTGCGACATGAGGTGGGGTCTTCCACCAAGGAGATTACAGATGAGCGAAGCAAACGACACCTTCAATCAGATGATGAGCAACCTCCAGGGCGTGGGCCGCACCTGGGCGACTCACGGCCTCACCGTGGGCAAGTCTGCCCTCGAGGCGGGCGCCGAGACTCTCAAGAACACGGCGGAATTTTTGGACAACGTCTCCGATCGCCTGGCCCGCGAGGCCACGCCCGAGGAGGCCGAGGTCCCGGTGGAGGAGCCCGCCGCCGAGGAGCCCGCCCCCGAAAAGTAAGCAAGTAAACGTTTTAAAAGCCGTCCCCTGATCCCCTGACCCACCCCACACTCTTTCCTTCAAACCACACCTTTGGCGTCCTGCCACCTTCCAAGCGGGGGACGGTTTTGTTCGGGCTCAGGTATGCGTTGACGCATCCAGTTCGAGTCTTCAACATCATGCAATGCACAACTTGACCTGGACGTTGGTGGCCCTGGTCACCATTTCGCTGTTCTCCACACCCGCCCGTGCGCGCTGCTGGCGCAACCAGCGGCTGGTGAAGCTGGACTTCGAGGCGATGGCGAAAAAGAGCCCCCTGGCGCGCCTGCCCAAGGCCCGCCGCAAGGCGCTCGAGGATGCAGCCTGGATGCCCCTGAAGGGATCCTTCAAGAAGCGGACTGTCGGCGAAACGGTGCTGCAGCCCTGGCGGCGCGGCGCCCTGCTGGGCTGGATACACTGTCACAACTCATGCCGGATCCGGATCGGCCTGGCCCGGCTGGTCAAGGGGAAGCTCAAGGTCTACCGGCGGGTGACGCTACCCCACACGGGCTGGTCCGACTACGGCGCCACAAT
>PVBE012401145.1_pt1 | contig 81899 bp, 60 predicted proteins | sample 1631181 | NCBI WGS metagenome assembly PVBE01 (sample SAMN08397723, study PRJNA350692) | Marine metagenome, whole genome shotgun sequencing project. | isolation source: water | place: Pacific Ocean | collected 2012-04 | reverse complement strand
CGTCCTTTTTGGCGGGTCCGTCCTTTTTGGCGGGTCCGTCCTTTTGGGGACCGGTGTCTTTTTCGATGGGGCCTTCGGTGGTGGCGCGATCCAGGGCGCCGGCGTCGCCCTGCTGGCACCGTCCGGCCACGCATGCCTGGCCGGCGGGGCAGGGGGCCTGCGCCGAGCAAGGCCGGGACAGCTTGTCGGTGTCGAAGCTGCAGCCCGCCAGGGCCAGAGAGAGGAGAGTCGCTGTTATATATCTGTGGGCCATGGTCCGCTCCATCAGAATCGCACGGTGAGGTCGACCCCCAGGGGCCCCGGGCGCAGGCGCACGGCCGCCTCCTTGCGGTCGGCGCGGGCCGCGGGTCGGTCCACCAGGAAGTAAACGACCACGGCGGCCACCGCCAGGCCGCCTGCCACCCCGAACATGACGTTGGCCAGGGTCTCGCGCTGGTGCACCGTGTCTTTCAGCTCGTCGAAGCGCGCCGGGTCCGTTGTGGTCTCCCACTCGTCGTAGGCGCTGCTGGCCGACGCGCCCATGCCGAGGCCCACGCCGAGGGCGGCCAGGGCCACGCCGCCGGTGACCAGGGTCCACACCGGCAGGCGCCAGCCGCTGTCAGCGCGGCCATGGGCGGCGGGCGGTTTTTTGCCCCTGGCGGCCGGGGCGCCGGAGACCACCTCCAGCTTGCCCGTGACCTTGAGCTTGCCCGCCACCTGCATCACCACCGTGGCCTCGTAGCGATAGCGCCCGCCCAGGGTCAGCATCACCCGATGGCGGCCCACGGCCACCTTGCCGGCGTACGGCGTCAGCCCACGGGGGCGACCGTTGATGCGCACCTCGGCGCCCGGCCGGTCCGCGGTGACCTCCAGCCGCCCCCCCGAGCGCTGCCGCACCCCCTCGAACAGCGACATGATGGAGCTCTTGGCCTCGCCACGCTCCAGCACCACCAGCGGATCGTGCTTCAGCGCCTCGATGAAGGCCTGCTCCGCCTCGTCCATGCGCTTGACCACGGCCAGCACGATGCCCCGCTGCTTCTGCACCCGGCCCAACAGCGTGCGGTCGGCCCTGGCCGCGGTGGCCTGCCCCAGCGCGCGGTCGAGGTGCTTGAGCGACTCGCGGAACTTGCCCACGCGCAGGGCGACGATGCCCTCCTGCAGCGTGGTCTCAGCGTCGGCGGCCGCTGCCGCCAGGGGCAGCAGCGTCAGCGCGACCATCAGCACAGCCCCCACCGAAACGGCTCTCATGGCGCCTCCAGGTCGAAACATTGGCGAGCCATCATTCTACCCTCACCTCCCTCGGAGCAAAACCGGACAGTTCTGCGAACAGTTCGCAGGCCCCAATGGGAGAGTCCGGCGTCGTGATTTCAGTGGCTTGGAGCCAGGGCAAACCTGGCCCACCCGTTGCATCTGCATCATGTTTACAAGGCGCTCACGAGGCGCACACCGAGGAGGTACCCCATGAAACGTATCCTGACAGTCTCTCTTCCCATAACCGCCCTTCTGCTAATCACCGCGCTGTCCACCCCGGTCAGCGCCCAGTATCGCCGCGGGCGTCAGGTCCGCCCGGCCGCCGGCCGCGTGATCATCAACGGCAAGCCCCTGGCGCGGTCCATCCGCCTGGCTCTGGTCCGCCGGGGAGTGCGCATCAGGTCGGGCCGCTACTGGTACGACCGCCGCACCGGCGCCTGGGGCTTCAAGGGTGGGCCCACCCGCGGCATCATCACCCCCGGCCTGCGTATCGGCGGCCGCCTCAAGGCCAACGCCTCCCGCGGCCGCAGCGGCGTGTACATCAACGGCCGCCAGATCAAATACTCCGAGGCTCGCTACCTGCGGCGCCTGGTGCGTAGGCTGCCCCGTGGCCGCTACTGGGTAGACCGCTGGGGCAACGCCGGCCGCGTGGGCGGTCCCGCCCTGGTGAACCTGCGACGCCTGGCCGCGGCTCGCTCCGCCCGCTACAACCGCTCCGGCAGGCGCGGTGGCAACCGCAACTGGCTCATCCGCGGCGGCAAGCACGGCGGCCGCAGCGGCATCAGCCTGGCCGGCGACGGCAAGACCACCTGCGTCAGCACCAAGGGCTACACGCGCTGCTACTAGATTAGACGCAATGCCGATCGGTTAGGATTGAAATGTAGGGCGGGGGCTTGTCCCCCGCCCTACGCTGACCAGGGCAATCCAAGGCTATTCGACTGGCATTGAGATTAGACGTCCATCGGCAGCTCGGCCAGCAGCTGCAGGTGCGCCCGGTCCTGGCGCGCCAGGTCCTCGAACACCGCCCGCAGCTCCGGGTCCACCAGCGACACCAGGGCCTGGGAGTGCACGCGGATGAACTGCTGCTCCAGCGAGATCATGAACCGCCGGGCCTCGTCCATGCTGGTGGAGAAGCCGTCTTTGCTAAACAGCTCCTTGAGGATCAGAGCCTCGTCGATCAGGCGGTCCAACTTTAGGGACGTTGTGTCCGGGCTGCCCCACTCCGAGGGGGTGACCTTGTACTGGGTGCGCAGCATGATGATGCGCTCCGCGTGCTGGTCCTCCTCCCCCGCCATGCGTAAAAAGAACTCGCGGTTCTTTTCCCCCCCCGCCACCGTCCGGGCCAGCAATCGGTACAGCTCGCCCGCCAGGTGCGGCCAGCCGGTCTACCCCGAGCCGAAGCGCACCGACCCCGGGGCCGACGCGGCGCCCGCCACCAGCCCCGAGCCGTTCTCCGGTCGGGGGCTCAAGCCCCTGTCTCACGGCTTCGTCATGGACCACCTGCGCTTCCCCGTGGGCGGCAAGGCGGGGGCGGAGCAGAGCCAGCTACGCAACCTGCTGCAGACCCTCACCCAGTGGGGCCTGACCCCCGACCTGCAGCGGCAGCAGGACCACGCCCTCTGCTCGGGCGCGGTGCTCAACCTGCTCACCTTACAGGCCCGCAACTTCCGCGACGACCGCGTGGTGCAGCTGCGCGGCTGGACCGGCCGCCAGGTGCTCTGCTGCGCCCAACAGCTGTGCGTGGACCCCGCCGAGCCCGGGCGCTGCCGCAAGGAGGCCCGCGACCGCTGCTTCGACGGCGCCGCCACCTTCTACCCCGCCCCCACAGCCCAGACCCCGCCGCTGCAGGGCGTGGCGCTCAACGGCTGGCTCTCGGTGGGCCCCGGCGCCTTGCCCCTGGTCTTCGCCCTGCCTGGCGCGGGCAAGGTGGCGGTCTCCCTGCGCCAGGCCACCGTGCGCGGCACCCTGACCCACGACCGCATCGTCGACGGCGTCCTGCGTGGCGGGATCCACGAGACCGACTACTACGACGTGGTCTGCCCCGCGGTGGCGAAGATGATCTTCGACGGCTACCGCCGCGCCAGCGACAAGCTCACGCGCCAGGCGGCGGTGAGCCTGCTGGACACCAACCTCAGCGGCACCATCACCGACGACGAGATCGGCTGCAAGGGCAACCTGCTCGAGCACCTGGTGCGCCCCGACTGGGACCATGACGGCGACGGCCACGGCGAGCTGTTCTCGGTGAGCCTCGGCTTCTCCGCGGTGAAGGCCGGCGTGCAGATAGTCTTCTGAGCCGACGTCTCCTGAAAAGGTGGTATACCTTCAGCGTTGAGCGGTCAGCGGTCAGCCGGGCTGAAAGCTGAAAGCTGAAAGCTGATAGCTGATAGCTACCGGGAGGTTCCATGACCAACTTCTTCGAAAAGCAGTTCGGCCTCGACGACGGGGTGTACCGGCGAGTGATGGAGTCGGCGCTGTCGCGGGGCGGCGAGTACTGCGACCTGTTCTTCCAGCAGCGCACCACCAGCTCCATGGCCCTGGAGGACAACGAGGTCAACCGGGCCTTCCGCTCCGTGGGCCTCGGCGTGGGCATCCGCGTGGTGGTGGGCGACTCCACCGGCTACGCCTTCTGCGAGGACATGGAGGAGGCGAGCATGCACCAGGCGGCCGGGGTCGCGGCCGCCATCGCCAACAGCGAGGCCACGGCGCCGCCCCAGGCCATCGCCGCCTCGACGCTGCCCGACTATTACCCCATCGAGCGGACCTGGAGCGACGTCACCGCCGAGACCAAGCTGCCCCTGCTCACGCGGGTCAACCAGCGGGCGTTCTCCCTGGACGAGCGGGTGCGCAAGGTGCGCATTTCGTTCGCCGACTCGGAGACCCACGTGCTGGTGGTGGACTCGGACGGGCGCAAGGCCGCCGACTTCCAGCCGATGACGATGTTCTCTGTTTCCTGCTCGGCCCAGGAGGGCGACCGCAAGGAGGAGAACGGCTACCAGGTGGGCGGCCGCCACGGCTGGGAGCTGTACACCGACGACTTCCTCGACGGCATGGCCGACGAGGCGGTGCGTCGCACGGCGCTGCTGTTCGAGGCCAGCCGCCCCGGCGCCGGCGAGATGCCGGTGGTGCTGGCCGCGGGCAGCTCCGGCATCCTGCTGCACGAGGCCATCGGCCACGGCATGGAGGCCGACTTCAACCGCAAGCGCACCTCGATCTACGCCGACATGCTCGACAAGCCCATCGCCCAGCCCTTCGTCTCCATCGTCGACGACGGCACCCTGCCCTCGGCGCGGGGCTCGATCAACGTGGACGACGAGGGCAACGCCAGCCAGCGCACGGTGCTGGTGGAGGACGGCGTGCTGCGCACCTTCATCCACGACCGCATCAGCGCCAAGCACTACGGCGTGGAGCCCACGGGCAACGGCCGGCGCGAGTCGTTCCGCCACATGCCGCTGCCGCGCATGCGCAGCACCTACATGCTGCCCGGCCCGCACACCAAGGATGAGATCATCGCCTCGGTGGATCGCGGCATCTACGCCGTGTCCTTCACCAACGGCCAGGTGCAGATCGGCGCCGGCGACTTCACCTTCTACATCAAGACCGGCTACCTCATCGAGGACGGCAAGCTGACGCAACCGATCAAGGACGTCAACATCATCGGCAACGGGCCCAAGGCGCTGGAGCAGGTGACCATGGTCGGTGACGATCTCGAGGTGGACCGCGGCGGCTGGACCTGCGGCAAGGACGGCCAGGGCGTACCGGTGAGCATCGGACTGCCCACGGTGAAGGTGTCCGCGATTACTGTCGGGGGGGTGGGCTGATGAACCAAGAACTCAAGGACCTGGCGCAAAAGACCATGGACCACGCCCTGGCGCAGGGCGCGGACCAGGCGGCGGTGAGCGTGTCCAACGCTCGCTTCGTGGACGTCAAGCAGCGGGCGGGCAAGGTGGAGACGCTCAAGGCCTCGGAGAGCCGCGGCCTGAGCCTGGCGCTCTACGCCGACGGCCGCTTCTCCAGCACCAACACCAGCTTCCTCAAGTGGGACGAGGTGCGGCGCTTCGTGGACGAAAACCTCACCCTGACCCGGGCCCTGGCGCCGGACAAGTTCCGCGCTCTGCCAGACCCCGAGCTCTACGGCCCCTCCGAGGGGGAGCTCGATCTGTGCGACCCCGGCTTCGACGACCTGGACATGGACCGCCGCCTGGAGCTGGTGGGCGCGGTGGAGCAGGCGGCCCTGGGCGACGGCGGCGATGAGGTGATCTCGGCCATGGCCGGCATGACCTCCCAGGCCGGCAGCAGCCTGCAGCTGCACTCCAACGGCTTTCGCGGCGAGCGCGCGGGCACCAGCTTCTTCCTCGGCGCCAGCGTCACGGCCTCAGACGACGACGGCCGCCGCCCGGAGGACTACCACTGGACCGCGGCGCGGCACCTGGCGGACCTGCCCGACGCGGCGTCCATCGGCGCCGAGGCAAATCGCCGCGCCCTGGCCCGCCGCGGGGCGGCCAAGGTGCCCAGCGGCCGCATGACCCTGGTGGTGGAAAACCGCGCGGCCTCGCGCATGGTCGGCTCGCTGCTCGACCCCATGTCCGGGCTGGCCCTGCAGCAGCGGCGCTCCTGCTTCGACGAGAGCCTGGGCCAGGTCATCGCCTCGGAGGCGCTGACCATCACCGACGAGCCCCTGCGGCCCCGGGGCCTCGGCTCCCGCACCTTCGACGGCGAAGGCCTGGCCGCGCGCCCCCTGCCGGTGGTCACCGCCGGCCGCCTGGACAGCTACTTCATCGACGTCTACTACGGTCGCAAGCTCGAGCGGCCCCCCACCACCGGTCACACCAGCAACGTGGTGCTCGCCCCGGGCGATGGCGGGCTGGACGAGCTGCTGGCAGACGTCAAGAGGGGGATCTATGTCACCAGCTTCCTCGGCGGCAACGCCAACCCCGCCACCGGTGACTTCTCCTTCGGCGTCGGAGGCTTCCTCATCGAGGACGGCCAGCTGGGCCAGCCCGTGGGCGAGATGAACATCACCGACGTGCACACCTCGCTGTGGAAGCGCCTGCACGCCGTGGGCAACGACCCCTACCCCTGGTCCGCCTCGCAGATCCCGACCCTGGTCTTCTCCGACGTGCAGTTTTCGGGGATGTAATAGACCTTTTTCTCTGGCCTTTCTGGTCTTTCAGTATTCCTACAAAAATCGCTCAATTTTACTTGATTCGCGGCGGATAGATCTGCTTACATCGCCCGAGTCCGGAGGTTGCCGCTGCTACACCTTCTAAATTGTAGGTCTTTTTGCTACAAAGCAGGGCAGCCGTACACGCCGGATCCCCCACCCCACAGAATATGTCCACTTGACGCAACAAAGGTTGGGTAAGAATACCGATGACGATTCAAACAAATACCAAAGTACCAGGCTGGAGGCAGAAGCGCGCGCCACACGCCACCACCTCCATCATCGACCCACAGACAGTCCGCTCAATCATCGAGAAGCATGAAGGTCAGCGCGGTGCGCTGATCTCCATCCTCGAAGACATCCAGGCCAGCTACAACTACCTGCCCAAGGAGGCGTTGCAGCACGTGGCCAACGAGACGGGCTACTCCATGGTGGACATCTACGGGGTGGCGACCTTCTACACCAAGTTCTCCCTCGAGCCCCGGGGCAAGCACCTGGCCAGCGTCTGCCTCGGCACCGCCTGCCACGTGCGCGGCGCCCCGCGGGTGCTGGAAAAGTTCGAAAGCAGCCTCGGGGTCAAGGCCGGCCAGACCACCGCGGACAAGGAGTTCACCCTGACCACGGTCAACTGCCTCGGCGCCTGCGCCCTCGGGCCGGTGGCCGTGGTGGACGGTGAGTACCACTCCGACGTGGCGCCGCACCGGGTGCCCGGCATCGTCCACGACTGCACGTGCGGCGAAGAGGACGTCAGCGTGCTCGAGGACAAGCGCTGCTTCCGCATCAACGTGGCCTGCCCCCAGTGCAACCGCAGCCTGATGACCGAGGACGAGCAGCTGGACGGGGCGCCGATGATCCATGTCACGGCCAGCTTCGCCCGCAAGCACGGCTGGCTGCGCATGAGCAGCTTCTACGGCGACTACCGCGTGGAGTCCCAGCACGAGATCCCCGACGACGGCGTGGTGGACTTCTTCTGCCCCAAGTGCCACGCCGAGCTGCGGACCACCTCCACCTGCGCGCGCTGCGACGCGCCGATGCTGCCGCTGTTCATCCGCGGCGGCGGGGTGGTGCGGATCTGCGCCAGGCGCGGCTGCAAGGAGCACCAACTCGACCTCGAGTAGGGGCTCGTGAGAGACGAAAGCAAGACTTCATCAACGAAGCATCAACCATATCGGAGGAGGCGTAATGCCCAAGCTCTCTTCCTTGGAAGACCTACAAGCACTACGAGATCGGATCATCAACGACTACGACCCGGACAAGCCGCGTATCGTGGTCTCGGCAGGCTCCTGCGGCCTGGCCAGCGGCGCGGACGACGTCCAGCGGCTGGTCAAGCGGTACCTGCTGGAGAAGGGCCTGCTGGACCAGGTGTCGCTGCGCATCATCGGCTGCATCGGCTTCTGTGAGATGGGGCCGTCGATCCTGGCTCAGCCCATGGGCGCCTTCTACCCGAAGGTGCAGTACGACGACATCCCGCGCATCATCGACGCCACCCTGAAGAAGACGGTGGTCGACGACCTGCTCTACAAGGACCCGATCACGTCGGAGATCTGCCGCACCCAGGGCGACATCGCCTTCTTCAAGAAGCAGAAGCGCACCGTCATGGGCCGCAACCAGGAGCTGGATCCGATCCGGATGTACAACTACCTGGCGGCCGGCGGCTACAAGGGGCTGGCCCGCGCCCTGGAGAAGAACGATCCGGCGTGGGTCGTTGACGAGGTCAAGACCTCCAAGGTCCGCGGCCGCGGCGGCGCCGGCTTCCCCACCGGCGTCAAGTGGGAGTTGGCCGCCCGCCAGGATAACAGCCGCGGCAAGTACGTGGTCTGCAACGCCGACGAGGGCGACCCCGGGGCCTACATGGACCGCGCCATCCTCGAGGGCAACCCCCACAGCGTCATCGAGGGGATGATCATCGGCGGCCTCGCCATGGGCGCCACCGAGGGCGTGATCTTCGTACGCTACGAGTATCCCCTGGCGATCAAGCACTCGCTCATCGCGCTGCGCCTGGCCCGGGAGTACGGCCTGCTGGGTGAGGACATCCTCGGCACCGGCTTCAACTTCGACATCAACGTCGTGCAGAGCGCCGGCGCCTTCGTCTGCGGCGAGGAGACGGCGCTGATCCGCACCATCGAGGGGTACATGGGCGAGCCGCGGCAGCGGCCGCCGTATCCCATCGAGCGCGGCATCCACGGCCTGCCGACCTGCATCAACAACGTCGAGACCTGGGCCAACATCCCCGAGGTCATCGAGACCGGCGGCGCGGAGTACGCCAAGGTCGGCACCGAGCAGAGCACCGGCACCAAGGTCTTCTCCCTGGTGGGCAAGATCCGCAACACCGGCCTGGTGGAGGTGCCCATGGGCATCTCGATCAAGGAGATAATCTACGACATCGGCGGCGGGCCGGTGGACGGCGCCACGATCAAGGCGGTACAGATCGGCGGCCCCTCCGGCGGCTGCATCCCGGCGCACAAGTTCGACCTGCCCATCGACTACGACAGCCTCACCGAGGCCGGCGCCATCATGGGCTCCGGCGGCATGATCGTCATGGACGACCAGACCTGCATGCCGGACGTGGCCAAGTACTTCATGAACTTCCTCCGCGACGAGTCCTGCGGCAAGTGCTTCATCTGCCGCAAGGGCACCCAGCGGATGTACGAGATCCTCGACGACATCACGTCCGGGCGCGGCACCATGGAGCAGCTCGACCTGCTCGAGGAGCTGGCCCACGTGGTGCGCGACACCTCCATGTGCGGCCTCGGCCAGTCGGCGCCGAACCCGGTGCTGTCGACCCTGCGCTACTACCGCGAGGAGTATGAGCGCCACATCGTGGACAAGCGCTGCGACGCTCACGTCTGCAAGGAGCTCGTCGGCGCGCCGTGCCAGGCCACCTGCCCCATCGGCACCGAGGCCTGGCGCTATGTGGCGCATATCTCGAGGGGGGAGTACGACGAGGCCTACGCCGCCATCCGCGCCCAGAACCCGTTCCCCTCGGTCTGCGCGCGGGTCTGCGACCACAAGTGCGAGTCCCAGTGCCGCCTCGGCCAGTCGGGCGCCGACCCGGTGGCCATCCGCACGCTCAAGCGCTTCGTCACCGATCGCACCGATCCGGGCAGCTTCAAGCCGGAGATGGCCCAGCTCAACGGCGACAAGGTGGCCGTGGTGGGCTCCGGCCCGGCCGGCCTCACCGTGGCCCACTACCTGTCGTTGCAGGGCTACAAGGTCACGGTGCTGGAGGCCGACAACAAGCCGGGCGGCATGCTGGTCTCCGGCGTGCCGACCTACCGCCTGCCGCGGGAGGTGCTGGAGAAGGAGATCGACGCCATCTGCAACGAGCGCGTCACCATCAAGTGCGACACCGCCGTGGGCCAGGACATCACCGTGGACCAGTTGATGGAGGAGCACAAGGCCGTGTTCCTGGCGTTGGGCGCCCACCGCAGCAGGAAGCTGAAGATCGACGGTGAAGAGAGCGTCGGGGTCTACCCCTCCATGCGCTACCTCAAGCAGTGGAACCTCAAGGATGAGAACCTGGCCACCGGCAAGGTCGGCATCATCGGCGGCGGCAACTCCGCCATCGACGCCGCCCGCGTGGCCCTGCGCCAGGAGGGCGTGGAGAGCGTGACCATCCTCTACCGCCGCACGCGCCAGGAGATGCCGGCCTTCGAGCCGGAGATCGTGGACGCCCTGGCCGAGGGCGTGCAGCTTCACACCCTGGTCTCGCCGGTGGCGGTGCACACCGCGGACGGCAAGCTCACCGGCGTGGAGTTTCTCAAAAACGAGCTCGGCAAGCTGGACGCCAGCGGGCGCCGTCGCCCGGTGCCGATCAAGGGCTCGGAGCACACCATCGAGCTGGACACGCTCATCGTCGCCATCGGCGAGCAGATGCAGGCCTTCGAGATGGAGGGCGCCAACTCCGGGGTCGAGCTGACCAGCTGGAGCACGATCAAGGTCAACGACCACACCCTGGCCACCAGCCGACCCGGCGTCTTCTCCGGCGGCGACTCGGTGACGGGGCCCAACACGGTGGTGGACGCCATCGCCGCGGGCAAAAAGGCGGCGGTGATGATCGACCGCTACATTCGCGGCGAAAAGCTGCGCCAGCACTCCGGCGTGGTCCAGCCCGACGCCTACGTGGCGCCCGAGGGCATGAGCGAGGAGGAGGCGGGCCAGGTGGCCCGGGCCCACTGTCCATCTTTGGCGGTGGGTGAGCGCACCAGCTCCTTCGTGGAGGTGGAGTCGGCGCTGTCGGTCGACGACGCCACGCGCGAGGCGAAGCGCTGCCTGCGCTGCGACCTGGAGTTCACCATGCCCAAGGAAGACGACGAACCGCTCAGGGAAGCAGGAGGTCAAGCATGATAACGCTTCAGATCAACGCCCTACAGGTCTCTGTTGAGCGGGGGACGACGTTGCTGGAGGCGGCCGAGTTCCTCGGCTTCCCCATCCCGACCCTGTGCCACATGGATGGGCTGTCGCCCTACGGCGCCTGCCGCCTCTGCGTGGTGGAGATCGGCGAGGGCAAGCGGTCCAGGCTGGTGACGGCCTGCACCTACCCGGTGGAGGATGGGCTCAAGGTGCGCACCGCCTCGGCGCGGGTCTTGCGCGCGCGCAAGATCATCATCGAGCTGCTGCTGGCCTCGTGCCCCCAGTCCAAGACGATCCAGGACATCGCGGCGGCCCACGAGGTGCGCAAGCAGCGGTTCAAGCAGGAGCACGAGGACTGCATCCTCTGCGGCAAGTGCGTGCGCATGTGCGCCGAGCAGATGGCGGCCAAGGCCATCGGCTTCCGCGGGCGCGGCCAAAATCGCAGCATCGGCACCCCCTTCGACGAAAAATCCGAGGTCTGCCGCGCCTGCGGCGGGTGCATCTATGTCTGCCCGGCCTGTGAGCTGCGCTGCACCTACACCGAACCGGACAAGGCCATCTGCGGCGGCTGCGCCAACCTGGCGCCGCCCTGCGCGGAGAAGCATCAGTTCGACGACATGATGTGCTACATGGAGCCGTGTGTAGCCTGCGAGATAAAAAAAGAGTAGGGCGGGGGCTTGTCCCCCGCCTGCGGTGACAAGCCGAGCCCAGGAAACTTGGAAGATAAAAAGAATGACCCGCAGATAGAAAAAGGAGCGATAGCAAAATGCCATCACTGTCCAGAACCAACACCTCGGCGGCTACCCTGACCAAGAACCGGACCGAGGGGTCCATCCAGCCCCAGTCGGGGATGTGCACCACCTGCGTCGACGGATGCATCGGCATGTGCGAGATCGGCAAGTCGGCCTTCCGCGGCCACGAGGTGATCTATCCCCAGCCGTTCGGTGTGATCACCACGGCCAGCGAGAAGACCTACCCGGTGGACTACTCCCACATCAACATCATGGGCACCGCGGTGGGCGCGGTGGGCATCGAGGCCGACAGCGACAAGGCCATCTTCCCCAACGTGGACCTCGAGGTGCACTTCGGCCACGACCAGGGGATCAAGTTCCGCTACCCGTGGATCATCCCGGGCATCGGCTCCACCAACGTGGCCCTCAACAACTGGGAAGGCCTGGCCATCGGCTCGGCCCTGGCGGGCACCGGCCTGACCATCGGCGAGAACGTCGTCGGCATGGACCCCGAGTCCGTGATCAAGGACGGCCGCGTGGTCGACACGGTGGACCTCAAGCGGCGCGTGACCCTGTACCAGGACGCCATGATCGACGGCTACGGCGCCATCATCGTCCAGGCCAACGTCGAGGACACCCGCCTCGGCGTGCAGGAGTATGCGCTCAACGAGCTCGGCGTGGACGTGGTCGAGCTCAAGTGGGGCCAGGGCGCCAAGGACATCGGCGGCGAGGTCAAGATCAACAACCTGGAGAAGGCGCAGCTGCTCTACAAACGCGGCTACGTCGTGCTGCCCAACCCGACCGACCCGGTGGTCATCGAGGCCTTCAAGCGCGGCGCGTTCAAGGAGTTCGAGCGCCACTCCCGCGTGGGCATGGTCACCGAGGAGGGCTTCGCCGAGCGCGTGGAAGAACTGCGCAACGCCGGCACCAAGTACATCTTCCTCAAGACGGGCGCCTACCGGCCGGCCGACATGGCCCGGGCGGTGAAGTTCGCCTCCAAGTACAACATCGACCTGCTGACCGTGGACGGCGCGGGCGGCGGCACCGGCATGAGCCCCTGGCGCATGATGAACGAGTGGGGCGTGCCGCCGGTTGAGCTGCACTCGATGATGTACAACTACGCCAAGATCCTGCACGACAAGGGCGAGCACGTGCCCACGCTGTGCACCGCCGGCGGCTTCACCTTCGAGGACCAGATCTACAAGGGCCTGGCCATCGGCGCCCCGTTCACCCGGCTGGTCGGCATGGCCCGCGGCCCCATCGCGGCGGCCATGGTGGGCAAGACCATCGGGCGCACCATCGACGAGGGCCTCATCCCGGTGTACGTCGAGCGCTTCGGCTCCTCCAAGGACGAGGTGTTCGTCACCTCCGCCGAGCTGCGCCACCAGCTGGGCGACGCCGAGTTCGAAAAACTTCCCACAGGCGCCATCGGCCTCTACACCTACTATGAGCGCCTGGCCATGGGCCTGCGCCAGCTGATGTGTGGTAGCCGAAAGTTCGCCATCGAGCACATCTCCCGCGACGACGTGGCCTGCCTGACCAAGGAGGCCTCGGAGATCAGCGGCCTGCAGTACATCATGGACGCAGACCAGGCCGAGGTGGACGAGATCCTCAACGGCTAGGGTCTTTCAGGAGGGGGGGCACCGCACCGCTGCCCGCCGCCCGGCGGGCTCCATTACATTTCCATTCTTTGTCACCGCACACAGGTGTGGTAGAAATCGGTCTATACTCACGGGAGATCTGCGATGTCCAAGGACAAGGAAAACAAGAAAGAGGCTGAGGTGAAGGAGGAGGAGAAGGCCGAGGAGGAGGCCGAGGAGGAGAAGGCCGAGGAGGGGGAGGCCGAGGAGGAGGAGGCCGAGGAGGAGGCCGAGGAGCCCAAGGCCGATAAAAAGGCCGAGAAAAAGGCCGAGGAGCCCAAGGCCGAGGAGCCCAAGGCCGAGAAAAAGGCCGAGGAGCCCAAGGCCGAGAAAAAGGCCGAGAAGCCCAAGACCGAGAAAAAGGCCGAGGACTCCAAGCCGGGGGCCGAGACCCAGATGGCCATGGACGAGCTGGACGAGGGCTGGCCCAAGAGCTGGATCGTGACCACCGCCATCCTCGGCATCGTCGCCATCATCATCATCGCCAGGCTGGTGGGGGCGGCCAAGGGCAAGGAGGGCGCGGTGGAGCACCCGGGCGGCCCCGAGGCAGCCCACGGCGCCAAGCATGAGCCGAAGCACGACCCCAAGCACGAGCCCAAGCACGGGGCCAAGGCCGCGCCGAAGAAGGCGCCGGCGGCTGGCGCGGGCCAGGTGCGGCTGGACGTGGACAAGCTCTCCATCCCCCAGGGGCTGCACTGTGTGGGCAAGGACAAGAAGCTGTACAAGATGAACGACCTGTTCGCCCGGTCTGAAAAGTGCGTGGTGGAGACGGGGAAGCACATGGGCTACCGCGTGGACTACACCACCAGCAACAGCGAGGCGGAGTTCGACATCAAGATTCTGCCGCCGGCAGACACCCAGGACGCGGAGTTCATCGTCGGCGCCCTCAACCTGCCCGGCGGCAGCGAGTACTGGCTCGGCGGTGCGGTGCAACTTCCCCGGCAGCGGGGGCTCATCGTGGCCTTCCACAACCCCGCGGAGAAGGCCCTGCCCATGACCAAGGTGCGCCTCACCACCATGAGCAAGACCAAGCGCCCGGCCGGCGAGGTGGTGGCGAAGGTAGAGATCGCCGCGCTGACCCTGGCCGCCGAGGGTGAGTTCTGCGTCGGCACCGACAAGAAGCTGCACGCCATGGTCAAGGACAAGGCGCCCCCCGCGGCCTGCGCGCTGGCGGTTGAGGGCGCGACGCGGTTCCAGCTGGAGATCAAACGCCAGAAGGTGGTGGGCAACATCCGGATCAACTTCCAGGCGTTCAAGTCCCGCACCAACATGGTCGAGGGGTACCTCGTGCCGCACGAGCAGGCGGAGCTCCCGGCCGACGTCATCGAGGGCCAAATGCGTAGCCCGGAGGACAAGGCGATCCTGATCCTGACCACCGCCTGCGAGGAGAAGGTGCTGCTCAAGTCGCTGTTGTTCGTGGCCAAGAAGTGACCGACCACCTGCAGGTCCTCTACCACGGGAACTGCCTGGACGGCGTCCTCTCGGCCGCCATCTTCTCCCGCTTCTACCGCGACCGCCACGCCCCCGGGGCCGGCGTCTCCTTCCGCGCCATGGCCCACGGCCGAAACGACCCCTTCGGCGCCGATCACGACGCCACCTTCCACGCCGAGGTCAACGCGGTGATGGACTTTCGCTACAGCCCGTCGCCGCGCCTGCAGTGGTGGTGTGATCACCACCACACGGCGTTTCTGGAGCCCGCGCACCGCGAGCACTTCGAGCAAGACAGCAGCGGCCGCAAGCGCTTCGACCCGGCGGCGCCGTCGTGCGCCGGGCTGCTGGTGCGCTGGCTACGCGAGGAACACGGCCACGACGAGCCGCTCTTCGCCGAGCACGCCCGCTGGGCGGACCTGGTGGACAGCGCCGCCTTCACCAGCCCGGCCCAGGCCGTGGAGCTGGCCGAGCCGGCGCTGCAGCTCATGGCGTTGCTGGAGGCGGCGCCGGGCCCACAGCTCACCGACAGCCTGATCCATGGGCTGGCCCAGGAGCCCCTGGACCGCGTCGCCGGCCGGCCCGAGGTGCGCGCGGCGCTGGCGCCGGTGCTCGCGGAGCACGGCCGCCACATGGAGGTCTTCCGCGAGAGGATGCAGGTGGAGCGCCGGGTGGCCACCTTCGACCTGACCGACGACGACGTGGAGGGCTTCAACAAGTTCATCCCCTACCACCTGGTGCCGGACCTGGACTACACCGTGGGGCTGACCCTGTCGGCCCGGCGAGCCAAGGTCTCGGTGGGCTCCAACCCCTGGGAGCGGCCCGAGCAGCTGGTCAACCTCGGCGAGCTGTGCCAGCGCTACGGCGGCGGCGGCCACCCCGTGGTGGGCGCGGTGACGCTCGAGCCGGAGCAGGTGGGGGAGGCGCGGCGGGTCTACGAGGAGATCGTGGAGACGCTGAAGAAGGCTGGTGGGAAGGCGACGTGAGGGCGCTGAGGCTCGGCCCTACTTGAACGTCACGGTCTTGAGCGGCTTGGTCAGGTCCGCCAGGTTCGCCACCCGCATGCCGTTGGCGGCGATGGCGTAGACGAAGTCCTCGCCGGCCTTGCTCACGGCCATGATCGAGCGCCGCACGCCGGGGAAGGCGCCGTAGCCGTAGTACGGCTTTCCCTCAGTCTTGAGCAGGTCGGCCATGTCCAGGGCCCCCACCTCCTTGATCCCCTTGCTGGTGTCAACGCGGTAGACCCGCAGCTGGTTGAGGTAGCGGTCCCAGTAGCTCTGGCCCGAGTACTTCTGGTAAGGGGCGTAGTCCAGCACGGGGATGGCCAGCAGGCCCCGCTCGGCGAAGTAGTTGAACGCCAGGTGGGTGGTGTTGGCCTCGGACTGCGCGTTCCAGGTGCCGACCTTGAGCGTGAACTTCTCCTTGGGCTTGGCGAAGTCGCTGACGTCGAAGACGGTGAGCTTGACGCCCTGGGACCAGTTGAGGCTGCCGCCGTTGGCCCCCACGGTGAGCAGGTGGTTTTTATCCAGGGGGTGCATGTAGGTCGAAAAGCCCGGCACCTTGAGCTCGCCGATGACCTTCGGGTTGCGGGGGTCGCGCAGGTCCATGGTGAAGAGGGGGTCGACCTGGCGGAAGGTGACGACGTAGCCCCGCGCCCCCTGAAAGCGCACGCTGTAGATGCGCTCGCCCTTGGCCAACTCCTTGGTGCGCCCCAGCTCCACCAGGCGCCCCGCCTGTTCGCGCAGGATGGTCACGCGGCTGGTGGTCTGGCTCTGGCTCCAGCCCTGATTCTGCTCCACGCGCCGGATGGTGGTGGCCAGCTGCAGGTCGCCCTTGTACTCACCCATGGCGAACTGGTTGAGCAGGGTGCCGTCCACGCCGCCGCTGCCAACGTACCGCGCCTCGGTGACCCCCTTGGTGGCGAACTTGTGCAGATAAGTGTGGTTCATGCGGCCCACGGTGCTGCCGGGCCAGTAGTGGGCGTTGGCCAGGTAGAGGGCCTTCTGGGAGGCGTAGATCGTCCCGGCGGCGCCGAGCACCGTGACCGACCTGGGCGGGCTGTGCGGCAGGTCCAGGTTCAGGCTCACCACGCTGGTCAGGCCCAGGGCCACCGACGCGTTGGGGCGGTAGAAGCCGGAGCAGCTGTAGCCGAGGGGGGCCATGCTGCCGTCGGCCAGCTTGACGTCGCCTTTGGGCAGCCAGTACTCCATGGGCGTGCTGTTGATCACCCGGGCGTTGTCCTTTTTAACCTGGTTGAAGCGCGCCTCGAGCTGCCAGCCGCTCAGGCTATAGGCCTGGGAGACGTAGGTCTTGACCCCCTTGGGCAGGTTGATGTTCCCCCGCAGCACCAGCCGCACCATGGTGCCCTGGCGGCGGGCGCTGACGTAGGCACCCGGCACGGTCCAGGTGGAGACCACCCTGGGCGCCGTGAGCTTGGAGACGTCCAGCGCGGTCATGCGGGTGGCCATGATGTTGCCCGCGACGGCGGCCTTGGAGAAGACCACCACCCGGTTTTTGTCCAAAAACATCTGGGTCGGGGCGCCGGTGAGCGGCAGGGTGGCCACCAGCTTCAGCTCCGTGGGCGGCCAGGTCTGGGCCACGAACAGCTTGCTCCCCGAGAGCACGAAGACACGGGTGCCGTCGTTTTTGACGAAGTCCGGCTCGTCAACGTGGTCCTCCTGGGTGTTGGTGGCGGTGTGGGCCGCGGGGCCGCCGGGCGTCTTGGGCGGCGTGGTGGGCGGCATGGAGGCGCTCGCGTCGGCCCCGGGCATGGCGATGCCGGCGTCCATCTGCGTCGCGCGCCTGGACTCCTTGATGCTCTCCAGCTGGGCGTCCAGCCGCTGGCGGGCCTGCAGGGCCACCATGGCCCGGATGCTCTGCGTCACCTGGTCACAGGTGGCCAGCTTCTCCAGCTTGATGTTTTTTTGGATGGCGTAGGGGTCCTCGCCCGTGCCGCAGCCGGCGAGCAGCCCGAGGATCAGGGTGACCGAGAGGATTGGGTTCCGCATGGTGCCTCCTTGTTAAGCGCAGTTGGAGGCTTCCATTGCTTGGACTGTGCCAAGAGGAGCAACCGGACTCCCGGCATGAGATTTCAAGCGGTTAGGATGGTGACTGTGCCCCCGAGGCCGGGCACCTGCGTCAGAGGGTGTGCCAGATCTTGCGCCAGTGGCACATGGCTCAGAAGAGGAAGGGGTTGCCCGGCTGCAGAAACGGGTTGCCCTTGCGCTCCGCCCCGATGGTGGTGTCCGGCCCGTGGCCGCTGTAGACCACCACATCGTCGTCCAGGGCGAGCAGTTGAGTCTTGATGGACTCCAGCAGCACCTCGCCCGACCCGCCGGGCAGATCTGTGCGGCCCACGGAGCCGGCGAACAGGGTGTCGCCCACGAAGACCACCTTCTCCTCGGCGAAGTGCAGGCAGACGCCGCCGGCGGAGTGGCCCGGGGTGAACAGCACCGTGGCTGACAGGTCGCCCACCTCCAGGGTGTCGCCCGCCGACAGCTCACGTTCCACCTCGGGCACCTCCTTTTCCGGCAGGCCGAACATGCGGGCGGTGGTGGGCAGGGCGGAAAGGGTGCTCAGCTCGCCGCTGTGCACCGCGAAGGGCACGCCGAGAATGCGCTTGAGCGGCGCCACCGCGCCGGCGTGGTCCACGTGGGCGTGGGTGCAGACGATCTCGGTGACCTCGAGGTCGTGGGAGCGCACCTCGGAGAGGATCAGCTCCTCCTCGTCGCCCGGGTCCACGAGGATCGCCTTGCGCGTGTCGGCGTCGCCGGCGATGAAGCAGTTCTCCTGGAACGGACCGTTGGTCACGGTCTCGACGATGAGCTTTCCGTACTGGGGCATGACTTCTCCGATCGGCAGGCGGGGAGGGGCCCCCGCCTACATTTTTTGGGGGTCTACGGCTGGCAGGTGCCGTTGACGCACTGGCCCTTGGTGATGCTCTTGCAGGGCTTTTTGGGGCAGTTCCAGGGTTTGGCCGTGGCGCACTTCTGGGCGGCCCACTGGGTCTCCAGGACCTTGATCGCGGCCAGGATGGCAGTGTTGGTGTTATTGATCGAGGTCTTGCAGTAGCAGGCGATGTCCTCCAACTTCACCGTGGTGCACTGGACCACCGGCAGCATGGGGGAGCACTTTTTGCCCACCTTGATGTTGGTCATGTAGGCCGAGCGGATGGCCGTGCAGGACAGCGCGCTCAGGTCGGTCTGGGGCAGGGCCTTGTCCGGCTTGGGCGCCGCCTTGTCCGGCTTGGGCGCGGCCTTGTCCGGCTTGGGCGCGGCCTTGTCCGGTTTGGGCGCGGCCTTGTCCGGCTTGGGCGCGGCCTTGTCCGGCTTGGGTGCGGCCTTGTCTGCGCTCACGCCGGCGTCCTTGCCCGGCGCGGCGTCCGGGCCGGTGGTGTCGTCGCTGCACCCGGCCAGGGCCAGGGCGAGGGCCAGACCGATCAGCACGCGCAACGTCATCGGTCGTCCTCCTTGCGTCGGAACGCCCACCCCAGCATCAACAGCAAGGCCAGCCAGGCGAGGCCCAGCCGTGAGCCGCCGGCGATGTTGCAGCCGTCGCCCCCCTGGGGCTCGCACAGCCCGGCGGTGCAGACGCCCTCGCGATCGGTGCCCTCGCGACAGACCTCGCCCGCGGCCTTGTCCGTGACCACGGTACAGGTCTTTTTCTTTTCGTCACAGGTGGTGGCCACGCAGGGGTTGTCGCGGATGTTGCAGCGCCCCCAGCCCTTGCACTTGCCCTCCACGCAGATCTCCTCGCTGGTGCACCACTTGCCGTCGTCGCAGGACTCGCCCTCGGGCCGCCGGGTTTTGGTGCACTTGCCGGTCTTGGCGTCGCAGGAGGCCACCGTGCAGGGGTCCGTGGAGGTGCAGGTCGAGGCGGCGCCCGCCACGCACTGGCCCACGCTGCAGACCTCGGCGCCGTTGCACTTGTTGCCGTCGTCGCAGTCCTTGTTGGCCAAACAGGCGGTCATGCTCAGGGCGGGGTCGCCGTACAGCGTCAGCTCCACCCGGGTGAACCAGGTGAGCATGCCGAGCTGCTCGGTGAGCTTGAGCTTGGCCGCGAAGAGGGCCTCACCCAGGGGCTTGCCGGCCAGGGCCAGGTCGGTGAAGTCCATCTCCGCGCCGAAGATGTTGGACTTGCTGGTGGCGTAGCCGCCGCCCAGCATCACCACCGCGATGCGGGTGGAGGAGACCGTGGCCACCGCGCCGTTGAGCAGCAGCCCGTAGCCGATGTTGTACGGCCGCTCGGGGTGGCCGTTGGAGCACGAGCCGTGGAAGACCACCGCCGGCCGGGTGTCGTCCAGCTGCTTGACGTCGTCGTAGGTCAAAAAGGCCGGCGACGAGATCTCGCCGTAGTCCGGGATCTTGTCCTTGTCCTTGTCGGTCTTCCAGATGGTGCGGAACACGCCCTCGGGGGAGCCGTGGCCGAACCAGGTCACCAGGCCGTAGCCCTTGCGCCACTCCTTGATCACGTTGTCCCGGGTCAAAGGGACGTCGCCCTTGAGCCGGGAGGGGTCCACGCCGTCCTCCTCGAAGAGGGTGGTGTGAGAGAACTTCTTCGGCTTGATGCACTTGTCCCAGATGGCCTTGGCCATGGTGGCGCCGTCGATGCGGTAGTGCTTCTGACCGTACTGGTTTTCGTAGAAGAGCATGGCCGCCGGCTGCAGCACCCGCTGGCGCCAGGACTTGTCGCCGCGGTCCGAGGCGTAGGCGATGGTCTTGGCCAGGATGCGGTCCATGGCCTTGACGTTGTCGTCGTAGATCGGGATGCGGCCGACGTAGATCTCCGGCGTCCAGTCGATGCCGCCGTCGCCATCGTCGTCGGGGTACTCGGCCACCTTGCCGTCGCCGTCCAGGTCCCAGTTGCCGGTGAGATCGGCGTAGTAGTAGTCCGACGGCGTGATGGTGGAGTACTGCAGGTTGTTGGCGTAGGCGTAGGTCATCTTCATCGGCACGCCCTTGCTGCTGGGGTCGGGGTTGCCGATGATCAGCAGGTACTTGAGGTTCAGCTTCTTGTAGTTTTTCTGCAGCCAGAAACGCATGCGCTCGGCGTCGCCGGCCTTGGGGCCCACGGTGATGGCCTGCAGGTCCTTGTTCCTGACCCAGGTCACGGAGAAGCCGAGCTTCTGCTTGTGCAGGATGAACTTGGCCAGCTGGCTGCTCTTCTTGGCCAGGGCGTCGGGGACCATGATGGCGTAGCCGATCTTTTTGACCATGTCGGCCCGATCCTGCCAGCTCGGTCCATACCACTGCCGGGCCTGCCGCACGTTGGCCAGGGAGCCGAGGTGGGGCACGATTTGGGGGTCATGGGCGAAGGCGCCGGGCTTGAGCGTGTAGCTCACCGTCACCGCCGCTGCGCGGTGCAGCAGCAGCTCGCCCGTGCTGTGGCGATAGCGCAGGGGCGTGTGCCCCAGGCGCAGCACCAGCAGCCCGCGGCGGTTGGTGACTCTCAGGCGTGTGGCCACCTTCCGGGGGAAGACACCCGCGCCGTAGGCGGCCAGGTCCCGGCCCTTGACCCGCTTGCCGGCCCGCCCCCAGGCCTCGTGGGGCCGCTTGCGGGCGTCGGTCAGCACGCGCACCGGCGGGTTGGGCCGCAGCGCGTGGCGGCCAGGCAGGGTGTCCACGGGGCCGGCCTCCACCGCCACCTTCACCGTGGCCAGGTCGGCCAGGGGGTGCAGCGCCACGCCCAGCTCACGCAGGGGCAGGGCCGGCTGCGCCGGGGTGACGTTGCGCTCGAAGCCCTCCATGGTCAGGTCCGGGGCCAGGCGGCCCGGGGTGAGGGATACTCGAGTGGTTATTGTGTCCGCGTGAGCCGGAAGGGATGAAAATAAAAAATAAAAAATAAGAAACAAGAAACAAGAAATGGGGAGGTGAATCCGCGAATTGGCGTGTGGGCTTGGGCTCAGAGGCCCGTTGTCGAGTCTTTCTTTCTGCATGTACTTCTTCTTCACCGTTTGAGCCCTCGGACAAGGGCTTCTATACCATTGCGAATTGTCTCGTCCCCCGATCCCATCTTCGACCATCAAGCCAACTCCACCATTTTTCATTTTATAATTCTTGTTTTGTATTTATCAGTTTTTCTTCAGCCAGCCCACTATCTCGGTCCGCACCTCGGACGGCACCTCGAAGGGCAAAAACGCCTCCTCCCAGAGGGTGGACATCTTGCCCGCCGAGAAGATGAACGTGCGGTCGGTCATGGTCCTGGTCGTCAGGTTCTTTTTGCCCGCGGCCTTGGCCGCGGCCGCGGCCGCCTTGAGCTGGGTGTCGGGCGTCTCCATGTCCTGGTCCCCGCGCAGCAGCAGCACCGGGCCGGTGTAGGTGGCCAGCAGCTCGTCGCCGTCGAAGGCGAGGTAGTCCTGCCACAGGCCCACCGGCAGGGCCTGCCAGCTCTGCTGCGGCCAGCTGCCCGAGAGCACCTGGTCCATCTGCCGCTGGGTGCCGTTGGCCTGAAGCTCTTGATAATAGGCGGAGAAGCCCGAGGCCTTCAGCTGCCGCGTGGCGTTGTAGATCATCACCTTCGGCACGTCGTCGAGCACCGGCGCCAGGCCGACGTAGCCCTTGACCGCCGCGCCCCGGGCCAGCAGGGAGACCGCCACCGCCGACGACGTGCCCAGGGAGAGCAGGTAGACCCGGGTGGCGTCGATCTTGGCGTTGCCCGCCAGGACCTTGAGCGCCGCCTCGGCGTCGGCCACCAGGGGGGCCAGCCGCACCCTGCCAACGCCGCCGGCGCGGGATCGCGGATCGTAGCGCAGCGAGGCGTAGCCGGCCTGGGCCAGGTGGGCCGCCAGGTGACGGTACAGCGGCGACCGCATCAGGCCGCGGTGAGGGTGGTCGCGGTCTCCGGCCCAGGGATCGGTGACCATCAGCACCGCGGGGTAGGGCGCCTTTCCTTGCTTCGTCGGCAGGGCCAGCGTGCCGCCCAGGGGCGTGGTATCGGCCGAGGCGAAGGCCAGCGAGCTCTCCGCCAGGTCCTGGGGCAGGGTCGTCACCTTCACCGGCGTGGCCTTCTTGATCGCGGGCATGTTCAGATCCGCGGGCATGCCGTCGTAGCGCACCCAGGACACCTCCTGGCCGGTGAGCTGGATCTTCTGGGGGATCCACTTGTCGCCGTAGACCACCCGCGCCTCCAGCTCGGGGAAGACCAGCACCGGCTTGGCCGTGGTCGAGGCCGCGTCGGCCACCACCTTAACCGGCTGCACGACGCCGATGGCGGGCCAGTAGGCGCGCACCGTCTGGACCCCCCCGGCGGTGAAGTCGTAGCGCTTGCCGGCCACCATATAGAAGGCCGGCGAGAAGCAGCCCAGGGTCCAGCCCGGGTACTCGAAGCCGCCCAGCATCGGGATCGGCGTGCCGCCGCCCTTGTAGGCCACCGTGTGGCTCGCCTCCTTCTCCAGGCGCTGAGCAGTGATGGTCGCCACGCCCTTGGCGAAGGCGACGCTGGCCCGGCGCCGGCGGGTGAGCTTGCCCTGGGTGAAACGGTCGTCGATGGTGGCGGCCAGCACCTGGCGGCCCGCCTTGTCCACGGTCCACACCTGCCGCGCCTGGCGCCGCAGGCCCCGCCCGCCGTAGTCGAAGCGCAGCCCCCAGTCCTGGTGCTCCACCACCTTGCCCGTGGCCAGGTCGGTCAGATCGAGGTAGCTGCGGCCCATCTGCCAGGTGGGGTGGCGGTCATAGGTGAACTTGTAGGTGTAGACGGCGCCCTTGGAGGGGGCGTGACAGGCCTTGCCGTCGGCCGACAGCCGGTAGCCCGAGTTGCAGGTGCAGATCGGCACGCCGCCGCTTGCCTTGCAGGTGCCCTGGCCCGAGCAGGTGACGCCGGAGCAGGGATCCGAGCACTTCTTGCCGTCGGCGCTGACCCTGTAGCCTGTTTCGCAGGTGCACCGCGGCTTGCCCTTGAACGAGGCGCAGGTGCCGCGGCCCGAGCAGGTGATCCCCGCGCACATGCCGTCGTCGGTCTCGGGCAGGCAGAGCCAGCCCTGGCTGCCCGAGCGGGTATAGCCGGCGTCGCAGGCGCAGGTCGGGACCAGCTCACCCGCCGCGTTTTGTTGGACGGTACAGGAGCCATGGCCCGAGCAGGTCAGCTCGTCGCACAGATCGCGCCCCGGCGCCCCCTGACAGCCAGCCAACAGGGCGACGGCGGCCGCCAGGGCCAGCCAGGAATAGTTACGCATTACAATATTCATTTCGCGATTCATCCGGGGTATGATCGGCCGCCCATGGAGACCGTCGGTCGATACGAAGTACTGCACAAGCTCGGCGCAGGAGGCATGGCCGAGGTGTTGCTCGGCCGGACCACCGGCGAGGGGGGCTTCGAAAAGCTCGTGGCCATCAAGCGGATCCTCCCCAGCATGGCCGAGAACGAAAGCTTCGTTAAGATGTTCATCGATGAGGCCACCATCTCGGCCAAGCTGAACCACAGCAGCATCGGGCAGATCTTCGAGTTCGGCAAGGCCGGCGATTCTTACTTCATCGCCATGGAGTACATCCAGGGCGTGGACCTGCGTAGCATACACCGGGTGTTTCGAAAACAGAAGATCGCCCCGATCCCGGAGCTGGGCGCCTACATCATGATGCACGTCTGCTCCGCCCTGGAGTACGCTCACTCCAAGACCGACAACGATGGCGAGCCGCTCAACATCATCCACCGGGATCTGAGCCCGAGCAACGTGCTGGTCTCCTTCGAGGGTGAGGTCAAGCTGATCGACTTCGGCATCGCCAAGGCGGCCCAGCGGCTCTACGTCACCGTTGGCGCCAACCTCAAGGGCAAGTACGCCTACATGTCGCCCGAGCAGGCCTTCGGCAAGCCGGTGGACCACCGCTCGGACATCTTCGGCTCAGGAACCCTGCTCTTCGAGCTGCTCACCGGGCGCAACCCATTCCGGGCCGACACCGACCTGTCCACCCTCCAGCGAGTGCAGGCCGCCCGGGTGCCCGAGCCATCGCGGGTGGTCAAGGGGGTGGACGCCGAGCTGGACCGCATCACCCTCAAGTCCCTGACCCAGACCCCCGAGGCGCGCTACCAGACCGCCGGCGAGATGCAGGAGGACCTGGAGGTCTTCAGCAAGCGCTCCGCCTTCAGCAGCCGCCGCATGGCCCTGTGGATGAAGGAGGCCTTCCGGGACCAGATCGAAAAGTCCCGCCAGATGTTGATCAAGGCCCGGGAGCAGGCCAAGGCCAGCCAGGGGCTGCAGGTGGTCAGCACCGACGAGCTGCGTCAGGCCCAGCAGACGCCGTCCCAGCCGTCCCAACCGTCCACGCCGCCTCAGCTGACGCCCCAGCCGATCCAGCCGTCCTTGCCGCGGCAGCCCAACGTCACCGGGCCGCAATCGGCCATGGCGGCGCCACCTCAGGCCCACACGCCCCGGCCCCCTTCGGTGCCGCCGGGGCCCCAGGCCGACGCCGCCTTCACCATGGACCTGACGCCCAACCCGGTGGACCCCGCCCCCTTCGGCGTGTCCACCGGACCGCCGCCGCCGGGCTACCGCCAGGATCCCTCGTCCAGCCAGCTGGAGATGGGCGACATGTCCCACGGCTCCTCGGGCCTGGCGCGGGTGCCCACCGACGCCAGCCGGCCGCTGCGACGGCGCTCCAACATGAGCGCCCACGTGGTGGTCTTCAGCCTCATCGTGGTGCTGGCCGGGGTGGGCCTCTACTTCGCCTTCGGCAAGAAGATCTTCAAGCCCGCGCCCCCGCCCACGCCCACCGGCGGGGTGACCGTGTCGCTGGAGCCGCCCTTCCCGGCCGAGGTCTACATCGACGACGCCATGCGCGGCAACGTGGCCACCGGCAAGGAGTCGACGATCATGAACCTGCTGGCCGGCAAGCACCGCCTGCGCGTTCAGGGGGACCTGATCATGCCCGCCGAGCAGATCATCACCATCGTCAAGGGGCACACGATCAAGGTTCAGTTCAAGGTCACGCCCAAGGTCTCCGAGGGCGCCGACGAAGGCGCCGAGGGCAAGAAGTAGCGCGGCGCCCGGCCCACAACAGCAGCAACGAGAACACCAACAGCATCGACGTCCGACCGCCGCCGGCGCGGCAAGAGCACCCGCCGCCCCCGCCGTCCTCGCCGGCAGTGTCCTGCAACCTCGCGTCCCTGCTGGCGTCCGGCCGCCCTGCGTCCCCTGAACCGTCCGCGGCAGGGGCGCCCCCGTCCCCGGCCATGGGGCCCTTGTCCGCCGGCGGCGGCCCGGCGTCGGGCTTGGGCAGCGTGGCGCCGGGTCGCAGGAAGAGCCGCAGCGCGGGCGCCGGGCCGGTCTTGGACTCCCGGGAGGCGATGACCAGGCTGCCCTTGTCGTCCACGTCGCCGGGGAAGCGCACCTCCCGCACCACGAGGAAGCTGGCTCCGCCGTCGGACTGCCGGCGGATGAAGCCGGTGACGTCGAGGCGCAGGGCGGCCAGAGCCCCGCTCGCCGTGAGGTGGCCCACGATGTCGGCCGTGCTGCCCACGCCGGACACGTAGTTGTGGCGGATCTGGTCCACCACGCCGCCGGTGGCCTCGAGGTTCGCCGCCTTCTGCCAGGTCACGGCCGACTCCTGCCAGCTGTCGCCGGCCAGGCCGTAGACGTGAGCGGTGAGCGGGGGGCCGCCGGCCGGGTTGTGTCCGTTTACCTCCAGCACGGCCAGGCGGACGTCCGACAGCTTGATGCCCGCCAGGGAAAAGCGCAGCAGCGCCGCGCTGCGCTCGTGGGGCGAGGTGCTGTGGTTGCGCACCACCAGATCTGGCAGCCCGCCGTGGTTTTTGGCCGCGTGCTTGCCTGCCCGCACCGTGCTGTCGGCGTCGGGCTTGCGCGTCAGCTCGGCCCCCGGCGCCTTGTCGAAGACCGTCACCAGCCACACGCTGCGCGGCGGCTGGCGCAGCTTGATCTTGCCCGAGGCGGGCACGCTGAGCAGCTGCCGCACCTCGGCCACCGCTCCCTGGCTGACCTCCTGCACCACCAGCTTGGCCCCGTGGGCCACGCCCCAGGGGGTGAGGTCGAGGGTCAGCGCCAGGTGCACTCCGCCGGAGGTGTTGGTGCTCAGCAGGTGCCGGCGCCCTCCCGCGCTGTCCTGCACCGCGGCGAGGCGGAGGTCGGCCGCGCCGGAGCCGCTGACCGCCGGCGACGCCAGCAGCGGCCTGCTCTGCTTGAAGGCCGGCGCGAACAGCCGCACCACCGCCCCGCAGCGGGTCACGCCGCCCACGTCGTAGGGCGCGGCATTGTTCTCCACCCAATGCAGGCTGTGGCGGCGCGGGGCATCCGATACACTTGCCCCATTAGATGGGGTGGTCAAGGGGCGGGATCATAATAGCCAATGCGCTATACTTGCCCCTCGCCATGAGAATCCTCTTCGTATCATCCAACCTCCACTCGCAGTTCCCGGCCTGCTTCCCCAACGGGGTCGGGGCGCTGTCGGCCTACCTCAAGGATCGCGGGCACCAGGTCAGCGCGCTGCACCTGTTCACCGAGGCCGACCTGGATCGCCTGCCGGGCACGCTGCGCAGCTGCCGGCCGGAGGTCATCGGCATCTCGGCCGTGACCTGCGAGTTCCCCGTGATCCGCCGGGTGGCGCGGCAGGCCAGGGCCCTGGCGCCGGAGGTGCCGGTGCTGGTGGGCGGCATCCACAGCATCGTCTCGCCGGAGACCGTGATGGAGATCGCCGAGGTGGACGGCGTGTGCTGCGGCGAGGGAGAGCTGGCGCTGACCGAGTACCTGCGCCGCGCCGAGGCGGGCGAGGACGTCTCCACCACCGGTAACTTCATCTTCCGCGGTGAGGACGGTGAGCTGGTACGCAACCCGCCCGTGGGCTTCGTCGAGGACCTGGACTCGCTGCCGATGCTGGACCGCTCGGTGGCTGACATGCAGCAGGTCATCGACGCCAACAACGGCGTGCTCAACGTCATCTTCTCCCGGGGCTGCCCCTGGCACTGCCGCTTCTGCTGCAACCGGGACATCCGCGCCGCGGGCCACGGCACCTACGCCCGCCTGCACTCCGTGGACCGGGCCATGGACGAGCTGTCGCAGCTGGACCGGCGCTACCGCTTCTCCCACGTGCTCTTCCGGGACGACACCTTCACCTGGAACCGCCAGTGGGCCCTCGACTTCGTGGCGGCCTTCCGCCAGCGCTTCTCCTACCCCTTCGACATCTTCAGCCGCGTGGACTGCCTGGACGACGAGCTGCTCGAGGAGCTGGCCCGGGCGGGCTGCAAGCACATCTTCATCGGTCTCGACTCGGGCAACGACTTCATCCGCAACGAGGTGCTGAACAAGGAGCAGGAGAACAAGGACCTGTTCCGGGTCACCGACACCATGCAGGACCTCGGCATCACGCCGATGATCTCCAACATCGTCGGCCTGCCCCACGAGACCCCAGAGATGTTCGCCGACACCATCGAGATCAACCGCCGCATCCACCGGGACAAGGTGGTCTTCTCCCCCACCTGCGGCGCCTGCCCCAAGATCTGGGTCTTCACCCCCTGGCCTGGCTCGGAGCTGCACAAGATGTGCGAGGAGCAGGGTTGGCTGGATCAGGACCCGGGGGCCCACAAGGTGTATCGTGAGTCGGCGCTGCGCATGCCGGGGTTCCCCCCCGAGGAGATCGACCGCCAGTTTCGCCGCTTCCGCTACAACGTCTACCGCGAGCGCTTCCCCCTGCACGCGCTGCTCTACCTCGTGTACGACAGCCGCGCCTTCCAGTCGGTCTTCGAGCGGGTCCCGCTGTCGCTCATCGGGGCGGTACGCCAGTCGGTGCTGAGGGTGATGAAGCGGACCACCGCCTGACGGGCATCGACCCTCAGGGCTCCTCGCACTGCCCCGAGTCCCACTTGCCGCAGCCCCAGCAGGAGATGGAGCCGTCGGTGCGCAGACCGCAGGTGTGCGTGTCTCCGGCGCTGACGTGCGCGAAGGCGCCGGACGGGGCGTCGCGCTGCCCCTCGAAGTTGCGCCCCCAGCAGGCCACGGAGCCGTCGGTGCGAACGCCGCAGGTGTGCTCGGCGCCAGCGTCGATCATGATAAAGGAGCCAGCGGGGGGCTTCGATTGCCCGCGGTGGTTGGTGCCCCAGCAGGTCACCGCGCCGCCCCGCCTCAGGCCGCAGGAGTGGCTGCCGCCGGCGGCCAGCCGCGTGAAGGGCCCGGCGGGCGGCCTGGTCTGGCCCTCGTGGTGTCGGCCCCAGCAGGCCGCGGTGCCGTCCTCGCGCAGGGCGCAGGTGTGGTCGTAGCCCACGGCCAGCCGGGTGAAGGTGCCGTCTGGCGGGGTGGAGCGCCCGAAGACGTCGAGCCCCCAGCAGGCCAGGGTGCCGTCGGTGCGCAGGCGGCCGCAGGCGTGCAGGTACCCGCCGCCCACCTCGGAGAAGGCGCCGGACGGCGGCTTGCACTGGCCGTGGACCCGCCAGCCCCAGCAGGTGATGGCGCCGCGTTTGTCCAGGGCGGAGGAGTGCGTGTTGCCGGTGGCGATCTTGACGAATTTGTCTGCCGGAGCGCGCGAGTAGCCGAACTCCTCCTCGCCGCCCCAGCATTTGACCGTACCGTCCTTGCGCAGCGCGCAGGTGTGGGAGCTGGCGGCGCTGACCTGCACCCACCCCCTGGAGCGGCACCCGGCCGCCGCCGCCACGCACAGCGCCAGGATCAGCAGCGCCGGGGCCCATTGTCGCACCATCAGCTCCCGGGCGTTGCCAGGACGCGAGCGCCGAGGATCTTCGCCGAGATCCCGGGGTAGACCCGCGAGTTTCCGTCCAGCGCGATGTGGGTGTACAGCGACCCGTGGGCCGGCAGGTAGTCGTCCAGCTTCAGGACCAGCCGCTTGCCCTGCTCCTCGCTGTAGATGCGGAAGGACAGCTCGATGGCGCCGAGATCGTGGCTGCTGAAGTTAGTCAGGTGGATCGCCACGTTGGACACCCCCGCGGAGGCCGAGCCAGGCTGGTGCTCCATGCCGTACCACTGGCAGAGGTTGACCTCCAGGTGGCGGCCGGGGTTCTTCAGCGGGCCCCGGTCCTTCCACCCGCCGGCAGGGCTGGTGCCCGGGTCACCGTGAGCGCGGCGCTCGGCGCTGCAGCCGGCCAGGCCCAGGACAGCGACGAGTAAGGCGACCAGGATCGCTCTCCATGTCATGCTAAACATCCCCTTCTGGACCATGATTAGATACAGCAGACGTAAACTATTACCCCTTTCCTGGATTTGCTGTATTTTTTGTGGCAGAGGTTTACATGGAAAAAAACCAGGTCCCTGACAACAGCAGCCTGTGGGAAAAGATCGTCCAGGTGGCGGTGGCGATGGAGAGCGCCTTCACCGAGGAGGAGATCTTCCAGGCCACCACCCGGGAGCTGCGCAACCTCGCAACCTCGGCTACTCAAGCGTTATCTTTGGGGTCACCGAGGACGGCCAGCACCTGTGCATCAAGCACATGACCTACACCTCCAGCCTGCTGAGCGCGGCGAGGAAGCTCACCGGCCTCACGGCCGAGTCCGTGAAGATCGCCATCGAGGACGTGGACGTCATCCGGGAGGTGATCCGCGAACGCAGCTCCTGTCTGGTGGCCGATCCGATCGAGGTGGTGCGGCAGATCCTGCCACAAGCGCTGGGAGGGGCGTCGGCAGCTCTGGTGAAGATCCTCAACCTGCAGCGGGCCATCACCACGCCCCTGGTGGACCATGGGCGCGTGGTCGGCATCCTCTCCATCCAGTCCGAGACCCTCACCGAGGCGGACGTGCCCACCTTCACCGCCTTCGGCATGCAGTTGGGCAGCGCCCTGGAGAAGGCGCGCCTCATCGCGCAGCTGGAGACCAGCGAGGAGCGCTTCCGCCTGGCGGCCAGCATCGCCAGCGACCTGTGCTACGAGTGGGACGTTCAGACAGACTCCCTCCACTGGTGGCTGGGAAATCTCGGCGAGGCCCTCGGCTACGAGCCGGGCGAGATCGAGGAGACCATCGAAGGCTGGACCGCGCTGATTCACCCCGACGACCGGGCGCGGCTGCAGGACATGGTCGAGATCCATCGCAGCTCCACGGAGCCGATCTTCGTCGAGTATCGCGTGCGGGCCAAGGACGGCTCGTGGCACACCTGGGAGGACCGCGGCAACCCGAAGCTCGGCGCGGACGGCAAGCCGGTGCGCTGGATCGGGGTCTGCAGCGACCTGAGCAAACAGCGAGAGGCGGAGCAAGAGCTGCAGGACCTGGTCCACGCCTCTCAGGAGGCGGTCTTTTTCAACAGCAAGGGGAGCTGCCTGCTGGCCAACCCCGAGGCGGCGAGGATGTTCGGCTACCCCGACGCCGACTCCCTCAAGGGGATCTTCGGCACCGACGTCATCGCGCCGGAGAGCCACGCGGTGGTGCGCGAGCGCATGCTCAACAACATCCCCGGCAGCTACGAGGTCGTGGCCCAGCGGGCCGACGGCTCCACCTTCCCGGCCCAGATCTCGGCCCGGAGCATGACCCTCCGCGGCGAGCCGGTGCGGTGCACCGTGGTGCGTGACATCGGCCCGCTCAAGGAGGCCGAGCGGGAGCGCCACGACCTGCAGCAGCAGCTGCACCAGGCGCGCAAGATGGAGGCCATGGGGCGGCTCGCCGGCGGCGTGGCCCACGACTTCAACAACATCCTCTGCGCCATCATGGGCAACGCCTCCATCGCCCTGGCCGAGCTGCCCCGGAGCAACCCCCTGCGGGAGCTGGTGCAGGAGATCGACAAGGCGGCCCGGCAGGCCGCCGAGATGACCAAGCAGCTGCTGGCCTTTTCGCGCAAGCAGGTCATCGCGCCGAAGGTGCTCAACCTCGGCCGCCTGATCCAGCGCATGTGCCCCATGCTGGTCCGACTCATCGGCGAGGACATCATCCTCAACACGGACCTGAGCAAGGAGCTGGGGGCCATCGAGATCGACCCCGGACAGATCGAGCAGGTGGTGCTCAACCTGGCGCTCAACGCCCGGGACGCCATGCCCGACGGGGGCGAGCTGAGCATCGCGGCCACCGACGTCACCCTCGGCAGTGATTTTTGCGACCGGCACGGCACGGTGGAGCCTGGCCGCTACGTCATGCTCATGGTGCGCGATCAGGGACTCGGCATCAACAGCGAGACCCTGGAGAAGATCTTCGATCCCTTCTTCACCACCAAGAAGTTCGGCGAGGGCACAGGCCTCGGGCTGGCCACGGTGCTCGGCATCGTCGAGCAGAACGGCGGCATCATCGACGTGCACACCACGCCGCAGGAGGGCTCCACCTTCAGGGTCTACCTGCCGCGGGCCAGCGAGGAAACGGAGTCCCCGGCCGGCGAGTCCGCCACCTGGTCGGCGCAGGGAGAGGAGATGGTGCTGGTGGTGGAGGACGAGGACCTCGTGCGGACAGCAGCGAAGCGGATCCTCGAGCGCAGCGGCTACCGGGTGCTGCTGGCAGCCTCGGGCGACGAGGCCCTGGCCCTCGCCGCGCAGCACGAGGGGCCCATCGACCTGCTGCTGACCGACGTGATCATGCCCCGCATGAACGGCAGGCAGCTGGCCGACGAGATGGTCAAGGTCCGGCCCGGGATCATCGTGCTCTTCACCTCCGGGTACACCGAGGACGTCATCGGCAACCACGGCGTGCTCGGTGAAGGGATCAACTTTATCGGCAAGCCATACTCACCCGAGGGCCTGGTGAGCAGCGTGCGCGAGGCCCTGGATCAGCCACAGACCTCAGAGCAGCCCTTGCTCCCTGAGGTTGGTCAGGATGGCGACGATGGAGTTGGCGCGGTTCATGGTGTAGAAGTGCAACCCCGGCACGCCCCGCTGCAGCAGCTCTGCGCACTGCCCCGTGGCCAGCTCGACGCCGAAGCGGGAGACCGCGCCCTTCTCACCCTCCGGCAGGGCCGCCAGCCCGTCGCGCACCTTCGGGGTGATGGTGGCGCCGCAGATCTTGGCCAGGCTCTCCATGAGCTTGACGCTGTAGATCGGCATCACCCCCGGGATCACGGGCACTGTGATGCCGCTGGCCCTGGCCTCCTCGACGAGGTCGAAGTAGAAGCTGTTGTCGTAGAAGTACTGTGCCACGACGTACTCGGCGCCGCGGTCCTGCTTGAGCTTGACGAACTCGAGATCGCTGGCCCGGCTCTCGGCCTCGATGTGCCCCTCGGGGTAGGCCGCCGCGCCGACGCAGAACGGGTAGCGCTCCTTGATCAACGCGATGAGGTCAGACGCGTGGGCCAGGGCGTCCGGGTGAGGGCTCCAGCCCTCGTCCCAGGTCGGCGCGTCGCCGCGGATGGTGAAGATGGTCTCCACCCCCAGGGAGGCGCAGGCGTCGAGGTAGGCCGCGACGTCATCGGGGCCCATGCCGACGCCGGCCAGATAGGCCACCACGGGGAAGCCGAATTCGTCCTTCAGCGTCTGCACCAGCTCGATGGAGCCGTCGCGCTCGGACCCCCCCGCGCCGAAGGTAACGGAGACGTAGTCCGGCTCCATGGACTTGAGCTTGGCCAGCGCCTTGCGCAGCTTCGCCGCCGCCCTGGGGGTCTTGGGCCGCGAAACCTCGAATGAGATGACCGGGGTCCCGGCTTTCTTCTGCAACAGCTCTGATACTCGCATCTGGCCTGTCTCCTGTTACGGGGCCGGGCGGCCCCACGCGGAACGGTTATCGGCAATGATGCCCCGAAGGAGGCGACCGCACCACCGTATCACGAGCGGCCAGCACGTTCAGGGCCTCAGCGTGAAGGTGGTCATCACCCCCAGGTGGTCCGAGACCACCGGCTGCGTCTTGCCGTCGAAGACCAGCGCCGACGCGAAGCTGTGTGCGCGCCGGTCGGCGAGCACGTGGTCGATGCGATGCTGCCCCTTGAACGTCGTGGCCGCTTTGCTGCCGGGGTTGGCCTCGCCGAAGGTGTCCACCAGCCTCGTCGGGGCGCCCAGCCAGGCGGTGAAGGCGGCGTGGTCGGGGTGGACGTTGAGGTCGCCCAGCACCAGGTTGAGCACCTCGTCGCCCTGGAGCTTGCTCGCGAGGTAGGCCTTGACCTCGGCGATCTGTTTGGCCGTGTCGGTGGACCCCCAGCCCCAGGCGTGGGTCACCAACACGTTGAGCGGCCCGTACCCCGCCAGCGTCGTGCGGGCCCAGATCACGTTGCGCTGTTCCTTGGGCGCGGGCCAAAAATCTGTGGTGCTCAGCGCGCGGACGCCCGAGGCGATGATCGGCGTGCGCGAGAGCACCACGTTGGACATCTGCTCGCCGCTGCTCCAGTGGGCGAACCCGGCCGAGTACACGTGGTAGGTCCGCCCCGAGGCCTTCTCCAGGGCGGCCTTGATCAGGACCGCGCCGTCGTACTGCTGCCCCTTGTAGTGGTAGGACCAGAAGGTGCCGGACATCACCTCGTTGAGCCCCACGATGTCCGCGCCGAGGGCGGCCAGGCCCCTGCCGATGGACTCCAGCTTCTGCAGGGACGACGTGCCCTCCTGGAAGCTGTGGGTGTTGAGCGTGACGACCACCAGGCGGCGCGCCGCGGCGTCAGGCGCCGCAATGTCCTGGCCGAGATCCTGATTCTCCTCGCCTGCCGGCGCACACCCGCAAAACGCCAGCATCAGCACCCACCAGCTCAGGCCCCGCACCGTCATCCGGCCACCCATTTCACATTTTGAATTTCTTGTTTTTTATTTTTTATTTCTCAGAGAAGGCCTTCCTGGCGCATCCAGTCCACGGTGATCTTGACGCCCTGCTCCAGGTCGTAGGGCAGGGGCCCCACCACCGCCTCGGTGGGGCTCATGTCGAAGGTCACCGTGTCGGACCACATGTTGCGCAGGCGGCGGGACTGCAGGGGCACGTCGTGCCAGCCCATGCGGAAGATCATGTCGCCCACCCGGGCCACGGCCTTCATCGCCGCCGAGGGGACGGTGATCGGGCGCCGCTTGCCCATCTCGTCGCAGATGACGTTGGCCCACTGCCGGATGGTGGTCACCTCGTAGTCCGAGAGGTAGAACAGCCCGTCGTCGATCTGCTCCCGCGGGGCGTGCAGCAGCCGGTCCAGCTCGTGCACCACGTTGCCCACGAAGCCGAAGCTCTTGGGCGGGTTCTCGGCGCCGGGGTTGAAGTAGACCCCCCGGGCGATGCTGTTGAAGAAGGCGTTGTACTGGCTGTGCGGCCCCCAGACCGAGGTGGGTCGCACGATGACCCGGGCGCAGGGCAGGTGGGTCGCCTTGCGCACGTACAGCTCGCCGACAACCTTGCTGTGCCCGTAGCAGCAGTCGGCGTAGTAGTCCTCCCGGTGCCGCTGGCGGTAGGTGGTGTGCACCACCAGCTTGGTGGAGGTGAAGACGGCGGTCTGAAGGTGCTCCAGCGGGGCCAGGGCGTCGATGACGTTCTGCACCCCGTCGGTGTTGGCGCGGTACATCGACATGTCCTCGCCGTAGGTGTGCGTCGTGGCGGCCAGGTGCACCGAGTGGGTCGGATCGAAGTCGGCCGCGGCCCGGGCCAGCCCCTCGGCGTCGAGGATGTCGAGGTCGAGCCAGAGGTCCCGCCGGTGGCTGTGCTTGGGCGGGGCGAAGTCCACGTTGAGCACCTCGTGACCCGCCGCGAGGAAGGTCTCGCAAAGCGGCGTGCCGATGATACCCGAGCCGCCGGTAACCAGGATTCGTTCACCCAAGGCTCACCTCTCGTCTTCGTCCAGGACGCGCTTTTTGATGAACTTCGCCGGGTTGCCGGCCACCACGGTCCACGGCTCCACGTTCTTGACCACGTTGGAGCGCATGCCGACCACCGCGCCCTCGCCCACGGAGACCCCGGGGCCGATGCTCACCTGGGAGGTGACCCAGGCCCAGGAGCCGATGCGGATCGGCGCCTGGCCCACGGGCAGGTCCTTGGTCCTGATGTCGTGGTCGCCGGTGCTGAGGAAGCAGTACTGGGCCACCTCGGCGTTGGGCTCCAGGATGATCTTGCCCACGCTGTACAGCTCCGTGTCCCAGCCGACGGTGGAGTTGTCGCCCAGCTCCACGTTCCACGGCGCCCAGATCCGCGAGGTGGGGTAGACCCTCACTCCCTTGCCCACCTTGGCGCCGAAGGCCCGCAGCAGCGTACAGCGCCAGCGGTCGAAGCCGATGATCGGCGTGGGGCGGAAAAGGCCCTGGTAGACGAATTGCCAGGCCAGCCGCGCTGCGCGGTTACGCCAGGTCATCGGTTTCGGCTTGGTGGGGGTTCTGCCCGTACGCCCGGCGGGGCGCTCGGATGGGTTTTTCTTGTCGCTCATCATCTTCCCTGCGCTTGAAGGTCGAGATAATCTCGACGGTATGCCGGAGCTTGTCAACCCGCAGAATGCACGTGAAATGACGCATCATTGCTGGAATTGTCGCCTCCGATATGATAGCCCAGCACCAGCAAGGAGTTTATATGGTCAACGTCGCGATCATCGGCGCCGGCAACTGGGGCAAGAACCTCGTTCGTAACTTCAATATGTTGCCATCCGCCGACGTCAAGTTCATCTGCGACCTCAATGAGCCCGTGCGCCAGCAGATGGCCACGCTCTATCCCCACGCCACCATCACCGAGGACTACCAGGTGGCCCTGGCCGACCCGACGGTGGATGCCGTCGTGGTGGCGGTGGAGGAGCGGCTCCACTTCCCCATCGCCCAGGCGGCGCTCTTGGCGTCCAAGCACACCTTCGTCGAAAAGCCCATGACCCTGGACCCGGAAGAGGCCGCCACCCTGGCAGCCCTGGCCCGGGACAATGACCGCAAGCTCATGGTGGGGCACCTGCTCAAGTACCACCCCGCCGTGAGCTACATGAAAGGGATGATCGACGACGGGCGCGTGGGCCAGCCGCTGTACCTCTACTTCCAGCGGGTCAACCTCGGCATCGTGCGCCAGACCGACAACGCCTGGTGGTCCCTGGGCCCCCACGACGTGTCCCTGGCCTGCTACATGTTCGACGCCACCCCGGTGAGCATCAGCGCCACGGGCCACGCCTACCTGCAGGACGGCATCGAGGACGTGGTCTTCGCCAACCTCAAGTTCGCCGACGGGCGCATGGCCAACATCCACGTCTCCTGGCTGGATCCCCACAAGATCCGCAAGGTCACCCTGGTGGGCTCCCAGCAGATGGTGGTCTTCGACGACATGGCTGCCTCGGAGAAGATCCGGGTCTACGACAAGGGCGCCAACGTCAAGCGCAGCGTCACCAGCTACGTGGAGTCCATCACCCTGCGCACCGGCGACATCTTCATCCCGAAGATCCCCACCGGCGAGCCCCTGCGAAGCGAATGCCAGCACTTCCTCGACTGCATCGAGGGAGACAAAACGCCCCTGTCCGACGGCGAGGAGGGCCTGGCCGTGGTGCGGGTGCTCGAGGCTGGCGAGCGGTCCATCAAATCCGGCGGCGAGCCGGTCCAGCTCTGAGAGAGAGATGTCTGATAAAAACTACTTCATCCACGAGAGCGCATATGTTGACTCGGGGGCCGTCCTCGGCGAGGGGACCAAGATCTGGCACTTCTGCCACATCCGCGGCAGCGCCCGCATCGGCGCGGGCAGCAACCTGGGCCAGAACGTCTACGTCGACGCCAAGGTCACCATCGGCGACAACGTCAAGATCCAGAACAACGTGTCGGTCTACGAGGGCGTGACCCTGGAGGACGACGTCTTCTGCGGGCCGAGCATGGTCTTCACCAACGTGGTCAACCCGCGCTCCCACGTGTCGCGCAAGGACGAGTTCAAGGACACCACGGTCAAGCAGGGGGCCTCGCTGGGCGCCAACTGCGTGGTGGTCTGCGGCCACGACGTGGGCCGCTTCGCCTTCGTCGGCGCCGGGTCCGTGGTCACCGCAGACGTGCCGGACTACGCCCTGGTCTTCGGCAACCCGGCCCGCCTGCGAGGCTGGATGTGCCAGTGCGGCGTGCGCCTCGGCGAGGCCGAGGGCGACCAACTCACCTGCGCCACCTGCGGTGACGCATACACCCTGGCGGGGGGAAAGCTGAGGCCCAATAAATGACCGTCACCTCCGTCCCGCTGTTGGACCTGGCTGCCCAGTTCGAGACCATCCGCGATGAGGCCACCGAGGCCATCAACGAGGTCGTTGCCACCCACCGCTACATCAACGGCCCGGCCGTGGGCGAGCTGGAGCGCGCGGTGGCCGAGTACAGCGACTGCGTCGCCGGCGTGGGCGTCTCCAGCGGCACCGACGCGCTGCTCTGCAGCCTGATGGCGCTGGACATCGGCCCGGGCGACGAGGTGATCACGACCCCTTACACCTTCTTCGCCACCGCCGGTAGCATCTGGCGCACCGGCGCGCGGCCGGTGTTCGTGGACATCGAGGCCGACACCTACAACCTGGACCCGACCAGGCTGGAGGCCGCGGTCACCGACAAGACCAAAGCGATCCTGCCGGTGCACCTCTTTGGGCAGGTGGCCGAGATGGACGCGATCATGGAGATCGCCGACCGCCACGACCTGGCCGTGGTGGAGGACGCCGCCCAGTCCATCGGCGCCACCTACAAGGGACGCCGCGCCGGCTCCATGGGCACCTGCGGCTGCTTCTCCTTCTTCCCCTCCAAGAACCTCGGCGGCATAGGCGACGGCGGCCTGGTGGTCACCACCGACGAGGCGCTGGGGCAGCGGCTGGCCGTGGTGCGGGCCCACGGCTCCAAGCCGAAGTACTTCCACAAGCTGGTGGGGGGCAACTTTCGCCTCGACACCATCCAGGCCGCGGTGGTGCTGGTCAAGCTCGGGCACCTGGAGGGCTGGTCCGAGGGTCGCCGCAAAAACGCGGCGCGCTACGACGAGCTGCTGGCCGGCCTGGAGCCGGTGCAGACCCCCGTGATCCGCCAGGAAAACAGCAGCATCTATAACCAGTACGTCATCCGGGCCGAGCGCCGCGACGAGCTCATGGCCCACCTGCAGCAAAAGAAGATCGGCTGCGTGATCTACTACCCCAAGAGCCTGCATTTGCAGGAGTGCTTCTCCGAGCTGGGCCACGGCGAGGGCGACTTCCCCGTCAGCGAGCTGGCCTCGCGCCAGACCCTGGCTCTGCCCATCTACCCCGAGCTGAATGACGCACAGCTGCAGTATGTGGCGCAGAGTGTGCGTGAATTCTACGGCGGCTGATGGCAACTATAGAGCGACTATGGGGGCAAAGGCATAATGCGAAGCATCTCGAGGTTGGCCGCCGAGGTCGGGATATCCCTAATGATTCTGGGGGTCCCGTTCGCCCTGGGCGGTGTTCACAAAACGACAATCGGCCTGGCCTGCCTCCTCAGCTGCCTGACCCTCATCGCGCTGCACAACTACCGCCGCGCCACCAAGCGGCGGCTGCGGGTCACCTGGTTTAGCCTGGGGCTCATCGGGCTCACCGCCTACACCGCCTTTCAGATGGTGCCCCTGCCGGTGTGGCTGCTCGGCATCATCGCCCCGGCCACCGCCGAGGTGCTCGAGTCCTCCTTCGCCGGCATCGCCGGCGCCCCGGCGGGGCGCGGCTGGCACTCCATCTCCCTCGACTCGGCCTCCACCTTCTGGGAGACGATCAAGATCGGCACCTGCGCCATGGCCTTCATCGCGGCCCACAACTACCTCTACCGGCCCAGCCGCCGGCGGCGCATACTGATGCTGCTAGTGGGCGGCGGCGTGGCCCTGGTGATCCTCGGCCTCATCGGGGCCGTGGTGGCGCCGCGTCACCCGCTGATCTTCTACAGCCCCATGGCCGCGGGTGGCGGTCAGGGCCTGATCACCACCAGCTTCGTCAACCCAAACCACGGCGCCGCCTTCCTCACTCTCTGTCTCATGTCGGCCGTGGGCCTGGTGCTGGCCGTGGATGATCTGCAAAAGAAGGTGATGCTCGGCATCGCCGGGGTCATCACCGGCACCGGCATCTTCCTCTCCCTCTCGCGGGGCGGCATCGTGGCAATGACCCTGGCCCTGATGATATTCACCGGCCTGCTGCTGCTGACCAACTTCCTCATCGCCAACTCCAAGACCTCCACGCCGCCGTTCTATCTCAAGATCTTCGGCAAGAGCTTCCGCCACTCCTCCGGGACGCGCATGTCGGTGCCCCTGGCCGTGATCCCGGCACTGGTGGCCCTGGTGCTGGTGGCGTCGGCCTGGCTGGCCTACGAGGACGTGACTCGTGAGTTTGCCCACCTGCTGCCCGACCGCAACGGCGACTGGTCCAAGGCCGGGCTCTGGCCCTCGGGCCTGGCGATGGTGCTGGCCAACCCCTTCGTCGGCTCCGGCCGCGGCGCCTTCTTCACCGCCTTCCCCCGCTACCTCGAGGTGGATCTTCCCAACCGCCTCGCCTCGCACCTGGAGAACCAGTACATCCACCTGCCGGCCGAGCTCGGCATCCCCGTGGGCCTGGCCATCTTCCTCGCCACGGCCGCGGCGCTGTGGGTCTGGTTCGTCAAGGGCCACCACGGGCCTCGGCCCCTGGCGCTGGTGGCCGGCCTGCTGGCCCTGGGCCTGCACAACGCCATCGACTTCTCCCTGGAGATCCTCGGCGTCGCCCTGCCGGCGGCCATCATCGCCGGGCAGCTGTCCGCCGGCGTGACCAGCGCCCGCACGCACAAGAAGAGCCACCGCCCCAGTCGCACCCGGACCCTGCTGACCCTGGCCCGCTCTTCAACGGCCCTGGCCCTGGCCGCCTTCATGCTGCTCTGCCTCGGGCGGGCCATGGTGGCCGCGCCGCCGGATCCCTGGGAGGACGACCGCCGCCTGGCCGCGCTGGTGAAAAAGAAGGTCTCGCTGGACGAGTTTCGCAAGGCGGCCAACGCGGCCATTTTGCGGCACCCCGCGGACTACATGCCCCACCTGGCCCTGGCGCGCTACGCCGCCGCGGCCGGCAAGAGCGAGGCCATGGCGTCGTTGAACAAGGCCATGTTCCTCTTCCCCCGCAGCCCCCAGATCCACCTGGAGGCGGCCCGGGTGCTGCGCCGCTTCGGCAAACGGCGCCAGGCCCTGCTGGAGTACCGCACGGCCCTGGAGTACGGCGCCAGGCACATCCGGCTGCTGCGGGAGGCGATGCCGATGATCCGCAGCGAGCGGGATCTCGAGATCCTGATGTCGCCCTACAAGCCCAGGGTCCACGCTGCCATGGTGACCGAGCTGCTCAGGGCCAACCGCAAGGCGTCAAAGGCCAGGGTGGCGCGCAACCTCAAGATGGCCGGCCTGGTGGCGCAAAAGTCCATCGCGCGGTGGCCCAACCACGAGGCCTCCCAGACCGCGCACATCCAGGTGCTGCTGGCCCAGGGCAAGACCGGCGCGGCCCGGTCCGCCGCCGAGGTGATGATCCACAAGAGCCAGACCTTCGGGGCCTTCCTCCTGCTGGCCCGCGCCGCGGGGGCGGACAAGGGCCCCCGGGCCGCCATCGCGGTGCTGGTGCAGGCGCAGCGCCTCTTCCCCGGCCGATCGGACCACGCCTTCGCGCTCACGCACGCCTATATAAAAATCAAAGACTTCGAGAGCGCGGCCGCCGTGGTCAAGGGCCTGCAGCAGTACGCGGACTCGACCAAGATGATGGCCAAGACCCACGGCCTGCTGTCGCACATCTACCGCCTCTCGGGCGATCACCACCTGTCCCGGCATCACGCCAAGCAAGTTGAGCGGCTCCGCCAGAAGAAGTAGGCTATATTTCCCGCCAAACCGTTGAACGCTGAGACCCACCGGGGGCACTAACCTGCAGATGTGGGCACATCAGGAACCCCAAATGATTGACAATCGAGCGTTTTTGGCCGATACGGTATTGTTTTCCATAAGTATATGGCGGTAGCCGGACGGGTGCAGCATGCAGCAAGAGAATGAAAAGACAAAGAAAGTAGTATCGACCACCTCCAACAGCGCCGAGCCCGAGCTGGACATCCAGTTCTTCATTCAGGTGCTGCTCAAGCGGAAGTGGCTCATCCTGTCGGTGGTGTTGCTGGTGGTGGGTGCGGTGGCGGCCTGGACCTTCAGTCAGACGCGGATTTATCGCTCCACGGCGACGGTGCTGTTGAGCAAGCGCGCGCCCCAGGTGCTGGGCAAGGAGGTCCGCGAGGTGGTGGATCTCTCCATGGGTACGTACTGGAATAATAAAGAGTACATGAAGACCCAGGAGAAGGTAATCATGAGCAAAAACCTCGCGCGCCAGGTCGCCGAGGAGCTCAACCTCGCCACCAACAACGTCTTCTGGAACACCAGCTCCGGCAAGGGCGGCAAGCAGAAAGTGACCCGCACCCTGGACATGGCCTCGGCCAAGCTGCGGGGCCTGGTGATGGCCAAGAACGTCAAGGACTCCAACATCATCGAGATCTCGGTGGAACACCCGGATCCTTCCCTGTCCGCCGAGCTGGCCAACGCCATGGCCCGCACCTACCGGGACCAGAACCTGCGCTACAAGGTGGACAAGACGCGGATCGCCTCCATCTGGCTCTCCAAGCAGCTGGACAAGCTGAAGAAGAAGCTGGAGAAGGAGGAACTGGAACTCTACAACTTCAAAAAGCGGAACAATATCATCTCTGTCTCCCTGGAGAACAAGCAGAGCCTCATCGTGCGGCGCATCGAAAAGTACAACGAGGCGCTGACCGACATCCGCATGAAGCGTATGCGGCTCACCTCCCAGCGGCGCCAGCTGAAGAAGGCGTTCAACAAGGATCCGATGAAGATCACCGCCCCGGCGGTCATCGAAAACAGCACGATCCAGGCGCTCAAGACCGCCTACGTCCTGGAGCACAAGCGCTACAAGGCGCTCAAGTCCCGCTACCTCGACCGGCACCCGGTGGTGCTGGAGCAGAAGGCCAAGGTCGACTCGGCCCAAAAGGATCTCAACCGCGAGGTGGCCAACGTGCTCAAGGCGGTGGAGTCCAAGTACCAGGTCACCAGGCAGACCGAGGGCCAGTGGGCCACCGCCATGCAGAAGGCCAAGGAAGAGGCCCTGGCCCTCAACAAGCGCGAGGTGGAGTACCGCAAAAAGCAGCGCTCCCAGATCAACACGGCCAAGCTCTACTCCATGCTGCTGATGCGCATCGAGGAGAGCAACCTCTCCGAAAAGCTCGAGGTCAACAACATCCGCATGCTGGACAAGGCAGGCGTCGGCATCACGATCAAGCCCCGGGTGACGGTGAACCTCTTTATCGGCGTCTTCCTCGGCTTCGTGCTGGCCATCGGTCTGGCCTTCCTGGTGGAGACCCTGGATCGCACGGTCAAGTCCCAGGAGGACATCGAGGCCATCCCCGGGCTGGTCTACCTCGGCATGATGCCGAAGATCCCCGGCACCCCGAACAACCGCGGAGGCAAACGCGGCCCGCCCAAACCGGAGGTGGACCTCATCGTCCACAAGAACCCCAAGTCGCCGGTGGCGGAGTCGTGCCGTTCCATCCGTACCAACCTGCTCTTTTCGTCGCCTGACCGCCCGCTGCGGCGCCTGCTGGTGACCAGCTCCGGCCCCAAGGAGGGCAAGACCACCACGGCGGTGAGCCTGGCCATCACCATGGCCCAGGCCGGCACCCGGGTGCTCATCGTCGACACCGACATGCGGCGCCCGCGGCTGCACAAGATCTTTGGCGTCTCCGGCACCACCGGCATCACCTCCATCCTCCAGGGCGACTGCCCGGTGGAGGACGCGGTGAAGACCACCGACGTGCCGAACCTGCTGGTGCTGCCCTGCGGCCCCACGCCGCCGCGCCCGGCCGAGCAGTGCCAGAGCAAGGCGTTTTTGGCCGTGCTCGAGGACCTCACCGAGCGCTACGACCGCGTGATCCTCGACTCGCCGCCGGTGATGGTGGTCACCGACGCGGTGATCCTGTCCACCCTGGTGGACGGAACCATGCTCGTGGCCCGCACGGGTCAGACCAGCCGCATCGCCCACCGCGAGGCCACCCGCCAGCTGCTGGACGTGGGCTCCAACCTGCTCGGCAGCGTGCTCAACGACATGGACCTGGAAAAGAAAGGCTACGGCTACTACCGCTACCGCCGCTACGGCTACTACAGGTACGGCAGCTACCGCTACACCTACGGTCAGTACGGCGACAAGAGCGAGGAGGAATCTCCCGGGTAGGTGGCTGCTGGCCAATAGCTGATGGCTATTAGCCCTCGTAAATCCAACCTTTTCAGGTTAATTGACGTCAGGGGCCAACAGGGCTCAAGCGGAGAACTTGCGAAAACTCCAATGAACTACCTCGTCGCAGTTGACGCCTCCTTCGTACACAACCCCGGCGGCATGGCCAGGGTGGCCTGGGACATGGCCCGGGCGGCACGGGACCGTGGCCACGAGGTGGGCCTCATCGCGGCGCGGCCCCCGGGGCGCACCGAGCCCACGGTGGACGAGGTGGAGGGCATCTGCATCGCGCGCTACTGCCGCCCCCGCATCGCCAACATCGACCCCCGCTACATTCCGCGCACCTTCAACAACGTACACCAGACCCTGGGGCGGTTTCTCTCCCGCCGGCGCTGGGACGTGGTGCACTCCCACAGCCCCTTCACCGGGCTGGGGGCGGCGCGCTCCCTGGGGCCGGCCACCCGCTGCGTGAGCACCATCCACTCGCCGGTGGTGTTGGAGCGGGCCGTCGCCTGGGACCAGGAGGGGCGCACGGGCCTGCTCAAGAAGCGGCTCATGGGGCCGGTGCTGCGTTTCGTCGAGGGCAGGCTGCTGCGCCGCAGCCACGGGCTGCACACCCTGTCGCGGTTCACCCGCCGGCAGATGGGCCTCTTCCACGGCCCCGGCGTGGAGCGCCGCGTGCGGGTGATCCCCCACTGGTGCCGCGAGGAACAGCGCCGCACACTGGACCGGGCCGAGGCCCGCCGCAGGCTCGGCTGGCCCGACGACCGCAAGAACCTCTTCACCCTGCGCGAGCTCGGGCCGCGCTACGGCGTGGACACCGCCATCCGGGCCGTGGCCCCCCAGGTGCGGGCCGGCGCCTGCCACTTTCACGTGGCCGGCCGTGGCGCCGCGCGCCAGCAGCTGGAGCGCCTGGCGGCCGAGCTCGGCTGCGCTGACGGCGTGACGTTTTTGGGCCGCATCAGCGACGAGGACCTGGCCCTGGCCTACCAGGCGGCCGACCTCTTCCTGCTGCCCACTGCCGCTTTGGAGTGCTTCGGACTGATCATCCTCGAGGCGCTGTCATTCGGCTGCCCCGTGCTGAGCACGGACTCCAGCGCCATCCCCGAGACCATGCAGGACATCCTGCCCGACTTCATCGTGCCGGCCGGCGACGCCGCCGCCATGGAGCACAAGGTGCGCCAGTTTTTGCAGGGCGAGCTGACGCCGCCGACCAATGACGAGCTGGTGCAACACGTCCAGCAGCGATACCACCGACGGGTGGTGGTGCCGCGCCTGTTCGAGCTTATCGAAGGAACATCCAACCCAATGGAGCAAGCACATGTTCAATGACGCCGCAGTGGCCATCACCGGAGCTACCGGATCCTTCGGCAAGAGGATGGTGGCCACCATCCTGGAGCGCTACAGGCCCGCGAGGCTCATCGTCTTCTCCCGGGACGAGCTAAAGCAGTCGGAGATGATGCGGATGTTCAACCGCGACGAGCACCGCTGCATTCGTTACTTCCTCGGCGACGTGCGCGATCCGGAGCGGCTGTTCGAGGCCTTCCGCGACGTGGACTACGTTATTCACGCCGCGGCGCTGAAGCAGGTGCCGACCATCGAGTACAACCCGTTCGAGGCGATCAAGACCAACGTCCTCGGGGCCCAGAACCTGATCCAGGCCGCCATCGAGCGCCGGGTGAAGAAGGTGCTGGCCCTGTCCACGGACAAGGCGGCCAACCCGATCAACCTCTACGGCGCCACCAAGCTCTGCTCGGACAAGCTCTTCGTGGCGGGCAACGCCATGAGCGGCGACATCGGCACGCGCTTTTCGGTGGTGCGCTACGGCAACGTGCTCGGCAGCCGCGGCTCGGTGGTGCCGCTGTTTCTCAAGCAGGCCGAGACCGGCAAGCTGACGCTGACCGACGATCGCATGACCCGCTTCACCATCACCCTGCAGCAGGGCGTGGACTTCGTGCTGGACTGCCTCGAGCGGATGATCGGCGGCGAGCTGTTCGTGCCGAAGATCCCGAGCTACAAGATCCTCGACGTGGCAAAGGCCATCGCCCCCGAGGCCGAGCTGGCCTCCATCGGCATCCGCCCCGGCGAGAAGCTGCACGAGGTGATGGTGCCCGAGGACGAGTCGCGCAACACCCTGGAGTTCGACGACCACTTCGTCATCCAGCCGATGCACTTTTGGTGGCAGGGCGAAGAGGAGCTCCTCGCTCGCGGCGGCAAGCAGTGCGACCCCGACTTTCGTTACAGCAGCGAGACCAACGACCAGTGGCTCAAACCTCAGCAGCTCAAGACGCTCGTCGACGAGTTCGTGGAGTACACCGAAAACAGCGATGGCTAGCACCGCCTATAGCTGGCTCTCCATGGGCGCCTTCGCCGTGGAGCGCCGCTCGCTGCCGCGCTACCTGCGCTGGCGCCTGCGCAGCCGTACGTCCGGCGGGCGGCCGCTGCACCGTATGCTGGCCCGTCAGGTGCTGGGGCTGCGTCCGCTGCCAGCCGGTACGCCGGGCCTGGACGCCTCGCTGGCCGCGGCCGACGAGCTCGGCGTACGCCCGGGGTGGCTCCGCCTGGCCGGGGACTCCCAGCGCAGGCAGGTCTTCGAGCGCGACGGCCAAAGAGTGGTGCAGCTGTTCACCTCTCGCGCCGAGGACGCCGACAAGGAGCGGCGCGTGCGAGACCGGGTCGGGCCCCTGGCGCCCCGCATCCTCGAGCGCTGCGCCTCCGGCATGGGCTGGTCCGAGGAGTGGATCGACGGCCCGCCGCCACGTCGCCGCGCCCTGCGCGAGGCCTGGGCCGCGCTGAGCGAGCACCTCTACCGACCGCGCGAGGTGCCCCGCGACCACGCAGTGTCCGACCTGCGCGCCCGCGGCCTGGCGCCGGACCACCAGCCGCTGCTGGACGCCGTCGTCCGCGGCCTGCCCCCCCGGCTGCCCTGGAGCCGCATCCACGGCGACCTCTGGCTGGGGAACATGGGCACCCGGGCCCAGGGTGGCCAGCGGCTGGTGCTCTTCGACTGGGAGTACAGCCGCCGCGGGCCCACGAGCTACGACGTCTGGAGCTTCGTCTTCCAGCCGCGGATGCTGTCGCCCGGCGATCCGCGCGGCCTCGTCACCGACTTTGACCACGCCCTGCGCGAGGTGGGGCAGTCCTCGCTGGCGGCCCACGCTGGCCCGCTGGCCTGCCTGCACATGCTCGACAAGCTGACCTGGGTGCGGAGCTTTCAGGGCAGGGAGCGAGCGCTGGAGATCCGAAACCTCGGCCGCTGGCTGCAATCGCTCACCGACCACGTGTGCCGCGAGGAGCGCGCTCATGCAATCTGATCGATACCATCGCCTCAACTACCACCCCGTGCCCTGGGAGCAGGGCCGGCCCAAGGGTTCGCGCAAGGTGGCCGGCCGCTGGTCGCTCATCTCCGGCCACTGCGACCTCGACGGGGCCACCGTGCTGGACCTCGGCTGCAGCGGCGCCTACATGTCGTTCCGCGCCGCGGAGACCGCCGCCCGCGTGGTGGGGGTGGACGCCGACGCCGAGATCATCGAGCGGAACCGCGGCCTGGCCGCCCAGCGAGGCCTGGACAACATCAGCTTCGTCCACGGGCGGCTGTCGCCGGAGCTGATCCTCGATCTGCCCCGGGCCGACTTTGCCTTCTTCCTCTCGGTGTTCCACCACATGCTGGTGGGCTCGGCGGCCTACGACTGGAACCCCGAGGCGACCCAGGCCCAGGACGTGGGGCGGATGATGGCCGCGGTGGCCCAACGCGCCCACACCCTGGTCTTCGAGCTGGGCGAGCCCCACGAGAGCCACGAATGGGCGGCCCGCATGCCGGACATGTCGCCCGACCCCGTGGCCTGGATCCGCCGGCACCTGCTCGAGCCCCACTACCGCGAGGTGACGGTGCTGCAGCCGCCGGACCTGCAGGGGCCCGTGGGCTGGCTGCGACGTCAGCTGCACTTCCGCACGCCGGCCTGGGAGACCGCCAGCGCGCCCCACGCGCGGGTCATCCGCAAGCTCATCGACCACGACACGCGGGACGCCAGGCACCTGTTCATCGCCCGGCGCCCGCGGCACGCAGAGTAGCCAAGGAACGTGTTTGACCGCCGAACAGGAAAACCAGCCCCCCACCAGGCCGCGTCGCTCGCTGCTGCGCGGGGCGAGCTGGTTCGGCAGCTTCACCGGCCTGTTCATGCTGATCCGGCTGGTCCGCGGCGCCGTGATCCCGAAGATCCTGCCCCCTGGCCCCTACGGCCTCTGGTCCGCCATCACCGTGGTTCAGCGCTACCTGGTCTACGCCGATCTGGGGGTGCTGGCCCAGTACCGCAAGCGCTTCCCCCGGCTCATCGGCGAGGGCAAGGAGGAGGAGGCCCGGGTGCTGGAGGGCAAGACCATGGGCCTGGTGACCATCGCCGCCGTGGTGGTGGCCGTGGGCCTGGCCGCCGCGGGCCTCGGCATCCAGTCGCACCGGGAGTTCTACCTGCCCGCGCTGCTGATGATGGCCACCGCCACGCTGATGCAGCGCACGCGCTACGTCACCTTCGCCGCCCTGGGCGCCCGGGAGCGCTTCAAGCTCTCCTCCATCTCCGCCAGCGTCTTTTCGCTGACCGACATGGTGGCGGCCATCTCCCTCGTCTGGGTGCTTGGCGTTATCGGCCTGCCGGCCGGGCTGCTGGTGGGCGAGGCGGTGACCCTGCTCTTTCTGCTAAAGGTCTTCCGGCCGCCGCGGCCGCGCATGCCGGACCGGGCCTTCATCGGCGCCATCGGCGAGGGGCTGCTGCTGCTCGGCGTGCAGTTCTCCGGGGAGTTTCTCTTCACCTCGGACCGCATCATGCTGGTCAGCCTGGCCACGCCGGCCGAGCTCGGCCTCTACTCGCTGAGCATGTTCGGGCTCTCCATGCTGCTGGCGCCCAGCGGCATCTTCCTCACCGTGCTCCAGCCGCGCATCATGAAGCTCACCGGGGCCGGCGAGCACCTGGAGGCGCGCAAGATCCTCGAGGCGGGCCTGGCCCTCTACCTGCTGCTGAGCATGGCGGTGGTCATCGTGGCGCTGCCGTCGTTTTCGATCCTGCTGTCGTACTACTTCACCAACTACGCCAAGGGCATGGTGGCGGCCTACATCATCTTCTCCCTGGTCTTCTTCGAGGGGTCGATGCTGATCCTGCGCGTCTACTACCTGGCCCTCAACCGGGAGCGGGTGCTGGTGGTCTTTCAGCTCGTCAGCGGCGTGGTCGGCTGCGCCCTCAGCGGCACGGCGCTGAGCCTCGGACACGGCATCGCCGGGGTGGCCGTGGCCGCCGTCGCGACCCAGGTGCTGTTCGCCTGCGCCTGCTGGATCTACCTCGAGCGCAAGGGCGCGGGCCCGGTGGGCGCGGCCAAGTATTTGATCCTCGCGGGGGCCGTGGCGGTCTACATCGGGCTGGCCAGCTCGCTGGCCGGGCGCCCGGAGACCGGGGCCTTCTTTGGCGACATCTGGCAGGCGGCGTGGCGCGCGGGCGTGGCCCTGGCGGCGGTGCTGGCGGGGTGTTTGGTCGGCAGGCGGTGGATCATGCAGACGGCGCGGCCGTTCTTCAAGGCATAGAGGTGGTCTGAATGCCAACCATCAACATCAACGTCGAGCGCGAAAAGACCGCCCTGCTCTACAAGATCATCTTCCTCACCGTGATGATGTCGTTCCTGCTGCTCTACCGCGTGGCCTCCTCGGAGTATGTCGACCCGGTGGGGCTGCCGCTGTTCCTCGTACTCGCCGTGCTCATCGGCGTCGCGGTCATCGCCATCCCCGAGGCGCGCACGCAGCCCTTCTCCGCCTTCTCCTATTCCGCCATCCTCTGGCTCATGGGCTACGTCTACCGTGGCGTGGTGGTCTCCACCGAACAGGGGGGCGTGGTCACCTACTGGGGCACACCGGAGGACCACCTGGTGGAGGGGGCGTGGCTCTGCATCCTCGGCTATTTTTGCTTCTTCATCGGCTACCGCAGCCGCATCGGGCCAGCCATCGGACGGTTCTGGCCCTACGTGGCGTTCCCCTCATGGCAGACCCTGACGCCGGGCAAGCTGATGTTCAAGCTCTACATCTTCTACGGCATCGGCTGGCTGGGGCGGTTGCTGCTGTTTTCCGTCGGTATCTTCCACCGCCAGCAGGAGATCCTGGTCGACATCTCCATGCGCACCTGGTTCAACATGCTGGCCCAGATGGCGATCTACAGTATCTGGGCCATCTTCGCGATCAAGAACTCCAAGAGCCACCGCTTCGTCACCTTCCTCCCCTGGTTCATCATCGAGTTCGTCTACGGCATGATCGAGGGCAGCCGTACGGTGATGGTCATGGCGGCGCTGATCTACTTTTTCACCAGGCGCCTCTACGGACCACGGGCCTTCAAGTGGAGCAACGTCATCCTGCTGCGCTCAATCAGCTATCTCACCATTTTCCCGGCCCTGTCCTTTGTCCGGCAGACCTACTACAAGGCCCAGGACCAGAGCGGCCAGCAGGGGGTGGACACCGCCATCGACTCCGTGGGCCGCTGGGGCGAAGAGGCGGGGGAGACCCGATTCTCGGACCTGCAGCAGGGCATCGCGCTGCGCTTCGCTTACCTCGACAACTTGCTCATCGTGCTCGACCGCGTGCCCTCGGTTTACCCCTACCAGCATGGCGATACCTTCGTCTCCAACGTGATCTTCGCGCCGGTGCCGCGAATCTTCTGGAAGAACAAGCCGGTGTTCAACTCGGGCCGGCGCTGGGCCATCCTGTTCCACGACGACCGCAACGAGGGGGAGATCGGCACCTACACCTCCATCGGCATCATCGCCGAGGCGTTCTTCAACTTCGGCCACGTGGGGGTGCTGATGATGTTCATCATCGGCGTCTGGTTACGGATCCACTGGACCCGCTTTACCAAATACAAGGGAGTGGACCCGGTGTCGCCGGTGCGGCTGCCGTTCATCATGACCCTCACCTCGCCGGTGCTGCACATCACGTCGGTCTTCTCCGGGATCTGGCGCGCGACCTTCGACGTATACTTCTTCATCATCCTGCTCTTCGGCGTGCCGCGGATTGTCACCTGGCGCTCCAAGATGCTAAATCGGGATGAGTAGGGGGCTCCAGGCACAGCCATGACAAACAGACGACTCAAGGTGCTCGTGGTCAGCCCGTACTACCCGCCCGCGTCGGAGTGGGGCGGCCCGATCTTCTGCATCCCGATGCTGGCGCGGGCGGTGCGCGACGCCGGGGCCGAGGTGGACGTCTTCACCACCAACGGGCGCGGCGAGCACGACCTGCCCAAGGTGCCCCCCGGCGTTCACGAGGTGGACACTCTGCAGGTGCGATACTTCGACCAGAAGGGGCCGCTGCGCTTCTTCTTCTCGCCGGGCATGACCCTCGAGCTGCTGCTCAAGGTGCGGCGCTACGACGTGGTGCACGTCAACGGCGTGTTCATGTACCCCACGGCGGCGGCCTCGCGTATCTGCCAGCTGATGCGGGTGCCCTACGTGGTCACCGCCCACGGCATGCTGGCGCCCTGGGCCCTGGCGCACCGGGGGCCGAAGAAGTGGGTCTACCTCGGCCTGCTGGAACTGGGCAGCCTGCTGGGCGCCGCGCGCATCCACTACACCTCCGAGGAGGAGCTGCGGGTCGCGCCGAGCTTCGTGCGCTCGGTGCCGCCGGCGGTGGTGCCCCACGGCGTGGACGTGGCGGCCTTCGACAACGACGTCCAGCGGCCCCACCGCCCGGGTGAGCCGGTGCGGCTGATCATCGCCGGGCGGATCCACAAGGTGAAGGGGTTCGACCTGCTGATGCCGGCTTTGGGCCAGGTGAAGCGGTCGGGCCGCGCCTTCCACCTGACCATCGCCGGCTTCGACGAGGACGACTACGGCGCCGTGGTCAGGGCCATGGCCGAGGAGCAGGGCATCACCGGCGACATCACCTTCACCGGCAACCTGGAGCGGCCGCAGCTGGCCGAGGAGTTCGCCAGGGCGGAGGTGGCGCTGATGCCCTCCTATCAGGAGAACTTCGGCATGTCCGGCGCCGAGGCCATGGTCACCGGCCTGCCGCTGGTGTCATCGGACACCGTCTGCATCGCGCCGGACATAGCGCGCTACGAGGCGGGGCTGGTGGTGCCCCTGGAGGTGGAGCGCATCGCCGGGGCGATAAACCAGCTCGTGGACTCCCACGCCCTGCGCCGGCGCATGGGAGAGCGCGGCCGCCAGCTGGTGCACGGCGAGTACCTGCCCGGCGTGGTGGGGCGCAAGATGGTCGCCGTCTATGAAGATATTTTGAGACATTCGCAACATACGTAGCAGGAGGAGCAAGCACATGAAGAAAGCACTGGTATGCGGAGCCGGAGGTTTCATCGGCAGTCACATGGTCAGGCGCCTGCGGCGCGAGGGGTTCTGGGTCCGGGGCGTGGACCTCAAGTTCCCCGAGTTCGGCGAGACCGAGGCGGACGACTTCCTGCAGGGTGACCTGCGGGACCCCCAGATCTGCCGGGAGGTCACCGACCAACCCTTCGACGAGGTGTACCAGTTCGCGGCCGACATGGGCGGGGCGGGGTTCGTCTTCGTCGGGGACAACGACGCCGACATCATGCACAACTCGGGGCTGGTCAACCTCAACATGCTCGAGGCCTGCCGGCGCCGGAACATCAAGCGCGTCTTCTACTCCTCGTCGGCCTGCGCCTACCCGGAGTTTAACCAGCTCGACCCGGACAACCCCAACTGCGAGGAGTCCAGCGCCTACCCCGCGCAGCCGGACAGCGAGTACGGCTGGGAGAAGCTCTTCTCCGAGCGGCTCTACATGGCCTACCACCGCAACTACGGCATGGAGGTGCGCATCGCGCGCTACCACAACATCTTCGGGCCCGAGGGCACCTGGGAGGGCGGCCGCGAGAAGGCCCCCGCCGCCATGTGCCGCAAGGTGGCGCTGTGCGACGACGGCGGCGAGATCGAGGTCTGGGGCGACGGCGAGCAGACCCGCTCGTTTCTGCTGGTGGACGAGTGCCTCGAGGGCACCTGCCGCCTGCTGCGCTCGGACTTCCTCGAGCCGGTGAACATCGGCTCCGACGAGATGGTCACGATCAACGGCATGATCGACATGATCGCCGAGATCGCGGGCAAGAAGATCACCCGCAAGCACATCGAGGGGCCCCTGGGCGTGCGCGGGCGCAACTCTGACAACCGCCTCATCGAAAAGGAGCTCGGCTGGCGGCCGAGCCAGCCCCTCAATGAGGGACTGAAGGTGACCTACGCCTGGATCCAGGCTCAGCTGGACGCCCGCGGGGGCGCTCGGTGAGCGGTCTGCACGAGGGCAAGGTCGGCACCTCCACCCTGGCGGTCACCGCCGAGGTGGTGGACGGCTTCGCCCACGTCACCGGCGACCGCAACCCGATCCACATGGACGACGCGGCCGCCTCCGCCTCGCCCTTCGGCCGGCGCATCGCCCACGGCATGATCGGCGCCAGCCTCATCTCGCGGGTGGTCGGCACCGTGATGCCAGGGCAGGGCACGGTCTACCTCACCCAGAGCATGACCTTCACCGGGCCGGTGTTCATCGGCGACGAGATCACCGCCCGCGTCGAGGCGGCGGAGCGCCTGGCCCAGCCCGGCCGCTGGCGGCTCAAGACCGAGGTGCACAAGGCCAACGGCGACCTGGTGATCACCGGCGACGCGACGGTGTATTTTCCGGAGTGAAGGGGAGAGAGTGAATCGGCACCGGACATTGGGCTCCGGGCTCCGGGCTCCGGGCTACGAGGCAAACATCAACAGCACCCCGGTCCATGGTCCGTGCCCCATCAACAAAAACAGATGCCACACTTTTAATGTCGGCAATCAATCAGCTGGGAGCGACCTTGTAGCCTGTAGCCTGTAGCCTGAAGCCCACCAGGTCGTTCGGGTTCCGGTCTTCTCCCTCACCCTCGTGCTCTTCTACCAATGGCCAAGATCAACCCCCAAAACGTCATCCTGCTGCACCACTTCCGTCGCTTCCTTCAGGCGGCGGCCGGCCGCGGCATCGACGTGGCGCCGCTCAAGGGGGCGCACATGCTCACGTCGGTCTACCCGCCCGGCGAGGACCGCCCCATGATGGACGTGGACTTTCTGGTGCGGCCGGGGCAGTTCGAGGCGGCCTGCGAGCTGCTGGCCGAGCAGGGGTTTTCGCGCATCCTCTATCGCGGGCGCGCCGTCACCGAGCGCCGCAACTACGAGGCGTTCTTCACCCGTCGGGCGGGGGACGTGGAGGTGATCATCGAGCCCCACCGGCACCTGGTGCAGCCGGCGCGGCACCCCATCGACCACGACGCGTTGTGGGCCCGCTCCACGCCATCGGAGCTGGACGGCGAGCCCTGCCGGCGGCTGGCCGCCGAGGACCACTTGCTCCACGCCGTGATCCACCTGATGACCCACCGCTTCCTGGCGCCGGACCGGGCCCTGCGCGACCTGGAGCTGCTGGTCCGCGGGGGCGTGGACCTGAGCCTCGTCGAGGCCCGCGCGCGCCGCTGGCGTTGCCGCCGCGCGACCTGGCTGACGCTGACCCTGCTGCAGCACCAGGCGCCGGATCTGGACCTGGCCGCCGTGGCCGCGAGGCTCAAACCGCCGGCCCTGGTGCGCGCGGCGCTGCAGGCGCTGGTGCTCCCGGGCGAGGGGTTCGTGCTGCGGGGGCTCAACATCCGCGGAGGTCAGGCCGTGCTCTGGCCCCTGCTGCTGGACGGGCTGCGCCCCATGCTCGGCTTCGGCGTCCGCTTCGCCTGGATCCGCCTGCAGGATCTGGCGGAGCAGTTCCGGGAGAGGTGATCGGGGCCCACACCGCGGTTGACGCTGGCCCCCTGACGGTGAAAGGTTAGCCCCATGTCTGAACAACGCCTGCCCCCGCCCCACGGCGGTACTCTGGTGCAGCCCATGGCTGACGCGGCCCGGTCCCTCGAGCTGGCAACCGCTTCACGGGACTGGCCCTCCTGGACCCTGAGCCACCGCCAGCTTTGCGACCTGGAGCTGCTGCTCAACGGGGCCCTGTCTCCCCTGTCCGGCTTCATGGGGCGGGCGGACTACGAGGGCGTGCTCGACCCGGCCATGCGCCTGGCCGATGGAACACTGTGGCCCATGCCTGTCTGCCTCGACATCGGCGCCGAGGCGGCGGCCGGCTTGTCGCCGGGGGACCCACTCTGCCTGCGAGACCCCGAGGGGGTGCTGCTGGCGGTGCTGCACGTCGAGGAGGTCTGGCAGCCGGACCTGGAGCGGGAGGCCCGCCAGGTCTGCGGCGGGCCGGACCACCCCGGCGCCGAGCTGATCCTGCGCGGGACCAACCCCTGGTACGCGGGCGGCAGGCTGGAGGGCGTGACCGCGCCGTCGCACTTCGACTTCAGGGCCCTGCGCCATACGCCCGCCATGCTGCGGCAGGAGCTGGAGCGCCGGGGCTGGGGCCGGGTCATGGCCTTCTCCACCCACAACCCGATCCACCGGGTGCACGTCAGCCTCGTGCGCCGCGCGGCCCGCCAGTGCGACGCCGCCGTGCTGCTGCACCCCGCGGTGGGCATGACCCGCCCGGGGGACATGGACCACTACACGCGGGTGCGCTGCTACCAGGCGGTCCTGCCGCGCTTCGACGACGACACCCTGCTCAGCCTGCTCAATATCTCCGCCCGCTCGGCCGGCCCGCGTGAGGCCATGCTCCACGCCATCGTCCGCCGCAACCACGGCTGCAGCCACCTGCTCGTGGGGCCCGACCAGGAGGGGCCAGGGGCCGACGGCGACCCCCGCGCCGCCATCACCTTGCTGCAGCGGCACGAGGACGAGCTCGGCCTGCGGGTGGTGCCTGCCGCCGAGCAGGTCTATGTCCACGACCAGGACGCCTTCCTCCCCGAGGACGAGGTGCCCGCCGGCGCCCGCGCCGAGCGGGTCAGCGGCACCCACGTGCGCCGCGCCCTGCCCGAGGGCCGCCTGCCGCCCGCCTGGTACACCTACCCCGAGGTGGTGGACGAGCTGCGCCGCACCTATCCCCCGCGCCAGGAGCAGGGCTTCACAGTCTTCTTCACCGGGCTGTCGGGGGCGGGAAAGTCCACGCTGGCCCAGGTGCTGCTGGTGCGCCTGCTGGAGCGGGGCGGCCGCCCGGTGACCCTGCTGGACGGAGACATCGTCCGGCTCAACCTCTCCTCGGAGCTGACCTTCTCCAAGGAGCACCGCGACCTCAACATCCGGCGCATCGGCTTCGTGGCCTCGGAGATCACCAAGAACCGGGGCATCGCCATCTGCGCGCCCATTGCCCCCTACGACGGCGCGCGCCAGGAGGTGCGGCAGATGATCTCCGCTCTGGGTGGTTTCGTGCTGGTCCACGTCGCCACGCCGCTTTCGGTCTGCGAGGACCGGGATCGCAAGGGGATGTACGCCAAGGCCCGCGCCGGCCTGATCAAGGGCTTCACCGGCATCGACGATCCATTCGAGGAGCCCGACGACGCGCCGCTGGTCATCGACACCACGGACAAGACGCCGGGGCAGTGCGTGCGCACGATCCTCGACTTCCTCGAGCAGGAAGGGTACGTCGGTCAGGAATGAAAGGTAGGGCGGGGGCTCGTCCCCGCCGCGCACTGCCGAGGCGGGGGACAAGCCCCCGCCTTACGACGACAAGAGTCCTACACCCCGTGGCGCCAGCCCGGGCTGGCCAGCCGCACCCTGGCGTCCACCGCCACGCAGCCGTCGCCCGGGGCGAGGATCTTCACCGGGTTGAGGTCCATCTCCAGCAGCTCCGGAATGTCGGACACCAGCTGGCTCACCCGCGACAGCAGATCCTTGACCGCCTCCACGTCGCCGGGCGGCTGCCCGCGGTAGCCTCGCAGCAGAGTGGAGGTGCGCACGCTCCAGATCATGGTCTCGATGTCGTGATCGCTCAGCGGGTGCAGCCGGAAGACCACGTCCTTGACCAGCTCGACGTAGGCGCCGCCGAGGCCGAACATGATCAGCGGCCCGAACAGCGGGTCGTGGGTCACCCCCACCACCGCCTCGATGCCCTCCTTGACGAACTTTTGCACCATGACGCCCTGCACGCTGTCGGCCAGGTCGGCCTTCCACGCCTTGGCCAGGATGGCGTCGAAGCCGCGCTTGACCTCCTCGGGGTCGCGGCGGTCGAGGATCACGCCGCCGAAGTCGGTCTTGTGGATCACCCGGTCCGAGACCATCTTCAGCGCCACGGGGAAGCCCATGTTCTGGGCCAGCTCCACGGCCTTCTCCGGTGAGGTGGCCAGGGCGCTGGGCGGGGTGTTGATGCCGTAGGCCGTCAGCAGCCGCGGCACGTCCGAGGCGTCCAGCCACTGGGGCTCGTCCTCGGTGGCCACGGCGTGGCGGCAGGCCTCCACCGTGTGGCCGATGAGCTCCTCGTTGACGCTCACCTCGGCCACGGGGCTGTCCGCCACCTTGAGCCACTCGCCGTAGGTCGAGACCCTCGACAGGGCCTTGGCCGCGGCCTCGGGGAAGCGGTAGGACGGGATCTGCCCCGACTCGCCGGAGAGGGACAGCCCCTCGGACAGGCCGTGGGTCCCCATGTAACAGGTGACCACCGGCTTGTTGGTGTCGGCGGCGGCCTCGCCGATGGCCCGGGCCACGTCCCGGGTCTCGATCATCAGCGGCGGCACGAAGATCACCAGCAGCGAGTCCACCTCGGGGTCGGCCAGCACGGCGCTCACCGCGCGGCCGTAGTGCTCGGCCGTGGCCGACGCGATCATGTCCACCGGGTTGTGCAGGCTCGCCTCGGGGGGCAAAAACTTCTCCAGCTCGCCCACGGTGGCCTTGGCCAGGGGCGGCAGCAGCAGGTCGAAGCTCTCGCAGGCGTCGGCGGCGAGGATGCCCGGCCCGCCGGCGTTGGTCAGGATCGCCACCTTGCGGCCCGACGGCACCGGCTGGGTCGCCAGCAGCATGGCCGTGTCGAACAGCTCCTCGGTGGTGTCGACGCGGATCACGCCGGCCTGGCGGAACAGGGCGTTGACCGCGATGTCGGTGCCGGCCAGAGACCCGGTGTGGGAGGCCGCGGCCCGCGATCCCGAGAGGGTGCGCCCGCTCTTGACCGCCACGATGGGCTTCTTCTGCCCCACCCGTCGCGCGATCTGGATGAACTTGCGCGGGTTGCCGAAGGATTCCAGGTACATCAGCACCACGCCGGTACGCTCGTCCTGCTCCCAGTACTCCAGCATGTCGTTACCGGAGATGTCGGCCTTGTTGCCCGCGGAGACAAAGGAGGACAGCCCGATGTTCCGTTTGGCGGCCAGGTCCAGCACCACCGCGCCCAAAGCGCCGCTCTGGGAGAGGAAGCTCACCGGCCCCGGCCCGGAGTAGGTGCCGGCGAAGGTGGCGTTGAGGTTTACCTCCGGGTCGGTGTTGATCACGCCGAGGCAGTTGGGCCCCAGCAGCCGCATGCCGTTGTCCTTACAGATCTGAACCAGCTCGGCCTCGCGCTCCACGCCGTCGCCGCCGATCTCCTTGAAGCCGGCCGAGACCACGATCACCGCCTTGACGCCCTTTTCGGCGCACTCCAACAGCAGCTTTTTCGCCACCTTGGCCGGGATGACCATCACCGCGAGATCTACCGGCCCCGGCGTCTCGAGGATCGAGGGGTACGCCTTGACCGATTGCACCACCTCGGCGGTGGGGTTCACCGGGTAGACCGGGCCGTTAAAGCCGCAACCCAACAGATTGTGAAAGATCTCGCCGCCGACGGTGCGACGCTGACGCGAGGCGCCGATGACGGCAATGGAGCGGGGGTTCAACAGGGGGGCGATGGACTCGTACATGGGAGCCTCCTGAGTCAAATATGCGCCACAGGTATACCCAGATCCGTGCTTCAAGGCCATGGGGTTTTTGGGGGGCAGCTCTCTACCAGTCGAGCGCCTCTGGGGCATGCTGGAACAGGGCATCAACCTCCGTCAGGTATTCTCTCTGGCGGATCATCTCCGTCCACACCGTGGGATGGTCATTCTCCTGGATGGCCCAGCGATCCTGATCGAGGGTGGCGGGGGACGCCTGGTCGTCCCTGTGATCGATGTACGTCTTGAGCAGGGCCTTGTAGCTCAAGAACGCGAGCTTCCTCGCCTTGGGCAGCTCACGATCGTTGAGGTGCAGCGTGTCTCGAGTGTACCTGGCCCGTTGGTTCTCCAGGGTCCCCTCGTCGTGCACCGGCACAAAGAAATAAGGTGTCCTCGAGATCCAGCTCCAGCAACTCCAGGGGATTCTCCGATCGCGGATCGATGAACACCTCGGGGCCGTCAGTGGGGGGAGACACCGGCTCGCCATGCTTCCGGCTCACCTCCACCACCTCACCGGCTGTATCAAACACCGCGAAGTGGTTGTTCTTCGGTCCGTTGCAGGGGCCACAGGAAAGCAGGTAGTTGGCCCAGGAGAAGCACATGTCGGGGTAGATATCCTTGGGGCGGATGTGCTCCACCTCGTCGGCCAGCGAATCTTCACAGTACATGCACCGTCGGGGTCCGGCGCAGGCATCGGTGAGTCGACCCGCGACATCTGCCATGGTCTTCGTGCCGCTGCGCCGGCTCTTCCACTTCGCCTTGGCCTCAGCGACACGATCGGCATAGTCGCCGATCTCCGCGAGAGCGCCGGTCCACTTGTCGAGGTAGTCGGCGCTGGCGGCGGAGATATCAGGCGGCGAGATCGGCAGCATGATCAATCCTCCTGCAGGAGCTTGAGGGCGGACCTCAGCCGCTCTCGCTCCAGCGCCTGTTTCGGCCCGAGCTTTCTTCGGCGCGCGATGCGATTGAGCTGGGCCAGCCTCTCCAGGCGCTGGTGCCCCTCCTCGGAGCGCGTCACCCCGTCGCCGAAGGTGCCGGTGCTGAATGCCTCGCCGATGTCGCCGTACAGCAGGCGGTCGAGGGTCTTGCCGACGAGCATCTGCCCGGTCTCTTTGGTGGCCGGGGTGGGCAGGCGATATATGGAGCCTTTCAGTGCAGCCTGACAGACGAGGGGACTGTGACTGGTCACGATGAACTGGGTTCGGGGAAAAACGCGCAGGAAGAAAGGTCCCAACGACCTCTGCCAGGTGGGGTGCAGGTGGACATCGACCTCGTCGATGAGCACGACGGCCGGGGTGAGAATACGCTTGCCGTCCCTGCTGAACGGCGGTCGAGGACCGTTGAGCAGGTGCCTCAGCAGGTCCAGGGTCAGGCAGAGGATCGACCTGTAACCGTCGCTCAGATCGGCGAACTCCAGCTTCGCACCGCTGCCGTCTGTGAACAGCACCCCATCATCGGAGATGTCGTCCGCCACCAGTCGCACACCGTGGGGCAGGAACCCTTCCTGGTTGATGAACCCCAGCACCTTCCCTAGAGGATTCGCTTTCTTGGCCAGGCTGCGGTATTTCAGTTTCTGAAGCCACGGCACCGCATCGACCAGGGTCCACCGCTCGTCGAACAACGTGATGTGTCTGAAGACGTCGGGATAGTCATCCCGCAGTCTGTCCCGGTCTCCTTCTCCACCACCGAACCTGCGAAACGGTCCGTACCCGGCGGTGGACTCCGCCCAGCCGCCGCGAGTGGCCTTGATCGTGCCGGCACTGGAGAACCGGTACCGCTGGGTCGCGCCGCTAGCAAAGCCAATGTCCATCACGGCCCCGGGCTCGCCCCAGCGGACCCAGCGTCTGAGGTTGAGCCGTAATACGCCAGCGTTCTCCAGGCCGAGCAAGCTCAGCGCCACCGTCCTGAGCAACGTCGACTTGCCGGCCCCGTTGTCACCGATGAGAACATGCCATCCCTCCGGCGCACGATCCTCGGGGAGCTGCCAAACCAGGTGTTTGAACAACTTGATGTTCTTGAGCTCGATGCGACGAATCCTATTATCCGGTGGATGGTCCATACGGCGCCTCCTGGCCTGAGCGTGATGGAGATCCTATCACCCCACGATCCCGAGCACATTGACGAATTATCAATGCCTTGCCCTCAGTTTTTTGCTTTTTCCTTTGGCAGTCCCGTGGTATGTGGATCCGCCGTGCCACGGGTCCGCGCGATCCGTGGAGTAAAAAAAACACACGTCCGGAGAGTCGTGCCAGGCGTGCCCCATTGTGGGGTGATGGCACATAAAGGAGCTGCGAAAAGCAAGATACACATGGCGAGAGGGCCGAGGCGCCCGCATGGCAAGGAGCGAAGAGGGAGAATACTGGACGTATTCGCCCAATGAGCGACGCCGCCAGGCGGGATGGATCGGCCCTCGCAGCGTGGAGCTTGTTTTGAGCAGCGACATAGACACCGGGCGGAGGACGCGATCCCGTGGAGGGACGCAACGCCAGGAGACGAAATGAGCGAGACCCCAGAGACCGAGAACACCAAAGCACCCGAGGCCAAGCCCGCCGCCGAGGCCAAGCCTGCCGCGGAGGCCAAGCCCGCCGCCAAGGCCAGCGCGCCGCAGCCTGATCCCGGAGCCTCCGAAGGAGGCGAGGACCGGCGCGCCGCCGCCGAGGTCAAGCCCGCCGCCAAGGCCAAGCCTGCCGCCGAGGCCAAGCCTGCTGCGGAGGCCAAGCCCGCCGCGGAGGCCAAGCCCGCCGAGGAAGCAAAGCCCGCCGCGGAGGCCAAGCCCGCCGAGGAAGCAAAGCCCGAGCCCGAGCCCGCCGCGGAGGCCAAGCCTGCCGCGGAGGCCCCGGCCAAGGCCGCGCCGGCCAAGCCCTCGCCCGCGCCGAGCATCGGCGAGGGGCCGATCATGACCATCCGCGCGCTGCTGGAGGCTGGCGTGCACTTCGGCCACCAGACCACGCGCTGGAATCCGAAGATGCGCCCGTACATCTTCGGCAGCCGCAACGGCATCCACATCGTGGACCTGCAGCAGACACTGCCGCTGTTCATCAAGGCCTATAACTACGTGCTGCGCACGGTGGCCAACGGCGGCTCGGTGCTGTTCGTCGGCACCAAGAAGCAGGCCCAGGACGTCATCCGCGAGGAGGCCTCGCGCTGCGGCATGTTCTACGTCACCAACCGCTGGCTGGGCGGCACCCTGACCAACTGGAAGACGGTGCGTGGCTCCATCGACCGCCTGCGCCGCATCGAGCAGATGGCCGAGGACGGCACCTTCGACAAGCTGACCAAGAAGGAGGTCCTCTCCCTGGAGCGCAACCGCATGAAGCTGGAGCGGAACCTGGGCGGCATCAAGGACCTCGACGGCCTGCCCGGCGTGGTCTTCATCATCGACCCCCGCAAGGAGCGCATCGCGGTGGCCGAGTCTCGCAAGCTCAACCTGCCCATCGTGGCGGTGACCGACACCAACTGCGATCCCGACATGGTGGACTTCGCCATCCCGGGCAACGACGACGCCATCCGCGCCATCAGGCTCTTCGCCTCCAAGGTGGCCGACGCGGCCATCCTCGGCAAGAGGCTGGGCCAGGAGCAGGCTGCGGCCGCGGCCCGCGACCGGGTGAATCAGGCCGAGGTCTCGCCCGAGCCGATCCGCGTCCACTCCGGCGGCGACGGCCCCAAGGTCGAGGTGGTGTCGAGGCGCAGCGCGCCGAGGCCCGCCCCCGAGGCGGCCGCCACCCCCGAGAGAGACGAGTAACAACTTTGCTTTTTACGGCGCCGGCGCCCCGACATGGGGCCCGCGCGCTTTGATGGAGGAATAAAATGGCTGATATCACCATGGCGATGGTCAAGGAGCTGCGCGAGCGCACCCTGGCCGGTTTCGCCGACTGCAAGAAGGCTCTCAAGGAGACCGACGGGGACATGGACAAGTCCGCCGAGTTCCTGCGCAAGAAGGGCCTCGTCACGGCCGCCAAGAAGTCCGGCCGCACCGCCGCCGCCGGCCTGGTCCACTCGTACATCCACATGGGCGGCAAGATCGGCGTCCTGGTGGAGGTCAACTGCGAGACCGACTTCGTGGCCAAGACCGACGACTTCACCGGCTTCGTGCACAACATCGGCATGCAGATCGCCGCCATGGGCCCCCAGTGGGTCAACATCGAGGACGTGCCCAAGGCCACCGTCGAGAAGGAGCGCGAGATCCGCATGGCTGCGGCCAAGGAGGAGGGCAAGCCCGAGAAGGTGATCCCGAAGATCGTCGATGGCCAGATCCGCAAGTGGTACACCGAGGTCTGCCTGCTGGAGCAGGAGTACGTCAAGGAGAAGAAGAAGCCGATCAAGAACCTGCTCACCGAGCTGGTGGCCAAGATTGGTGAGAACTGCAAGATCCGTCGCTTCGTCCGCTGGGAGGTGGGTGAGGGCATCGAGGTGAGCAAGAAGGACTTCGCCGAGGAAATCAAGGAGATGACCCAGGGGTAAGAAAGCTGTTAGCTATTAGCTATTAGCCTCTGGCATTTCCCTTCCGGTCCTTCTCGTAGTTTTTCCCATCTCAGGTATTATCACCCCTACACCAGAACGACGAGCAACCGTAACCCAGGCTAACGGCTAACGGCTAACAGCTATGGAATCCGACAATATCTTCCGCCGCGTGCTGCTCAAGCTCAGCGGCGAGGCCCTCCAGGGCGATCAAGATCACGGCATCGATCCCGAGACCCTGGGCGGCGTGGCCGAGGAGCTTATGGCGGTGTGCGCCGCGGGCGTACAGGTGGCCGTGGTGGTGGGCGGGGGGAACATGTTCCGGGGGCTGGCCGGCGCGGCCTCGGGCATGGATCGCAGCCGCGCCGACAGCATGGGCATGCTGGCCACGGTGATCAACTGCCTGGCCCTGGAGGACGCCCTGCTCCAGCGCGGGCAACCGGCCCGCGTGCTGACCGCCCTGCCCGCGGGCACGGCCACGCTCTTTTCCAGCCGCGAGGCCCGGGCCAGGCTGGACGCGGGCGAGGTGGTGCTGCTGGCTGGCGGAACCGGCAACCCGTACTTCACCACCGACACGGCGGCCGCCCTGCGCGGCCTGGAGGTGGGGGCGTCGGTGTTGATGAAGGGCACAAAGGTGGACGGCGTCTACGACAAGGACCCCATGGTCCACGACGACGCCAAGCGGTTCGACGTCATCTCCTACACCGAGGTGCTGGACCGTCAACTGCAGGTCATGGACCTGACCGCCATCACCCTCTGCCGCGAGAACGATCTCCCCCTGCTGGTCTTTGACATGACCCGGCCGGGGAACATCGAGCGCGTGATCAAGGGAGAGCTGGTGGGGACGCGGGTCGTTGCGCACAAGGACGGAAACAGATGATTGACGACATTCTTTCGGACCTCAAGTCAGGCATGAACGACAGCATCGAGGCGCTCAACCGGGAGCTGGCCAAGCGCCGCACCGGGCGGGCCAACATCTCCATCCTGGACGGCATCCGGGTGGAGTACTACGGCAGCCTCACGCCGCTGAATCAGGTGGCCGCCGTGAAGGTGGTGGACCCCAGGCTGATCACGGTCAAACCCTGGGAGAAGCCGATGGTGCAGACCATCGAAAAGGCGATCCTCAAGTCGTCGGTGGGCCTGACGCCCAACAGCGACGGCGAGATCATCCGCCTGCCGATTCCGCCCCTGACCGAGGAGCGGCGCCGTGACCTGGTCAAGGAGGTCAAGAAGCTGGCCGAGGAGGGCAAGGTTGCCCTGCGCGGTCAGCGCCGCGACGCCAACGAGATGCTCAAGGAGGGGGAGAAGGACAAGGACATCTCCGAGGACGAGCTGCACCGCGCCCTGGCCAAGGTGCAGGAAGTGACCGACGGCTTCGTCAAGAAGGTGGACGAGATCATCGGTGAGAAGGAAAAAGAGATCCTGGAGTTCTGATCCCCGCCTACTGTCCTTTAATCTCCAGGTCGTCGACGTACCACCCGCTGTAGCTCACCGTGGTGCTCGCCGAAAAGTGCAGCGAGACGGTCACGGTCTTGCCCACGTATGCTGACAGGTCCACCGTGCGCTTGGTCCAGGCCACCGGCGTGGCCCGGGGCCCCTTGCAGGTCTGGATAACCGCCTTGCCGTCCACCCGCACCTCGCTCCAGTCGTAGGGCAAAAAGTAGTCGTCCCAGCTCCAGTAGGTCAGGGTGGCCTTTTTCCAGGCCGCGGGCAGGGTCACCGCGAAGTAGAGCACGCTGTCGTCGTAGGGATCGACGTTGGCGCAGGGGGCCTGGGCGTTGCCGCTGGGGCTGTGGCAGCCGTTGAGCACGGTGCCCCACATGCCGCTGCCCGAGTGGGGGGCCTTGGGCGCCGCGGTGCCGGTGGGCACGTCGCAGTTTTTGTGTTTGGCGTCGAAGGCGTACGCCGCTCCGCCGCACTGCCAGTCGCCGGTGGAGCCCAGCTTCTGGCAGTCGCTGTCGAAGTTCCAGGAAAGGGGCGCGGTGAAGGTGGCCGGCGCCTTGAGCGCGTGCTCGCCGATCTGCAGGGAGAACGGCCCGGACTGGCCGCCGCCGAGGCTGTCGACGGCCACGATGTAGTCGCCGCTCTTGGCCGGGGTGAAGTAGAGCGAGCCGGTCTTGCCCGGATTGACCGGTCCGGCGGCGGCGCCGGTCTTGCCCTTGCTGCCGCATGCGGTCTCGATCTTCTTGCCGTCCTTGGTGCAGGAGCCACCGGGGAAAATGGAGACGTAGCCGGTGTGCGACGCGGGGGTCAGCGCCACGCGGTAGGCCTTGCCGCCGGTCAGCGCCACCTTGTAGTAGACCTGGGAGCCGTTGAGGGCGTGGGGGCCGCCGCACTTGACCGACGAGTGCTCGGTCTGGAGGCCGGTGGTGTCGCCGGAGACCGTGACCTTGCCGCTCGAAAGCTGGATCGTCTTGGCCTTGGCGCACGTGCCGTTTTTAGCCGCGGAGAAGGTGGCCACCGAGAGCGAAAACGTCCCGGCGTTTTTGGCAGCGGCGCTGTCCACCGCCACCACGTAGGTGCCGCTGGTGCCCGGGGTGAAGACCGCCGAGCCCGAGGTACCGGGGCCCACCGTCCCGGCCAGCGTACCCTGGCCGCTGGTGCCGCAGGCGGTGTTGATGCTGGTCACGGAGCCGCAGCCGTTTTCGGGGAAGACGTAGAGGTAGCCGAAAAACGACGGCGACAGGGTAAGCTTGTAGGCCTGCTTAGCCTTCAGCGCCACCTTGTAGTAGAGCTGCGGACCGGTCATGTAGACGTAGCCGCCGCAGGCCACCTTGCTGCCGTTTTCGTTGACCGCGGCCGCGGTGTCGCCGGTGGCGCTGCCCTTGCCCGAGACCAGCTTCAGCTCCTTGGCCTTGGCGCAGACACTGTGGGCCGGCGGCGTGTGCTCGGCCACCTCCAGGGAAAACGCGCCGGCCGCGGCCTTGGCGTGAGCGTCCACCGCCACGACCCAGTCTCCGCTGGCGGCTGGCGAGAACGTCAGCCGCTCCACCTTGCCCGCGCCCACCACGTCGCTGTTGAAGCCGGCGCAGGCGCCGTTGACCGTGGCGGCCTTGCAGGCGGTCTTGGCGGGGAAGGCGTAGAGCGCCGCGTCGTATCCCTTGGCCGGGGTCAGCGTCACGCGGTAGGCCTTCTTGGCGTCGAGGCTCACGCGGTAGTACAGCTGGTTGCCGGCCCAGGGGCCGTTGGCGTTGCCGCAGGCGACCATGGGCCACTGATCCGACGCGCCCACGGTGGAATCGGACACGCTGGCCTTGCCGCCGGACAACGTCAGCTTCTTCGGCTTGGCGCACCAGCGGTGCTCGGGCGTCAGCTTGCTGTCCGACACGGGCATGTCTGGCACCACGGCGTCGGGCACCAGCGAGTCCACGCTGGCCTCGGGGCCGGCGTCCGCGGCGGCGTCCGCGGCCAGGTCCACGTTGGGCAGGTCCGCGCCGGCCTCGGTGATGGAGGCGTCGGCCGCGGGGTCGTCGTCGTCGCTACAGGCTATACAGATGGGCGCCAGCAGCGCCAAAAGCAGGACGGTTTTTCGCATGCCCCTGCTTAGCATGGAGACGGGGAAAGATGAAGTGGGTGAGCGCGGTTAGGGGGAGTGAGGTTACTTGAGCACCTTGCTTGGTGAGCTCTTGCTGACGTTGGTGCCGTCGCCCAGTTGGCCCGAGGTGCCGAGGCCCCAGCACCAGGCCGTGCCGTCGGTGCGAGAGGCGCAGGTGTGGAAATCTCCCGCGGCCACGGAGTACCAGTTGGTAAGCTTTCCGATCTGGGTGGGGACGAGCCTGGTTTTATTTGAGCTGTCGATTTGTCCGTAGCTGTTGTCACCCCAGCACCACAGAGTGCCGTTGGTCTGGATCCCACAGGAGTGCTGGAAACGACTGGAGATCGACTTCCACTTGGCGGTGCCGATCTTGATGGGCAGGAGCTTGGGCGTGGTCGTATTGTCACCCAGGGTGCCTGATGCATTGTATCCCCAGCACCACAACATGTCCTTTGTATCCAGCGCACAGGTAAAGAAGGTGCTGGCGTATACTGACTTCCAGGTGGTTGTGTCAATTGGGTTGGGGCTTGTCTTGGAAACCTTGCTATTGATGCCAAGTTGCCCATGATTATTGTAGCCCCAGCAAAGGATGTTTTTAGAGCTATTCACGGCGCAGGTGTGAGAACTGCCGGCAGATACACTCGTCCAGTTTCCAGACACAATGACTGGCGATAGCTTGTTTTTCTTGGTGCCATCTCCTATCTGGCCCTCGTCATTATTTCCCCAGCAGACGATTGAATGAGCGTTTACCAACCCACAGGCGTGATCACCGCCTGCAGAAACAAAACTGAAAGAGCCGCCTATTTTGCTCGGGCCGAGGGAGGGACTCGAGGAGCCATTCCCGAGTTGCCCCTTCGAGTTACGGCCCCAGCAATACAGGATGCCCTTTTTATCGACTGCACATCCGTGCGCAATACCCAATGACATTACCTTTGGGGCTATGCTCGTTAGCTGCCCTTTGTTGAAGCTCTTCTTGTGGCCCAGGCCGAGCTGCCCCTCTGAGTTTTCACCCCAGCACCATCCACTTTCTTTGTCGAACTTGCATGAATTGTAAGAGCCGGCTGCCACGGTCAGCAGATTGAAGCACCCCGATTTGTCAATGGCGCAGTTACTGGTGCATTTGAGGCTGCCACCATCATAACCACGCATCTGACAGGTCGCTCCGCCCAACTGGCCTGTGTCACAGCTCTCATTGGCATCGATTTTCCCGTTGCCGCAGTTGTGGCACGCGCTGGTGTCCAGGGCCTTGCAGTCGGTCTTGCACGAAAGCTTGCCGCCATAGAATCCCTGGGTCTTGCAAGTCTTCCCCCCCAGCGAGGCCGTGTCGCAGGCCTCGCCCGGGTTGATCAGGCCGTTGCCGCAGTCGTGGCAGCCGCCGGTGTCGAAGGCCTTGCAGTCCGACTTACACGCGAGCTTGCCGCCATAGTAGCCCTGGGTCTTGCATGTCTTGCCCCCCAATGAGGTCTTGTCGCACACCTCGTAGGGGGACTTGATGATGCTGTCGCCGCACTTGTAACAGCCCGCGGTGTCCAGCTTGCAGGCGGTGGTGCACTTGAGCACGCCGCCGGTGTACCCCTGGGTCTTACAGGTCTTGCTGTTGAGCTTGGTGCCGTCGCACTGCTCACCACTGTCGATGGTGCCGTTGTTGCACTTGGAGGGCTTGATGCACTTGGACGTGTCGAAGACGCAGGTCTTGGCCATGCAGCTCAGCGTGCCGCTGACATACCCCAGGGACTTGCACGTCTTGCCGCCCAGCTGGCTGCCGTCGCACTTGTCGGCGCCGTTGATCACGCCGTCGCCGCACTTGGGCGCCTTGATGTCCGGGGTCATGATGTCAGGGAGCATGGTGTCCGGGGTCATGCTGTCCGGAATCATGCTGTCCGGTGTCAGGTCGGTGGAAGGCCCGTCGGATCCAGCGTCGGGACCGGCCATGTCGGGCGTGGCGGAGTCTGGTGACGCCTGGTCGGCCACATGTTTGTCCGGCCCACCCTCCGCTCCACCCTTGTCGGCGGCGGCGTCTTTTTGGGGCCCATCCGACGCTCCCGCCTCCACGCCCCCGTCGGTGGACGCTACGCAGGTGTTGGTCGGCAGGTGACAGGTCTATCCCTTTTGGCACAGGACCCGATCATCACAATACAGCGGGTCCTTGGTGGTGCAGGAGCAGGCCAGCAGCGCCATCCAGCACCCCAGCAGCACGGTTATCCAGTTGTTCTTTTCCATGGTACAGCCCCCGGTCCTTGAATCCATCGGTTGTGAACGTTCGGTTGTCAGAATCGCACCGTGGCGCCGAGGGCAAACCCGCCGGGCACCATCACGGGCGCAAGGCCCACTCTGTTCGACTTCTTCTTTGCCCTGGCGTCGAGGATGAACAGCACCACCGCGCCCACGGCGGCCGCACCGCCCACGGCGGTGAGCGCGACCCCGGGCGCCATGGTCTCGTAAACGTCGGGGCAGCGGCCGGCGGTTTCGCAGGTGCCCTCGCCGTCCAGCACCATGAGGGGAACGCCCGCGCCGAGGCCGGCCAGGGCCACGCCCAGGGCCACCCACTTGGTCACGCCCATCCAGCCGGTGGAGCCGCCGTCGTCCCGGTCCGCGGGTGACGTCGGCGTTGATGCGACGCCGGGCTTGCGTGAGGCGCCCTCTCCCTCGGTGACGATGGGGGCCTTCTTGCCTGAGAGCAGAAAGGCCGCCAGCGACTTCATGTCGGCCGGCGACGGCGTGGCCGGCTCCAGGGGGATGGAGCCGGTGCGCACCACCCGCGCCCCGTCGGTGTAGATCAGCTTGCCCTGGAGCACCTGCCCCTCTGCCAGCCGCCGCACCCCCACCAGCACCACCTGGGACGTCCCCACCTTGAGGGCCAAAGAGACGGCGTAGGCCACGGCCTTCTTCTTCAGCAGTTGCTCGTCGGTGAAGCGCAAGGTCACGGGGCCGTCGGAGTGCAATACTGCGTCCAGGCCGAAGTTGATGAACAGCCGGCGCTCGCGGCCGTCCATGGTGACGGTGTGGACCCGGCCAGGCACCTGCGGCCGCTGGACGTAGACGCTGTAGCGACCCGGGTACAGCCCCGTGACGTTGGCCGGGCTGAGGCCCACGAAGCGGCCGTTGACAAAGACCATGCACCCGGGATTGTCGGTGACCACCTTGAGGTTGGCCCTGGCCTGGCGCCGCACCTGCAGCCGCACCTTCTTGTAGAACTTCACCAATTCCGGGGCGTACCTGACCAGGGAGAGGTCCCGGTCGGGGAAGCTGCGGATGGCCTCGCTCACCGCGTCGGTGGCCTGCTGGGGCTTCTTCAGCCGCAGGTAGGTGTGTCCCAGCATGAGCAGGGCCGTGTGCAGCGAGGCGCGCAGGTTCTGGTTGGAGGCCAGCTGCCCCTCGGCTGCCCCCAGGGACTTGCGGGCGGCCTCCAGCAGCTTGACCGCCCGCTTGAACTCTCCGTTGATGAACGCCTTGCGCCCCCGCTCCACCTGCTTGACCACCTTGTCGTCACCACCCGGCAGGGTCCCCGGCGGCCGAGAAACCTGGGCCGCCACCGCCTCGGCCAGCGCCCGCCCTGACAGGGCCCGTTGGGGACCGAGGGCCCGGGCGAAGGCTTGCAGGTGAACGTCGCTGCCGGCCGCCCCGGCGTGGGACAGCACCAGCATCGGCTTCTCCTCGGCCGCGGCCGGCGAGGCCATGGTGAGCAGCATGGACCACAGAGCGATCTTTCTGGCCACAGTCATTTCTTTCTCCCCGGTGGACTACTTCTGTGTTGGCTCGGCACTATTTTCGGACGATTGCAGAAAATGTTGCGTGTTTTGACAAAAAAACCAAAAAAGTGACAGGTGTCCACAGGACGGCGGACAGGGACGGGAGGGGGAAAGGTCCCCGCGCAAGCGTGCGCTTACGCGGGGGGGAGGTGGGGGCGTGCTACTTCACTGTGAGAGTGTAGGATCCGGTTTCCGACGAGGACCAGGCGTCCACCGCGATGTAGTAGGTGCCTGTGGTCTTCGGTGTCACCTTCATGTTTTCGAACTTCCCAGCCCCGACCTTGTCGCTACCGGCCAAGCAGGTGGCACCGGCCTTTGTGCAATCGGTGAAAATGTACGTTGCCAGGTCGACGGATGTGTCCGCCCAGGTGAGGTCGATGGTATACGTCTTTCCCGCGGTGAGCTTGACCGAGTAGAACTGATCAAAGCCAGGAGTCTCCCAACTGGTGCAACCGCTCGAGGAGAGGCTGATGGTGTTGGTGGCTGTGCTGTTGTCACCCTTGGCCGTGGCCACACCCGCGGTGAAGGTCAGGGGCGTCGCCGTCTTGCAGGTGTCGTTGGTCGGGGTCTTGAACTCCATGACGTCCAGCGTGAAAGAGCCCTTGGAGAGGCTGGACGTGTTGATGTATTGGGAGCCCACGGCGATGTAGTGCTTGCCCGTCTTCACGGGGGTGAAAAGCAGGGACTCCGCGCTACCCGAGAAGGCCGTGTCAGCCCCGGCCACGCAGGTGGCGGCAGCCTTCGTGCAGTCGGTGAACACGAAAACGCCCAGGTTGTAGCCGCTGGACGGGGTCGCCTTGAGCTTGTACTTGGTGCCCGCCTTCAGGTCCACGGAGTAGAACACATCGGGGCCCTGGAAGATCATCTTGGTGCAGCCCGAGCTGGTCAGCTTGACGGTGCTGGTGGCCAGGAGGGTGTCGCCCTTGGTCGAGACCTTGCCGCCCACCAGCTTCAGGGCCGTCGCCCCGGCGCAAGTGTCGTTCTTCGGCTTGGCGACGATGGCGGATTTGAGGGTGAACTTGCCCGAGCCGCTGATGCTGTCGATAGCCAGCACCATGAACTGGTTGTAAGCCGCTGTGAAGATAATTGAGCCGGTGGATCCGGAGTAGACCGACGCGTAGGAGCCCGTGGTGCTGCCGCTTTTGCAGGCGGTGCCGATCTTGGTGGGCGAGCCGCAGAGGGACTTGGGGAAGAGGTACATGTAGGACGTGAAGCCCGTGGGCGTCAGGTCGAACTTGTAGGTCTTACCCTTCAACATCAGCACCTGGTAGTACAGCTGCGGGCCACTGTAACCCGAGGAGGTGCAGGTGACGTTGCTGCCGTACTCGTTGAGAGAGCTGAAGGTGTCACCGGTGATCGTGCCGCCGCCTGCCGGAATGGAGAGGGTCTTTGCGCCGGTGCACTTGCTGTTGGCCGGAGGCGGGGCGGTCTCCTCCACCTTGAGGGTGAACTTGCCGCTGTAGGAGCTGGAGCTGGCGTCCACGCCGATGAAGTAGGTGGACGTGGTGCTGGGGCTGAGCTTGATGGTCTCCACCTTACCCAAGCCGTAGGTGCTGATGCCCGCAGCGCAGGACTTGGCGGGTGTGCCGCAGTTGGTGAAGGCGTAGAGCAGGCCGTCGAAGGAAGAGGACGGGGTCAGGCTGACCTTGTAAGCCTTGCCGCCCGTGAGCGTCACGGCGTAGAAGAGGTCCTTGCCCGCGGAGCTGGAGCCGGCGCAGTCGGAGGAGGTCAACGCCACGGAGTTGGTGGCGTTGGTGGTGTCTCCGCTGACGCTGGCCTTGCCGCCCACCAGGGTCATGGTGGTGGGGGTGACGCAGCTGTTGTTCTTCGGCACGGCGATCTCTGCGATCTCGAAGGTGAAGTCGTAGATGTCGTAATAAGTACCAAGGCCGTCGGCGATGAGGTAGATGTCCCCGCCGCTGGAGGTGATGGACAGGGTCCCGGTGCTGCCGCCGGTGACGAACTGCGAGCCGAGCTTGCCGCAGGCCGTCTCGATGGCGCTGGCCACGCATTTATGATTGCCGTCCCAGGCCGCGAAACGACCGCCGGAGCCCTTGGGCTTGAAGGTGATCTTGTAGGTCTTACCCTTGCCCGGGGTGAACTTGTAGAACAGGTCGGTGGAGTTCAGGGTGAAGGTCCCGCACTTCTTCAGCTGGTCGCTGGCGTTGAGCCCCTTCTTGGCCGTGATCGTGGCCTTGCCGCCCACCAGGGCGATGGTCTGGGCCGTCTTGCAGCTATCGTTCTTCGCGGGGGTAAACTCCGCCACCTCCAGGGTGAACTTGCCCTGGGAATAGGTGCTCGTGGAGGCGTAGCTGGTGTCCACGCCGATGTAGTAGGTGCCCGCGGTCTTGGGCGTGAAGATGAAGCTATCCGCCGAGCCGGAGAGGTTGGAGTCGGAGCCGGCCACGCAGGCGCTGGCGGCGCAGGAGGACAGCAGGTAGACGGACACGTCGTAACCCGTGGCCGGGGTGGCCAGGAAGCTGTAGGCCTGTCCGGCCTTCAACGTCACCGCGTAGTACACGTCCGGACCCTCGGTGTCCGTTTTGGTGCAGCCCGAGGAGGTCAGGTCGATGCTGTTGGTGGCGCCGATGGTGTGTCCGCTGACCTTGGCCTTGCCGGCCACCAGGGCCAACGTCGTCGCCTTGTTGCAGGCGTCGTTGGTCGGCTTGAGGAACTTGTCGACGGTCAGCGTGTAGCTGCCCTTGCTCGTGGAGGACCGGCCGTCCACGGCGATGTAGTAGACGCCGGAGGTCTTGGGCGTGAACGAAATCTCCTCCGCCGAGACGGTGGAGCTGTCTTTGCCGGCCACGCAGGACGAGCCGATCTTGGAGCAGTCGGTGAAGATGTAGAGGGACTCGTTGTTGCCCGAGGTGGGGCTGTCCACCTTGAACTTGTAGAGCGTGTCCTTGGTCAGGTTCATCTTGTAGAAGACGTCAGCCCCGGCGGAGGTGTACTTGGTACAACCCGTGGAGGTCAGGTTCGACTTGTTGGTGGCGAAGATGGTGGTGCCGGTCTCGGTGATGCTCATCTTTCCGGTAGGGAAGGTCAGCGTGGTGGCGCCGGCGCAGGTGTCGTTCTTGGGCGTCTTGGCCTCCTGCACGCTGACGGTGTACTTGCCGTAGGAAAGCGAGGAGCCGGCCACGTACTGGCTGTCCACGCCGATGAAGTAGACACCGGTCACCGGCGGGGTGAAGGTCGCCGACTCGGCGCTGCCGCTGTACTGGCTGTCAGCGCCGGCGATGCAGGTGGCGGCCACCGCGGAGCACTTGGTGAACACATAGAAGGCCGCGTCGTAGCCGGAGGCCGGGGTGACCTGGATGTGGTACTTGACGCCGCTGGTCAGGTAGACCGCGTAGAGGTGCTCGGCGCCCTGGGTCTTGGTCTTGGTGCAGCTGGTGGCGGCCAGGGTGATGTTGGACTTCTCGGTGCTCTTGACCTCGCCCGATGCCGAGCCCTTGCCGCCCTTGAGCGTGATGTACTTGAAGGGAAAGGAGCATGTGGTCTTCGGCATGTCCGCCACGAAGGGCATGTCGGGCAGCGCGCTGTCCATGGACATGTCCGGGGTGGTGACCCCGTCGGTGCCCATGTCCGGGGTGGTGACCCCGTCGGTGCCCTTGTCGGGCTTGGTCACCTTCTTGTCCGTGCCCTTGTCGGGGGTCTTCACGGGCATGTCGACGCCGGCTTCCTTCTTGGTCACCCCGGTGTCCTTCTTCTCCTCATCGTCGTCCGAGCACGCGGCGAGCGCGAACCCCAGGGCGAGACACAGGATGGCCAATATCAAGTTACTTTTTTTCATGGTCCTTTCCCTCGTTGACTAATTACTCTGTCGGATAGCTGTTTAATAAGTCGGCCAGTGTAGGCTCGCGGGCCTTGTCTGTCCAGCGTCGCTGTGGGTTTTCCTCTTGCCGCGGCGCGTCGTTAGCTGCCCAGCAACGACACCCCGAACACACGCTCGGCCAGCCACAGCAGCCCCAGCAGGGCCACCACCACCGACCCGCCCCGCACCACCACCGCGCGGTACCACCGCTGGGGCACCCGGGTCACGGCCACGGCCAGCCCCAACACGCAGAGGGCCACCACCGCCACCTGGCCCAGTTCCACCCCGAGGTTGAAGGCGGCCAAGGACAGCACCAGCCCGTTGTGAGGCAGGCCGATGTCCCGCAGCATGTGGGCGAAGCCGAAGCCGTGGACCAATCCGAAGGCGAAGGTCAGCAGCCAGCGCCGCCGGGGTGACTCCACCAGCAGGTTCTCCACCCCGACGTAGACGATGGACAGCGCGATGGCCGGCTCCACCAGCCGCCCGGGCACCGAGAGCCAGCCCAGGGCGGTGGCCACCAACGTGACGCTGTGGGCCACGGTAAACGAGGTGACGATGGCCAGCAGGTAGCGCAGGGCCGGCCACAGACCGCCTCGCTCCTGGCGCACCGCGCCGGCCACCAGCAGCAGGCCAAACAAAAAGGCCAGGTGGTCGTAGCCGGTGATGATGTGCTCCAGGCCGAGCACCAGAAATTCCGCGGCGTTGGTCCAGGGCGAGACCTCCTGCTCCATGCGGAAGACCCGGGACCTGGTGCTGAGCACCCGGCTGCGGCTCTTTGCGGTGACGAAGGCCCGGTGCAGCGGGTGAGCGTCGAAGAGCACGTCGTAGGTCAGCTCCAGCAGCTCAACCCGCCGCGGGCAGCGGTAGGTCAGCAGGGCGGTGATCTTCTTTGGGTCCACCACCTCCAGCCGCTGGCTGGCCAGGGCGCACCGCCGCCCCGCCGAGCGCAGGGTGATAAAGGCGGTGAGGTTCTCGAGCACCGTGGTCCGCTTGGTGCGGAAGAGCACCAGCGCCGGGTTGAGCCCCGGCGCCACCCCCAGGGTGGGGGCGAGGGTGTGCGCCGTGGCCCGCAGCGACAGCTGCACCGTGGCCTCGCTCACCGTCAGGCGCACGTGGGCCTTGCTCCCCTTGTGAGCCCGGGCGGGAGAGCAAAAAAGGCAGAGCAGGGCAGCCGTCAACAGCGCGCATCTCGACATCACGCCAGAGCCTATATCCATAAGTTCTTGTCTCCAACCCCTGTAGCCCATACATTTGAGCCGTTGCAAAGAAACCCAACAATATCCGCCCTGCTGGCGGTCATTTGCCTCTCCGCCTGCTGCAGCGCACCCCCGAGGAAGCCGCCGGTAGACCCTGCGCGCTACAACGGACTGCCCGGGGACACCGCCGCGCTGATCACGTTCTCTGACAAAGTCCTCGCCCGGCGCCCCATGCGCTTCAAGGAGGTCGACCGCGCCCTGGCGGCGCTTGAAAAGGCGCTCAAGCAGGTGGGCCCCCGGCGCTTCGAGGTCTACTGGAAGCTGGCCCGGGCCTGCTTCCTCCTCACCGAGATCCTGCCCACCAAACAGCAGCGCCTGATCTACGGTCGGCAGGGGCGCGACTACGCCGGCTGGGCCGCGGCGCTGAAGCCGAAGCGGGCCGAGGGGCACTACTACCGGGCGCTCAACATCGCCAAGGTGGCCGAGGCCACCTCCGACCGCAAGAAGATCAAGGCCATGGTGGCCGAGGCCGAGATCGCGGCGCGCCAGGACCCCCGCCTGGACGAGGCGGGCCCCCTGCGGTTCCTCGGCAAGGTCTACATCACCGCGCCGGCCTGGCCGGTGAGCGTCGGCTCGTCGGAGAAGGCGCTGGAGTACCTGGAGCGGGCGGTCTCCCTGGCCCCCACACCCCTGAATCGGCTCTTCCTCGGCGAGGCCTACTACCACGAGGAGGAGTACGACAAGGCGCGCGCCACCATCCGCAAGGCCCTGGAGGACGGCAAGTCCGGCGCTCTGGACCGGCGCTGGTTGGAGGAGGGGCGGGAGTACCTGGAGCGGATCAGGCTGGAGGGCCTGCCGGAAAGTTGATAGGGTGGGCGGTTCATGAAACTACTGGCCAGAATCATCTGCAATCGGCTGTGGGCCACCACCATCGTCCTGGTGGTCATGGTGGCCGCGGGGGCCAGCCTCTACATGGCCCGCCAGGTACAGCACGAGGACGACATCCTGGCCTTCCTCCCCAAGGAGAACCCCGAGGTCAAGCTGTTCCACGAGATCAACAGCCGCTTCGGCGGGCTGGATCTCGCCCTGGTGGGGATCCGCACTGACGATCCGGTGGATCCGGCCTTCATCAAGAAGCTGCGCAAGACCACCCTGGCCCTCAAGCAGACCCACGGCCTGGACCACGTGCTCAGCCTGGCCAACATCATGGACTTCACCCCCGACACGGAGAAGGGCGGCATCATCACCGACCGGCTGGTGAACTCCATCCCCAAAAACAAGGCCGAGCGTGACGCCCTCTATCGCAAGGTGATGTCCCGGGACCACGTGGTGGGCAACCTGGTCTCGGCCGACGGCAAGGCGGTGCTGGTCTACTGCTTTTTGGCCTACGGCTCGGATCCCAAGACCATGGCCTCCAGGATCCGTGGTGTGGTCAGCGAGGCCTTCCCCAAGAACGAAAAGTTCTGGGGCGGCGGGCCGTTCATCTCCACCTACATCTACACCACCACCCAAAACGACATGCGGCGCCTGACCCCCTGGGCCGTGGTGGCCATCGTCCTGATCATGCTGCTGGCCTTCCGCGACGTCATCGGCACCTGCCTCGCGCTGCTGTCCACCGGCATGGGCATCGTCATCTCCCTCGGCTCCATGGCCGTCTTCGGCGTGCGCTTCAACATCGTGCTCTCCTCCATGCCGGTGATCCTGTTCGCCATCGGCAGCGCCTACGGCATCCACGTGCTGGCGCGCTACTACTCGCTGGTGGTCAAGGACAACGACGTGGAGGGCGCCATCACCCGCACCCTCACCGGCGTGGGCCCCACGGTGCTGGCGGCGGGGATGACCACCGCGGCCAGCCTGCTGTCCTTCATCTGGATGGACATCCGCCCCCTGCGCACCTTCGGCCTCTTCACCTCCCTCGGCATCCTGGCCACGCTGATCCTGTCGCTGACCTTCATCCCCGCCGTGGCGCGCCTGGCCAGGCTCAAGCGCAAGCAGCGCTCGTCGCTGGCCGTGCGCAAGCTGATGGTGCACCTCACCGTCTTCGCCCAGCGACGCCGGGTGCCGGTGGCCGTGGGCCTCGGCCTGGTGGCCGCCGTGGGGCTGTTTTTCACCGCCCGGGTCGACACGCGCATGGATCAGAGCACGTTCTTCGCCTCGGACAGCCCGCCCGCCAAGGCCGAGGCGTTTTTGCGCAAGCAGTTCGGCGGGTCGCAGTACGTGCAGCTGCACATCAAGGGCGACATGACCGACCCCGGCGTGCTGCGGGAGCTGCGGGCCGTGGCTGACGACATCGCGCTGATGCCCCACGTCTCATCGGTGCTGCACCTGGGCGAGGCCGTGGCCCGGGTCAACGAGATCCTGGTCGGCCAGCGGCGCATCCCCGACACCCAGGCCCAGGTCACCTCGCTCTATGCCTGGCTCGCCGGCGACCCCTCGGTGGCCCAGCTGGTGAGCCGCGATCGCAAGCAGGCGCTGATGCACGTCAAGGTCGCCTCCAACCGGGCGGCGGTGCTCGAGCCGCTCATCGAGCGCATGGAGCGCCGGGTGGCCGACAACACCATCCGCGGCTTCGTTGTGGGCAAGATCAAGGGCCCCCAGGGCGCGGCGGTGCGCAAGCGGCTGGACGCCCAGATCCTGCTGCGCGTGCGCGCCCTGGCCCACCTCAACGACGTCAAGGTCACCCCGGACCAGCTCTGGCGCATGGGCGTTGCCCTGGGCCAGCCCGGCGTCGCGCCGGCCACCCTGCCGGTGGTGGCAGCCGTGGCCCGCTTCCTCCGCTCCGAGGAGAACGCCGTCAAGGAGGACCTGCAGGACCTGGAGAAGAAGCTGCAACCAGCCCCGGCCTCCGCCGACCCCGGCGCCCGGAAACCGGCGGGCGAGGCCACCAGGCGCGACCTGGTCAAGGAGCTGGCGGCGGCCCTGGTCAAGCTCGGGCCCGGCCCCACCGAGGACAAGACTCTCGCGGCCGTGGGCAAGGTCCTCGGGCGGTCCTCCGACGATGACCTGGTGGCCGACCTCGGCATCTCTCTTGCCACCCCGCTGGAGGAGATCTGGCGCACCCAGCAGGCCCGCCAGCGCGGCGCTCGCCTGTTGCGCGCGGCCAGCGTGGTGGTGCCGGGCGGGGGCGCGGGCAAGCGCTTCACCGACTCGGTGACCATGGCCATGCTGGACGCCGACCTGACCACGGCCCTGCTGCCGGCCTCCACCGGTCAGAAGGCCGCGGGCGCCGTGAACATCGCGGTCAACGGCCTGCCGGTAATGCACCGGGGCCTGTCGCGCAGCGTCACCATGAACCAGATCAAGAGCCTGGCCTTCGCCCTGGTGCTCGTGGTGGTGATCATGGCCGTGCTCTTCCGCTCCATCTGGAGCGGCCTGCTGGTGGCCACGCCCACCCTGCTGACCCTGCTGGTGATCTACGGCGGCATGGGCGTCCTCGGCGTGCACCTCGACATCGGCACCTCCATGCTGGCCTGCATCATCCTCGGCGCCGGCGTGGACTACGCCGTGCACCTCGCCTCGGCGTGGCACGGCGAAGCGGGCGAACCATTGCAGACGGCCGCTGCCCGGGCCGCGGACCGATCCGGCCCGGCCATCTGGACCAACGCCATCATGGTCTGCGCGGGCTTCTTCGTGCTGACCCTGGGTCAGGCGCGCCCCCTGCAGAACGTGGGCGGCCTCACCGCCGCGGCCATGATAACCGCCGCGGTGGCCACCTTCCTCGCCTTCCCCGCCCTGGCCCGGCGGCGGCGCTACAACCGCAACACCGAGGAGGTGGCCGACGCCTCCGAGGTGGTGGACGCGGTGCTCGCCAGCCGACCGGGGTCCAAGATCTGAATAACCGGCCCCGCCGCGCGTCCCAACAGCGTGGCCCCACACGCCAGAGATCTGCCCGCGCGACACGACGACCTCGTCGCGTATGGCACCCCAAACTCGACAGAACCGTCACGATCGAAGGGTCATAGACGACGCAGTCGTCAGCTTTTGGGCCAAACCTGGTACGTACCCTTTATGACTGGTCTTTCCTCCATTGACGAACCCGTCGTGAGGCCCGTAAAACCATTAGAACCCGGAGCGCCGAGCCGCTCCCCTGAACACTGGAGACGACACCATGCCGAGATCGTTGCACCTGGCTGGAACCCTGACGCTGCTGTTGACCGTGGCGGCGCCGGGCGCCGCGCGGGCGGACGCCGCGGGCGAAAAGCTCATGAAGCGGCTGGACAAGATCATGACCCTGGCCAAGGACCAGACCTTTGTCTACAACCTGGTCACCAAGGAGCCGGGCAAGGGAGAGCGCAAGATGGTGATGCGCGTACGGATCAAGGGCACCGAGTGGCGGCGCGTGGACTTCGAGGCTCCGGGGGACGTCAAGGGGATGAAGGTGCTGGTGCGCTCCAAGTCCAAGATGTACATCTACCTGCCGGCCTATCGCAAGGTCCGCCGCGTGGCCAGCCACGTCAAGGACCAGGGGTTCATGGGCACCACCCTGAGCCACGACGATATCTCCACCGCCACATACAACAAGTTCTACGAGGGGACCAAGACCGGCGAGACCAAGACCCACTGGACCGTGGTGGCCAAGCGCCGCAAGGGCGCCGACGTGCCCTACCCCAAGCTGGAGTTCGACCTGTCGAAGAAGTACATCCACCCCACCGAGATCCGCTACTTCAACGACAAGGGGAAGAAGATCAAGACCGAGGTGCGCACCAAGTATTCCTGCCAGGGCGACATCTGCAACGCCGCGGAGATGAAGATGACAGACCACGTACGCAACGACGCCTGGACCAGGATGTCGCGCACCACGTGGAAGGTCAACACCGGCCTCAAGAACCGGACCTTCTCCCTGCGGAGCATCCAGCGCGGACGGTAACCGATGAAGACCAAGCCACTTCTCCCTACATTCCTCGCCCTCCTCCTGCTGCTCTGCTCCCCGACCGCCCAGGCCCAGCTCGAGCTGAGCTTCGGCGGCAAGGTCCAGACCGACCTGCGCTTCCGCGTGGAGGAGAAGAGTGTCGGTGACCACTATCAGCGCCTGACCCTGCCCGTGGGCGTCTCCCGCAACGAAAACATCCTCAAGCTCAAGCTCAACGCGACCTACGACAACTTCGCCGGCGTGGCCGAGGTGGACTTCGTCGTCATCGGCACCTCCAATGAGCTGGGCGGGCTGGAGGCCCTCTCCCTGCGCGGCGAGGTGGACCCCTACCGCCTGGAGGCCCACGCCCTCTACCTCGAGGCGGTGGACCTCGGCGTCGAGGGGCTGGACCTGCGCATCGGCCAGCAGCTGGTGCAGTGGGGCAAGGGCGACCAGTTCAACCCGACCAACAACCTCAACGCCAACGACGTCGAGGACCCCCTGCTCTTCGGTGAGCAGCTGGCCAACCTGATGGTCAAGGTGGACTACACCTTCGGCACCGACTGGACCATCAGCGGCGTGCTGGTGCCGATCTTCAAGCCGGCGCTGCTGCCGACCTCGGCTCCTCTGGGCACGGCGGCCGTGGACCGCATGCCCTTCACCGACGCCAACTTCCGCCACCGGGTCCACGCAGAGAAGGCCTTCGCCAACTACAGCTTCAACATGCCGACCATCGTCAGCTCGGCCACGCCGATGCTGCCCGAGACCAGCCCGCAGAACATGCAGTTTGCCTTCCGCGTGGCCGGCGTGCTGCTGGACCAGGACATCGCGCTGAGCTACTACAACGGCCGCTCCGACGTGCCCCAGCCGTTCCTCAACGTCTCGCGCCAGGAGCTGGGCACCATCTGCAACCCGGACAAGGGCGGCGACTGCGTCAAGGGCCTGATCAAGACCGACGTCTACATGATGTATCCGCGGATGCAGGTGGCCGGGCTCAACATGGCCGGCGAGCTGAACATCCTCGGCTGGATCTCCAGCCGGATCCGCCCCATCGGTTACCGCCTCGAGGTGGGAGTCTACTTCCCCCAGGAGGTGAGCCTGGCGCTGTACAACGCCAACACCATCGCCACGGCAGGCCCCGGCGAGTACGCCTACGGCGACCACGCGCCGGCCAACGGGCGGCGGCCGACGGTGGTGGACGACACCCCCTTCGCCAAGTGGGTCCTCGGCCTGGACTACACCTTCAACCGCTACCTCTACCTCAACGTTCAGTGGGTGCACGGCCTCCCCGACGAGTTCGGCGCCGGCGACTTCATCTCCGAAGGCGATGTGGTGCGCAGCGCCCAGACCGACGTCACCGAACCGCGCAAGGCCAGCCCCTGCATCCTCAACCAGGAGGGCTGCGGCAAGATGGTCACCGAGATCCTCCGCCCCCGCCTGGGGGACTACCTGGTGCTGGGCGTGGACATCCGCTTCCTCTCCGAAAAGGCGCTGCTGCGCCTGTTCACCATCTGGGATCTGTCGGGGGTCTGGGAGGACCGCTGGGACGACAAGGCCAAGAAGCGCCAGCGGACCCACCACGGCCTGTTCTCCGCCAAGGGCTTCTCCGCCGTGATCTACCCCGAGTTCGTCTACAACTTCGGCAACGGCCTGGAGATGGCCGCCGGCGCGCTGTTCATGCTGGGCCAGGAGCACACCAAGTTCGGCGACCCGGCCACCGGCGGCTCGCAGGTCTGGACGAGGGCGAAGTTCAGCTACTGAGCCAGCGCTGGCGCCAACGCTGGAGCGTTCGCTTTTTAGGTTGATCAACCTCTACACATGTAGCGCGGGGGCTCGTCCCCCGCGTCCGCGCCAGGCGGGGGACGAGCCCCCGCGCTACATTTTGTTGGTAACGAATCGCGAACTCCGTATCCTGAAAGCTCTCCGCTGTCAGCGCGTCCCGCCTCTCCTCATCGCCTCATCCCCTCATCCCCTCACCGGCACGTCCCGAGCGCCTGAAAGCCCTCCACTGCCATCACGTCCCGAGCCTCAGGCAGCCTCCGATCCGTGAATCTGGTTCCGCCCTCGCCGCTTGG
>PVBE011038449.1_pt1 | contig 81992 bp, 83 predicted proteins | sample 1631181 | NCBI WGS metagenome assembly PVBE01 (sample SAMN08397723, study PRJNA350692) | Marine metagenome, whole genome shotgun sequencing project. | isolation source: water | place: Pacific Ocean | collected 2012-04 | reverse complement strand
TACCGATCGTCGCCTTGGTAGGCCGTTACCCCACCAACAAGCTAATCGGACGCGGGACCATCCCGGAGCGGCCGAAGCCTTTCCCCCGGAGGGCGTATACGGTATTAGCCGCCGTTTCCAGCGGTTATTCCCCACTCTAGGGCAGGTTCCCACGTGTTACTCACCCGTCCGCCACTAGGGTGACCGGCCGAAGCCGGGCCCTCGTTCGACTTGCATGTGTTAAGCATGCCGCCAGCGTTCGTTCTGAGCCAGGATCAAACTCTCAAGTTAATTTGCCCATCCCCCGGAAAACCCCGGGGGCGGCAAAAACGGAGCCGTTCCTGTACACAAGCATTCGAGTAGTCTCGAATGAATGCGCGTTCGCAACGGTCCGTGAACGCCACGCCCACGAGCCGCCGCCTGCGCATCCCTTCCTCGTTTTAACGATGTCAAAAAGCTGCCATTGGGCCGCCCAAAAAGACGGCACGCCAGACGGCGAGTACCGGCACTGAAGCCAGCGAACCCGCGAACCACGCAATATAGACGGGCGCGAGCACGAACACAACACCCCATTTCGGCCGTTCGGTCGACGTTCGCGGAACGGGCGCGAATTGCCCCCGCGGTTGGCCATGATGTAGGATGTGAACATGAACCAGACAAGCATGCGAGGCGCCGCCGAGGTGTCGGCCATCCCGGCACGCTCGAAACCGGATCGCTCCATCGGGGCCCGCGGGCGCGATGCGCCCCGACGCGGCGCCGCGGTCGTGATCGCTGCGCTTGCGCTTTCGGCGTGCGGCCAGAACGTCGCGGTCGTCTCGACCACGGCGGACCAGACCGCCGGCAACACCCGTATCGAAGCCGTGTTTACCCAGTTCCCGGACTTGCCGATCCCCGAAGGGGGCGACGTGGATATGGAGAACACGCTGGTCTTCGGCGGCGGCAACTACTGGTTCGGACGCCTGGTGATCACCACCACGTTCAGCCCGAACGAGATGTTCGATTTCTACGCCAATCAGCTGCCCTCGTTCGGATGGGATGCAATCACGTCGTTGCGGTCCACGGTCAGCGTGCTCACCTACGCGCGTGAAGACCGCGTCGTGACCATCCAGATCGGAAAGCGAACGATCCGCGGCGCGGAAGTGACGGTGATCGTCTCGCCCCGGGGGGGGTCCCAGCCGCCGCCCGCGTTGCCGGCGACGGTGCCGCAAGTGCTGCCTAGCCGGTGAGCGGCGCGGCCGTCGCGGCGCCCGGCGCCGAGACTCAGCCGGCACCCATGATGGTGGGCTCGCAGTACTGACGCCGGCTTTTCAGGCGGCGGCAGAGGGCCTTCGCGGCGGCATCGCTCTCCAAAGGCCCCGCGTTCAACCGGTAGAACACGCCCTTGCCGGGACCCAAGTCGACCCGCGTGATCTCGTGCGTGAGATCGCCCAGGTCCTGGCGGTAAGCGCGGCGCAACTGCGCCCATCCCCGGTCCGCCGCCTGCTGCGAGCGATAGGACGCGAGGTGGATCACCGGGTTCGGCCCCGACGGCGCCGCCGCTTGGTTCGGCACGGCCAGCGCCTGGGGGTTCTCGGCGGCCGACGGCCGCATCATGGGTTCGGGCTGCATCGACCGTTCGATCGCGGTGCGTTCGCGGGTGTACTCGTCCGTGCCGATCAGCGCTTCCTGGTTCAACACCTCAAGCCGGCGCACGGCGTCGGCGGCCTCCATCAAGCCTTGCGGTGGCGGCCCCGGATTCGCCACCACCGAGGGGGCCGCCGGCATCAGCGCATCGAGGATCATGGCTCGCTCGGCGCCGTGCTGGGAGACCGTGATGGCGCGCATCTCGAGCGCCCGGCCGATCGCGCGCAGGCGCCCGGAAATCTGTTCAGTGACGGGGACCAGGCGGTCCAGCCCGGCCGCCGGCGGTGGCGACGTGAGCGGCAACAGGGCGCCGATGTTTGCCTGTCGGCGCACCGAGTACTCGTCCGGCGTGATCAGCCCCTGATCGCGAAGCGAGATTATCGTCTTGAAGCGCGAGACGACGTTGGAATCGGGCGTCGACATGGCCGGCAACATCGCGCCGGCTGCCGCTGGCGCCCGGCCTTCGGGACGGGTCGGAACACGGGCTGTCAGCGCCGAGACCTGGGACGCGCCCGACACACGGGCGGCTGCCGCGCCCTCGGACATGATGCCGGCGGGCATCGCGCCCGCGCCGGCGCCCATCTCGCCCAGAACCCCGCCACTTTCGAGAAGCGAAAGATTGACGCTGGCGATTTCCGAGATTGGGCGGGCCGAAAGTCCGGTCCAGACCAGAAGCTGTTCGCTCTCCTCCGGCCGGATGGCGAGGATCGCCTCGTACATTTGGCGAGCCTTCGTGGCCTGGCCGGTGTTCTGGTAAAGGATGCCGAGCCCGACGAGGGCGTGCACGTCTGCGGGGTTCTTCCGCAATGCCTTGTCGAAGTGAAGCTCGGCGAGTCCGAAGTTGCCTTTGGCCAACTCGGCAAGCCCGAGTTCGGCCTCGTCGTCACCGATGAATATGGGACTCGACTGCCAGAACGCCCCTTCCGTCAGGCTTCCCTCGGTGATCCCGCCGCACGACGCCAGCGCGCCTGCCGCCAGGACCGCCGCGAAAATGGGCGTCTTTTTATTGAACACTCTCGCCACCTTGGGCAACCGCTCCGATTCGGCCCGCTCACGTCTCGCCGCCCCGCGGTCGCCACCCTCGTCCGCACGACAGATTCTATTACGGTTCAATGTCCTAACAAGTAATTAACGATCGAAAACCCGGGCTGGGCGGTGTCCGGTCGAGCAACCCGCCGTTCGCGCCCTCCCGACGTCCCGCGCCTTCCGCCGCGTTTCCCTGCGCGGCCGCTACATCGCACGCCCTTGCAGCCGACGGCGCCCACAAACTTGGGTCCACCCGTCGTCATGTGCTTTGTGCCCCGTTCGACGAGAACCGCAAGCGCAAGTGCGCTGACCATCAATCCCCTCAACGCGCCTTGATTTTCATGCCTCGCGCGCGCCGCCGCTATCGTACCACGGGCGCCCCAAAACACCTACGAGCCGCGATCCATCCGATTCCCGAAAGCCGCTCGCATCAAGCGTGCTTCGCCAACCTCAGCTCCATAAAGAGGACGCCGTCCAGAGGATTGTCGTAGTAGGCCGGGATATCGACGAAGCCCATCGACGCATACAGCGCCCGGGCCGCTTCCAGCCTGGCAAGCGTATCGAGGCGCATGCGCGCGAAGCCCATGTTCCTCGCCTCGGCGACGATCGCGTTCGCCAATCGCCGGCCCAGCCCCACGCCACGCCACGGCGGCCTGACGTACAGGCGTTTCATCTCGCACACCGTCTCCGAAAGGGGCCACATGCCCACCCCGCCGGCGATGGCGGAACCCACGCGCGCGAGCAGCAGCAGTCCCAGCGGTGGGGCGTAGCGCCCCGGAAGCCGACGAAGCTCGTCGTCGAAGCCCTGAAAGCAAAGATCGACCCCGAGCCATTCCTGGTACTCGCGGAACAGCGCCCGAACGTGCACGAGATCGGCCGCACCCGCAGCGGGATCGATGAAGGCCGCTTCGGCGCCAGCGACGATGGCCGCGTCGGACAGCTTGGGCGTCATTCTTCGAGCGCGATGTTGACACGCCGATTGTGGCGGCCCTTGTTCTCGATCTTGCCGATCCTGACGCGCCCGATCTCGCCGGTCGTCCGCACGTGAGTACCGCCGCACGGTTGCAAATCCACGCCCGCGACGTCGATCAGCCGGACCCGTCCTTGTCCCTTCGGCGGTTGGACCGACATGGTCCGAACTAGCTCGGGGTTCCGGGCGAGCTCTTCGTCGCCGATCCAGCGCGCGCCCACGGGATGATCCTCTTGGATCAAGCGGTTGAGCTCGACCCCGATCCGCTCCTTGTCCAGCGCCGTCTCGGGAAGGTCGAAATCAAGCCGTCCCTTGCCCGGGCCGACCGAGCCGCCCGTCACGCCTCCCGGCACGACGGCGCACAGAAGATGGAGGCAGGTGTGGACGCGCATCAGTCGGTGGCGGCGCTCCCAGTCGATCTCGGCGGTGACGGCGTCCCCGGGCGAAAGCGACGGTCCACCTTCGGCGGGAACGTGCAAGTGCTCACCCGTGGCTGCGTGTTTTCGGGTGTCGACGATCTCGACCGCGCGGCCGTCGGCGGTGCTGAGCCGACCGATGTCGCCCCGTTGGCCACCGCCCTCGGCGTAGAAAACGGTGCGGTCGAGGCGGATGCCATCGGCGTCGAGCGCGGTGACGACCGCCTCGCACGATCGCGCATACGGGTCGTCGCGGAAGATCTCCTCGGTCATCGGCAGGGTCCTTTTCCGGAACCCAGAAACTTAATGAAGACCCCCGAGAAAAGCTATCCCGGGCCCAATCGCATGTCCGGGCGCCGATGACCAAGACCGTGAGAGGGATTGGGTGCCGAAGGCCCCTGCATCACACTCGACAATGAGGGAGTAGCCCTCACAGGAGAGTCCATTTCAACCCCGTGATGGAGACGTCGGAGCTCGATCTCTACCCGCTCTACATCGAGTGATCGTTTTCCGCAGCCCGCCCGCCATTGCCGAGGCTCCGGCGGGCGGGCCGCACGGCTGAGCAAAGGCGCCTAGCGCACTATCCGATTGGTCGACAAAGGCCCGCACCCCCGGACGGGGGTGCGGGCCTTTGCGACTCCGCTTAAAACTGGATAACGGTCTAATCGCGTTTCCTATCCAGCCGCGAGCGCGCGTCTGAAGAGCGCCTTGTCCGCGTTGCCGCCCGTCAACACCAAGCCGACCTTCTTTCCCGCTATGGCCTCTCTCTCTTGGATAAGCGCCGCCAGCGGGGTGGCGCCGGCACCTTCGGCGAGGTTGTGGGTGTCGGTAAACATGTGCGCCATAGCGGCCAGGATCGCCTCGTCGCTGACCGTGACGATACGTTCGGCGCCGGCCCGGATGATACGCAGCGCGTCCGCGTCGGGCACGCGGACGGCGACGCCGTCGGCAAGCGTGTCGGCGGCGTCGGTCGTCACGGGCTCACCGGCCGCGAACGAAAGCGCGTAGGCCGGCGCGCGCTCGGCGACGACGCCGACGATCCGGGTGGCAAGCCCAAGGGCGTCGCGCACCGCGATCATTCCGCAAATCCCGGATCCCAGCCCGATGGGCACGTAGACGGCATCGAGATCGGGCACCGCGCGCAACAGCTCGAGCCCGTAGGTGGCGACGCCGCGCACGAGCCCGGCGTCGAACGACGGCAGCATGAAGAGCCCGCGCACGCATGCCAATTCGGCGGCGTGGGCGCGGGAATCATCGAAGTCGCGGCCGTGTTCGACGAGCTCGGCTCCGAACGCCTTCATGGCGGCATTCTTCTCGGGATTGTTGCCGCGCGGAACGACCACGGTCGCGGCCAGGCCGAACCGCTGCGCGGCATAGGCGATGCTCTGGCCGTGGTTGCCGCGGGTCGCCGTAACCACGCCCCCCACGTCCGGCCTCTCACGGCGCAGCGCGTCCAGGTAAGAAAGTCCACCCCGCACCTTGAACGCGCCGATGGGGGTGTGGTTCTCGTGCTTGACCCAGACCTCGGCACCGCACCTTCGGGCGAGAAGCGGCCACGGGATCTGCGGAGTCGGTCGAAGGTGGGCGTAGACGAGCTCGGCAGCGGCTTCGATATCTTCGAGACACAGTTTCAAGGGGTGGCTCCGTCCGACGGGTTCACCAGGCGCAACTTCGCCGTGGCCGATCGGGAGGTCAAGGTGGCGCGTTGACCCGGCGCGTCGCGCCGCCGATGATCCGAACGGTTCACGCCCCAACAACGGAAAGGAAATCCCGTCATGGAAGGAGAGCGTACCACCCGGTTCGCGGTGATGGGGGCGGGCGGTGTCGGCGGCTACTTCGGCGCCCGGCTTGCCGACGCCGGATACCCCGTCGCGGTCGTTGCCCGCGGCGATCACTTGCGGGCCATCCGCGAGCGCGGAATCACGGTCCAAAGTCCCAGCGGCGACACCGCATTCGCGCCCACGATCGCCACCGACGATGCGGGCGCGATCGGACCCGTGGACGCCGTGCTGTTCACGGTCAAGCTCTACGACGTCGACGAAGCGGCCGCGGCGATCCGGCCCCTACTCGGCGCCGAGACCATGGTGCTTGCCTTGCAGAACGGCGTCGACGCCGCCGAACGGATCGCCCGGATCGTCGGCAAGGAGCGGGTGATCGGCGGCACCACCTACATTTTCACGACCATCGAATCGCCCGGCGTCATCCGTCACCTGGGCCCGCTCGCCCGGATCGTGTTCGGAGAGTTGGACGGGCGTGCGAGCGAACGCACGAACAAGCTTCTCGCGTGCTTGCGGAACGCGCAGATCGACGCCGAATTGTCCACCGACATCGCGGCCGAGCTATGGCGCAAATTCGTCATTCTTGCGTCCATGAGCGCCATCACCTGCCTCGCGCGCCTGCCTTATGGTCCGATCGTGGGCGATCCGGATGCGCTCGCGTTGTGCGAGACCGCCATGCGCGAGGTCGAGACGGTGGCCCGGGCCCGGAATGTCGCGCTGGCTTCGGACGTTGTCGCCCAGCACATGGCGGCGATCGCGGGATACGGCTCCGACGTCAATACGTCCATGTACCGCGATCTCGCCGGCGGCCGCCGGATGGAGGTGGAACACCTGAGCGGAACCGTGGCCCGCCTGGGCGAGGAATCGGGCGTGGACACGCCCTTTCACCGCACTGCCTACGCGTTGCTCAAGCTTTATGCGGACGGCCCGCCGTCGCTGCCGTCGTGACCCTCGCCCAAGTGCGCGGTGCGAAAGGGCCGAACCGTCAGCCCGTGGTTCAGGGGCCCATGGCCGTGGCCCAACCCCGGAGCCGAGCGGATCGCCTCAATGACGTACGCGCGCGCGCGCGCCACGGAATCGGCGAGCCCCATCCCTTGGGCGAGACCGGTGGCGATCGCCGATGCCAAGGTGCAACCGGTCCCGTGCGTGTTCGAAGTATCGATGCGGGGGCTTTCGAATATTCGCGTGCCATCTGCGCTGACCAGCGCGTCGTACACCACGTCGCCCGAAAGATGTCCGCCCTTGACCAGAACCGCGTCCGGCCCCTGCGCGAGCAGCGCGCGGCCCGCCGCTTCCATATCGTCGCGATCGCGAATCGATCGGCCGGCCAGCGTCTCGGCCTCGGGAATGTTGGGCGTCAGCACCGTGGCCCTGGGAAGCAACGTCTCGCGCAAGCGTTCCACCGCATCCGTCCGCAATAGCGGCGCCCCGCCCTTGGCCACCATGACGGGATCGAGCACCACCGGGATGCCCGATGCTTCGGCCGCGACAACCGCGGCCACGATTTCGATCACTTCCGGCGTATGAAGCATGCCGATCTTGACGCAATCGGCACCGATGTCGGCGAGCACGACGCGCGCCTGGGCGGCTACGAAGTTGGGCGGCACGTCGTGGATCGCGCTCACACCTCGGGTGTCCTGGGCGGTCAACGCCGTGATCGCCGTCATGGCGTAACCGCCGAGCGCGGTGACCGTCTTGATGTCGGCCTGGATACCGGCACCGCCCCCGGAATCGGAGCCGGCGATCACAAGTACGCGTCCCTGCACGATTGGCCCTAGTGCTCTAGTCCGAGGGGGGCCGAACCCTCAGCCCGCGGCCCGCTTGATCACGTCGGCGATGTCGTCGAGGACGGCGCCGATGAGCATTTCGTCCTCCCCCTCCACCATGATCCGGACAATTGGCTCGGTCCCGGATTCGCGAACGAGAAGGCGTCCCGTCGTCCCCAGCTTCTCTTCGCCAGACGCGATCGCTTTTTTGACCGCGCGCGCCGCAAGCGGTTCGCCGCCGTTCACCGGCACGTTCCGCAGCATCTGCGGCATCGGCTCGAACACCCGGCACGTTTCACCCGCCGGACGCCCGGATTCGACTAGGACCGCCAGCACCTGAAGCGCGGCGATGAGGCCGTCCCCGGTCCGCGAATGATCGCCGAGGATCAGGTGGCCCGACTGTTCGCCGCCCAGGTTGTAGCCGTCGGCGCGCATCCGCTCGACCACGTAGCGATCACCCACCCGGGTCCGGACAAGATGGAGTCCGCGCCCTTCCAGGAATCGCTCGAGGCCAAGATTGGACATGACGGTGGCGACCACGCCGCCGCCGCTGAGCGCCCCGCTGGCCGCCCAGTGCCGGGCGATCAGGCCGAGCACCTGGTCGCCGTCCACGATCGCGCCGTTCTCGTCGGCGATCAGCAGACGGTCGGCGTCGCCGTCGAGCGCGATCCCCAGGTTTGCGCCCTCGGCACGGACTCGCGCTTGCATGGTCTCGAGACAGGTCGAGCCGCAGCCGAGATTGATGTTGAAACCGTCGGGATGAACCCCGACCGCGATGACCTGTGCGCCGAGCTCCCACAGAACCTCGGGCGCCACCTTGTAAGCGGCGCCGTTGGCGCAGTCGACGACGATCTTGAGGCCTTCCAGGGTCAGCCCCCGGGGGAAGGTCTGCTTGACGTATTCCGAATAGCGGCCTTGGGCGTCGTCCATACGCGTGGCGCGGCCGAGCCGTTCGGGCGGCGCGAGTGGGTATCGGCGGTCGTCGATATGCTTTTCGATCTCGGTCTCGACTTCATCCGACAGCTTGTAACCGTCGGGACCGAACAGCTTGATCCCGTTGTCCTCGAACGGATTGTGCGACGCCGAGATCATGATGCCGAGATCGGCTCGGAGCGAGCGGGTCAGCATGGCCACGGCCGGCGTCGGCAACGGGCCGACCAGGACCACGTCCATGCCCATGGAGATGAGACCGGCCGTGAGCGCGGGCTCGATCATGTAGCCGGACAGCCGGGTGTCCTTGCCGATGATCGCGCGGTGGCGGTGTTCGCCGCGGGTGAAGAAACGCGCCGCCGCCATGCCGACGTGCAGCGCCGTCTCGGCGGTCATGGGCTCGGTGTTAGCCTTGCCGCGGATGCCGTCGGTACCGAAAATTCGTCGGGCCATTGCCGAATGTCGCCCCGTTTGCGCGACCAACGAGGGCCTCGCAAAGTGCAATCCCTTATACAATCATTTGCGGAGGCGAATAACAAAATGTTACGCCGCATCAAGCGAATCGCGCCCGATTGGAACCGCGATGCGATTGCAATCGGCTGCGCCCATCCGCTCGATTTCAATAGAACGGACCGGATTCACGCGCCCGCCGGATCGCTGTGGCGATTTCGGTCGACCGCGATCCGGTCTACTTCGACTTGGTGCCGGCTGTAATCGCCGTCCAGACCGCCAGCGCCTGGCGCGTTTCGCGGACGTCGTGGACGCGCACAACGTGGGCACCCCGCTCGACGGCGGCGAGCGCCGCCGCGACCGAGCCCGCCAGGCGCCGGTTCGGCGGTTCGGCGGCGCTCAGCCTCGCGATAAGGCTCTTGCGCGAGACGCCGATGACGACCGCGCACCCGATGGCGCGATAGACGCCCAGGCCATCGAGAATCTCGAGGTTGTGGTCGACGGTCTTGCCGAAGCCGATCCCGGGATCGACGGCGATGCGGTCGCGGGCGATCCCGGCGGCCTCGCACGCCGAAACCCGTTCTTCCAGGAAGTCGTACACGTCCAGCAGCGCGTCATCGTAGCGGGGATCGTCCTGCATCGTTCGCGGCTCGCCCCGCATGTGCATCAGAACGACCCAAGCCTTGCGTTCGGCGGCGATCGCCATGGCGCCCGCGTCGCTTCGAAGCGCGGTGACGTCGTTGATGATGGTGGCGCCCGCATCGAGTGCCGCCGCCATGACGCCCGCGCGCCGCGTGTCGACGGAGATCGCGACCCCGGTCTCGGCAAGGTGCCGCACGACGGGGAGCACGCGATCCAGCTCTTCGTCTTCGGGTACCGGCGAACTGCCGGGGCGGGTCGATTCACCCCCGATATCGAGGATGTCGGCCCCGGCTTCCACATGCGCGTGTCCGCGGGCTATCGCCGTTTCCGCAGAATCGGTCTCGCCGCCGTCGGAGAAGCTGTCGGGGGTGACGTTGATCACGCCCATGATCAAGGGTCTGTCGAGGGCGCGGCCGGCGAACCGCTCAGGCGGCCGGCGCAGGCGTTCGGCGAGCGCCATCGCGTGGACGCCCGCGGCCAGCCCTTGCGATCGGGCCCAGTCCAAGGCCTCGGTAACGGATGTGGTGAACCGCGCGACGTCGCCGCCGGAACGGATCATAACCTCGCAATCTTCGCGCCGAGTGCGCCCGGCGGCGGCGCCGAAGATGGGACGAAGATAGAGGCTCCGGGCGGGATCGGCGTTCGCATTCAGGCGCGGCCGCACCGGCGGATCCGACGGGGCGTCGTCGGCGCCTTCGGTCGGGCGACGCGCGCGTGGCGCCATCAAGTTTCGGGTTGCGGCTCGGGCACGAACCCGCCGCCGGGCTGATCCTTGGGCTTGCCGCTGGTTGGGACCGAGGCGCGCCGTCCCCCTTCCTGGGAGACGTCGTCTTCCTCGGGCCGAACGATGGACTCGCCGCGCAACAACGCCCGAACTTCCTCGCCCGTGAGCGTCTCGTACTCTAGAAGGGCATTCGCCACGACCTCCAGATCCTCGCGGTGTTCGACAAGGATACGCCGCGCGGTGCCTTCCGCTTCGTCGATCAGCTGGCGGATTTCCAGATCGATCAACTCGGCCGTGGCGTCGGAGACGTTCTTGCGTTGTGTCACCGAATGGCCGAGGAAGATTTCCTCTTCGTTGTCGGAATAGCGAAGCGGCCCAAGCTTCTCGCTGAATCCGAACTCGGTGACCATCCCGCGCGCGATGCCGGTTGCCTTGCGGATGTCGTCGCTGGCGCCCGTCGTCACCTGATCGGGTCCGAAGACGATCTCTTCGGCCACTCGGCCGCCGAACAGCGAGGCCAGCAAGGAGACCAGTTCGGTCCGCGAATACCCGTAGCGATCGCGTTCGGGCAGCGACATGGTCATGCCCAGCGCGCGCCCGCGCGGAATGATGGTGACCTTGTGAAGCGGGTCGTGCTTGGGCGTGTGCATACCGACGATCGCGTGTCCCGCCTCGTGATAGGCGGTGAGACGCTTTTCCTCATCCGTCATCACCATGGAGCGTCGCTCGGTCCCCATCATGACCTTGTCCTTGGACTCCTCGAACTCGGCCATGGTGACGACCCGCTTACCCATGCGCGCGGCCAACAGCGCCGCCTCGTTGACGAGGTTGGCGAGATCGGCGCCGGAAAAACCGGGCGTGCCGCGGGCGATGACCCGGGAATCCACGTCCGGGGCCAAGGGAACCTTGCGCATGTGGACCTTGAGGATCTTCTCGCGCCCGAGGATGTCAGGGTTAGGCACCACGACCTGGCGGTCGAAGCGTCCGGGGCGAAGCAGCGCAGGGTCGAGCACGTCGGGGCGGTTGGTCGCCGCAATCAAGATGACGCCCTCGTTGGATTCGAAGCCGTCCATCTCAACGAGGAGCTGGTTCAAGGTCTGCTCGCGCTCATCGTTGCCGCCGCCGAGGCCGGCGCCACGGTGGCGCCCCACTGCGTCGAGCTCGTCGATGAAGATGATGCAGGGCGCGTTCTTCTTGCCCTGTTCGAACATGTCGCGCACCCTGGACGCGCCGACGCCCACGAACATCTCGACGAAGTCCGAGCCCGAGATGGTGAAGAACGGAACGTTGGCCTCGCCGGCGATCGCACGCGCGAGAAGGGTCTTACCCGTGCCGGGCGGCCCTATCAGTAGGCAGCCCTTGGGGATCTTGCCGCCGAGGCGCTGGAACTTGTGTGGGTCGCGCAGGTATTCGACGATTTCCTCGAGTTCTTGTTTCGCCTCGTCGATTCCGGCCACGTCCTCGAAGGTCACGCGGCCGGTCTTTTCGGTCAGCAGGCGCGCCCGCGACTTGCCGAACCCCATGGCCTTGCCGCCGCCGGCCTGCATCTGGCGCATGAAGAAAATCCAAACCCCGATCAACAGAAGCATCGGGAACCACGACAGCAGAATCGACCAGATGGGCGCTCCATCCTCCACGGGGACGGCGCGGATGCGGACACCCTTGTTCGTCAACAGCGGGATCAGGTTGTCGTCGCCGGGCGCATAGGACACGAAACTGCGGCCATCCTGGTACTTGCCGGTGATCTCGTTGCCCTTGATGGTCACTTCCCGGATCTGGCCGGCCTCGACTTCGGCCAGGAACTCCGAGTACGCCGGAGTCGCGTGTGGACCGCGCGTCGGAGCGCCCTGGAACAGGTTGAACAGTGCCAGGACCAGCAGCGCGATGACGATCCACAACAACAGATTTCTGCTGAATTTCACCAGCTCGATCCCATTGGTTGCGGGATGCCACGGCATCCCGACGCCCATTTCCGCGACCCGACGGCGATACGCGCAGCCCGGCCACACTCATGAAATAATACGGAAACACACTTACGCAAGGAAAAATCCGGTATCGGACAGCGAGTGGCGGGGCCTGAACGAGATGCGCTCGATCCGCAACGGCACGCGTTCGGCGTCCGTGCGGACGTAATCCAGGTGCGGCACCTGAGCAACGCCGTCCCGATCCACGAGCGCCGGTAACACGGACCGGGCGGGCGGCGGAATCGGATCGCTTCGGTGCGAAGGCGCCTTGCGCGCGATCCTCGCCCACCCCTCGGGTCCCAAACGCGTGAGCCACAGCCCGGGCACGCCACGCCGGCGGTGGCTTGCAATCTCGACTACGAAACACTCGTCCCACACCACCCGCCCGCCGGTGCGCACATGCATCGGCGCGGGCGCGGGGCGCGCTTCGCGGCAAATCAGGATCCGGTTCCCGCCGTAGACCTTCGCCGGCAACGGAAGGACGCGACAACCGCCCAGCGTCCGTCCGCGACCCAGTCGATCGTCAAGGATAAGCCCGTGAAGCCGGGCAAGCCGGTACTCGCGCGGCCCGAAGTCGCCGCCACCGATGCACAGAAGAAGCCTCGAAAGCGCGCGCAAGCTTGCGTCCCTGGGCGCGCCCGCCAATTCAGACGCCTCGACGATCGCGTAACCCTCGGGATGAATTGTTGCCGAGCGCGCAAGCAGGCGCGCGCACGCGTCTTCACCCGCGATCCGCGGGCGAGCCATGCGGTGGGCGGAATCGGCCCACATCGCCGGCGGAAGACCGGCGTCGGCGAGCGCCGGCAGCATGGTGCGGATCCGGATTCGTGCGTAGGCTGGATCGCGGTTCGAGGGATCCTCGATCCAGCCTACGCGCCTTTTCTTCAGATACGCCGAGAGCCGCTCTTGAGGTACGCCCAGCAACGGGCGCAGGATTCTCAGATCCGCTGTTTCCACGACCGCCGACATGCACGCGAGCCCGGATGCGCCGCTTCCGCGCGTGAGGCGCATGAGAAAGGTCTCCGCCTGGTCATCGCGGTGGTGGGCGAGAAGAAGGTGAAGCACCCCCGCTTGGCGGCACCAAGACGTAAGAAGATCGTATCGCGCTGCTCGGGCCGCCGCCTGAACGCCTGCGCTTGGCTTGGGTCCGCGCCACTCCAAGACATGATGGGGGATTCCGAGGGAAGCAAGCCAACCGGCCACCTCGCGCGCTTCGCGCGCCGATTCGGGCCTCAACCCGTGATCCACGGTCAGCGCCGTTGCCGCGCCGGCCCGACGTCGCGCCCATCGGTCGGCGAGTAAGATGAGTGCGACGCTATCGGCGCCGCCGGAAACGCCGACGGCGAGCGCAGGCGCCGCCTCAAAGAGTCCGAGCGGATCCATCAATGCCGCGAATAGGCGCTCGGATACGGCCAATTCGCGGCGCGGCGCCGGCGCCTTTGCACGCCCGCCCCGGGGCCGCGCGTTCGCGCTCAATTGCAGCCGCTGCCTTCCTTCTGGCGCAGCGCCGAATCCTTGATGTAGGCGGGAGCGCCCGGGAACGCCTTGTCAAGCTCGGCAAAGGTGATACAGGCTTCGCGCTGGCGATCCTCGTTGGCGAGCGCCATCCCCAGCTTGAGAAGGCTATCCGGGGCCTTCGGGCCGTCCTTGTACTTTTGATAGCTCTCCATGAAAACCTGCGCCGCGGTGTGATAGTCGCGCCGGACGTAATAGGTTTCGCCCAGCCAGTACTGGGCGTTGGCTGCCAGTTGGTGATCCGGATGCGCGTCCAAAAACGCCCGCAGCGCCCTTTCGGCTTGGTCGAAGCGGTTCTTGACGAGAAGGCCGCGGGCGTATCCGTACCGTTCGCTCGGTGAGCCCTCGGGAAGGATGCCCGCCGTCTCGGCGGCTGGCGGCGTAGCGGCCGTCGCGCCCTCCGCCGCGCCCGGTGCCAGCGCCGAGAGCGGGACGGTTCCGAGGTTTTTGGGCGGGGTCGCGAACCCCTGGCCGCCCGGCAGCGCGGCCGCGCCATCGACCGACGGCGGCCGCAGGACGGGGTTGATTCGGGGCGGCCCGGAAGCGGACGCGCCCGGCGCCGCGACCGCGCTCTCGATCCGCCCGAGGCGGAAATCGACGTCGCCCACCAGCTTGTCGAGACGCTTTCCGATCTCGTCGATGCGCCGGTTGGTCTCGTCCAGACGGTGGATGAGGGCCTCCTGTTGGCCGGTGGCCGCCCGGATGTCGCTTTCGAGCTCCGAGAATCGTTGCTCCAGCCGGGCGATTCCTGGGGACCCGGTTTGGGTCGTCGGTGCGGCCGCTCCGGCCGCCCGTGCCGCGCCGGTCGGAACCGGTGGCGTCGCGCCGCGGGCGATCTGAAGATTGAGGGTGCGGATGTCGCGCTCCAAACGGTCGATGCGATCGAGGAGTCGCCCAATATCAGAATCCTGGGCCTGCGCCTCGAATGCGCCGACGATCACGAGCGCCAGAACCGCAGCCGTACCGAAGACGCGCCTCAGGCTCATTCGGGCGTTGCGGATCGGACCGCGGAAACTGGGCGTCATTGAACGCTCCTTCGTCTCTTGACACGCGCCACGGGTGCGGACCTGGGCTTGGGGAATGCCCTGGGCTGCTGGCCGGTGCGCGCACCTTAAACGGTATTCAAGGCAAAATTTTGGCGCCGCCGATCCGCTTCGCTAACGGATGGGCGGCGCCATTTCGCAATAGCGATCGTCCGCTGGCGATCAGCCGCTGGCGATCAGCCGCTGGGCGATCCGCCGGTAACCACCGTCACGCCGCGGCGATTTTGCTCCCAGGCTTGATCGTTGGAGCCGAGAGCGATCGGGCGCTCCTTGCCGTACGATATGGTCTTGACCCGGCTCGGGCTGACACCCAGCGCAACCAGGAAATCCTTGACGGCATTCGCGCGGCGTTCGCCGAGCGCAAGGTTGTACTCGCGGGTGCCGCGCTCGTCGCAATGGCCCTCGATCGAGATCGTGACGGACGCAAATCGCTTCATCCAGGCCGCCTGTTTCTCGAGGGTCGCACGCGCGTCGGGTTGCAGGTTGTACTTGTCGAAATCGAAGAACACCCGATCCCCGACGTTCGCCACGAGATCCTCTTGGCTGCCGGCAGTCGGCCCGCTCGGCGCCGCGGCGGGCGTCGCGGCGGGCGTCGCGGCCGACGTGGTGCCGGTCGACGAGGTAGCCGCCTTGGAAGCGCCTGCGCCGCTCGCCGCAGCACTTTCATCGGGCGCGGTTTCGCACGCGGAAACCAACGCCACCGCAACCATCAGGGCGAAAATTCTGAAAATCATACGCATTTTCCCTTTAGCGGAGGAAGCGACGCACCGCATCGTCCCGGGGACCAGCGGACCCGCTTTCCAATCACGCCTCGATTCAAAGTGACCGTTCGAATACCGGACGAATACGGCTCCGCCCCACAAGTGTCAATAACTATTTGGAATTCCAACTATATTACGCGGACAGAACGGAATCAAGCGTAACTGTACCGGCCCACCATGGGCGTCAAGCGCACCCTGATCCGGCCCCCGTATCGTCATCAAAACGGAATCGACGGCGACCACGCCGGATCGGAAGCGTCGAGCGGGGTGATGATCTCGCGCTCGTTGTGTCCGGTCAGATCGATGGAATAGACCTTCGAGCGGTTACCGCTCCCCGTCTCGTCCGACGGCCACTGGCGGAAATACATCAAGACCCGCCCGTTGGGCGACCAGGTCGGAGCTTCGACGAGGAAACCCTCGGTCAGCAGGCGCTCGCCGGTTCCGTCAGGGCGCATCACGCCGATGTAAAAGGTGCCGCGGTGAATCTTCGTGAATGCAATCAGATCACCCCGCGGCGACCAAACGGGAGTCGCGTAGCGGCCGTCGCCAAAGCTGATCCGCCGTACGTCGGAGCCGTCTGCGTCCATGACGTAGAGCTGCTGGGCTCCGCCACGATCGGAGTTGAACACCACGCGCTCGCCGTCGGGCGAATAGCCGGGCGAGGTGTCGATCGCCGAGTGATGGGTGAGTTGAACGATCTCGTCCGTTCGTATGTCCATGGCGAAGATTTCCGAATTGCCGTCCTTGGACATGCTCATGATCACCTGCTTGCCGTTGGGCGAGAAGCGCGGCGCGTAAGTCATCCCGGGAAAATCGCCGACGATCTGCTGGCGCCCGGTATCGATGTTGAACAGATAGACGCGCGGAACATTGCGGTAGTACGACAGATAGGTGATCTCCTGAAGCGTCGGCGAGAACCGGGGCGTCAGCACCAGGTTGCTTCCGTCGGTAAGGAATTGGTGGTTCTCACCGTCCTGATCCATGATGGCCAGGCGCTTGATGCGCCGGTTCTTCGGCCCGCGTTCGGCGATGTAGACGATTCGGGTGTCGAAGTATCCGGTTTCGCCCGTGATCCGCTCGTAGACGGCGTCGGCGATGAGATGGGCCAGCCGTCGCCACCCGGCGGGCGAAGATTGATAGACGAAACCCGTCATCTGTTGCTCGGCGACGACGTCCCAAAGCCGGAACTGGACGCGCAAACGTCCGTCCGCAAGCGTGTTCGCGACGCCGTGGACAAGGGCTTGGGCGTTGATCACGCGCCAGTCGGCGAAACGCGGCAGAACGTCGACGGACGCTTCGGTCCGAATGAATGCGCGCGCATCCAACGGCCGAAACAACCCCGAGCGCTCGAGATCGGCCGATACCACGCGTGAGATGTCGCGGCCGAACTGGGCGTCCTCGGCGCTCGCCCCGGCGAATTCGGCGATCGCGATCGGCAACGGCTCCGCACGCCCTTGGGTGATGTCGATCCGGAGCTCCGCCCAGGCGGGCGGCGCCGTGGCGGCCAGCGCGATCAACGCGACGATCACCGATCGGATCGGCCCGATGGCGCACCCTCCCGGACCCTTCATGCCCCGAACATCTCCTTGGGATTGAACGTCAGCACCATAGACTTCCAATACTCGTACTTGTCCAGGGGCAGTTTCAGCGGGCTGCAATTCGGATTGAGGACGGCCCGGTAGGCGCTTTCGGCGGCGGCACGGAAGAACGGATCGCGGTTCATGCGTCCGTGGTCGCGAATACGGGCGTCGCGCACGGTTCCGTCCGGGTTCATCGAAAGCGAGATCTCGATGATCAGATCTTGGGCGTCCTTCGCGCCCGCCGGCAGATTCCAGCACTCCGCGATCTGGCGCCGCACCAGGTCGATCTCGCTGATGGTAAGCGGCCGAGTGGCGTCGAATGACCGCGGCCGCGCCGCCAGCGCCTGCGCGATCTGCTGATCGAAGGGGACGGGCTTCGCCTCTTCCTTCTTCTTCTCTTCCTCGCGCTTCGGCGACGGCGCCTCTCGCTTCAGCTCGGCCACCGTCTTCAGGACGGAGGCGAAGGGATCCGGCGGCTTCGACTTGCGCCTCGGTTTGACGCCTTCGAGCAGACGCGGCGGCGGCGGTTCGGTCTTGGGTTGCGGCTTGGGCTTCGCCTTCGGCTTGGGCTCAAGTGGTGCCGGCGGCAGCGCCGCGACTTCGGGCTCGGGCTCGGGCGCAGGTTCGGGCTCTGGCGGCGGCGGTGGCGGCGGAGGCTCTGGCGACGGAGGTGGCGGAGGTGGCGGGGGCGGCTTTTCCTCCGGCTTCGATTCCTCCGGTTCGGGCGCGGGCGGCGGTTGGTTGGTGTCCTCGGCCACGACGACGAGTTCCACAATTATCGGAACGTCGCTCACCACCGGCGGGCTGTGCAGGATGGGAATGCCGAAGTACGCGAACGCAACGATGGCGACGTGCAGAATGGCCGACAATGCGACGCTTCGGCCCATGGCGGCTATTGCGCCTTCTTTTCCACCGTCGGCGCGTTCAAGGCCCCGGCCCGGGACTCCGTGACCAACGCCACGCGCTTGAATCCGGCGCCGTTGACCGAACCCATTACCTCCATCACCCGGCCGTAATTAATGGCCCGATCGCCGCGGACGAAGATGCGCACGTCCGGATTGTTGCCCGCGATCGCGACGAGGCGGGGCGCGAGCGCGCCAAGGTCGATCTCGGTCTCTTGCAAATAGACCCGGCCTTCGGCGTCCACGGTCACGGTCAGCGGCTCGTCCTGGCCGGGAATGATCGCGGCCTCGGTTCGCGGCAGGTCGATCGGCACTCCGACCGTGAGCAACGGCGCGGTGATCATGAAGATCACGAGAAGCACCAGCATCACGTCCACCATGGGGGTGACGTTGATGTCGCTCATGGGACGATGGCGGGGGCGCCGCCCGCGTTGTTCGGCGCGGCGGAGCAAGGATGTAGCCATGCTCAGGCGTGCTCCTCGGACTGGCGCGAAAGGATCGCCGAGAATTCGCCCGCGAACGTGTCCAGCCGGCCGGCGTAACGGTCGAGTTCCTTGGAGAGCTTGTTGTAGGCAACCACCGCGGGGATCGCGGCGAGGAGGCCGAGCGCGGTGGCGAACAGCGCTTCGGCGATACCCGGCGCGACGACGACGAGGCTCGTGCTCTTCGACATCGCGATCGACTGGAAACTGTTCATGATCCCCCAGACGGTGCCGAACAATCCGACGAACGGCGCCGTCGCCCCGGTCGAGGCGAGAAAGGTCATGTACCGCTCGACCCGGTCCATCTCGCGCGTGACCGTTATCTGCATGACGCGTTCGATGCGCTCGTGCAGACCGCCGGCCAGTCGGTCCACGGGCCGAATTCCCTTGGCCGCCGAGCGTCGCCACTCCTGCATGGCGGCGACAAATACCGCGGTCATGGGATCCTTCGGATGCGGCCCGATCCGATCATAGAGAACTTCCAGCGAGCCGCCCGACCAGAACGTCGTCTCGAAGTCCGCGGCCCAGGCGTTAAGGCGGCGCAGCCACAGGGTCTTTTCGATGATGATGGCCCAGCACCAGATCGACGCCAGAACCAGCAGGACGATGACCACCTTGACGATCAGGTCCGCGCGCAGGAACAACGACCAAACCGAAAAGTCGTAAGCCGATACGGAACCGGCGAGGGCGGCTGCTTCGACGGCGCTTTGTTCCATGGGTCAGTCCCTTGTCGTCTGGGCGCCGGCATCGCGAAGCAACGCCCGCAATCCGGACGGCAACCGCGCCGCCCGGCCCGCCGGCGTCGTGCACACGAGCCTGAACTGCATGCGCACGAGATCGGCCTCGTCCCGCTTGACCGTTTGCGCCGCCGTGATCGACGCACCACCCACCTCGAGGACGCGCGAGTGCACCTCGAGCAGGTCGTTGAGCCGGCCCGGCTTCAGGAAGTCGGCGGAACAATGGCGAACCACGAACCCGAGGCCGTCGTTCGCCATCGGCGCGATGTCCGTGGCGCCAAGGTCACGAAGCATCTCGGTACGCGCCCGCTCCGCGAACCGTAGGAAGCTCGCGTGGTAGACGACCCCGGCCGCATCCGTGTCCTCGTAATAGACCCGCACCGCCAGGACGTGGGCGCCGTTCACGATGCCGGCGGTGTCAAGTTGGCGGCCAGTTTCAGGCATCGCTTCCCTCCCCGCCGCGCAACAGCTCCAGTTGCGGGCCCGAGGCCGGCAACGCCAAGCCGAGGTGGCCGTACGCGCGCTCGCCGAGGACCCGCCCGCGTGGCGTTCGCACGATGTAGCCCTGCTGCATGAGGTAGGGCTCGATCACCTCTTCGATGGTGTCGCGCTGCTCCGACAACGCCGCGGCCATGGTTTCGACGCCGACCGGGCCGCCGCCATAGTGTTCCGCCATGCACACGAGGTAGCGCCGGTCCATGGCGTCGAGCCCCCCGGCGTCGACCTCGAGTCGCTTAAGCGCCCCGTCGGCAACCGCGGCGTTCACCGCGCCGTCGCCGGCGATGGCGGCGAAGTCGCGCACCCGTTTCAGAAGGCGCCCGGCGATGCGGGGCGTGCCGCGAGAACGGCGCGCGATCTCGGCCGCGCCGTCCGGCGTGAGCTCCATGCCAAGCACCCGGGCCTGGCGGCCGAGGATGTCTTCGAGCTCGGCCGCAGAATAGAAGACGACGCGAAGCGGAATCCCGAACCGCTCGCGCAAAGGGTTCGTCAACAGGCCCGAGCGCGTCGTCGCCCCGACGAGGGTGAACGGTGGCAGGTCGATGCGGACCGAGCGCGCCGCGGGCCCCTCGCCGATGACGAGGTCGAGCTGATAGTCCTCCATGGCCGGATACAGGATCTCTTCGACCGCCGCGCTCAAGCGGTGGATCTCGTCGATGAAGAGGACGTCGCGCGCCTCCAGGTTGGTGAGGATCCCGGCCAAGTCCCCGGCCTTGACCAGTACCGGCCCCGATGTGGCGCGGAACCCGACGCCGAGCTCGCGGGCGACGATGTGGGCGAGCGTCGTCTTGCCGAGCCCGGGCGGCCCGTGGATGAGCACATGGTCAAGCGGCTCCGAACGCGCCCGCGCGGCGTCGATGAAGACCCGCAGGTTCTCGCGTACCCTCGCCTGCCCGACGAAGCCATCCAATGCGAGCGGACGCAGGGTGACCTCGGCGAGATCGCTCGCGCCGGCGGCGGGCCTGACGATGCCGTCGCCGCTCACCGCGCTTCACCCCCGCGCGATGCCGTGTCCCCGCCACGGGGCTCGTTCGGCGCCAGTTCCGCCAGACCGGCTCGGATCAGGTCCTCGAGCGCGGCATCGGGCCCGAGCCGGCGCGCGGCGCCCGAGATGGCACCGAAAGACTGGGTCGCGCTGTAGCCGAGATTGACCAGCGCCGAGATCGCCTCGCGCGCCACCGTGTCGATGCGGCCCGGACCAGGTGAACCGGTCGCTTGCGCCGGCGCGAGCGCGATCGCGCCGATCCGGTCCTTGAATTCGCCGACGATCCGCCCGGCGAGCTTGGCGCCGACGCCGGGCGTGCGAACGACCGCGTCACGATCGCCGGCCGCCAGTGCCGCGACAAGATCGTCGGGGGGAAGCACCGCCAGGATCCCAAGCGCGAGCTTGGCTCCGACGCCCTGGACGGTGGCGAGCCGGCGGAACCAATCGCGTTCCGCGGTCTCGGCGAAGCCGTAGAGCTGGATGCGATCGTCGCGCATCTGGGTCTCGACGAGCAGGCTCGCAGGTTCTCCCGGTTCGAGGGCCGCGAGCGTGCGCGTCGATGCGAACACGAGGTAGCCGACGCCGTTCACGTCGATGACCGCGGACTCCGCGCTCACCGAATCCACGACGCCGCTCAGCTTGGCGATCACGAGCGCCCCTCCGCGGTAGAAGCGTGCCGGCCCCATTGGGCGCGATCGAACGTCGGCGGCCGGTGGTGGGCGTGACAGATGGCGACGGCAAGCGCGTCGGCCGCGTCCGATCCGGCGACGGCGCACCCGGGAAGCAGGATACGCACCATGGCCTCGACCTGTACCTTGGCCGCCTTGCCGGTGCCGACGACGGTTTTCTTGACGAGGCGCGGCGAGTACTCGACGACGCGAAGTCCGCCGTGCGCGGCCACCAGCATGCTGACGCCGCGCGCTTGGCCGAGCTTCAAGGTGGAGGCCGGGTTCATGTTGACGAAGGTCTCCTCGACGGCGGCTTCGACGGGTTGGTAGCGCGCGATGACGTCCGCCAATCCTTCGAACAACTGGACCAGGCGTTCGGCCAACGCGCGGCCCCTGTCGGTGGGGATGCCGCCGTTGCCGATATGGCGCAGCCGATTTCCCTCGGTCTCGATAATCCCCCAACCGGTGACCGTGAGGCCCGGATCCAGACCGAGGATTCTCATGGATTCCAATCTTCGCTCCGCCGCGCGTCAGCTCGCGAGCCGCGCCAAGAGTTCGTCCGCCACCTCATAGTTGGCCGCGATGTGTTGAACGTCGTCGTTTTCGTCGAGGACGCCGAGCAGCCGGAACAGGGTCTCGGCATCCGAGTTCGCGACCACAACCGTCGAGCGCGGCCGCCAGTCGAGGCGCGCCAAATCTGGCACGCCGAACCGCGCCTCGAGCGAATCGCGCACCGCCGCAAGGTCCTCGGGGTCGCAACCGATGTCGTGGCCGCCTTCATCCGATTCGACGTCCAGCGCGCCGACATCGACCGCTGCCTCGAAAAGCTCGTCGTTGGCGACGTCGTTCGCGCTGTAATGGATCAGGCCGATTCGTTCGAACAAAAAGTTGACGCTGCCGCTTTCGCCGAGTGTTCCGCCATGCTTGCCGAAGGCCGTCCGAACCTCGGCCGCGGTGCGGTTGCGATTGTCCGTCAGGGCCTCGACGATGATGGCGACGCCGCCGGGTCCGTAGCCTTCGTAACGCACCTCTTCGAAGTTCGCGTCTTGATCACCGCCGGCACCGCGGCGGATGGCGCGTTCGATGGTGTCCTTGGGCATGTTCGCCGCCTTGGCGGCGGCGATGGCGGAGCGCAGCCGCGGATTCGTCGCCGGTTCCGGGCTGCCGGATCGGGTCGCGACCGTGAGTTCGCGGATCAGTTTCGTGAACAGCTTGCCGCGGCGGACGTCCTGCGCGCCCTTTCGGTGCATGATGTTCTTGAACTGGGAATGGCCGGCCATCGTCGCTCTCGAACGGGTTGGGTGCAGATCGGGTGGAAAGTCTGAACGGTCATACCATATATTGTGTTTCGATACACCGCTCGCGCAAGATCGCTAGCGGATCAATATGGCAACAATGGGGCGTCCCAAATCGGGCGCGCAGCCTTCGTCTCAGATCGGCCAGGCGGCGGCGATGCGGCCACCGAGGCGCAGCGGCGCGATGTGGAGCGCGAGCCCGGTCTCGTCGTCGGTCTCCAGATAGACGCCACAGAGCGTCGCCTCGCCGTGCGCGGGTTCGAGCCGAGGGCCGGAGTCCGGATCGAGGAACCGCTGCACCGCGCCGCACTTTTCCATGCCGATGACCGAATCGTAGTCGCCACACATTCCCATGTCGGTCTGAAAGGCCGTGCCCCCGGGAAGAATCTGGGCGTCGGCGGTCGGGATATGGGTATGGCTGCCGACCACCATCGAGACCCGGCCGTCAAATGCGTGTGCCAACGCCGACTTCTCGCTCGTCGCCTCGGCGTGCACGTCGACGAGGATGCACGCGATGATGCGGCCGAGGCGCCAGTTGTCCAGGTTCGCCGCCACCGCCGCGAAGGGATCGCTCACGGGCGCCATGAAAAGCTTTCCCATGGGGTGGATGATCAGAACCTTGCGGCCGTCGGCGATGGTATAGACCTGCGCGCCGCGCCCCGGCGCGCCGGCATCCATATTTACGGGCCGGAGCACGCGGCGTTCGCGTCCTATGTATTCGATAATCTCGCGCTGGGCCCAGACGTGGTTCCCGGTAGTGATGGCGTCGACGCCGCAAGCGAAGAACGATTCGCATATCTTCGCCGTGATCCCGAACCCGTGGGCGGCGTTCTCGCCGTTGACCGCAACAAAGTCGAGATCCAGCGCGCGGCGCAGCTCGGGGATCTTGGTCTCGATGATCCGGCGCCCGCTGCGCCCCACCACGTCGCCGCAAAAGAGGACCTTCATGACGGGACGGATCTTCGCGCGCCCTCGTCGGTGACGACCCACTCGAGCGGTTGGTCGCCGGCGGCGATGGGGACGGCGTCGACGCACTGAAAGGCGTATGCGACGCCCACCGCGAGCACCCGGCGACGCTGGCGGAGACGCTCGAGGGTCCGGTCGTAGAAACCGGCACCGTACCCGAGCCGATGGCCCCCCGAATCGAACGCTAGAAGCGGCAACAGGATTACGTCCGGCGAAATCTCGGGCACTGTTTCCGGTGGCTCACGAAGCCCGAACTACGCGGGCTCGAGCGCCATGCCGGGACACCAACGCCGGAATCGAAGTGGCTGTCGGCGGCCAACCACCACCGGTAGGGCGCAGGCAAAACCGCGACCATCGAGCGCGCGCAGCAATGCTCGGGGATCGAACTCGCTCGATTTCGGCCAATATCCCGCGAATGCCGCCCGCCCCTTGGCCGCGTCGCGGGGCAGCCCCATCTCGGTCATTGCGTTCAGAAAGTTCGCCTTCACCCGCTCGGCGACGCGGCGGCGAGTCGATTCGTCCACGCCCGCGCGCAATTTGGTCATGCGCCGACGAAGGCGCTTCTTTTCCTCATCCGTCGTGTGTGCCATGACCGGTGGGCGGAGACTGTTGATCCGTGCGGACTCCACCGACGAACGGCCCGCAAACAAAATAAGAGGGCGGCGCCGGACCGGCCGTTGACCCTGATCTCCTCTGCGGCCTGCGTTGCAGGTGGGCACCATATACCGGACCCACGAGTCCGGCAGGGACAGCTCCCGAGAGGTTCGATATTGGCCCCAGGGATCTCCAGTCTGACGTACCGTTCAGCGACCGCCTACCGCTGAATCTACGACTGTTCGAGGCGCGCGGCAATATCTTCGATGCGTTCGGCGACCGATTCGACGTGGGCGAACAACGCCTCCTCCGCCTCGACGCGGCGCGACGCATCGCCATCCGCGCCCCGCAATGCCTCGAGTTGCTCGATCGCGTCCGAGAGCTCGTCGGCGATCAACAGGCTCACCATCACCAACAGGCGATCGTCGCCGACCTGGCCGACCGCCGCGGCGAGTTGGCCGATGCGCCGGTCCACGTACTCGCCGAGTCGGGTGAGGTTGTCCTCTTGTCCGTCGTCACACGCGATGTTGTACGTCCGCGCGTTGATGGTGACCGATACCCGGGACACGGGCCTATCCTTCCAACAACGACTTCAGGCTATCGATCGCCGAATCGAGACGGCCGGAGACGGCCCCATTTGTCTTGCGCAACCGCTCGTTCTCGACGCGCAGCACCGCAACTTCCTTACCGTGCGTTTCGTCGGAGGGGCGATCGCCGACCCGCTCCGGTCTCGCCGAAGCCGCATCGAGCCGCTCGACGGCGCGGTCGAGCTGCTCGCGCACTTCCCAATAGCGTTTCGATGGGCCTTCTTCCGGAATGGTCATCGGCGCCGAGATCGGTTCTCGTCAACGCACGCACCATAGGCGGAGCGCCGCGAGACCGTCAACCGCCCCGGCGGGCGGGTGGGTACGCGCTTGGGGATCGGGCAGAAAGCCATTGACCGTCAAGGTCATTCCATCAATTCTGCGCGCACCTGAATCCGACCTTTTGTGCGACGATTTCGGCCCCGGCACGTTGCCGCGCCTGTGGGCGGCAAACGGGAAACGTTGGGCGCATCAGGTCATCGAAGGAGGTGGATATGGCGGTCCGGGCTGCAATCAACGGTTTTGGGCGCATCGGCCGGTTGGTGCTCCGCGCGATCATCGAGAGCGGACGCCGGGACATCGAGGTGGTCGCGGTCAACGATCTTGGGCCGACGAAGACCAACGCGCATCTTCTGAAGTACGATTCGGTGCACGGCACGCTTGCGCGCGATGTCCGGGTCAAGGACGGCGCCATCGTCGTCGGCCGCAAACCGATCGCGGTCACCGCCGAACGCAACCCCGGAAAGCTCCCCTGGAAGAAGTACAAGGTGGATGTCGCGCTGGAATGCACGGGCCATTTCAACGACCGCGATTCGGCCGCCCAGCTTTTGGCCGCGGGCGCGAAACGGGTCCTCATCTCGGCCCCGGCGAAAGGCGCCGACATCACCGTTTGCTACGGCATCAATCACGACCGGATCACGCGCAAGCACAAGGTGGTCTCGAACGCGTCGTGCACGACCAACTGCCTGAGCCCGGTGGCCGACGTCCTCAACAAACTGGTGGGGATCGAACGGGGATTCATGACGACGATTCACGCGTACACGGGTGATCAACGGATCGTCGATACCCTGCACGGGGACCTGCGCCGCGCCCGCGCCGCCGCCCAGTCGATGATCCCGACGTCCACCGGCGCGGCGCGCGCCGTCGGCTTGGTATTGCCCGAACTCGCCGGCAAGCTCGACGGCACCGCGATCCGCGTCCCGACGGCGAACGTTTCGATGATCGACCTCACGTTCGTCGCGAGCAAACCGACGAGCGCCGAGCGAATCAATCGCGCCATGGTCTCCGCGGCGCGCGGGCGCCTCAAGGGCGTTCTTGGGGTCGTCGACGAGCCCCTGGTTTCGGTCGACTTCAACCACTCCACCTACAGTGCGGTCTTCGACCTGACGCAGACCCAGGTGATCGGCGACACTTTCGTAAGGGTGCTGGCGTGGTACGACAACGAGTGGGGTTTCTCCAACCGGATGGCCGACGTCGCCGTGGCGATGATGAAGGCGCGTTGAGCAAGGGGCGGCGGCGCGCGGGCGCGATCGCCGCCGGCCGCGGCAAGGCCGGCGCGAAGCCGTCGGTCGTCGTCCACAGTGGCGCGCACGCCAAACTCGCATTGTCCGTGGCGGCGGAGCTTGGGGTCCCGGTCATCATCGAGAGTCCCGCAGGGGCCGGCCGCTACCTGGGCGCCAAGGTATTCAAGCAGATGCTCGCCGAGGCCGCGCGCGAATTTCCACAGGCCCGCTACTCGGCCGTGCTCGATTGCGGCGACAGTGCGGGAACGGCGATGAATGCCTTGAGGAACGGCGTCGGGGCGATCCGCATCCACGCCCGCGATGACGTGCTTGCGCGCCTCGCCGACATCGCGGCCGCGCTCGGCGCCCGGATCGTGACCGGCGCGGTGGACGCGCTCGACCTTGCCCGCATCGACGATCCGCACGCCGCTTGCCGGGCTTGGTTGACCGCGCACGGCCCGCGCGGATGACGACCCCCGACGCAACCGATCGCGCTTCTCGCCTGAGGGGCGGCGGGTGCCGTCTCTATCTGATCACACCGCCACGTTTCGAGTTGGCGGCGTTCGCCGATGATCTCGCCCGCGCACTCGACGCCGGCGACGTCGCCTGCCTGCAGCTTCGCATGAAGGGAGCGAACGACGATTCCGTGCGCCGCGCCGCGGACGCCCTGATTCCCTTGTCCCATGCGCGCGACGCCGCGGTCGTCATGAACGACTGTCCCGACCTCGCCCGCGAGACCGGCTGCGACGGCGTCCACATCGGCCAGTCGGACGCGCGCTACGACCAAGCCCGGCGCGCGGTCGGCTCGGACGGGATCGTCGGCGTCACCTGCCACGCCTCGCGACACCTCGCCATCGCCGCCGCCGAGCTGGGCGCCGACTACGTCGCCTTCGGCGCGTTCTTCGAAACCGGCACGAAAAGTACGGAGCACCGGGCGAAGCCCGAAATCCTCCGCTGGTGGCGCGAGACCACCATCGTTCCCAGCGTCGCCATCGGCGGCATCACGCCCGAGAACTGCGCCCCGCTCGTCGAGGCCGGCGCCGATTTCCTGGCCGTCGTGTCCGCGGTCTGGGACCACCCGGTGGCGCCCGCCCGGGCGGTGCGCGAGTTCGACACCGCCATCGCGCGGGCACGCTCTAGCGCCGTTCGCTGAAGTGCCGCGCCGGGAGGGCGCCCGCGTTGCCTTGGCGCAGGCGAGATGATAGCCTCCGCGCCGTCCGCAGCGGAGCGCGTCCGCGATCAGAGCGACGGAAATGAAGATCAACGGAAACGCCATCCGCCCCGGCATGGTGATCGAGCACCAGAACCGTCTTTGGCGGGCGGTGAAAATCAGCCACACCCAACCGGGGAAGGGCGGGGCCTACCTCCAGGTCGAGCTGAAGGATATCCGCGACGGGACCAAGCTCAACGAGCGGTTTCGGTCTTCGGAATCGGTTGAACGCGCGCGCCTTGAGCAAAAAACCTATCAATATCTTTACGCCGACGGCGATTCGTACACATTCATGAACAACGAGACCTACGATCAGATCACGCTTAGCGCCGAGTCGCTGGGCCACGATCAGGTGTCGTTCCTCAAGGACGGAATGGCGGTGACCATCGAGCTGTTCGAAGAAACGCCACTCGGGATTCAGCTCCCCGATTCGGTGATCCTCGAGGTGGTCGAAGCCGACCCGGTGGTGAAGAGGCAGACCGCGTCGTCCTCGTACAAGCCCGCGGTTCTCGAGAACGGGATGCGAATCATGGTGCCGCCCCATATCGAGGCCGGCACACGCGTCGTCGTAAACACGGCCGAGGGCACCTACATGGAACGTGCCAAGGACTGAGCCGTTCACTGCATGCCCCTCCGCTCAGCCCTGATCAACGTGATGGCGGGCGCCGCCCGCAAGGCGGCGCGCAGCTTGGTCCGCGACTTCGGCGAAGTGGAACAGCTTCAGGTCTCGAAAAAGGGACCCGCCGATTTCGTCTCGGCGGCCGATCACCGCGCCGAGGACGTCCTGCACGCCGCCCTCGCCACGGCGCGGCCCGGCTACGGGTTCCTGTTCGAAGAGCGCGGTGCGGTCGCAGGTGACGATCCCGACAATCGTTGGATCGTCGATCCGCTCGACGGAACGACCAACTTCCTGCACGGCGTTCCGCACTTCTCCATATCGATCGCGCTCGAGCGAAAACGCGAACTCATCGCCGGCGTTGTCTACGAGCCCATCTGCGACGAGTTGTTTTGGGCCGAAAAGGGCGCCGGCGCGCACATGAATCACCGCCGGTTGCGCGTCTCCGGCCACCGCGGGCTCGAAGATTCGATGTTCGCCACGGGTTTTCGCTACACGTCCAAGGGCGACGAGACGGTATTCCTGAAACAGGTCGGGGCGGTCATGTCGGCAACGCTGAACGTTCGTCGTCTCGGATCCGCGGCGCTCGATCTCGCTTACGTGGCGGCGGGCCGCTTCGACGGATTCTGGGAGCTTAATCTCAACCCCTGGGACATGGCGGCTGGCATCGTGCTTGTGCGCGAGGCCGGTGGATTCGTCAACGACTTCGCGGGCGGCCACGAGATGCTTTCGACCGGCGGAATCATTGCCGCCAACGCGACCGTACACGCCGCCTTCGCCGAGTTGATGCGCGCGGCGACCCCGCCTCCCGGATCGCATTGCTGATCACGGAAAACAACGGAGAGCCAGGCGTTTGCCCGTTTTTGCGGATCGTATAACCGGTTGTCTGACTGCCCCCCCTTCGGTATGGTGACGCGATGGTCGGAACGGGCCGCGGACATTGGGAACCGCTCTTTGGGAGTGTGGGATTCATGACCAAATGGTGGCGTGGCGCACATCCCGCGTGTTTGGGCGCGGTCCTTGTGTTCGGCGTGACGGCGATGGCGTTCTCGCCGCCGCCCGCCCATGGCCAAGCGATCGAACCGGTCAGTGTCGATCTGGGCGCGATCGAGGACCGCGGTTACGCCCCCTTGGCCCCCGGAGCGTCCGGCGCAAGTCGGATCCGGCAATTGCCCCCCAAGACTCATCTGGTTTCGACGCTTCACGTGGCACCCCCGCAGGGCACGGCCGCGGCGGCGAAACCCGTGCCGCGCGTGAACCCGTCGACCCCGGCTCCCGCCCCGGCCGCCGCTCCGGCTCGGAGCGCGCCCAAACCTCGTACTGCCGAACCGCCACCGCCGCCGGCCAAACCCGTTGAGACGGTGAGGGCGGAACCGTTGGCGCCGCCAAAACCCGCGGCGGCGGCCCCGCCGCGACCGGCAGCGCCGGCAGCGCCCGAGGTGGTGGCGCCCCCACCCCCGCCGACGACTACGCCACCGCCGGTCGCCACCGCCAAAGTCGCGCCGAAGGTGCCGCAGGCATCCCCCGAGCAGGCCGCACGGACCCCGGGCGCGATGACGCTTTTGCCGGGAAGCTCGTTGAAACTCACGTTCGCGGCCGACGTTGCGAAGGTTTCGGAGCCAGAGCAAGAGAAGCTGATCGCGCTGGCCGAGGGGCTCAAGGGACGCAACGAGTTGCGGGTGCAGCTTCTCGCCTACGCGGGTGGCGAGTCGCTCTCGTCGAGCAAGGCGCGGCGTTTGTCGTTGTCGCGCGCCCTTGCGGTACGGTCACTGTTGATCGACAACGGCGTGCGCAGCACCCGTATCGACGTTCGCGCGCTGGGTAACAAAACCACGGAAGAGCCGGTAAATCGCGTAGACGTGATCGTCGCCGAGCGATGATGCGCGGCCCGTCATCGATTTGACCTTGGAGGCCATCGAACGATGACCAGGCCACGACGATTTCTGGTCCGGATGTCGTTGTTCATGGCCGCGGTCGTGGTCCTTCTCGGATTGCTGATCGTGCCGCTTCGCGAGACTTTCCTCGCCAACACCCCTCTTAACGGGCTGATCCTCGGCGTCCTGCTCATGGGGATATTTTACAACGTCCGCCAGGTCATCCAGCTTTACCCCGAGACCGACTGGATCGAGAGCTTTCGGCGCGACCAGTCGGTGATATCTCGGGCGCGCGGCCCGAAACTCCTCGCGCCGATGGCGACGATGCTGGGCGAACAAGGGCGCCCGCTCAAACTCTCGGCGATGTCGATGCGATCGCTCCTCGACGGCATCAGCGCGCGACTCGAGGAATCGCGCGACATCTCACGTTACACCATCGGGCTGCTCATCTTTCTGGGCCTGCTGGGAACCTTCTGGGGGCTCCTGCAGACGGTCTCGGCGGTCAGCGACGTGATCGCCGGGCTATCGGTGGAAGGCGGCGATCTGGCAACTATGTTCGGCAACCTGAAAAGCGGACTGGCGGCACCGCTTTCGGGAATGGGGACGGCGTTCAGCACTTCGCTGTTCGGCCTCGGCGGCTCCTTGATCCTCGGCTTCCTGGATCTCCAGGCGGGCCAGGCCCAGAACCACTTCTACAACCATCTCGAGGACTGGCTCTCGAGCCTGACGCGGTTGTCGAGCGGCGCGCTCTCGTCGGACGGCGATCAGTCGGTTCCCGCCTATGTCGAGGCGCTCCTGGAGCAAAGCGCCGAGGGCTTGGAAAACCTGCAAAGGACGCTGACCCGCGGCGAGGAACACCGCATCTCCGCCAACGACAACCTGATGGCATTGATGGAGAAACTTGAAACGCTCACCGACCACATGCGGACCGAGCAGGCGCTGATGATGCGCCTCGCCGAGAACCAGATGGAAATGAAGCCGATCCTGGGTCGACTTTCCGAAATGAGCCTGCCGACGACGGGCGAACTGGACGAGGCGACGCGCTCCCACATCCGCAACATCGACGTTTACATGGCCCGGCTTGTCGACGACATCGGCGCCGGTCGCGAAGAGATCATCCAACAGGTGCGAAGCGAGATCAAACTGCTGGCCCGCACCATCGCGGCCATCGCCGAAGAAGCCGAGCGCTAGTCGGCCGCCCGCGACCCCGTCATGGCGACACTGTCCCGCCGAAGCCGTCGCGCGTCCGAAATCTGGCCCGGTTTCGTCGACGCGTTGGCGACGTTGCTGATGGTCATCATCTTCCTGTTGATGATCTTCGTCCTCGCCCAGTTCCTTCTCACCGAGGCGATCTCCGGCCGCGACGCCGCACTGGTGCGGTTGCAGTCCCAGATCGACGAACTGGCCGACCTGCTGGCGCTGGAGCGCGGCGCCAACGTCGATCTTCGCCTCGACCTCGCCCAGCTTTCCGGTGAGCTTCAAGCGTCGGTGGCGACGCGAGACGAAATGACGACCCGCGTCGAATCGTTGTCGTTGAGCCTGAGCGAAAGCGAGGCGCGCTCGACGGCGCTCAGCCGCGAGCTCGATGACGCCTTCGAGACCATGATTTCCGACCGGGCGAGGATCGAGGCGCAAGCGAGCGAATTGACCACTCTGTCGAACCAGATCGCCGCCCTACGGGCGCTCAAGCAAAGCCTCGAGGAGGACGTCGCCGCATCCCGGGCCGAGGTTGCGCGCTCGACCAGCGCGTTGAGCGATGAGCGTGAAATCTCCGAGACCGCGCGCGCACAAGTGGCGCTTCTCAACCAGAAGATGGCGGCGCTGCGCGCACAATTGCGCCAGCTCGCGAGCCTGCTCGAAGCCTCGGAAAGCGTGGCCGAGCAGCAGAAGGTCCAGATCTCGTCGCTCGGGCAGCGCTTGAACGCGGCGCTCGCAAGCCGGGTGCAGGAGCTGGCCCGCTATCGTTCCGAATTCTTCGGTCGACTGCGCGAAGTTCTCGGCGATCGACCCGGTGTTCGCATCGTCGGCGACCGCTTCGTGTTTCAGTCCGAGGTACTGTTCGCGACTGGCTCGGCCGAGATCGGCCCAGAGGGTCGGGGCCAGGTCGAGCAGTTCGCGGCAACCTTGCGCGAGGTCGCCGAGCGGATCCCGCCCGAGATCGACTGGATTCTTCGCGTCGACGGCCACACCGACGTCATCCCCATCCGCACGGCCCAGTATCCGTCGAATTGGTAACTTTCGACCGCCCGCGCCACTTCTGTGGTCAAGTTCCTCACGGAACTCGGGATTCCGGCAAATCGGCTGGCCGCGACCGGATTCGGCGAGTTTCAACCGCTCGATTCCCGGCGCGGTGAAGCCGCCTATCGGCTCAACCGCCGTATCGAGTTGAAACTCACCCAACGCTAACGGCGCCTCGGGCGCCCCCCCCCGCGCGTCAGCCCATTGTCATGGTTGCCCTTTTTCTCGTCGTCCTCATCGATCTGATCGGCTTCGGGATCATCATTCCGCTCTTGCCGTTCTACGGCGAACACTTCCACGCCGAGCCCGACACGGTCGCGCTCTTGATGGCGAGCTATTCCTTCACCCAGTTCCTCTCGGCGCCGCTGTGGGGCGGGTTGAGCGACCGCATCGGCCGGAGGCCGGTTCTGTTGATGAGCCTGGCCGGCGCGACGGTGTCGTACATCTGGCTGGGGATGGCCGACAGCCTGTGGATGCTGTTCGCCGCCCGGTCCCTGGGCGGCGCCATGGCCGGGAACATCGCCGCCGCCTTCGCCTACGTCGCAGACGTAACGCCTCCCGAGGGGCGAGCCAAGGGGATGGGACTCATCGGCGCGGCATTCGGGCTCGGCTTCATGTCCGGGCCGGCGATCGGAGGCATCCTCGCCGGACCCGACCCGGCGAGCGCGAACTTCCACTTGCCCGCGTTCGCCGCCGCTGGGTTGTCGATCGCGGCGTTGCTCGCCGCCGTGTTCTTTCTTCGAGAATCGCTCGCGCCGGAGGCGCGAACCGGCGCCTCTGCACATGCGATTCGAGGCTATTGGGACAACGTCAGCGAAGTGCTTCGGAACCGGGCTCTCAACGTCGCGATCCTGCTGACATTTCTGGCCACGTTCACCTTCGCCGGCATGGAGGCGACTTTCGCCATGTGGTCCGAACGCCAGCTCGGTTGGGGACCGCAACAGAACGGATACCTGTTCGCCTTCATCGGCGCCCTGAGCGCGCTCATCCAAGGCACGCTCATCGGCCCGCTGACGAGACGTTTCGGCGAGGGCGCGATGATCGTCCAGGGTGCCGTGGCGCTCGCCTTGGGTAGCCTGGCGATTCCGCTGTGCACCTCGCTTTTTCCGTTGCTCGCGGCGATGACCGTGCTGGCCTACGGCTTCAGCGTCATCACGCCCTCGTTGAACAGTCTCATTTCGTTTCGCGCGGACCAGGGAAGCCAGGGCGCCGTCTTCGGCGCAACCCGCGCGGCATCGACGTTCGCGCGCGCCGTCGGGCCGGCGTGGGCCGGGTTCCTGTTCGCCGGCCTGGGTCGGCACTGGCCGTTCGTCGGCGGTGCCGTGGTCATGGGTTTCGTAACCGTAATCAGCCTGCGGCTGCTGCGGCCGAAGCCGCGCGCCGGTCCTTGAATCCAACCTCGACGATCGCTATAAAGGGGGCCGCGAACGCGTGGAGGAAGGCCGTGAAAAAAGACATCCACCCCGACTATCACGAGATTACGATCGTGATGACCGATGGGACGTCGTTCCAGACCCGCTCCACCTGGGGCGAACCCGGCGCGACGCTAAAGCTCGACATCGACCCGAGCACCCATCCGGCATGGACGGGTGTTCACCGGCTCATGGACAGTGGCGGCCAGCTCGCCAAGTTCAATAAACGCTTCAGCGATTTCAAGGTTAAGAGCTAGACGACGCGGAAGCGGCGCGTCCACCCTCCGCGCCGACCCGAAGGAGCTCCGGTTGCGCACCTGAAACGCGGGCGTGGTCTGTGTGCACGCGTGTTTGCCCGAGGAACGATCTCGGGTTATGATGCACGGGATTCGCGTTTGATTTGAAAGAATTGGCGAGTTCGGCACCTCGTTCATCATCGCATCGCCTAAAGCACCCGGCGGCGCAAGGCGGGTGCGGCGACGGAAGTTGAACCGCCATCGGAGGAGGCGTGGCCCGCAACGTCACATTTGAGGTGTACGTCCAACAGGGCGGCCGGTGGGAAATCCACGCGCGCCACGGGGCGGGCGAAAAGGAGGCCTCGATCAGCGAGGCGAAATCGCTGGTCAAGATGCCCAAGATCGACGCCGTCCGGGTAGTCCGGGAAACCTACGATTCCGCCGACGGTACCGCCGAGGAAACGACGGTTTACAAGGATGCGAAGGCCCCCTCTTCGCGCCGGCCCTCGTACCCGCCGCCGCGGCTCGCGCCGCAGCCGCGGCCACCCAATACGGAAAGGGGCGCGGATTCTTGGGGCCGGGGGGCTCGTGCCGAAAGTGGGCGCGAAGCGTCGAAAATGGCACCCCCGAAACCCCGCGCCGCCGCCAATCAGACCACAAAAATGGGTATCGTCACCAAGCTTCTGCTGGTGACGCTGAGCTGCATCGCCATCGCCTCGGTCGCCACGGGACTGGTGGTGCTGGCGCTCAGGCAGCTCTCTAGCCTCGGCATGACGATGTCGGGAAACCTCCAGGCGAACGTGATGTTCGGCGTCTTCGTCGGAACCTTCCTGTTGTTCGCGTTGCCGCTCGCCTGGTCCTTTCTCAAGCACGATGCTTCGCTGTTGGATAGCGAACCGGTGAAACGGCGGGCGCGCAGGCCCGCAAAGGTCGCCGAGCGCGCAAAGAAGCAGGAGGCCCCGCGCAAAGAGCCGGCACCGCGGGACGAAAGCGCGGACGAGCCCGCGACCGAAGCGGACGAAGGCGAGGAACGGGCGGAACAAGAGGATGATCAAGAAGACGAGCACGAGGACGTCGACGAGCCTCTTTCGCCGGAAGGCGAAAAGCAGAAGGTGTTCATGATGGCGTTCCTGGGCCAGTCGCTCGAGCGGGCGATGGCCGGCCAACAGAAGTTGGACGCGTTCAACAAGTTCGGGGTCAACCTGTTTCTCGCGGGTGCGTGCGAGGGCTTGGCCCGGTCGCGCAATCTCGACGACGGCTCGACCTCGCGGATCCTCAGCGACAGCGTTCAGATCATCGGTTTCAGGAAAGAGCAGGCGGATTCGTTCTCGCTCAAATGCGACGAATACCTGCTGGCCGATTCCCGATACATGCAAATGTATCACGAGGGGCGGAACGCGATGAACGCCCACGTCTCCGGCAATGCCGAAGGCGCCGAGAAACTCGAGAAGGCGCTCGTTGAATGGAACAAGCCCAAGCAACGAGAGGAATCTGGAGGCCCGATCTCGGTGATGTTCACCGACATGGTCGGTTCGACGAAACTGACGCAGACGAGGGGAGACGCGGTCGCCCAGCAAGTCGTTCGGACCCACAATCGAATCGTCCGCGACGCGCTCTCGAAACACGCGGGCAAAGAGATCAAACACACCGGCGACGGCATAATGGCGTCGTTCCCGACCACGTCGAACGCCGTCGAAGCGGCAATTTTCATCCAACGCGATACGAAGGCCCAAAACGCGGCCGACCCGGATCTGCCCTTGGTCCTCAAGATCGGCATCAACGCGGGCGAACCCATCGCCGAAGACGACGATCTGTTCGGAACCACGGTCCAGCTCGCCGCGCGCATCGTCGACAAAGCGCAAAAGGGTGAAATCCTGGTATCCGAAATCGTTCGCGGGATTTGCGCCGGCAAGGAGCTGCAGTTTGCAAACCGCGGCGGGTTCGAGATGAAGGGATTTGCCGATCCCGTCACACTCTATGAGGTCGCGTGGGAGGACGGCGCCATCGCCGCCGCGGCCGAGACGCCCGCGGCCCAGGATGCCGGAGGCGTTCAGCAACCGGCCCCGGCAGCTACGCCCGCGCCCGTCGCGCAAACCTCCGAGACGGCCCCGGCCGGCGCGGCGAGTCCGGCCCCACCCGGCGCGGCGCCCGGAGCCCAGGCGCAAAGTGTTGTCGAGACCGCCAGCGACTGAGGGACGTAGCGGGCGCGTCCGCGCCCATGCACGCGACCGCACCGAGCGGCGATCGAGCGGCGGTCGAAAAATTCGGGACCAGCCGTTTTCGGCGGTTCCCGAATTCGCTTCTTGATCTCCCTGTCGAACTCGCGTTCGAACGATCGCCGCGAGTCTAGATTCTACCGCCTTCCCCGGTCAAGGGAACGGACGAAAAAAAGCGCCGCCTATGGAAAGGCGGCGCAAGTTCAACAGGGAGGCTTTGAAGAGGAATGAAAGACTGAAATGGTCGCACCAAGCGACTGCCTTCCATCCGCAGCCAAACCTAGGCGCAAGTCATTAAATTTCCCTTAACGCGAACTCAACGCTTGAAGACGGCGTCGGCGCCCGAGCGGGCTTCGCGCTTGGCGGCGATGGCGGCGCGAACGCGCGCCATCTCGGCCTCGAGCTCGGCGACATAGTCGGCCAAGGCCTCGATCGACATCACCTCTAAGTTCTTCGGGACGGGCTTGGCGGACCGGAGTTCAAGATCGTCGGGATCCATGGGTTCTCGTCTCCCTTTTCCAACGGCGCTTGTCAGTAGTGCGCCAACATACTAGACCAGATCGTGGTCGGTCGGAATCGCATAAGCGCGTTCCGGCGGGCCCGTGAGTCTGGTCTATCTTATTGAAATAGAGCGGATTGGCGCGCCTGGTTGGATCCGTATCGCGAGTCCGATCAACCACGATCCGCGCCAGACGGGGCACGGACCGACCAAGAGGAGCGCGAGCATGAGCGAGACGTTACCCGGAACCATGACCTGCATCGAAATCACCGAGCCCGGCGGACCCGAGGTGCTCAAGCCCGGGATTCGTCCGCTGCCCTCTTTGCGCGCGGGCGAGGTTTTGATCCAGGTCGCGGCCGCCGGCATCAACCGCGCCGAGATGATGCAGCGCCAGGGAAACTACCCGGTCCCCGAAGGCGCGACCGACATCCTCGGGCTCGAAGCCGCCGGCACCGTGGTGGCACTCGCCGATGGCGCCGGCGAGTGGAGGGTGGGCGATCCGGTGAGCGCGCTGACCAACGGCGGCGCGTACGCAGAGTACTGCGCGACCCCGGCGGCGCACTGTCTGCCGGTCCCCGACGGACTGAACATGGTCGAGGCCGGATGCTTTCCCGAATGCGCCTTTACCGTGTGGACCAACGTCTTCGAACGCGCAGGCCTGAAACCCGGCGAGACCTTGCTGGTCCACGGCGGATCGAGCGGCATTGGGGTCACCGCGATCCAGATGGCGCGCGCACTGGGCTCGCGGGTCATGGTCACGGCCCGGACGGCCGAGAAGTGCGCCGCCTGCGAGGCGCTGGGCGCCGATCGCGCCGTCAACTACACCCAAGAGGACTTCGTCGCGGCGGCGAAGGAGCTCACCGACGGCAAGGGCGTCGACGTCATCCTCGACATGGTGGCGGGCTCCTACGTGAACCGCAACGTCGAGGCCCTGGCGCCCGACGGCCGGCTCGTCCATGTCGCGACCATGGAGGCCCCGACCGCCGAGGTGGACATTCGCCAGGTGATGGTGAAACGGCTCGTCATCACCGGCTCGACCCTTCGACCGCAGTCGGACGCGCGCAAGGCGGAGATGGCGCAAGCCCTTCGTCAACGTGTTTGGCCCTTTATCGATCAAGGCACGATCCGGCCGGTGGTTCACGCCAGCTTCCCGCTCGCCGAGGCCGCCGCCGCCCATCGGCTCATGGAATCGAGCGCGCATATCGGCAAGATCGTGTTGACGGTCTAGATCGTCGTCCCCTCACGTGGAATCGCACCGGCCCGCACCTCCGCCCAGCCGCCCACGGAATGAGATGCTCGAAGCGGCCGGGCGGAGGTGCGGGCTGGAGCCGAGTAAATGGATAAGGCACTAGAGGCGGGATCGGAGGCGTTTGACCGACCCCGCGGGCGGACGCTATAAGATCGGAAATGTGATCGGACGAAGCTGCGGCGCGCACGCGGTTCGTTCCCAGTCTCTGTAACAGGTGGAGTACGATGGCGCGGCCTTTGATGCCCAAGGCGACGGCCGTTTGGCTGGTCGAGAACACGACACTCACGTTCGAACAGATCGCGGATTTCTGCGAGCTGCATGCACTCGAGGTGCAGGCGATCGCCGATGACGAGGTGGCCATCGGCATGCAGGGCATGGATCCCATTACCAGCGGTCAGCTCACGGTCGAGGAGATCGAACGTTGCGCCGCCGACCCCGAGGCCCGCCTCGAGTTGGCGACGCCGAGCGTGCCGCAGCCGCGGGCGCGGCACAAGGGCGCCCGCTACACGCCGGTCTCGAAACGGCAGGATCGGCCGGACGCCATCTCCTGGCTTCTCAAGAGCTATCCCGAGCTGAGCGACGCTCAGATCTCGAGGCTCATCGGCACCACCAAGCCCACCATCAACGCGATCCGCGATCGCACCCACTGGAACGCGCCCAACATCAAACCCCAGAACCCGATCGGACTGGGTTTGTGTTCGGAATCGGAATTCGAAAAAGCCGTCGATCTGGCGCGCGCGCGCGCCGGCGTCGTGCACGCCGCTGCGGCCGCGGCCACCACCGCCCCAGCCAGTCCGCGACCGGTATCGGAGCCCGGGCCGCCGCCGCTCGCGCCGACGCCTCCCGTGGATGCTGCACCCGACGAGCCCGCTTCGGCACCGCCATCCGAGGACGCTTCGGGAGAGGCACCCGACGAGCCCCTGCCGTCCCCGCTCGCGCCGTCCCTATCCGAGGACTCTTCCGCGGAGGCGCCCGACGAGGCCGCGCCGGCGGCGCCGTCCGCGCCCGCCACCCGCGATACGACCGAGCCCGCCTGAAGACGGCGCCTGTCACCCTTCGCCGAAGGTTATTCCCTGGGCCAAGGGCAGCGTGGACGAATAGTTGATGGTGTTGGTGGCGCGGCGCATGTAGGCCTTCCAGGCGTCGGAGCCGGATTCCCGGCCGCCGCCGGTCTCTTTCTCGCCGCCGAAGGCGCCGCCGATCTCGGCCCCGCTCGGACCGATGTTGACGTTGACGATGCCGCAATCGCTGCCCGCGGCCGAGGTGAACGTTTCCGCCTCGCGGACGTCGTTGGTAAAGATGCTGGACGCCAACCCTTGGGGCACGTCGTTGTGGATGCGGATCGCCTCGGCGAAGTCCTCGTATCCCATCACGTACAGGATCGGCGCGAAGGTCTCTGTCCGAACGTCCTCGGTCTGTGCTTCCATCTCGACGATCGCAGGTCTCACGTAATAGGCGTCCGGGTACCGGTCCGCCAAGACCCGCTCGCCGCCGAATACGCGCCCGCCGGCCGCGGCGACGCGCCCGACCATCGCCTGCATGGATTCGAACGCGGCGCGGTCGATCAAGGGGCCGACCAGGGTTCCGGGATCGAGCGGGTCGCCGATGCGGATCCCGTCGTACGCCGTCTTGAGGCGGTCGAGGAGGCGCTCGCGCACCGCGTCGTGGACGATCAGGCGCCGGAGCGTCGTGCAGCGCTGGCCGGCGGTGCCGACGGCGGCGAACACGATGGCGCGGACCGCGAGATCGAGATCGGCGCTGGGTGCTACGATCATCGCGTTGTTGCCGCCGAGCTCGAGCAGCGCGCGCCCGAAGCGCGCGTGCACGCGGGGGCCGACGGCGCGCCCCATGGCCGTGCTCCCGGTCGCGCTGACGAGCTTGAGCCGGTCGTCGTCGACGAGACGAGCTGCGCTCTCGCGCCCCCCCACCACGACTTCCAAAAGCCCGTCGGGCGCGTCCTCAAACCTTTCGCACGCGCGGGCAAACAGGGCCTGGCAGGCGAGCGCGGTCAGCGGCGTCTTCTCCGAGGGCTTCCACACCACCGGATCGCCGCAAACCATGGCGAGGGTGAAGTTCCACGACCACACCGCGACCGGGAAGTTGAAGGCGGTGATCACGCCGACGGGGCCCAACGGGTGCCAGGTTTCCATCATCCGGTGGCCGGGGCGTTCGGAGGCGATGGTTAGCCCGTAGAGCTGACGCGAAAGCCCGACGGCGAAGTCGCAGATGTCGATCATCTCCTGCACCTCGCCCGTGCCCTCGGCCACGATCTTCCCGTTCTCGATGGTGACGAGCCGCCCCAACGCGTCCTTGTGGGCGCGCAGCTCGTCACCCAAGAGGCGGACCAGCTCGCCCCGCCGGGGTGCCGGGATGTCGCGCCAGGCCGCGAACGCGTCCGCTGCGCGGGTGATCTTGGCGTCCACTTGGGCGTCCGTATCGGGTGCGAGCCTCGCGATCTCGGCGCCGTCGATGGGGGAGATGACCGGGAAGTCGCCGCGCCGAAGCGCGGCCGGATCCAAACCGAGCGCCCCGTAGTGCGCGTCCAAGTTCATCGGCCGACCCTCCCGAGAGTTGCGATTGGGGCTAGTGACGCCCGGTGATCCGGCGACGGGGTCCGGCCTCCGTCACGGCGACGGGGATTCGCCTGTACCCGCGCCGGCGTAGCCGATGCCGTGCAGCGCGGTTTCGATCTCGACGAGCACGGCCGGATCCTCGATCGTCGGCGGCGGCGTCGCGTCCTCGGCGTCGGCGATCTTCTGCATGGTGCCGCGCAGGATCTTGCCGGACCGGGTCTTGGGCAGGCGCTCCACCACCAACGCCGTTCGAAACGCGGCCACCGGTCCAATTCTTTCGCGCACCATCCGGACCACGTCTTCGATGATGGCCCCGGGGTCGCGCTCCACACCCGCCTTCAGCACCATGAGGCCGACGGGTATCTGGCCCTTGATGGCGTCGGCGACGCCGATGACCGCGCATTCGGCGACGTCGGCGTGCGCCGCCAGCACCTCTTCAATGGCGCCGGTGGACAAGCGGTGTCCGGCGACGTTGATGATGTCGTCGGTGCGCGCCATCACGTAGACGTAGCCGTCCTCGTCGATGTAGCCGGCGTCGGCGGTCTTGTAGTAGCCGGGGAATTCCGTGAGGTAGGTTTCGACGAATCGCTCATCCGCGTTCCAAAGGGTCGGCAGCGCGCCCGGCGGCATCGGCAGCTTGACCACCAGCGCCCCGATCTCTCCCGCGCGCACCTCCTTCGTCTCGGCGTCGACCACATGTAGGTCCCAGCCCGGCGCGGACTTGGTGGGCGAGCCCGGCTTGACCGGTAGCGTGTGAAGCCCGACGCAGTTGGCGGCGATGGCCCAGGCGGTCTCGGTCTGCCACCAGTGGTCGATCACCGGTTTTGCGAGAATCCGCTCGGCCCAGCCCAGCGTGTCGGGATCGGTGCGCTCGCCGGCGAGAAACAGCGTGCGGAAGCGCGTGAGATCGTAGCCCTTGACGAGCGCGCCGTTGGGATCCTCGCGCTTGATGGCGCGAAAGGCCGTCGGCGCACAGAAGAGCGCGTTGACGCCGTGGTCCGCGATCACCCGCCAAAAGGCGCCGGCGTCGGGCGTGCCCACGGGTTTTCCTTCGTAGAGGATAGTCGTGCAGCCGCGGAAGAGCGGCCCATAGACGATGTAGGAATGGCCGACCACCCAGCCCACATCCGAGGCCGCCCAGTAGATATCGCCGGGGTCCATCCCGTAGACCGCCTTCATGGAGTAGTTGAGCGCGACCAGGTGCCCGCCGTTGTCGTGCACCACGCCCTTGGGCGTTCCCGTGGTCCCCGACGTATAGAGGATGTAGAGCGGATCGGTGGCGGCTACCGGCACGCACGCGTGGGGTTCGGCGGCGGCGGCCACGTCCTCCCAGTCGAGATCGCGCCCCGAAACCAGCGCCCAAGGTTTCTCGGGGCGCTGGAGGACGATGCATCTTGCGGGCTTGTGCCGCGCAAGCGCGAACGCCCCATCGACAAGCGGCTTGTAATCGATGACGCGGCCCGGCTCGATCCCGCAGGACGCGGTCACGATCAACTTCGGCTTGGCGTCGTCGAAGCGGACCGCGAGCTCGTTCGAGGCGAAGCCGCCGAAGACCACCGAGTGCACCGCGCCGATGCGCGCGCAGGCCAGCATGGCGATCACGGATTCGGGAACCATGGGCATGTAGACGATGACCCGGTCGCCCTTTCCCACGCCCTCGGCCGCGAGCACGCCGGCGAACCGCGCCACACGGTCCGCAAGCTCTGCGAACGTGAAGCGTTCGACGCGCCCGCCGGTGTGCGGGCTGTCGTAGACCAAGGCCACCTGGTCGCCCCGGCCCCCTTCGACATGGCGGTCGAGCGCGTTGAAGCAGGTGTTCACCTCGGCACCGGCGAACCAGCGATAGAAGGGCGGGTTGGAATCGTCCAGCACCTTGTCCCAGCGCTTGTACCAGTGCACGTCCTCCGCCGCCTCGGCCCAGAAGCCCTCGGGATCGTTCAGCGCGCGGGCGCGGGCCTGCTCATAAGCGTTGGTGGCGTTGGTCATGGCGCGCTTCTTTTCGGTGCGGGCATGGCGGCGGGTGGGCGGCGGGCCATCAGTGGATCTCGGGCTCGGGCACGGGCAGGCCGGCATGCAAGAAGTCGAAGTCGCAGCCCTTGTCGGCTTGGGTGACGTGGTTGGCGTACATCGCCCCGTAACCGCGCGCATACCGCGGCGCTGGCGGAACCCAGGCGGCGCGCCGGCGCGCGAGCTCATCATCGTCCACCAGGAGATCGAGGCGCCGCGCCGCGACATCGAGCGCGATCGCGTCGCCGTCTCGGACCAGGGCCAGCGGGCCGCCGACGAAGGATTCGGGCGCGACGTGCAGAACGCAGGTGCCGTAGCTGGTGCCCGACATGCGCGCGTCCGAGACCCGCACCATGTCTTTGACACCTTGGGCCAGCAGTTTCTTGGGGATCGGCAGCATGCCCCATTCCGGCATCCCCGGCCCGCCGACCGGCCCGGCGCCGCGAAGCACCAGGATCGAGGTCTCGTCGACGGCGAGATCGTCGGAATCGATGCGCGCCGCCATGTCGTTGTAGTCGTCGAAGACCACCGCAAGCCCGGTGTGCTTGAGGAACTTGGGATCGGCCGCCGGCGGTTTGATCACCGCGCCGCCGGGACAAAGGTTGCCGCGCAGCACCGCGAGCCCGCCCGCTTCGTACACCGGGTTGTCCAGGGGCCGGATCACGTCCGCGTCGTAGACCTCGGCGCCCGCCAGGTTTTCGCCCAGCGTCAGGCCGTTGACGGTCATGCACGCGAGCTCCAGCCGGTCCGCGAGCCGGTCCATGAGGCCGCGAAGCCCGCCCGCATAGTAGAAATCCTCCATCAGGTACGTGCCCGACGGGCGGATGTTGGCGAGCGTCGGGGTGCTCGCAGCGATCTCGTCGAAGCGCTCGAGTGTGATCTCCAGCCCTGCGCGCCCCGCCATCGCGACCATGTGGACGAGCGCATTGGTGGATCCCCCCAGCGCGGTCGCGGTGACGATGGCGTTCTCGAAGGCCGCGGGCGTGAGAATGTCAGCAGGTACCAAGTCGTGCCACACCATGTCGACGATCGCGCGCCCGCTCATCATGGCCATGCGGGAATGGTTGGAATCGACGGCCGGGATCGAGGCCGCACCCGGCAACGTCATCCCCAAGGCTTCCGCCACCGAGGTCATGGTCGACGCCGTGCCCATGGTCATGCAGTGGCCGGCGGCGCGCGCAATTCCGTCTTCGATCTCGTGCCAGGCGCGCAGCTCGAGTTCGCCGGCCCTGAGGCGGTCCCAGTATTTCCACGAATCGCTGCCGCTTCCCAGCACCTCGCCCCGCCAGTTGCCGCGCAGCATCGGGCCTGCGGGAACGAATATGGCCGGGTATCCGGCGCTGATCGCGCCCATCAGTAGGCCCGGCGTGGTCTTGTCGCAGCCCCCCATCAAGACCACCCCGTCGGCGGGGTACGAGCGCAGAAGCTCCTCGGCCTCCATGGCGAGCAGGTTGCGATACATCATGGTGGTGGGCTTCTGGAACGGCTCGGACAGCGACAGCGCCGGCATCTCGACCGGGAAGCCGCCGGCCTGCCAGACGCCGCGCTTGACCTCTTCGGCGCGGGCGCGGAAGTGGGTGTGGCAGGGGTTGATCTCGCTCCAGGTATTGAGGATCGCGATCACCGGCTTGCCGGCGTATTCGGCGCGCCCATAGCCCATCTGGGCGGAGCGCGAGCGGTGCCCGAAGGCGCGCAGGTCCTCGACCCCGTACCAGCGGTGGCTCCTCAGCTCTTCGGGCTTGCGTTTGGTTTTGCGCATCGGCGTTCGGGGTGTGAGGTCCTGGGGCTGGGGAACTTCCTGCCTAAGCGGCGTTTCCGGCCCAGCACGCGGCCTCACGCGGGCGGGGGCGAGGCGGCGCCTACTAAACGCGGACGCTCCGCGCGAGTCAACGCGGGGGGCAGAGAATTTTGGGTTATGAAGCCGTGCGCAGACGGCGGTTCCCCTGAGTCACCCTCACGCCCTTCCTGCGTCCACCACCAGGTGCGTGCCGGTGACCGCGGACGCCGCGTCGCTCGCGAGATAGAGCGCGGCGCGGGCGCATTCGTCCACCTCGACCCAGCGTTTCAGCACCGCGGGCTGGATGTAGGATTCGTCTATGATCTCTTCTGCGCTTCGGCCCTCGGTCCGGGCGCGTTCGGCGATCAGGCCGTCGGTCATCGGCGTCGGCATAGCGCCCGGCACCAGCGTGTTGACCCGGATGCCGTCGCGGCCCACCTCTTGCGCCACCGATTCGGTGATGGCATGCATGGCGGCCTTGCTGGCGGCGTAGGCGCTGCGGTTCGCCTTGGGATAAAGCGCCATGCGCGACGAGACGTTGACGATGGCGCCCGCGCCGGCGCGTTTCATGTGCGGGAGCGCGTGCTTGATACACAGCATCACGCCCCGGGTGTTGACCGCGAAGCGCGCGTCCCATTCGGCGATATCCATTACCTCGGCGGCCGCGATCGGGCCTGAGAGCCCCGCGTTGTTGACAAGGACGTCGAGGCGGCCGAACGCCGCATCGCAAGCCGCCATGAGGGCCGCCACGTCGGCCTCGTCGGCCACGTCGGCGGCCACCGCGAGCCCGCCTACCGCGCGGGCGACTTCCTCCAGCGGCGCCAGCCTGCGCCCAGTCACCACCACGCGCGCCCCCTCGCCCGCGAAAAGGCGCGCGATGGCGGCGCCAAGCCCGGTGCCGCCGCCGGTGATCACCGCCGCCTTGCCTTCGAGCATGCCCGTCATGGCCGCGTTCCTCCGCCTTCCCCTCTTGTTCCGGAATTAGAGACGAGCCACACCGGCGAGACAAGCGCGTCCGCGCCCAATGCCGGCGATTGAAATCGAGTCGTGCGGAGGAGTAGTATCGGAGGATAAGCGCGCGCGCCGGAGCTTCGTGAGGCCGGGCGCCGTGCGATGGCATTCGCAATCATAAAAAGGGGTTCGTCCTATGGCCGAGTTGCGAGGAAGCTACACGGTGACGTACACGCCGTTCACCGAAGGCGGCGCGGGAATCGACTTCGCCGCGCTCGATAAATTCATCGACTGGCAGATCGAGGAAGGCAGCCACGGGCTCATCGCGCTCGGGTCCATCGGCCAGTTCCTCGCCATCGACGACGACGAGCGGACCGCGATCGTCGAGACCTACGTCAAGAAATGCAAGGGCCGGGTGCCGGTGCTGGTGGGCACCATGAACGCCCGCACCGAGAACGCGGTGCGCTACAGCAAGGAAGCCGAAGCGCTGGGCGCCCAGGGCGTGATGATCACGCCGCCTTACTACTACACCCCCACCGAGGACGAGATCTTCGAATACTACCACCAGATCTCGGAGGCGATCTCGATCCCGATCATGCTCTACAACAACCCGATCACCACCAACGTCGACATGTCGGCGGCCTTCGTCGCTAGGCTCACCAAGGCCTTCGAGAACATCCGCTACATCAAGGAGGCGAGCGGGACCGCGGACCGCTGCTACGAAATCGCGCAGCTGACCGACGGCGTCATGAACTGCTTCGCCGGCGGCCGGACGTACGAGTGCATGTTGTTTGGCGCGGAGGGCTACGTGTCTCCGCCCGGCAACTGGGCGCCCAAGCAGTCGGCGATCATGATGGACAGCTTCGCCGCCGGCGACCGCGCCACCGCCAAGTGGCTTTCCGACAAGTTCACGGCGATCGGCAAGGTCAGCGGCGCAGGCCACCCCACTTACGGTCACTCGTGCTATGGGCGCGAGCTGATCAAATGGTCGGGCCACGATTTGGGCGATCCGCGCTCGCCGCTAGGACCGTTCTCGGCGCTCGGCAAGGAGGGCACGGACCGCATGGCCCAGGTGCGCCCGCTCTACGACGAGATCCGCGCCTTCGACCTCGCCAAGAAGGCGGCGGCCCAATAAAGAGGGTCGCGAACGCGTCTCGCAGCGGCGCGCTGCAATTGTCTTCGCGCCTTGAGCGGTGATTTCGAAACCGTCGCGCCTCGACCGGGCGCGGCGGTTCTTTTTCGATCCCGCCAATGAGTCCGTGGATGCCCGGATCAAGTCCGGGCATGACGACTGGATGACGAGCCGAAATTTGTTGTCCGCCTACTCCCCTACTCCCACGCCCCCATCACGATCTGGGCGTGGTCGACCACGGCGCCGGTCATGATCCCTGAGTCGGGTCCCAGCAGAAAAAGCGTGGCCCGCGCCACGTCTTCCACGCTCAGCAGCCGCCCGAAGGGTTGCTTGGCTTCGGCCTCGGCGAGCCATCCCTCGGGGTAGCCCATGCCGGCGCGCGCCTTGCGCTCGTTCGGCGTGTTGGTCCAGCCGATGTTGAGCTGGTTGACGCGGATGCGGTCGAAGCGCACCGAAAACGCCACGTTCTTGCTCAGCGTCGCGAGCGCCCCCTTGGAGGTGCAGTAGGCGGTGATGAAGGGCTGGCCGCCGTAGCCCGAAAGGGTTCCGATGTTGACGATGGCGCCTTCGACACCGTCGCGGCGCATGATGCGGATCGCGTCCTGCATGAGCAGGAACGGCGCCCGGGTGTTGACCGCGAACATCCGGTCCCACAGCTCGGGCGTGGTCGATTCGAGCGTGCCCCGGTCGGTCATGCCCGCCGCGTTCACCAACCCGTCGATGCGCCCGAAGCGCTGATCGCACGCCGCGATCACCGCGCGGCAATCCTCGACGCGGCCCAAGTCGGCGCGCACGAACTCGCAAGGCGTTCCTTCGGCTTCGATCGCCGATTTGGTGGCGGCGCCGCCCTCGGCGTTGCGCCCGCAAGTCACGATGCCGCCAGCGCGTTTTCGCGCCAGGGCGAGCGCGATCGTCGCCCCGATCCCCTGAGTTCCCCCGGTCACCACGTAGATGCGACCCGGGAAGCCGTCGTCGCCATCGGCGCCATCGCTCATGATGTCCGTCCTCCTTGGAGCGGATCGCGCTTGGTTGGAACCGCGATGCGGTTGCAATCAAACGGCGGCCATCCGCTCGACCACAATAGTGCCGACCGGATCGCGCCCGCCCGCCGCCTTGCGCGCACGCTTGAGACGCCGTATCAACGCAGGCTAGCGGCCGTGGCGCGCGCGGCGGTCCGCTCCCAGCAACCACGAATCAGGGGGGAATCGCAAGACATGGGTGATCTCGACGGAAAAATCGTTCTTGTGACCGGCGCGTCCGGCGACATCGGCACCGCCATGGTCGAAAGCTGCGGAGAGGCGGGGGCGCATGTGATCGCCCAGTACGGCCGCAGCCGCGAGACCGCGGAAAAGCTCGCCGATTCTGTCGGCCAAGACCGTTGCCACCTGCTCCAGGCCGACTTTCACTCCACCGACGAGGTACTCCGGCTGTGGCGCGAAGCCCTCGCCTGGAAGGGCCACATCGACGTGGTGATGAACAACGCCGGCATCCAGCTTTGGGGTCCCATCGACGGCGACTTCGAGACCTGGACCGCGGTCTGGGAGGAGACGCTGCAGGTGAATCTGCTTTCCATGGCCAACATGTGCCGCGAGGCGGTGGCGCATTTCCGCACCCGCGGCGGCGGTATCCTCATCAACACATCGAGCCAAGTGGCGCACCGCGGCCATTCGCACCCCGCCGGCATCCAGTACGCCGCCTCCAAGGGCGCCATCAAGGCCATGTCGCAGAGCATCGCCCGCGGGTTTGCGCGCGACGGCGTGCTCGTCTACATCCTGGCTCCCGGCGTCACCCAGGGCAAGATGTCCGAGGACTTCGCCAAGAACCTGCCGGGCGGGCGCGACACGGTTTCGGCGGGTGTCCTCATGGACGAATGGGCGGACCCCAAGAACATCGGCGACATCGCCGCGTTCCTCGCCACCGGCAAGGCGAAGCATGCCACCGGCACGACCATCGACATCACCGGCGCGTCGTACGTCCGCTGAACCCGAGTTGAGGAGGACCCATGTCCAGGATCACGCCACGCCGCCGCGAGGACCTGCCCGAGTTCGATGACCTCTGGAAGCGCTTCGAGGAAAACACCGGCTACGTGCCGAACAGCCTTTTGACGCTGGCGCACCGCCCCGACATCCTGCGGGCGATGTCCGAGTTCTCGAAGGCGGTCAACGCGCCGGGCGAGGTGGCGCCCGAGCTCAAGCGCCTGATGGCCCACGTGCTGAGCCGCACCGCCGGCTGCCAGTACTGCGCCGCCCACACGGCGCACGCGGCCCGCGAATGGGGGATGGCCGACGCCAAGATCGAGGCCGCCTTCGAGTACGAGACCAATCCCTTGTTCTCGGAAGCCGAGCGCGCTTTGTTGCGCTTCGCCCAGGGCGCGGCCTCGGTGCCCAACGCCGTCACCGACGCCGATTTCGAAAGCCTCCGCGAGCACTTCAGCGAGGTGGCCATCGTCGAGATCGTCGCGATGATCGCGTGGTTCGGCTTTTGGAACCGCTGGAACGACACCATGGCGACCGAGCTCGAGCCCGACCCGCGCGCGTTCGCCGACACCCACCTCGCGCCATCGGGCTGGACCGTGGGCAAGCACGCCTGAGCCCCGGCGCAAGCACCGGCGAAGGCGGCATGGAGCCCTTTAGCGACGTCGAAACCGACGTGCTCGTGGTCGGCGGGGGGCTGTTGGGTTGCGCCGCCGCTTATTACCTCGCGCGCGCCGGCGCGGACGTCGTCCTGATCGAGCGCGACGAGCTCAACACCCAGGCGTCCGGCACCAACGCCGGCAACCTGCATTCCCAGATTCCGCATGCGTTCTTCACCGGCGAGGAAGAGGAGTACGGCGACGGCCACGCGGATATGCGTGAAGAAATGGGACGCATGCGCCCCCTGCTGGTAGCGGCGATCGAGGAGTGGAAGGAGCTCGGCCGGAACATGGCCAGCGAGTTCGGCATCGACCTCGAGGTCGTGATTACCGGCGGGCTCATGATCGCCGAGACCGACGCCCAGATGCGCGTGCTGGAAGAAAAGGTCGCGTTCGAGCGCAAGTTCGGCCTCGAGGCCGAAATCATCACAGGCAGCGAGCTGCGCGAACGCGCGCCCTACATCGCCGAGCGCATGATCGGCGCCGAGTATTGCCCGAGCGAAGGCAAGGCGAACCCGCTCGCGGCCACGCCGGCCCTGGCCCGGGGCGCCGAGGCCGCGGGCGCGCGCATCTTTCGCCAGACCGCGCTCGCGGGTCTCGAGGCCGGCCCACAAGGCTTCGAGGCGACGACGTCGCGGGGCCGGATCAAGGCGGCCAAGGTTTTCGCCGCGGCCGGGGGGTGGATCGGCGAGGTCGCGGCAATGATCGGTGTCGATGTGCCTACCCGGCGCGATCCCATCCAGATCATCGTCACCGAACCGGCCGGGCCGGGCGTCGATCACCTGGTCTATTTCGTAGGCCACCGGTTGACGATGAAGCAGAGCGAGGCGGGAAACTTCGTGATCGGCGGCGCCTGGCCGGCGAAATGGCACGACGTGACGGGGCTGCCGGTGAATTTGCGCTCCCACATCGAGTACAGCGCCTGGGTGGCGAGGCGGGTGGTGCCAGAGTTGGGCCGCCTTCGCATCATTCGCACCTGGGCCGCCGGCTCGCCCGCCACCGTCCGCGGCATCCCGGTGCTGGGCGAAGCGGCGTCGGTGCCAGGGTTCTTCGTCGGGATGTTCCCCTATCTCGGGTTCACGGCCGGCCCCTTCTTCGGTCGCATGGCCGCGGACATGATTCGCGGCAACGCGCCGGCCTGCGATCCGTCGCCCTTTGCGCTGGCCCGCCACGGCGGCGCAAATTGACATCGCGCATCGGCGCTCCTACGGTCGCACAAGCCTTCAGGCCGGAACGCCAATCCAAATGAACCTCGCCCAGCACCTCGAAAAGGCCGCCCGCTACGAGGCGCTCATGGCGCGGCTCGATGTGGTGCGCGACTTCGAGCTCTGGATCTGGGTGGCGATGAGCTCCGGCACCAACGTCCTCAACGCCGCGCTTCACGCGGCCGGCATCACCAGCGACCGCGCGTGCTATCCGGTGCGCCCCAACCGCTACATGGTTCCCGGCGCCAACCCCGGTACCTGGACCCAAGAGGAAGGGCCGCTCGGCGACGTTTTGCACGTCGACGTGCCGGCCATCGAGGCGGCCTTGCCGCCGGCGCTGGAGCGCGCCTGCGAAGCGCTGCGCGTGATCGACGATGCGCGCGACCCGTGCGTTCGCGGCCCGCGCGAGATCACGCCCGAATTGGCGGAAGCGTGCGCGGCCGCGTACCGCGACTGCGTCAAGGCGACGAAACCGATCCTCGAAGGGCGTTTGGGAGGCGCGCGATGACGCCTGAGCGGCACCACGAAAAGGCGGAGCGGTTCGAGCGCTCCTTGGCGCTTTGCGGCGACGCCGACCACGAGGCCCGAATCGAAGGCGCGATGCTGGCCGCCAGCCATTGGATCAACTTCGCACTCCACGCCCTCGCACTGGCGCCGCCGGAAAAGGACTTCCAACACCCCTATTTCCTGACCGACGACGAACGCAGCACTTACGACCAAGCCCTCGGGCCCGAGCTGCTTCGCGCCTACGACGAGATCGAGGACTTGCGCCCCTTTTACGTACGCGGCGCGGATGCGGACGGCGCGACGGCGGGACGACGCGCGATCGCGCTCCTCGGCCTCATCCGCGACGGCGCACTCGCCAAGTCCACCGGCGCACGACCACCAGCGATTGAGTCGCGCCCGCGCACGCCCGCACGTCCGTGAATATCACCGTTCATCTCGAAAAGGCGGCCCGTTACGAGGCCCTGGTGCCCGCGCTGGATCGCGACGAGGACTACGAGCTTTGGCACTGGTGCATGGTCTCGGCCGCGGTCAACGCGCTGAACGCGGCGCTGCACGCGGCCGGCGTCACCGACGGACGCGACTGCTATCCGGTGCGGTCGGGAAAGTACCTGGAACCCGGCGCCGAGCCCCATTCCTGGGTCCTGGTCGAGAAACCGCTCGGCGACATCCTCCACGTGGGCTTTCCGCCGATCGAGGCGGCGCTGACGCCCGAGATGGAACGCGCGGTCGCGGCGCTTCAGGCGCTGGGTGAAAACCTGGACGCGGGCGTTCGCGGCGCTCTCGAGGTAACGCCGGAGATGAAGGACGCCTACTTCGCGGCCTACGGCGAATGTCTGAAGCGGTGCCGCGCGATCGTCGTCGCCCGCGCCCAAGGAGAAGGCCCGTGAAGGCCGAGCAGCACCGCGCCCGCGCCGAGCGCATCGAACGCTCTCTCGCCAAACTGACGTCCGCCGACTCCGAAGCGATGATCGACGCATGCATGCTCGCCTCGAGCCAATGGATCAACGTCGGGCTTCATACGCTGGGGGTGAGCGCGGATGATGACGACTTCATCCACCCCTTCATGCTGGACGGGCGCCAGCGACAGGCGCTCGAACACGCGCTCGGGGCCGAGGCGATGCGGGCGTCCGACGCCATCGAGGGCTACCGCCCCTTCTTCGTCCGCGGCGACGATCCCGGCGGCACGCATGCCGCGGAGCGCGCGCGCGCGCTCCTGGAGACTGTGCGCGAGCAAGTGAAGGCGGCGCTGCGCGAGGCAAAGTAAGGGCCGCCGGACGCCCCCGTCGGGACGATCGAATCCGACGATCGCCGGTCACCGGTCCAGCGGGCGTAGCGCCCGATCCATCCAGTATTCGAGACGCCCTTCGTAGTCGTTCAACACCACCTGGCAGCGATCCTCGTAGCGATCGACGACGACGTGAAAGTTGTCGTAGTCGTTGTCCATCATCCTCTGCTGTGCGTCGGCGCTCACCATAAGGTTCGCGAGAACCATGTCCGGTGCATTCACCCGGGCGGCACGCAAGAGCAGCGCATCGGACATCTTCTTCGTCCGTTCGGCCGCGACCGAGTCGTACGCATTGTGGTACGCCCCCGAACTGATGAGGTAGAAGGCCGCGCACTCCGAGGCTTCGCGCGAGAAATTGTCGAGGGCGCGCAGCTTCATCTCGTTCGTATCTTGGGCGAACGAAGGCGCGGTCGCCAGCACGGCGGCGGCCACCAGGATCGCACGAATCATCGAATCCGCTCTCCGTTCCCGCGCCAGACTAACCCGACCCGACCCGATCCGCCACGTTTCCGCGCCCGCGTTCGCTCGAAATAACCGCGACGATATCGAAAAAATGGGCCAGCGACACCGCTGGCCCTTAGGATTTCGAATTTCGAACTAGCTACGCGGCTTCGCTCGACCCTGCGTCCTCGTCCGTCTTCTCATCGCCGACGGATCGCAGCGCATCGAGTAAGGTCTCGGTGTAGACGTGGAGGGCGTCGTAGGCGGCCTCGCTGCGCCCCATCTGCATGGGGTCCAACCCGTGAGCACGGAACTGCCGCACGGCATGCCGCACCATCTCTTCCGGCTTGAAGACGCCCGGCTTGCTCACCATCCAACGACCTGTCTTAGGATCTTGCGTGCAGAAGTCACTCATCGCACCCAAGATTGGAAAGACCAACCCAGGAGCCGCCCAATTGATTTTTCCATTCTTATTTCGACGGAAAGCACGACCGCCCTTCTTGGTCACCTCGTACAGATTGTGACCGTTCCATGCGGCATGCGTCTGCCAGTATTCGTATTCCTTGACGGCGAAGGGCGCGATTTGAATGGTGAAGTCGTACTTGGCTTTCGCTTCGGCACCACCGCCAATATTGCCGAACCACTCGTCGAAGTCGGTCAGGCACTGCTTACGGTTCTTGTATGCCCGCAGCCTTTCCGCCGCCGTTGCGTTTCCCGAAACGCTCTCCGGCATGAGGAGACGCGTCCATTGAAGAATGTGCTCGGTCTCCAGGACGTCGACGTCGGTTTCCTTCTTCCTGATCCTTGCGTTCGGGAAAACAGCGCGGATGCTCGCCTCGAGTTCTTCGAGGTGTCCTCGCGCCCCCGCCTGGGAGATTGCTTTCACCGGCGTCGATGTGTTCCGCGCAATAGCTGTTTCAACAACTGATACTGCATCGGCATCGATAATGATCTCCGCTCGCACGTAAAACGGCGCCTCGTCCGGAACATCGCCCGTCTGCGGATCGGTCACGTCGCTGAAGTACTGCTGGATCTCACCCTGCGATTGAGCACCGTTGATAAGGCTAGGCGCCTGAAGCTCAATCGTTTTCGCGTTGTCATCGATCTTGGCGGCTGACGCTGTAATGACGAAGCCGCTGTTCAGGGTGATAAAACGGCGCGGATCGGAGTCGATCGTTCCTCGGATCTGGACGTGGACTCCGTTTCGGCGCTTAGAGTTGTGCTCGCCGATGTAGTCCCGCAGATTCTCGCGGGTTTCGACCTTGAGAACTTCGAAGGCCGACACGTTGGCGACGTAGCACTGCATCCCGTTCGATTTCTCGTCCGGGCTCGTGACGTTACGCAGAAGCTGATAGGAAAGTTGCACGCTCGTCGCGGGCGCGCACGACCCTTTGGTCGAGTGAGTCATCTGAATACTCCATCCGTTTCGCCGCCCCATCGCTGGGAAGTCGCACCTGCGACGCCCAAAGGCGGTCGAACCACACGTCCAATATAAGATTGATCCGGATCGGCGTCAACACGTGCTCCCAACGGCGCCGGTCATCACCGGGTCTTTCCGCCGAGACCGCCGAGCCGGGTCATCAGGCTCGCGGTTTCCCAGCGCCCGCGGCCCTGCGCGGCGAGCTCGGCGAAGAACTGTGCGACGACCGCGCTCGCCGGCATCGCGACCTTGTGGCGCCGCGCCTCGTCGAGAACGATTCGTAAGTCCTTGATCATGATGTCGACCCCGCCGACATCGGTGGCGAACGCCCGATTCACGAGCCTGGCTGCGCGATTATCGAGCATCCACGTCGCGGCGGTCGAAGACCGCATCACGTCCCGGACCGCTTCTGCGTCCTGGCCGGTCTCGCGCGCGAACGCCATGGCCTCGGCCAGCGACTGGAGATTGGCGGCAACCATGGTCTGGTTGATCATCTTGGCGATTTGGCCGCTGCCCGCGGGGCCCAAGTGGGTGATCCGGCCGGCGTACGCCTCGAGATAGGGAATCGCTGCCGTCGCCGCGTCCGCTTCACCGCCGACGAAGACCGTGAGCGCGCCTTCGATTGCGCCTTCGACGGCTCCCGCGACCGGGGCGTCGAGGAAGGCGATCCCTGTCGCCGCGGCGGCGGCCGCGCATTCGCGGGCGACAAGGGCCGAGGCGGTCGTGTGGTCGCAGAAGATGGCCCCCGTCGCCATCGCCGCGAAGGCGCCGCCGGACCCGACGGTGACGGCGCGAAGATCGTCGTCGTCGCCGACGCAAGAGGCGACGAAAACGGCGCCCGCGGCGGCCTCGGCGGGCGAAACGGCGATGCGGCCGCCGTTGGCCGCCACCCAGGCCTCGGCCTTGGCGCGGGTGCGATTGTGGACGGCGACGTCGAAGCCGGCGCCGGCCAGGTGCCGGGCCATCTCGGAGCCCATGATCCCAAGCCCGATGAAGGCGACTTTTTCGGCCATGCGCGACGCCCCTATGCGTCCGGCGGTTGGATGGGGAACTGGCTGACCAGGGCGGCAAGGGGCAGGCCGACGTCGTGCAGCCGCGCCTCGACCAGAGCAATCCCCAAGTCCTTGAGCAGCATCCCGGCACGCCCGGTGTTGATGTTGTTGCCGCCCTCCAGGTTCGCCATCATCGACGCGGCCCGGTTTTCGAGCCACCAGGACCGCGCCGAGCCCCCGGCCAACGCCGGGACCAGCTTGTCCGGATCGAGCCCGGCCGCGTGCGCCAACGTCAGCCCCTCGATCAGGCCTTGCATGATTCCGGCGATGGCGACCGACAGCGTCATTTTGCAGAACTGGCCGGCGCCCGACGGCCCCAAGCGGCGGATGTCGCGCGCGTATGTGCGCATCAGCGGTTCGGCGCGCGCGAACGCGCCGCTCTCGCCCCCCACCATGACGCTTAGCGTGCCCGCACGCGCGCCTTCGACGGATCCCGTGACCGGGGCGTCGAGAAACGCAACTCCGCGCACCCCCGCCTCGGCCGCGAGTGCACGAGATAGCGTGGCCGAGACCGTGGTGTGGTCCACGTGGACACCGCCCGTCGGCATGGCCTCAAACGTGCCGCCGGGACCCGAGGTGACGGAGCGCAAGTCCGCGTCGTCGACGACGCTGGTGAAGACGAACTCGGCGCCGGCGACGGCCGCCGCGGCGGATTCGGCGACGCGTCCGCCGCTCTCGGCCACCACAGCCTCGGCCCTCGCCCGATCGAGGTCGAACACGGCCATGTCGTAGCCGGCTTTCGCCAGGTACCCCGCCATCGGCCCGCCCATGGCGCCGACGCCGATGAAGGCCACCTGCCCGCTCGCATCACCTTTGTTCATATGCGCCCCATCGTCTGCGCCTCAGCCGGTCCCCGGGAGCTGGCTGACGACGCCGGTCGCCGGCAACCCGATGCCCAGGCGCCGCGCCTCCGCCAGGCAGATCGCTAAGTCCTTGAGCAACAGTCCCTGACGGCCGTGCTTGACGTGGTGGCCGGCCTCGAGATTGGCAAACATCTGGCGGCCGCGGGTCTCCTGCCACCACGACCGCGCCGTCGCCGAACTCAACGCCGCCATCAGCCTGTCTGCGTCGAGCCCCGCATGGTGCGCGAATCGCAGGCCTTCGCACAGGCCCTCGATGGTGATCGCCTGGACGATCTGGCTCACCATCTTGGCGAGCTGGCCGTGGCCCACGGGTCCCATCAGGCGGACCGCCCGCGCGTAACAACTGAGAAACGGTCGTGCCGCCTCAAAGGCGTCGGCCTCGCCGCCCACCATGGCCGAAAGCGCGCCCTTCGTGGCGCCTTCGACGGCGCCCGCGACGGGCGCGTCGAGGAACGCGAACCCGCGCGCGCGCGCTTCCTTGCCAAGGGTGCGCGCGAGCGCGGCGGTGACGGTCGAGTGATCGACGAAAACCGCGCCCGGCCGCATGGCCTCGAAGGCCCCACCCTCGCCCACGGTGACGGCGCGAAGGGCGGCGTCGTCGAGCACGCAAGCAGCGACGAAGGCCGCCCCTTCCGCAGCGTCGGCCGGCGTCGGTACGTCGCGCCCGCCGTGGGCCGCGGCCCAGGCGCGCGCCTTCGCTGCCGTCCGATTGTAGACGGTGACGTCAAAGCCCGCCGCCGCGAGGTGCCCTGCCATCGGCGCCCCCATGACGCCGAGGCCCAAGAAGGCCACCCGTTCCGCCATCGCCGCTCCTCGCCTTCGCATGTTGCGTCCGTCGGGCGCGATGATATCGCCGCATCGGCGGTGGCGTCGAGGGCGTCGAGGCCGCTGAGACGGGCCTGACAACAATTTGACAACCGGTGCGCGCGGTGGCGAGATGGCGTCCGCGAATTATCCGAGCGCGCGACCCGCATTTCAGGAGAACCCTATGACCGAGCATCGCGGCAGCTATACGGTGACCGTCACGCCCTTCGACGAGGAGACCCAGGCCTACGATGAGGCGGCCATGCGCAGCTTCGTCGACTGGCAGATCGAAGAAGGCGTACCGGGGCTGATCATCCTCGGCTCCATGGGCGAATTCCTGCTGATCGACGAAGACGAACGCACCCACATCGTCGAATCCACCATCGACCAGGCAGCGGGCCGGATCCCGGTCTTCGTCGGCACCATGGACGCGCACACCGACAACGCGGTGCGTTACTCGAAGGAGGCCGAGGCGCTCGGCGCCGAAGGGTTGATGATCACGCCGCCCTACTACTACACGCCGACCGAGGACGAGATCTTCGAATACTACAAGGCGATCTCGGAAGCCGTCTCGATCCCCATCATGCTCTACAACCAGCCGTTCCTGTGCAACGTGGACATGTCGGCGGCGTTCGTGGCCAAGCTCACCAAGGCCTTCGAGAACATCCGCTACATCAAGGAGGCGACCGGCCACGCCGACCGGGTCTACGACATCGTGCGGCTGACCGACGGCGTCATGAACTGCTTCGCCGGCAACCGGGTGTACGAATGCTTCCTGTTCGGCGCCACGGGTTACGTCTCGCCGCCCGGCAACTACGCGCCCCGCCCCGCGGTCGCCATGTGGGAAATGCTCGAGCGCGGCGAGATGGAGACCGCGAAAAAGATATCGGACGGGTTCGTAGACTTCTTCGAGGCCATCTTCGAGGGCTGCGATCCGTACGGCTATCTCTCGGATTCGCACGCGCTCTGCCGGCTGGCGGGCCATCCCATGGGCGACGTGCGGCCGCCGCATACGCCGCACAAGGCGCTCGGCGAATCGGCCGTAAAAAGGGTCGCGGATCTCAAGCGGATGCTCGACCAGGTCGAGGCCCTGGTCCCGACCCGCGCCGCAGCCCAGTAGTCCGCGAACGCCTAGAGCGGATCGCGTTTGATTGGAACCGCGATGTGGCTCCAATCAAACGCGTGAATCCGCTCGATCACCATAGTAGCGACTAGATTCACACGCCCGCTGGATCACCGCAGGTGATTCCACCCGACCGTGATCTGGTCTAGCGCCCGCTCACAAGGTGCGGGTGCCGCCGCCGTCGATCACCGTCATGGTGCCCTGGACGTGGCGGGCCGTGGGCGAGACGAGGAAGGCCACCGCGTCGGCCACGTCTTCGACGGTCGCGAAGCGACGCACCCCGTCGGCGGCAAGCTTCTTGGCCCGGACCTCTTCGGCGGCGATTCCCTCGAGCGCCGCCTGCTCGGCCACGTAGCGATCGTGCAGCTCGGTCGCGACGACGCCGGGCAGCACCACGTTCACGTTGACGTCGTCGATAAGGCCCTGGTTCGCGAGCGCCTTCGAAAAGTTGATGACGGCCGCGTTGACCGCCGACGAGATGAAGATATGCGGGGCCGGGGTGATGCCGCGGGTGCCGGCGATGTTGACCACGGACCCGCGGGCGTCGGTCAAGAGCGGCCAAAGCGCGCGGGACATGCGCACCATGGCGAAGAACTTGTTGGCGAAGGCATAGCGCCAGTCCTCGTCGGTCAGCGAGAAGAAGTCGCCGATCCGCCCGGCTCCGGCGTTGTTGACGAGGATGTCGAGGCGGCCGAACGTGGCCTTCGCAGCCGCCGACGCGGCGTCGGTGCCTTCGCGGGTGGCCAAGTCGGCAACCGCGATCTCGACCCTGCGCCCCGTCGCGCCGCCGATGTCGGCCGCCGCGTGTACGAGGTCACGCTCGGTGCGCGCGACCAGCATCAGCGCGCAACCTTCGTCCGCGAGCCTTCGCGCGAGCGCGCGGCCGATGCCGCGGCTTCCCCCCGTTATCAGCGCGATCTTGCCTTCGAGCCCCAATTCCATCGACTCCTCCTTCCCGCGCCTGATATGCGCCGACTGCGGATGCTAGGGCACTATCCGCATAGTCGGCTCCGGCCCGCAACCCCGGCCGGGCGCCCCAAGCATACCATTCCGTGGGCGGGGGTGCGGGCCGGTGCGATTCCACGTGAGTGGATAATGGTCTAGTTTAACCGCCCGCCCGAACGATGCTCAAACAAACGAGGGATCGAACCATGTCTCGCATGAAAGGCAAAGTCGCGATCATCACCGGCGCCGGTTCCGGAATCGGGCGCGCCGGAGCAGAGATCTTCGCCCGCGAGGGAGCCAAGGTCGCGGTCGTCGAGGTCGACGCCGAAGGCGGCCAGGCGACGGTGGACATGATCCGCAGCGCCGGCGGCGAGGCGCGCCTGATCGTCACCGACGTGACCGACGAGGCCGCCGTCGTAAGCGCCGTCACCGAAACGCTCGAATCCTACGGCCGTTTGGACGTCCTCTACAACAACGCCGGCGGCATGACGCCGGACGACGGCTCGATCACCGACATGCCGGTCGATGCCTTCTGGGCGGCGTTGAAACGGAACCTGTTCGGGACGTTCCTTTGCTGCCGCTTCGCCATCCCCCACATCGTCGCCGCCGGCGGCGGCTCGGTCATCAACACCGGATCCATCTACGGCATCCAGGGCCACCCCGGCAGCGTCGGCTACTCCACGTCCAAGGGCGGCGTCATCGCGCTGACGCGCGCGCTGGCCGCCGAGTACGGCACCTCGAACGTGCGCGTCAACTGCATCTCGCCCGGCATGGTGCGCACACCGCGGGTGGAGAAGCTGATCCGCGACAAGCCCGGGGTTTCCAAGAACATCGTCCGTTACCTTCTCGGAACCGTCGAGACCGAGGAGATGGGGAATCTCGCGCTTTTCTTGGCGTCGGATGAATCGCGGCACCTCTCGGGTGTCAACATCCCCTTCGACAGCGCCGGGCGCTCGGCTCCGTCGGCGTATATGTGAGCGCCGCGTGGCGCAGCGCATGATCGGCACCGCTCATCAGGTGCGCGGGTGAACGCGGCTACGAAAGGTTCGAATCCCATGGCCGATACGGAGAAGACCCGTTGGGGGATCGTCGCGCTTTGCGTCGCCGCGGGGCTGGTGGCCGCGGCGCACGTGGGCAAGGCGCCACCGGCGTTGCCGGCGCTCCGCGCCGAGCTCGGCCTCGATCTCGTTCTCGCCGGTTGGGTCGTCTCCATCTTCGGCTTTACCGGGATGGCGTTCGGGATCATCGCCGGATCGCTTGCCGATCGGGTCGGCCACCGGCGCCTTTTGCTGATCGGCCTCGGTGTGCTTGCGGCGGGCAGCGCCGTCGGCGGTTTCACGAACAGCGGCGCGATCCTGCTCGCGAGCCGCTTCTTCGAAGGCCTGGGGCTGTTGTCGGTGGGGGTCTCGGCGCCGGCGATGATCGCGGCGGCCGCACCGGGGCGCAACCGCCGCCTGGCGCTCGGAATCTGGGGCAGCTTCATGCCTGCCGGCATGGCGGCGATGATGCTGATTTCGCCCCTGTTCCTTTCCACCGTGGGTTGGCGCGGGCTGTGGTTCGCGGCGGCAATCCTGAGCGTCGTCTGGATCGTGGTCATGCGCCGCGGCACGCCGGCGGCGCCCGCGCCGTCCGACGCCGAAGCGTCGCATTCTTTGATCCACAACGTCGTCAGCACGGTCTCGCGGCCGGGCCCGTGGCTGATGTCGATCTGCTTCGCGCTTTACACCATTCAGTGGGTTTCACTGATGGTCTGGCTGCCCACGTTCCTGATCGAGCAACGGGGGACCGGGACCGGCGCCGCGGCGGCGATGACCGCGCTCGTCGTCGCCGTCAACGTCGCCGGCAACGTGGGCGCGGGCTGGATGTTGCGCCACAACGCACCGCGGTGGCTATTGCTCGCCGTCGCCGGCGCGACCATGGGGCTTGCGAGTCTTGGGATCTTTTCGTCCGAGGTTCCCGACGGGACGCGCTATCTGCTGTGCCTCGTCTTTTCGAGCGTCGGCGGGATGCTGCCGACCTCGCTTCTTTCCGGCGTTCCGGTGTTCGCGCCGTCGCCGCGCCAATACGCGACCGGGAACGGCTTCCTGACCCAAGGCGCGAACGTGGGCCAAGTCATCGGCCCACCGGCGGTCGCCACCCTGGTAGCCGCGACGGGGGTTTGGGAATCGGCTTCGTGGCTGATGGCCGGAACCGCGGGCGCGATCGTCGTCTTCGCGCTGGCGATCGGCGCCGTCGAACGCAGATTGCCGACGGCCGAACCGGCCGCACCGCCGCGCTAGGTCACGGGCCTGCATACGAGCGGCCAGTCGAATGGCCGGCTTCTCGCACCCGAACGCACCTCGATGTGTGCTCGGATACACCGCGCATCCCTTCCGGAGCCGCCAAACCGGGATGAACGACCACGATCCCGATCGACGTTCGATGGTGGTGCCGTCTTCGGCGGATGGTAGGAGTCATCTGGGAAATCACGGTTAAGGATATCCCCGACCATCAGCGGAGGGGCCGGGGACACGTTGCCGGTCCCTCGCATGGTTTCCCGAAGAGGTAGGCGTGCCGGCATCGAAGCTACTTTACGTCGCCACGGGTGTGGCACTCGTGCTCCACGTCTTCGCCTATCTGGCGACATTGGTGTTGCCGATCGCTGCTCCGGTAATCGCCGAGGAGCTGGGGATCAACCCGGCGTTCATTGGCGCCTATTCGGCCTTCCAATATTCCGCGTCCATGGCTGCAGTGATGGTATGGGGCGGCCTCTTCCAGCGATTCGGTCCTTTGCGCGTGAGCCAGGTCGCCCTGCTGGTGATGGCCGTTGGCCTCGCCCTTGCCGCGCCGGGCGCTTACGTTCTGTTCGCGCTTTCCGGTTTGGCAATAGGGGCCGGGTCGGCAGAGGTGACGCCCGCCGGCTCCCACATGCTCACCCGCTATTGTCCGCCGCGGTACGCCCCGTTGTTCTTTTCCATAAAACAGACCGGCGTTCCGATCGGCGGCATGTTGGCGGGCTTCATGGTGCCTTTCCTCGTCGTGCATCTGGGATGGCGGGGCGCGTTCTTCACGGTCACCCTCTTGTGTCTAGCGCTGGCCGCCGCTTTCCAGCCCTTGCGCGCCACGTTCGACGACGATCGGCAACCCGGACACCGCCTGTCCCTGGCCGACGTGAAAACGACGCTCAAGGTGGTGACGATCAATCGCGGCCTTCGAGAGCTTGCGTTCGCCGGGTTCACGTTCGTCGGCCTCCAGGTCTGCTTCCACGCCTTCTTCGTAACCTACCTCGTGAAGGGCCTGGGCTGGCCGTTGACTACCGCCGGGTCCGTGTTCGCCGTCTCCCAGGGGATCGCCATATTCACCCGCATCCTATGGGGCTGGATTGCCGCCAACCATTCGTCGCCGCGCTCGGTGTTGGCGGGCCTCGGGTTCACCATGACCGCGGCGTCCGTGGTGATGGGATTGTATACGCCGGCGTGGTCCTTCGCCGCGGTGATGGCGGTGGCCATCGTCTTCAGCGCCACCGCGATCAGCTGGCACGGCGTGCTCCTCGCCGAGGTCGCGCGCCTCGCCCCGGCATCCGAGGTGGGCCCCGTAACCGGCGGCGTGCTGGTCTTCATCTACGTAGGCATGGTGGTGTACCCGCTGGTCTTCGGCGCCATCCTCGGCTTTTTCGGGAGCTTCGCGTACGGGTTCTTCGTCGGGGCGGTTCCGGCGTTGATCGCCGGGCTGCTGTTCCTCCGGCCCGCCATGACCGATGCCGGAGGCGGCGCGCAAGTGGCCGACACCCGTTAGGGCGTCATCCGCCCGCTATCGGACGGCAAGCGGTGGGGGATCAATAGGATCCCCCGGCCCTTTCGTCGTCGCTTCAGTCGAGGTCGAAGGCGTTTTCGCGTCGGAACAGGTCGAGTTCATCCTTGAGCAATTCCATGTCGTCGGTATCGTCGTCCAACCGGATCATTATGGCGACGGCGCCGTTCCACATGTCGTCGGACGACGGCCCGAAGTCACCACCGCCATAAGCGGCAAGGTCCGCCTCGATGGTCGTCGGCCTGGCGTACATGTCGTTGGTCGTGCCGTAGGGGAGATCGCCCGCAGGGACGGTGGGCTTGAAGGTATTCATGGTCCATCTCCTTATTCTAAGAAGACTCTATCGAACGTCATTCTTGACGCTCGCCATCATAGGCGGGGACTTCAAGACGATCAGTGACGCCCGTCACACATTCAATGGTTAGCGGACCATTTTGGGGGCTGGTGTTTAGGTCTGGGTCTGCGCTATTGCGGACATTCGTTGAATTATTCGGTTCAGCAGGTGGGTGCCGAAAATCTCGAGTTTACGTACCCCCAATTCGTGAGACGATTTCAGCTTTCCGGTTTCCCACCACCTCCATCGCCGATAAGGCTGAAGGGCGCCCGGAAGATGGGATGGGGGTCAAGAGAACACCACCTTGCCCGACTTTGAGTCCAGCCAGGCAACCTCCCCAACGGATAAGTGCCAGCATAGCCCGGGCCGAGGCGTGCCGCCGATACGTGCGGAAAGCTCCTTGGCGGCACCGCTGCCAGCCCCGCCCGCCGCACTGCTTTCAGACATCGTATTCCCCCTTCGGAACGCCGGGCGCGATTTCCGTTCACGGATCCTTCAGCGGCTGGGGCATGTCCTCGTGTCCGAGCTTGGCGTTCGGTCTCCGATCCCGGGCATCGCGAAGCCGAGCGCATCGAGATCGGCGATCAGTTTGTTGCCGTCGGCCTTGCCCAGTTCGATGAGTGGCGGGCGCAACCGGTTCCACTCCGCGTCTCCACCGTAATACGAGATCATCTGCTTCATCGCCGGGATCAACGGGAACTGCTGCACCGCCTCACGAATCGCGTTGAGGCCTTTTTGAATCTCATCCGCGTCATCGTTCTCCCAGCCGTCGAAAAGATTGACGATGCCCCCCGGATTGATGTTCGCGGTCGCCGAGATACACCCGACCCCACCGAGACGCATGTTGGCCAGCAACAGCGTCTCGTTGCCGGCGAACATTTCGAAACCGGGGAAAGCCTCCATGATCGCTTCGAGATTTGCCCTGTCGCCCGACGAGTCCTTCATGCCGACGACGATGCCGGGGAAATCTTCAAGAAGCCGGCCGACGAGATCGATACTGAAGGGCACCGCCGACATCTGCGGAAAGTGATAGAGATAGATCCGCAACCGATCGTCGCCGACGCGCTCGATAATCTCGGCGAAGTTCCGGTAGATGCCTTCGTCGTTGACATCCTTGTAGTAGAACGGAGGCAGCATCAGAACGCCGCCGCAGCCATGCTCGACGGCACGTTTGCACAAGGCCACCGAATCGAGGAACGAGCAGCATCCCGTGCCCGGCATCATGCGGCGGGGATCGATTCCTGCTTCAACGAGCCCATCCAAAAGCTCGAAGCGCTCGTCCATGGTCAGTGAGTTGGCTTCCGAGTTGGTGCCGAAGACGGCGAGGCCACAATCTTGCGACAGCAGCCAGCGGCAATGTCGGATCAATCGCTGCTTATTCGGCGTGAGATCTGCCTTGAAGGGAGTGACGACCGGCGCCAGAACGCCGCGCATGATATCGGATGCACCCATGGAAACGCCCTTCGGTAACCCGCCGCCACGAAAGATACTACAGCTTAAGTCGGGCGGGACAGCGATGCGGCGACGGGACAGCGATGCGGCGAGGAACCGTTCGAGACCGTGAGCGCACGAGATCGGCGGAACGCGGTTCGCGCGCGCGGCGGACTTGGGTTTGCCGACGCCAAGGTCTACGGTTGCCGGGCGCACCAAGCATCGGAGGACAATGACGCCATGGCCTTTCTGTTCGGAAGCCGGAACCACGACGCCGGCAAGTGGGTCGACGAGCTGAAGCGGTGGCTGCCGGAGATGGAGTTCCGGCTGTGGCCGGACGGCGTCGGCGATCCCGCCGACATCGAGTTCACGCTGGTCACCGGCGGCAAGCCAGGGATGTACAAGGACTTCCCGAACTTGAAGGCGATCTTTTCCTTCGGCGCCGGCGTCGACCACCTGATGCGCGATCCCGACGTGCCCAAGGATGTTCCCATCGGCCGCGGCGTCAACGCGAGCCTGGTGCAGAACATGACGCACTACGTCGTGCACTGGGTATTGCACTTCCACCGCGGCTATCACCGCTACCGCGAGTTTCAGGGCCAAGCGAAGTGGCAGACCTTGGCCTTCGTTTACCCCGGCGTCCGGCGCGTGGGATTCATGGGACTCGGCGCGCTCGGGACCGACGCCGCCCGGCACACCGCCGCACTCGGGTTCGCGACCGCCGGCTGGAGCCGCGCCCCCAAATCCGTCGACGGCGTCGAGAGCTTCCACGGCGCGGATCAGCTGACGCCGTTTCTCGCGCGCACCGATATGCTCGTCTGCCTTCTGCCGCTGACACCCGAGACCACCGGCATCATCAACGCGGACAACTTGGCGGCGCTGCCCGAGGGCGCGTTCGTCATCAACCCCGGCCGCGGCTCACACGCGGTCGAGGACGACGTTCGCGCCGCCCTCGATTCGGGCCACATCGAGGCCGCCGCGCTCGACGTATTCCGCACCGAACCGCTGCCGCCCGAAGACCCCTTGTGGGCGCACCCCCGGGTGTACGCGACACCCCATGTCGCGAGCCGCAACGAGATCGATGTCGCGGCCGCGCACCACGCCGAGAACGTGCGCCGCGTGCTGGCTGGCGAATTGCCGCGCCCGCACGTGGACCGGGCGCGGGGATACTAGACCGGATCGTGGTCGCTCGGTTTCGCTGGTGGCGATCCGCCGACCACGTGAATCTGATCTCCACTATTGAGATCGAGCTGATTCACACGTTTGCGCGAGGGAAGCATGGACTTGGGGCTTGAGGGAAAAGTGGCGCTGGTGAGCGGCGGTAACCGCGGGATCGGCCTTGCCATCGCGCGCCGGCTCGCGGCCGAGGGGTGCAATCTGATGCTGGTGGCCCGCGACGAGGACGCGCTGGCGACGGCGGCGCGAACCATCGTGGCCGAGACCGCACGCCGGGTGGAGGTTTTCGCGGCCGATATTGGCACGCGGGCAGGAATCGACGCCGCCGCGGCGGCGATCGAGAAGGCTTATGGGCACATCGACATCCTGATCAACAACGCGGGCTCGCCCGTCACCGGCGACTTTCTCGAACTCGACGACGCGGCGTGGCAAAAGGCGTTCGCGGTCAAGGTCTTCGGCTGCGTGCGCCTGTCCCGGGCACTGTGGCCGATGCTGAAGGAGAGCCACGGCGCGGTGATCAACATGAGCGGCACCAAGAATTACCTGCCGGCCCCCGGCGGCGCCATCGGCGGCGCGATGAACGCCGCGGTCACCAACTTCTCCAAGGTGCTGGCGAATCAAGGGCTGATCGACGACGTCAACGTGAATACCATCCATCCTGGAATCATCCTCGGCGCGCTCGACGACCGCAACGTGGCCGCCCAGGCGAAACTTCGCGCGATCAGCGCGGACGAGATCAAGACGACGCGCCTGGCCGCGCTGGGCGTCCGGCGCTTCGGCGAGGCGGAAGACGTCGCCGACGTGGTCGCCTTCCTGGTCTCGCCCGTCGCCCGCCACATCCAGGGCACGAACACGGTGATCGACGGCGGCAACCGGCGAATGATCTGAGCGGCGCTCGCGCGGCCAACCCAAAGGGGTGAAGAAAAACAAGATGGACACTGACGTCCTGATCGTCGGCGGCGGCATCGTCGGATGCTCGCTGGCCTACTTCCTCGCCCGCGAGGGAACGGACGTGCTCGTGATCGACCGCTTCGATCTTAACACTCAGGCGTCCGGCACCAACGCCGGCTCACTTCACGTGCAGATGATGTCGTTTTTCGCCATGGAAGGGGATTGGGAGCGGTACGCACGCCTGGAGGAGAAGCTGCCGCTCTATTTCGCGGGTTCGCGTATGTGGCGCGAGCTCGAGCGCGAACTGGGGATCGAGGCCGAAGTGAAATCCGGCGGCGGGTTGATGGTGGCAGAGACCGACGACCAGCTTCGCTTCCTGGAGAAGAAGGTCGCAGGCGAGCGGCGCTTCGGCCTCACCAGCGGGGTGGTCACCGGATCCGAGCTCAAGAACTTGGCACCCTATCTTTCGGACGCGGTGATCGGCGCCGACTTTTGTCCCGACGAGGGCAAGGTCAACCCCTTGATCGCGACGCCGGCGATCGCGCGCGCCGCCGAAGGCGCGGGCGCGGTGTTCCGCCGCGGCACCGCGCTTCTCGGGCTGGCGCGTGAGAAGCAAGGCTTCACCGCGACCACGAGTGACGGGCCCATCCGTTGCCGGCGCGTCGCCAACGCCGCCGGACCCGACATGGGCGCCGTCGCGGCAATGGTGGGGCTCGCGTATGCGAGCGAGCGCCTGGTGCTTCACATGAACGCGACCGAGCCCGCCGCACCCTTCCTGCCGCATCTGGTCCAACACGCGAACGAGCGCCTGACGTTGAAGCAGGCGGCGAACGGCAACCTTCTTGTGGGTGGCGGATGGCCCGCCGTGATCGATCCCGCCACGGGGCAACCCGGCGTCGTCAGGACCTCGGTCGAGGGGAATCTCTGGGTCGCCCAGCACCTGGTGCCCGAGATGGCGCACTTGCGCCTGATCCGCACCTGGGCCGGCGTGATGGCCTTCAGCGACGTGGTAAAACCGATCTACGGCGAGGCGTCCGGGGTGCCGGGCTTCTTCAACGCCCCGGCCTCGGCCGGCTACACGGCCGGCCCGTTCTGCGCCCGCGTGCTCGCCGACGTGATGGGGGGGCGCAACGAAGACGGCGACGCGGTGCGAATCGCGCGCGCGCTCAACGCGGGCTGAGGCGCATTCGCGTCAGCGTTCTTTTGCGTCATGCCCGGGCATGACCGTATGGATGTCCGTGGGTCGAGAGTCCGAGAGGCGGACGCCCCCCTCAGCTCGTCAGCGGCGGCGGGACGATTCCGGAAAGCGCGCCGCCGTAGGACTGGGCGTTCAGCCGCGGCGGCACGCGGAAGCGCCCCATCACATCCTCCAAGCGCTCGCGCTCGGTCACCACTTCGGCGTCCGCACCGCACACCAGCACCGTCGCCGGGCGGCATTGGGCGTTGAAGTTGGCGGACGTGGATTCGGCATAGCACCCGGTATCGAGTAGCGCGACGGTGTCGCCGCGCGTCAGCGCCGGCATTTCGCGCGCATGGCCGAGCACGTCGTGGGTGCAGATCGGCCCGACGATATCGACGGTCTCGGTCGCCGGCGCGCTTGCCTTGTTGGCGGCGACGATGTGGTAGTGGTGCGGAATGCTGATCCACGGAACGTGGTTGCCCGAGAGATCGACGTTGATCCACTTGTGGTTCTTCTTGGGCCAGGTCTTGACCGCGCCGACGCGCCCCACCGCGATGCCGGCCTGGCCTGAGATCGCCCGGCCCGGCTCGATCTTGAGGGTCGGAAGCCCAAGCCCGTGCTTGGCGCACTCGTCGCGGACCGCGTTCGACACCTCGGCGCCGTAGTCCTCGAACGACGACACGGTCTCGTCGTCGACGCCGCCCTTGGCGCCGGTCTTCTCCTTGCGCCCGAAAGTCCAGCCGCCGCCCAAATCGATCGCCGGCGGCGTCCAGCCAGTGTCGTCACGAAGGCGCGCGCACCATTGCACCATCTCGCGCGCCATCTCGGCGAAGTCCTTGGCCTGGTTGTCGAGGCGGCTCAGGTGAAAGTGCAGCTCGACCGGATGCAGATTGTTCATCTGGCTGCGGATACGCTTTACCAGCTCGACCGTCTGCTCGTACGGCATGCCCCACTTCTCGGCCCAGACGATCTCGGCCATGCTGCCGGAGTGCACGCCGCGGCCAAACCGGTCCTCAAGCGCGGGCAACTCGAGCTTGGCGCGGATGCCGACATCGATGTCGCGCCCCAATCGGTTCGCCGTCTCGTGGATCGCGTCCACCTCGTCTATGGCGTCGATGTTGATGCACACCCCATTGGCGACCGCCAGCTCGATCTCGTCAGCCTCCTTGTTGGAGCCGTTGAGGACCAGCGTCTTGGGGTCGGTGCCCGCAAGCAACGCGATGTACATCTCGTTGTGGCCGAAGCAATCGCCGCCGGCGCCCTCCTGGTTCATGATGTGGCGCATGGCAAGGCCGTTGTTGCTCTTGTTCGCGAACAGGATCTTCACGTCCGGGTAGTGGGCCTGAAAGGCATCGCGAAAGCGCCGGTAATTGTGGCGGAACTGGTTCTCGCTGAAGACGTAGAGCGGCGTTCCGAACTCGCTAGCGAGCGCGTCCACGTCGCAGCCGTCGCACCACAGATTGCCGTTGTCGCCGATCCCGAAGAATTCCGAGAAATGGTACGAATACTTCGGATAATCGAGCACGACGGGCCCGCGCTTGGACAGATCAGGCATCTCTCGACTCCCTGGCCGGGCGGGTTGAGCAGAGAAACCCGGAAGCGCGAACCGTATCAGCTTGGCGAAAGCGCGGTCAATCGTCGGGGCCGTTGCCGGGCGCGGCCGTGTGCGTCGATGTGGCCCCGGGGCCGCGTTCGCGAACGGCGATGTAAAAGGCGGAGGCGAAGATGATGGCGCCGCCGATCCAGGTCCAAAGGCTCGGCACCTCGGCAAACAGCGCATAGCCGATCGCCGCCGCCCAGATCAGCTTGAGGAAGTCGAGAGGCAACACCGCGGTCACGTCCGCTTCGCGAAAGGCCTGGGCGAGCGCAAGCTGGCCCAGGCTGCCCGACGCGCCGATCGCGAGCAGCCAGGCGAGCGCGCGCGCATCCGGCATCTCCCACATGAACACCGCGAAAAGAAACGAGAACGGCGTCATGAAAACGCCCGTGTAAAGGGTCACGGTTAGGCTGGAATCGGTCCGCGTCAGCGTCTTGATCACGACCATGGTCGCGCCCCAGAAGGCGGCCGAGCCGAGGACCAGCAGCGGGCCCGCGTCGAGCCCGATCGTGCCCGGGCGCACGATGACCAGGACGCCGGAAAAACCGACGATTAAAGCCGCGACGCGGCGGACGCGGATCCTCTCGCCAAGGAGGGCGACCGCCATCACGGTGGTGAACAAGGGCGCGGTGAAGTGTAGTGCCGCGACCGTCGCCAGCGGGGTGAAGCGGAGCGCCGTGAACAAGAACAGCGTCTGGGCCACCTGCAGGGCGCCGCGCAGCGCGTGCATGCCGGTGCGCCGGGTCCGAAGGGGCGCGAGCCCGTATCGGAAAAGGACCGGGACCAGCACCACGAAGCCGAACACCGAGCGGAAGAAGGTGACCATGAAGGGGTGGACGTCGGCGGTGATGTGGCGGATGGCGGCGTTGGTCGCGGCGGCGAACAGCGTCGCCAGCACCATGAACAGAAAAGCGCGCGCGACCGGCGGCCGATACGCGACCACTGTTCGAACGAAATGCGGGATCCTCGGCATGGGGAATCGAAATCGAAAGCGGCTCTTGCGCGATTCGTGCCGAGGCGGGTTCGGCCCGGGCACCTGGGGAAGGCCCGGATCAGGCGGTGCGCGTTTGTCCCGGAGCGAGCTCGGCCACGGCTTCGCCAAGCGCGTCCAGGAATCCGAGAATCGCGCGGTCGTGGCGCGGCACCACCATGACGTGGAGCGAGCGCGGGTCCTGGATTCGCCCCACCAGCCAGCCCTTCACGGCGAGCGCGTCGGCGAGCGCGAAGACGTCGAAGCCGGTCGCTGCGAAGGTGACGACGCAGAATTCCGGCGCATTCGTGAGGTGAAGCGCCGGTATCGCCTCGATCCCAGCGAGGAGCGCGTCGCGGGCGGCGATGATACGACACGCCTGGGCTAAGTATCCCTTGGTCCCGAGGTGCCTCATCACCGCCCACGCGGCAGCGACGGGGGCGCCGGGCCTTGACGCGGTGAACGCATCCAGGCCGTAGGTTCCCCCGGGCCAGTCGTCGAAATCGAGCGACTGGTAGGCCGCGTAGTCGGCGTTGCGATACAGGATCACCGACGATGTCTTCGGCGCGTAGCCGTACTTGTGCATGTCGGCCGAAATCGAGGTCACGCCGGGAAGCGAGAAGTCGAAGTCGGGGACCGGCTGGCCGAGCTTCTTGAAGAATGGCGCGAGAAAGCCGCCGACACAGGCGTCCACGTGCAGCCAAAGGTTTCGGGCGCGGGCCAGCGCATCGAGCTCGATCACGGGGTCGAATACGCCGTGGCACCAGGTCGGCGCCGAGGCGACGATCATGATTGTGTTTTCCGTGACCGCTTGCGCCATGGCGGCGACGTCGGCGCGCAAATCGTCGGCGAGCGGGACCCGCACCTCGTTCAGCCCCAGGTATCGGGCGGCCTTGGGGAAGGACGGATAAGCCGAGCGCGCGACCAGGATTTCCGGGACGCCTGCGACCGGCCGGTTGGCCGCCGCCCAGTCGCGGGCCGCTTTGACCGCCATGAAACAGCTCTCGGTCCCGGCCGGCGTCACGGTGCCGACCACGTCTGCGCCGCCGCGCATCAAGTCCGCAGCCGCGCGCACAAGCTCGTCTTCGAACCTCGCCAGGCTCGGATAGGCGCCCTGGGCGACGCCGTTCGTCGAGAAGTATTTGAGATAAGCCTTCTTCCCCACCTCGATCAGCGCGTCGTCGGGGTGGACGACGAAGGCGAGGCCCTTGTCGTGGTCGATGTCGCTCCCTGACGCCGCCTCGAGTTCGGCCTCCACGCGTACCCAATCCAGGCCGTCCTTGGCCAACAGCTCGTCCGTCATCCGTTCCCTCCCGATTTTCGCCGAGGTCTCGCGCTCGATCCTCAGGGGATGATACGCCGTTTGCGCAACTCGTCGAACCGGCGGATGAACATCGCTTCGGTATCGACGAACTTATCGAACCCGAACGCGCGGCACTTGGCGGTGTCGCTGATCACGTCCCAACTCTGGGCGAAAAGCGTGTCCGCGAAAGCCCAGTCCACCAGATCGCCCAGCGGGCGGCGCCCAAGGCCATGGCGTTCGACGAGCGAGTCCCAAAGGGGGCCCATGTGGGCCATGTGCGCGGCAAGCTCGATGGCGCGCGCCTCACCCGCCTCCATCTGAAAGTACTCGGCGACGCGCGGCCACAAGCGTTGCCAGCGGAAGACGTCACCGTTGGTGATGTTGAACGCCTGATTCGCGCAACCACCGTCGGTTCCGGACCAGACCGCGGCTTGGCTGAGAAGGGTCGCGTCCGTCGCCTCCGTGATCGCGGCGAAGGCGCCCCGTTTGCCTGGGAATCGAAGCGGGAGTTCAAGCGCCTTCGACAGTGTCGCGTAGACGGCGATTGCAAGCGCTGCGCCTCCGCGGCGCCCAGACGCCAAGTCTGAGACCGCGTGCGGGCGCAACAACGTCCACGACCACCGTTTTCCGGCTTGGCGGTCTCGCAGCCGGTCCTCCTGGCCGAAGAAATGGTTGGGAGGCATGTGCCGGGCGTCGGTCTCCTTCGCCGGCGTCTTGTAGGGGCCGAGATGGCCTCCGTAGACGGATGATCCCTGCATCAAGGTGATGCGCGCGAGCTTGGGCGCCGCCTCGATAGCATGAAGCGCGTTTTCGAACATGGCTTCGTTGCGCCTGGCCCGATCCGCGTGTGTGTCGCCGCCCGTATCCTCGGCGGCGTAGATCGCGTGGGTCACGTCCTCGAACCCATTAAGCCGCTCGGCGCAGGCGCGCGCATCCGATAGATCGAAGCCGATGAACCGGGCACGGGTACGAAACTCGGGCGCCCGGCGGGCGACGGCAATCACGTCCCAGTCGTTGCGGCCGTCCAGGAATCGGACCAGATTACCGCCGACGGTCCCCGTTCCGCCCAGCACCAACGCAACCTTTCGAATGCTCATCGCCATCGCCCGCGTGCGCTTGGTTCGCGTGTGTTTGCCCAACGATACACGCATCGCGGCGGTGATGCGCGGACCGCGCACGATTGCCGTCGGCGCACGCGCCTGACATGATCGCGCTCTTTGACCAGACGCACCGGAGAATGCACGTGATCGACGCGGCCATCGTCGGATTGGGGCGCTGGGGCCGGCGCATCGTCGAATCGGTTCAGGGCCAGAGCGAGGCCATCCGGTTTGTGGCCGCCGTCACCCGGACGCCAGCGAACGCGGCCGAGTTCGCGGATGGCGCCGGACTTGCCGTCGGCGACGACTTCGACGCGATCTTGAAGCGCGCGGACGTGGACGCGGTGGTGCTCGCCACACCCAACTCGCAACACGCCGGACAGATCGCCGCGGCCGCCGCGGCCGGAAAGCACGTCCTGGTGGAAAAGCCGTTCACGCTGGATCGCGCCAGCGCCGTGACGGCGGCCGAGGCCGCCGCGCGCGCAGGCATCGTGCTCGCGCCCGCCCACAACCGCCGCTTCCTGCCCGCGGTCGCCGAGCTTCGCGCACGCCTCGCCCAAGGCCAGCTCGGAACCCTTTGCCACGTCGAGGCGAACTATTCGAGCGGCTCGGGTTACCGCTATCACGACGGCATGTGGCGCGCGCTCAGGGCCGAAAGCCCGGCGGGAAGCATGACGGCGACGGGAATTCACATTCTCGATGCGCTGATCGGGCTGTTCGGCCGCATCACCCGGGTGCAGGCCCAAAGCCTGCGCCGCGTGCTGACGATCGACGTCGACGACACCACCTCGGCGCTGCTGCAATTCGAGAACGGGATGTCGGGATATCTCGCGACGCTTGGCGCCACCGCGGATGACTGGCGGCTCCAGGCTTTCGGCGCGCACGGCTGGGCCGAGATCCGGCCCGACAACCGGCTCTGCGTGCGAATTGGCGACGCGGAGCCCGAATTGATCGTCTTCGAGACCATCGATACGGTGCGCGCCGAGCTTGAGGCCTTCGCCGCGGCGATCACGGGCGAAGCGCCTTATCCGGTGCCGGTCGAAGACGCCGTGCACGGCGTCGCCGTGATGGAAGCGATGGATGTCGCCGCCGCCGAAGGCGGTGCGTTCGAAGTATCGTGATCGGCCGGGCGGAGTTGTGGGCTGGTTCCGCCTAAACGGATATTGCGCTAGAGTGCGCGGGTCGGATCTGACGAGAGATGACTGGGGAGAAGCATCATGAACGATGGAAAGGTCGCCTGGACGGGTAATTTTCCGGCCGTCGTCACGCCATTTGCCGCCGACGGCGCCATCGACGAGAAGAAGTTCCTAGAGAATATCGAGATCCTGGTCGCAGAGGGGGTCGACGGGATCATCGTTTCGGGCTCCAACGGCGAATCCTGGGCGCTGGAGCCGGACGAACGGCTCAGGCTTTTCACCATCGCCGCCCAGCTCATGAAGGGCCGGGTTCCGGTTCTCGGCGGGACCGGCGGCATCATCACCCACCGGGTCGCCGAATTGACCCTGGCCGCCAAGGAAGCGGGTTGCGAAGGCGCCATGATCATGCCGCCCTATTACGCGATGGTGAACCGCAAGGAGGTGGCGCAGCACTATCGCACCATCTCCGAGACCGCGAAACTTCCCATCCTTCTCTACAACTCGCCGGCCGCGACAGGCGTGAACATCACCGCCGATTTCTGCGTCGAACTCGCCGACATCGACTACGTTGTCGCGATCAAGCAGAGCGTCCCCGACTTCATCGAATTCGCGAACACGGTTGATGCCGTCGGCGATCGCATTCGGGTCTTTACCGGCAATTCCGGCAAGCGCGGACTTGCCGCCGCCATGGTCGGTGCCGCCGGCTTCGTCTCGAGCGAGGATCCCCACGTCATGGGAGCCGAAGGCGTCTCGTTGTGGAAGGTCTCGCAAAGCGGTGATACGACCGCGGCCCGCGCGCTCCAGGCGAAGATCCTTCGCATGAAGAACGCGCTTGGGGCCATCGGCACGGCGCCGGCGTCGATGAAGGCGGCCATGAACATCCTCGGCCGTCCCGGAGGCCACGTTCGCGCGCCGCTTCTCGATCTCGATGCGGCCGAGACCGATCGCGTCCGCGCGGCCCTCGACGATCTCGGACTGCTCTCGGGGCGCGCCGCCGCGCAATAGGGCTTGGCGACGGTGGCGGCGACGAGCTTCGGAATCGCGGCACGGCGCCTCGGGCGCGCTTGAACGAGGTTCGCGGGTGGACCGTATTCTGAGCGTCGGCGCCGCCCAGTTGGGGCCGGTCTCGATCGGCGACAGCCGCGCCGACGTGGTCGCGCGCATGATCGCGCTGTTGGGTGAGGCGCGCTCATTCGGATGCCGGCTGGTGGTCTTTCCCGAACTCGCGCTCACCACCTTCTTTCCCCGCCTCTACATCACCGATGAGCGGGAAATCGATTCCTTCTTCGAGACCGAAATGCCGGGCCCCGAGACGAAGGTGCTGTTCGAGGCGGCGGCGGATTCGGGGATCGGCTTCTACCTCGGCTACGCCGAGCTTTGCCCAGACCGCGGGCGGTCACGGCGGTTCAACACCGCGATCCTCGTCGACGGCGGGGGTCGGATCGTCGGCAAGTACCGAAAGGTGCATCTCCCCGGCAATCCCGAGTACGTTCCCGGCCGACCGGTCCAGGAGATGGAAAAGCGCTACTTCGAGGTGGGCGATCGTGGCTTTCCCGTCTGGCGGGCCTGGAACGCGGTCGTCGGCATGTGCCTTTGCAACGACCGGCGCTGGCCGGAGGTCTATCGCGTGATGGGCCTGCAAGGCGTCGAGATGATCTTGGTGGGCTACAACACCAAGCTCATTGACCGCGACGGGGCCGAACCCGGTCATTACCCGATGTTTCACCATCGACTTGTGCTCCAGGCCGGTGCCTATCAGAACGCCACCTTCGTCGTCGCCGCCGCGAAAGCCGGGAACGAGGACGGCATCCCGCTTCTGGCGGGAAGCTGCATCGTAGCGCCATCGGGAGAAATCGTGGCGCAGTCGCAGACCGAAGGGGACGAGTTGATCCCGGCGCGCGTGAACCTGGACGATTGTGCGCTCGGCAAGCGGACCGTCTTCGACTTCGCCGCCCACAGGCGGACCGAGGCTTACGGTCTGATCTGCAGCCGCGCGGGCGCGATCGCACCACCCGACGGCTCGTGATCCGGATCGCCGGGCGGCGCGGCTTCCGCCTCAAGTGGCGATGGTGTATGAGATCATCGGTGCCGATTCGTGCCATGAATATCTCAGGTTGCGAATATCTCAGGCTGCGCGATGCCGGACACCGAGGACGAAAAATCACCTCACGAGCCCCCCAGGCTTGCCCCCGGCAAGCTTCGGGCGAAGTACGTCCTCGACAAGACGGTGAGTGGGCTCTTGCTCGTGGCGCTCCTTCCGCTCTTCGTCGCCGCCGCGGCCGCGATACTGATCGAGGGTCTCTTTTCGCGCGAAAGCCAGGGGCCGGTTTTCGTCTCTCAAGAGCGGATTTCTGCGGGGTGGCCCTTTCGAATGTTCAAGTTCCGCACCTACTACCTCGCCGACGACGCGTTTCTGAAGCACTACGAGGACACGACCTTCTTCATCAACAACCGCCGCCAAACCCGCGTCGGCCAGGTGTTGCGCAAGCACTACCTCGACGAGCTGCCGCAGCTCGTAAACGTGCTCGCGGGCCAGATGAGCCTGGTCGGCCCGCGCCCTTGGCCCGACAAGCAGTACCGCGAGACCGTGGAACGCGGCTACATCGGCAAGAGGCTGCTCCGCGGCGGAATCTACGGGCCGGTCCAGTCGACCAAGGGCGTCACGGTGAAGAACCGCCTCAGCCTCGACGATAAGCTGGTGGCGGAATACGCGCGCCGCGGCGCGCTCGGGATCGTCCTCGTCGATCTTCGGATTCTTCTCGATTCGGTGCGCGTGATCGTGCGCGGCGACGGGTTGTAGACGCAACTCACGCGCCACCCCCGCGCGGTCAAATCAGCTATGTCCCGGCCTCGGGCGCGGTTGGGGCCTTCTTCACGGCGCGTTCGCGAAACGCGATGTAGGTGGCGGCCGAGAAGATCATGACGCCGCCAACCCATATCCAGAGATCGGGTACCTCGGCGAACACCACGTAGCCAATGATCGACGCCCAGATCAGGCGCGTGAACGCGATCGGCAGGATCGCGGTGATCTCCGCTTCCTTGAGCGCCTGAGCCATGCACAGATGGTTGAGGCTGCCGAGCCCGCCGATGACCACGAACCACGCCAATTGAACGAACGTCGGGGTCTGCCAGAACGGCAGCATGGCTACGAAAGTGATCGGCACCGCAAAAAGTGCCGTGTATAGCGTGATCGTCAGGCTCGATTCCGTGCGCACCAGGATCTTGGCCATGATCATCGTCACCGAGACGATGGACGACGACGCTAGGATGAGCAGCGCGCCGACGTCGAGGGCCACCATGCCAGGGCGGAGGATGACGAGTGCCCCGGCGAACCCGACGATGAGCGCCGTGATCCGGCGCGCCCGGATCGCCTCGCCAAGCAAGATGATGGCGAGGATGGTGGTGAACAGCGGGCTCGAGAAGTTAAGCGCCGCCACCTTGGCGAGCGGCGTCAAGCCAAGCCCGAAGAAGAACATGAGCTGGGCGACGCCGTTGATCGTGCCCCGCGTCGCGTGCAGCCGGAACCGGCCGGTCCGCAGCGGATGGGAGCCGCGCCGCAGAAACGCCGGAGCGAGCACGCAAAAGCCGAAGAACGCGCGGAAGAACGCCACCTCGAACGCGTGCACGTCGAGCGAGGCATAGCGGATACAGGCGTTCATGATGGTTCCCGAAAGCGCCGTCACGGCCACGAATCCCATGGCCCTGAGGGTCCCCGGCGAGCGGATGGCGCGCGCGATTTGGCCAGCTCCGGCAAGCCTCATGGCGGCGTTCGCCTCTGCCCCGAACCCGCGGCGATCACGTTACACGGACCGCGCTCGGGCGGGTGCGCCTGCGCGTGCGCCTGCGCGACGCCACGGCGAGGGCTCGTCTCACGCCTTGACGCGATGCGGTTCCAGCGACGTATGGCAGCTCAAGTTTTCGACGCCGTCGGCGGTGACCAGCAGCGAGTTTCCAAGGTTGCATCCCGCCACGTTGGGCTCCAGCCACTGCGAGTGGGCGACGAAGGTCATCCCTTCCTCGAGCCGGTCGTAATTCGACGAGATCACGCTGTATTGGGGCATGCCCGGCATGGTTATCGAATGTCCGAGCCGGGGCCCGTTGGGACCGTGGGTCGCAGGGTACACGTGACGCAGATCGCGGCCCTGGGCCTCCCAGTCGGGCTCTTCGACGGTGGCGCGGGGGATCGGCCGCGGCGTCCCATCGGCGTTGGGCGCCCAGTTCCACGGAAGCTCACGCGCTTCCGCTGACGTGACGTATCCGCGCTCGATGTAGGGCTCGAAGCTGGCATTGTTGACGTCGCGCACCAGCGCCCCGGGGCGCACCGTCGCCATCGCCCGCCTGACGCCATCGACGCACATCTCCAAAACCTCGTTTTGCTTCGCCGTGATCTCGCCGACGGCGATCATGCGCGCCGTCTGCGCCCAGTATCCGCGGTAGGTGACGTTGGAGACGTAGATGTTGATCAAATCGCCGGGCCGCACCACCCGGCCCCAGGGCTTGGTGATGGATGTCCCGAAACGGTTGATGCCGACCTGATAGCCGTCGCCGGTCTCGCCGCCGCGGGCCATCTGGGCGAAGGTGAAGGCGGCGTAGATTTCGTGGTCGGTCACGCCCGGCCTGATCACGTGGTAGGCCGCCTGTAGCCCGATGTCGATCAGCTCTGCGGCGGCGCGGATGATCGTCTGCTCGGCGGGCGAGCGCACCCGTTGCATCCGGTCGATGATCGCGTTCTCGTTTTGGAAGGCGGCGTCGGGCATGGCTTGGGCGAGCGCCGCCCAATACGGCGTCGCGTTGTGGTCGCCGAGAAGACCGATGCGGGCGCCGAGAAGGCCCTTATCCTCGATGACGGCGCGCGTCGCGTCCGCGAGCTTGCGCGTCGTATTGCCCGGCCGGTCCCAGGTCTCGCGCCCCCACGGGCCGACCTGGCGGATATCGTCGATGGCGACCGGCTCGCCCGGCGGTGGAAGCAGCACCGACGAGCTGTAGAAGGACAAGATCGTGGCCTCGGTGTCGGGGTCGGTGGGTAGCACGAGGACCCCTTCACGGAACCAGTCGCAGACGTAACGGAGGTACGCGTTCGACGTGTGGTACCAGCCGATGATGTCGGTGTGCATGATGAGCGCGTCGCACCCAGCGACCGCCGCGTCGCGGCGGATGCGCCGCACCCGTTCGGCGAATTCCTCGGCCGGCAGGGGATCGACGGGCGTGAAGGTGAAATCCGGCTCAAACCCCTCGAGAAGTTTCTCGCACGCGCGCATCAACACCCTCCTTTTCCGGTGCGGCGCCCCAGCGCCTATGTGCACCTAATATCCGATTTCAGGAGTTTGTGAGTCACCCCCACCCTATCCCTCCCCCATCGAGGGGGAGGGGGAAAACCGTTGGATTGCCGCAAGTTCCCCTCCCCCCTTGCGGGGGAGGGGCAGGGAGGGGGGTGTGATTTCCATTTCCGATACCCGGTACTAGGGGCGCCTTCGCGTCCGCCGGGCGGCCGACTGGCCCCTCGCATAGCGAAGCGGGACCGCAGCTTCAGGCGAGAGCACCCGGAAGGTGAAGCTCTCCACCATGTAAAGCACGGTGGCGGCGGCCATGACACGGATCACGCCAAGCTTTTGCCCTTCACGATCCGGTCGGCGAACGCAGCCGCGAGCCCGGTGTAGGCCTCGGGCGCCAGCAACGCGTCGATCTCGGCGTCCGAGAAGGTGTCCGCCACCGCAGGCACACGGGCGAGCGCCTCTTTCATGGTGGAACCTTCCACGGCGGCGGCCATGCAGGCCTCGTAGATGATGTCGTGGGCGCGTTGGCGCCCCAGCGTCTCGCCCAGCTTCATCATCACCGCCTCGCTCAGCAAGATTCCCTTCGTGATGTCGAGGTTGCGGCGCATGTTGTCGGCGCGGACCTTCAGTCCGCCCGTCACATAGATCGCCTTGGTGATCGCCGCATGGGCGTGGCAGGAAATGCGGGCGACGTACTCGCGCTCGGATTGAAGGCCGATCTTGTCGCGTTCGTGCTCGGCGATCACGCCGTCAAGGGCAAGCGGCACCGCGCTGCGAACGCACCGGGCCAGCGCGACGATGGTCTCGCAGATGGCGGGATTGCGCTTGTGGGGCATGGTGCTGGAGCCGACCTTGCCTTCCGGCATCGGCTCTTCGAGTTCCGCGACCTCGGTCTTCTGGAGCGCGATGATCTCGTGCGCGATCTTGCCCACGGTGCCCACCGCCAGCGCCACGACCATGGCGTATTCCGCCATGGTGTCGCGCGCGGCGTGCCACGAGATGTTGGGGCACGCGAGTCCGAGCGCCGCCATCATGTGCCTTTGGATCTCGATGCCGTCGTCGCCGATCGCCGCCATGGTTCCGACCGCGCCCGAGAACTGGCCGACGAACAGGCGCGGCGCGCATTGCTCGAGGCGTTCCAGGTGGCGTGCGATCTCGTCCATCCAGACCGCGACCTTGTATCCGAACGTGATCGGCTGCGCCTGCTGGCCGTGGGTGCGCCCGACCATCGGCGTTTCGCGGTGCGCCTCGGCGAGGACCTGTAATTTTCCGCGAAGCCCCCCCAGCACCTCGTGAATGGTGGCGTGAGCGTCCTTCATCTGCAAGATCATGCCGGTGTCGGTAATGTCCTGGGTCGTCGCCCCCCAATGGACGAACTGGCCGGCCTCGCCCGCGCACCTTTCCGCCATGGCCCGCACCAGGGGCACTATGGGGTGCGCAGTGCGGTCCATCTCGCGCTTCAGCTCCCCCAGGTCGTAAAGCGCCACGTCGGCGATGCGAGCGATCTCTTCGGCCGCCTCGGCCGGCACCACCCCGACCGCCGCCTCGGCGTGGGCGAGCGCCACCTCCACGTCGAGCCATTTCTGGACCGTCATCCGGTCGCTGAAAATCTCGCGCATGGCGGGCGTGCTGAACTGGTCGCCAAACAACTCGCTGTCGATGACGTAGGCGCTCATGGGCGGCCCTCCCCGGGGCTTCGTTGCGTAAGCCGGATCGCACGCGCACCATACGGGAATTCACCTTACCGGCAATACTCGCAGCGGGGCGCCAAAGCGGCTATTGAAGGGCCGGAATCCGCGCACGCCTCAAGACCCGAGGAGAAACGACATGAAAGCAAGAATCAAATGGCTGGAAGGCCGCGCCTTCGTCGCTGAATCGGGCTCCGGCCACGCCATCGTCATCGGCAACACGGGTGGCGCCGACGGGCGCACGCTGGGCGCAAGTCCGATGGAACTGGTCCTGATGGGCGTGGGCGGCTGCACGGCCTTCGACATCATCCACATCCTCGAGAAATCCCGCGAGCCGGTCGCCGACTGCGTCGCCGAGCTCGAGGCCGTTCGCTCCGACGACGACCCCAAGGTCTTCACCCGCATCCACGTGCGGTTCGTTGTCACCGGCCCCGGCCTGAATCGCGACAAGGTGGAACGCGCGGTCAAGCTTTCGGCCGAGAAGTACTGTTCGGCCTCGGCCATGATCGCGAAGACCGCCGATATCTCGTATGACGTCGCGATCATCGACGACGCGCGCGCGGCTGATGCGCCCCGCGCGGCGTCGCCGGCCGCGTAATCGCGGCGCAAATCGCCCGAGCCGGCGCCATGACACAGGCCGACGTCACCGCAACGATCGCGCACACCAATCTCGCGCGCAAAAGCCCCGAGCTCCTTCCATCGGAGCGATACCCCGCGCTCGCCGGTCTCGCCAAGCGGTGCGAGGCGCTGGCATGCTTTCGCGCAGCCCCTTTCGTCGAAGGATAAAGGCGTCCGCCGGCGGAGGCCCACCTCCCGCATCAGAACGCCCGACACGATTGAAGCGAAGCTACCCACGCCTTCGCCAGCCCTCTCGTCCGAAAACGAAACCGGCCTCGAAACCCATTCGGTTTCAAGGCCTGGCGATGGCGGCGACGGAGGGGCTCGAACCCCCGACACGCGGATTATGATTCCGTATATCGATATGTTACAGACATTCCGTAGATTATCAACATATTGATATAACACAGATATCTTATTCCTGGGTTTTCCTCGACACCCCGCAATCTTCCTGTATGGTGGGTACTCACTGGGTACTCAGCGGGTTCCTTACCATGAAGCTGACCAACACCTGCGTTCTATTGACGATTCCCTTGTCGGTGCTGATGCGCGGCCCCCTGGTGGCGGTGGAAGCGTCTTAACGGATGGACCGGTCCCAAAAAACATGCCCCTCGACGATGAGGAGGTGACTTCATGTGTCCATTTTCGATCGGCACTCGCCCGGGGTTGTAACCAGTGCCAGGTCCGCTGGATTGCCCACTCAGAAGCGGCCCTCAACGCCAGCCCCAAAAATGGTCTGCTTATCACCGTAGAGCGGACGTATGGCAGGCACCGTCGATTCGTCTGCTAATAGCCAGAAGCGGACTCTCGCTGCTCATCGCGGGCGGGCTACAGCCTGGTCGTCGATCCGGGCGCCCGGGCG
>PVBE010843031.1_pt1 | contig 82089 bp, 138 predicted proteins | sample 1631181 | NCBI WGS metagenome assembly PVBE01 (sample SAMN08397723, study PRJNA350692) | Marine metagenome, whole genome shotgun sequencing project. | isolation source: water | place: Pacific Ocean | collected 2012-04 | reverse complement strand
TACGTCGTCGGTTTGGTTTTGATCAGATGGACCACGAAAGGATGTGGTACCTGATCACGGGTGAGTTCTGAGCCCAAGCCCAGAAATCTGTCAGGTAACAAACCATGTCGTTTATGGTGAATTAAATAAGGGTCCTTCGGGGCCTTTATTTTTTTTAATGCGGAATAGGAGGCCGCATATTATGACTATGGAAACAAAAGACACATACACTTGGAAGCGGGTGGCTTATCAAGAGCCACATGTACCTGTGCATTCACAGGCAACCCATTCCGTAGGTGAGGCCTACGGTTGGGGTGTTCCTGAAGGAACACTTGAGCAGAACCCTTGGGATGGTACTCGGTTTAGTGCATTCAAAGCCCTTATCCAGAAGGGACTGGTATTGATCTCAATAGAGATTGCATATCAGCAACTGAAGGGTACTGGCAAAGGCAAGCCTGCGAAAAACCCCAATTTCAAGTACTGGGAAACGTACTTGGCGTTGTGGAAGAAATGGGCTCGGTGGAACCGGTACTTGATGGAAGAGCTGTTGGATCAGCTTCGTTTCTGCAAGACTAACATCCTGACGGATAAGTTTGCAAAGACGGAGAACAACCAGGCTCGGGCTCTTGCTCACTTGTTGAGTAACCCCGATGAGTACTGGACCTACAATGCCTATGCAGGTGTTGGGGCTCGGGTAACTCCACAAGCACACCTCTCTTGGATGACCAAGTTTGCAGGTGTGATGGAGTCCAAAGGTTGGATCCTTCGGTCTGGTGCTGCCAAGGGTGCTGATTCAGCATTCATGGAAGGGTGTGCTTGGTATAACCAAGATATCTTCACTGCAGAACATGGAGTTGTGGCTGGTCACAACGCCATAGGGGTCTTGGCCTTAGCAGAGAAGATGCACCCAGCATGGGATAGGCTGAAGCCCTATGTTAAGAAGCTCATGGTGCGTAACATCATGATTCTTCTTGGACCAGATCTGGATCATCCAGTGAAGTTCCTGATCTGTTGGTGTAATGGTACTCATGACCAGCCAACAGGTGGCACTGCCATGGCAATCCGAACCGCAAGGTTCCTTGGTATTCCTGTATTCTTCAGTGATGACCCTGAGGTCTTCACTAAGATGAAGGAGCATCATGAAGCAGGAATGCCTAATGGTTCTGATGGGTATGGCATGAGCAGGAATTGTGACCATTGTCGCAGCTACCTGAGTCATGAGCAGAAGCACTACTGCTCTCCCAAGTGTAAAGAGGCAGAAGCAACGGCTTCAGCACAAGAAGCTGAAGGTGAACGTTTAGCCGAAGAAGGCTATGAACGTTACCTTGAAAACCAAGGCTGGGAGCAAGTAGAACAGGATCGTGATTTTGATCCTGAATGCTACTAGCCACTAACCACTAACCAATAAGAGAGCTGGGCCCATGGCCCAGTTTTTCTTTTTTAATGAACAGAGCCGTTGGCTCATAACACTGGAGAAAAGAATGAGAAAAATTAAGAATGAAGTCAGCAACCTTGAAATGAAGGGCGTAGAGGTCTACCTTGTAGGTGGAGCTGTGCGAGATGCATATCTTGGCCTGAAACCCAAGGACCTTGACTGGGTCGTTGTCGGTGCATCTCATGACATGATGGTGGATGCCGGGTTTACCCTGGTACCAGCAGCTGTCTTTCCCGTCTACTTGTGTAGTGAGGGAGAAGAGTATGCATTGGCTCGTACCGAAGTTAAGACCGGTCAGGGCGATAAGGGCTTTGAGATCAATGCAGAGGGTGTAACTCTCATCGAAGACTTGGGCAGACGTGAGGCCCCAATGTGTGCAATGGCACAAAAGTCGGATGGGACAATCATTGATGTATACGGTGGTCGTGAAGATCTTGACAATAAGGTCTATCGAATCATTGATCGTAATGCCTTTAAGGAGGATGCGGTCCGCATCACCCGTGCAGCACGGTTTGCGGCCAAGTATGGTCTTACACTAGATCCTGAAGCCGTTGAGGTTATGCGGGAGATGGTGGAAGATGGCCTCTTGACCATGGAGAATCTATCCTCACGAGTGGCATTGTCACTACGGGATCGATTCTTCCGTGAGATGTGCAAGGCATTCAAGACTGACAAGCCTTCCCGTTTCTTTGAGGTACTGAGTGAAATCGGTGCCTTGGAGGTGCTGCTCCCTCAGGTGCATGCATTCCACGGGCAGACTCAACCCGAAAAATGGCACCCAGAGGGTGACGTGTTTGAGCATGTGATGCAGTGTCTTGATGTCGGAGCTTCCTTGGGTTGCTCTGAGAAAGAGATGTTTGCCATCCTGTGTCACGATCTGGGTAAGGGTCTGACTCCTAAAGAGGAGCTGCCAAAGCATATCGGTCATGAAAAGTCTGGTGTGCCTGTGACAGAAGAGGTTTGCAATCTATTGAATGTCCCTAAGGACTTCAAGAAGCTGGCACTCATCGTAACTGAGTATCACCTGAAGGTGTACACGGTTAAGAAGCCTGGGAAGATTCATGATCTTGTTGCTATCTGTAGTAGTGACTTGGAAGACATGGAAATCCATGATGTTGTTGCTAAGTGTAGTCATAGCTTCAAAGACGTGGAGTTTCTTCGATCTGTAATGAGCTGCTCTATGGCAGATCAAATGGGTCGTCGAAAGGATCGTGCTGGTCCATTCCCAACTAAGGCTGTAGACCTGGACTTCTATGAAGAAGTATTCCATGTCTGTAAGGCAGTTAAGTTTGATCCCAAGAAGTGGCCGGACAAGAAAGGTCCTGCAATCGCTGATTGGGTTCGTCAATTGCGTATTCAAGCAATGGGCGCACTATAAGAGAGTGGGGAGCTTCGGCTCCCCACTTTTCTTTTTAATGCAGCTTAAGGAGGCTGTTTATATGACAAAAACTAAGAACCCCTATGCAGAACAAATCAATGCCCGACTAGAAGCAGAGTACATCCGCGACTTGGAGCATGAGATGTATGAACCCGAAGAGGTGCCGGAGTTGTTCCAGTACAACCCCTTGGTCTCTAAGATCAAGTGGTTCTTTCCCATCACACCGTATCAGGTCGCGAATCGTTTTGTGGGTACAATTCAACGTGACTTGGAGTATATCTGGCAGAATTGCGAGATTACTGACGAGCCCGAAGATCTTGCTAACTATCAAGGTCATGGAACTGGCCAACATGTTTCACCCGCAGAAGTAGCAGCATTGAAAGAGCTTCTCGTTAAAGCGGAAGAGTGTGCTGCCTCTCAGAAACCCCGAGTGACTGGTCGTATTCTTGAGTGGGGCCGTCGTGTTGTTCAATGGTTCTGTGGCTAGAGAGCCAGCGGTTTCTTAACTAAAAGAAAGTCCTTCGGGGCTTTCTTTTTTAACGTAACCTAACAACGTTTCAAGGAGAAACAAAATGGCTTTATGTCCAATTTCCCAGGTTGAGTTCTGCCCTAACTGCGGTACAGATGTATCCAAACCACAATTCCTCCAGCAAGCCGCTGGATGGTACATTGGTACTCAATGTGAATGTGGTGGCTATGCCCGATGGTCTGCAGAGTATTTCCCTACAGAGTACTTTGCGAGAGAAGCGTGGAAGTCTGATGAGTGGACTCTTCGATCCAATTAATAGTGGTGGGGCTTATTTGATCATGTAACCGAAATGAGGGGGCTTTGCTCCCTCATTTCCTTTTTAATGCAATCCAACTGTTTCAAGGAGAAACAAAATGTTTACAACTTTTACAAGCATCTGCCTCTATGTCCTCATGTGCCTCATCCTTGCGATGATGTATTACGGATTTCAACAACAAAAGCGCATTCTCAAGCTAGAGTGTGATCTGGAGTTTGAGGAATCGATTTCCTGTGGTGCTCTTGATAAGTACCAGCGAATCCTAAGCGACCAGGATGATAACAAGCAGATCATCAAGAATCTTCGTAAAGACAAAGAGGACCTTATTCTTATGCTCAAGGGCGAGCGCATGACGCCCATCGAGTATAGAGAATAGTAATCTAACCGAAAATAGGGGGGCTTTGCCCTCCTATTTTCTTTATTGCGAGTGCTATACGCTACGCAACCCTGCAGCTACATCGTCGGGCCGGATGTAGCTCCGCTACGCTACGCTACTGAAAATAAGACCATCGAAAAGCTCGCTTCGCTCGCTTTTCTTATTCTCTTCTCAAAAGCTCGCTTCGCTCGCTTTTTCTTTTTTTTCTTTCTTTCTCTTCTTGACCGCTACGCTACTGATAGAATCTTTATTGTATTTTGATTTTTTTTTCTTTTTTCTTCTGGAGAACATCATGGAAGACAAGACACAATACGACATCGACTGTGTATTACTTCAACCAATAGATACCAACGGGTATGCAACTCAAGAGCATCAGATTGAAAGGCTGGTGCAAGATGGATGGCCTCAAGACCAAGCTCGTATCCTGGTCATTGCTCGTAACAAGATCAGGGATGTAATGGCTGATCTCAATAACATTATCGAAGGATAGCTTAGAATCTTTACTGTTTTTTGATTTTTTTATCTTTTTATTTGGAGGTTCGCATGTCACTCTCAAACAATCTAAAACTCATAACTGGAACAGCTATTGGAGCTGGTGCAGGATCGGTTGTTGGAGCAATCGGAGCTAGCCTTCCCTTGGCATTCGCAGTAACTGCCCCTATTAGCTACCCTGCAGTGGGGGCTCTGGCTGAATGTTGTAATAACCACTTCACCGATGGTGACAAGTCCACCATCCGTGCAGTTGGTGAAGGGGCCCTAAAAGGTCTAGCTCATGTACCATTTGCTCCAGTAATTGGCCCGATGATGGCAGTAAGTGAACTTCTCGTAACTCCTGTACTTGGTGGGGCGTTTGGACTCTGGGTCGCTTCGCTAACTTGTGAGGACTCAAACATCTCCGACAAGGTCTCTGATTTCGTTAATAACCAAGCAATGCGTCATGCAACAGAAGAGGCTGGAGAACCGGCACAATCTAGTGAGATGGGGGCCACGCAACCTGTATAAAGGTTTATCCTCTTCATACTTCCCTACCTCCTTCGGGGGGTAGGGAATTTGCTTAATATTTATTGTTTTATGTTCTTTTTCTAATTTTTAGGAGCTGTGCATGGTTACCGAGTGAAATAGGGGTTGATGGGAGGCAACATTCGTAGAAAGAGTGCCTCTCCACCCCGTTCATATCGCCGGGTGACGTACAGAAGATTATCTGACGTGAGCCCAAGCTTCCCTAATCTTTATTGTTTTTTGTTCTTTTTGTTGTTTTTGTTGCATGTTGAGTCTCGGTTACCGCCGAGGCTCTTCATTATCTAACTTTATATCTATAGGGTTAGTTAGTGAAGAGTCTGCGTCCCCGACCCATTAGGTTTATTAGATAGGACCTAAGGCTCTTGAAACCCCTGCGTTACACCGAGATGCAAAGTGTAACGAAACCGTCACTGTATCTGCCAATATATACGCAGAAGGACCAAGGTGGTGCATAAGGCTGGCAGGCCTGAGCGTTTCACTGGTGTCTTCAGGGGTCCCTCTCGACTTATAAGGAGTATTTATAAAATGAATAGAGCTAGAGCCCCACCCAGATAGGGACATGTGGTCAGGCATACGGCACCCGGGTTATGCTAGGGAGTCTGACCACCGTCCCTTATTTTATAATCTTTATTATTTTTTGATTTTTTTTACTTTATTTTGGAGGTATTCATGGCTGTTTCAGTAGATCAACTCAAGTCTCTTAGAACTGCAATTGTTGAAGTCACTGTCCTTTGGAAGGGACTGAGTGATACTCAGAAGTCAACCCTGGCAGACCATGTGTTCCTTACTCACAACATGACAGTAACGGAGGATGAGCATGGCCAACCATGTCTTGATCTCGTCGAGTAAGAAGATCGGGTCAACCCTTCTCTTATGGTTAATGCTCCCACTAACACTGGGGGCTTACCTTTTACTTAATACTAGATTCGAAATACTTTTTTGGATTGCAGTAAGTACTGCATTTATCTTCTGGCTACTATAGGAGCCCATTATGAAATTCTTTACAGCACTACAACATACAATTCTTAACTCTATAAGCAAGGCAACCCTCTATATCTCAGGGAAGTGGAACTCACTTCTAGAAGATGCCCTCAACGACCCAACTGTAAACAAAGTAATGCCTAAGGCATACACCGCATCCATGACTCAAGTACTTAACGAAACTCTAAAGCCTGCTTATACTGAGCATGCTAGAGTACATATCCAGCACACTGGATACCTGAATGACCACCTCAAAGGAGGTAAGTGATCATGAAAAACTTTCTCAACACAACCAAAGAATGGCTCAGTATCCTAATCTATACTGCAGGATGGTTTGCTGTCGTATTTGGAGCAGTAGCTGCAATTACCCACTTCAATGGGAACATTAGAGGCATTCATGACATTGGTAATGGAAATGCCGTCTACATTGCTGGTGAAGTTTGCACCATCAATGCGACCATGGACAGACCAGTTCAGAAGATGCGTGACGATTTTGAAAAATGCGTGGAGTGGCACAACCATTGGATTGCTGAACTCCAAGACTAATCTTTATTGCTTTTTGTTCTTTCCTCTTTATATATAGGAGATAAACATGAAAGATCGTTATGAATGCTCATGTGGTAAGTTGTATCAAACGTTAATGGCAATTAAATGTAAGTGCAAAGACGTTTGGGACCACGCAAACAAAGAAACAATACATAGAGGACGTACACATGACGGAACTCGAATAAAGAAAAACAAGTTGTATTACTAGAGCGCAACTTCCCCGCCCCCCTGGGGGGGCTGGGGGGGTTATAACTTTAATTAGCCCCAAGGATAATTAGAGTTAGAGATCAGGCAGAGCAGAAACTTCTAGTTTTCCTCCTTAATTCTGTCTGGTCTCGTTCCCCCCGAAGGGGGGTACAGGCCTGTATTGACTATAAATTGGTAATGTCTTAAAGGTATTGCCAAGAGAGAGGTGAAAAGGTATATATACTAACCTATGCTCTAGATCACTAGCGGATATAGAGTAAAGGAAGGGTGACTGGTATTTAAAGATATTTAAGGGTATTTGGACGTATTTCAAAGGTATTTTATTTTTAATAAGATATCTTTATACTCTTTATTTATTACTAGTTGTTTCTTTATATATTGTTTATTTATTAGTGTTACCGACATCCCCAAGATAATAGGTTTATAATTCTTTAGAGTTATTATCTAACAGTGGTAAATATATATAAGGAAGTGTGTATCTTTTCCCTTTCTCGTTGCAAAGTCTAAGTTTATTAGCTATTTAGCATGATAAGGAAATATGGCCGACCTTTCTAAAACTTATATCTCTTCTATGTCTCTTGAAGATATAGAGATTATAGATAACCGTTATTTGCAAGTGCTTTCAAACATGCAACAGCTTCAATTTAACTGCTTTATCTATATTATATAGTAAAGAAATGATATTAAAGAATAGCCGCGCTACGCTAAGAAAATCTCGAATTTAACCCCTAAAATCATCAACAATTTCAGGTATCAGGCTTTGCCAACCTAAGAAATACAATTTTTATTGTTTTTTGTTATTTTTTTATTTTATATTAAGGATTAATTAGATGTATAAAGTAGTTTATAATGCTGGATATGGTGGTTATGGTGTCTCCCTTAAAGGCGTTCAATGGATGGCTGATCGAGGTAACGAAAAAGCCATCAAAGAACTAGAACGAATAAGTGAATCCGATTCTTGGAGATATGGATGTTGCTTAGGTCTTGATAGACATGACCCCTTGCTTGTAGAAATGGCAGAAACACTAGGTGAAGAGGCTAGTGGAGATTGTGCTACTTTAAAAGTTGCTGAACTAGATCAGGAATTCTACCAAATAGAAGAATATGATGGCTGGGAAACCATCCATGAACCAAATACCATGAACTGGGTATCTGCTAAAATTAAATAATCTTTATTGTTTTTTGTTCTTTTTTCTCTTTATCTTGGAGTTAACTATGATCGAGATCACTGGTAACCTGTTTGAGCAAACCGATGCATGTGCCATTGCTATAACAACTAACGGCTTTATTAAGCGTAACGGTGAGGCCGTCATGGGTCGTGGTTGTGCTGCCCAAGCTAAAAGCAAATGGCCCACCATCTCTAGGGAGCTTGCAACCAACTTGAATGTTGTAGGCAATGTCCCTTCCATTCTGTTTCTACCTTCCAAACTCCCTTACTCTGTTCTCTCCTTTCCAGTCAAACATGACCATGTTGTATGCAACGATGATAAAACAAACGTTGTGACGCATATGCGTTCCAAGTTTCAACCAGGATACGTAGTTCCTGGTTGGGCAAGCGTTGCTGATTCTGATCTGATTATCCAATCTGCTAAACACTTAGTTGAATTAGCAGATATGTATAAATACAAGAAGATCGTAATCCCTCGTCCTGGTTGTGGAGCTGGAGAGCTTAGCTGGGAACAGATCAAGCCACGTATCGATAAGATCCTAGACAATAGGTTCTATTCCATTACTTATAAATGAGAGACTAAGGCTAGTTAGTCTCTGGGATGCGGGGTCGGCAACGGCCCCAAATCCAATCTTTATTGTTTTTTGTTTTTATTTCTCTTCTGTTAAGTGAGTTTGCTATGCAATTAAATAATCCTTATACTGAAAAACAAATTCAAGAATATAGAGCTGCAGATGGTGTCATGATTCTAGCTATGCAAGCTCATTTTAGGCTTGTATATGGAGATACAAAAGCCACTCAAGAAGCTGATGAAAAATACTCAGCTAGAAGTGAATACGAATTCCTTATCTGGAAGATGCTCAAATTCAGTGAAACTGAATGGTTTCTATCCAGATGTAAACAAAATGGTATGCCTGATTATGTTATCAAGGAGTTGGTTGGTAAAGTTACTCATGTTGAGTTTGTAGATGATATTAATTCAACACATCAACTCGAATTAGATGCTTTAGCACACAACCCTAATCAGTAACCACCTTACCCCTAGCTCAAAACTCAGTAAGAATTTTTATTGTTTTTTGTTCTTTTTTTTATTTTAATTTGAGTTATTTACTCAGATTAAGCTATTACTCAGGGAGTTGCTCCCTATCTTATGGAGATTATTATGACAACTACTACTACTAACACCAGCATCACTAACTCTATCGTTATCTCTTCTTGCAAAGGTAACTTGGTCAAGGATCCTGTAGGTCCTTATACTTCAGGCTCTGGTCGGGAGTATTACTCCTTCACAGCTGCCTGTAATAACATCAACAAAAACGAAGATGATACTTGGTATCCTCGTGTCTTCTGTTTTGGTGAAACTATGGCTTTGGCATCAACCCTTAAGAAGGGCGATTTCATTGAAATCTCTCATGCCCTCCTTAATCCTGGTTCAACTCAGGATGTCTGGATTGATAAAGAGGGGAATCCTCGTCCTCAGTCTGACTCCCTGATGGTTATGCCTCGACGTAGTGAAGCTGGGACTGTTATCCCTATCAAAATCATCAAGCGCAAGGAGCAACCTGCCTCTCGGGCGGTTGATGCAATGGTTGATACTCAAACTTCCGTTGCTCCTGAGCAACAGAATCTGCCTGTTCCAACTAATGATTCTGTTCAGGTGGATGAGGCTAGCGTGTTGGCTACAATTAGCGCGTAGTTCCCCAACCCCCCGGAGAGTGGCTCCCTCCGTATCAAAGGAGCCTTTCACATTACATTTTATTCTATTTTAACTAAATGAGAAAAATCATGCCTACTTCTGAAGAAAAAATCAACAAACTTAAAAGTCGCATTAAAGCTCATCGAGCAATGATCGAATCACTTCGTACACAAATTAAGGCAATCGAACAAGATCGTCCTTATGGCTCTACTAAAAATGCATGGCTCAAAACTGTTAAGTGTTTGACCAGTCCATTTGCTTCTGCCAATAAGAATGTTAATGAATACATTAACAATCCTGATCTTTATCATTTGAAAGACACTTTTGAAGAAGCTGAGAAGCTCCTTGCAAAAATCAATGATAATGATGAAAAACTCTTCAACCTCAAATATGTTGAAAAGTTCTTAGAGAAGCTTGAGGAAATTGAGAAAGCAATTTACGAAAATCCTGCTATGATCACTAGTGATCTAAGCAATGATGACGAAACTAAGATTCTTACTAAACTAGAACAAGTAAAAGCTCTTTTGAATAATCAAAAACGTTTACTTGAAATGCCTCGAACTGAACGAGGAGAGATGACAGAGTCTCAAGCTGTTGAATTGTTTGAAGATCTTCAAAATGTTATTTCAATCAAACCACAGCCAGTAACATGATTAGCACAGCTATTGCCCTTGCAATTCTAACGACTGGTGGGTTTCTGATTATATATCAGAAATTCCCACCACGTCTTAGGAAGTTTATCCAAAAACATCCGCTTATATCGGATATGGTTGCCCTCCTTTTAATTTATGTATTACTAGGAGGAACCTTAACAGCCTTAATCGCAGCTTCAATATGTGGATTATTTGTTAGTATGCTTCTGCATGTAGCAAATAACAAACAAGAATTTCTATATTTATTTGACTTATATGACATTTTAGCTTCTATGGGTAGAAAAACCCAAAGCTTCCTTAAAAGGTCTGGGGAGGCCTACCGTGTTAGACGGTCTTAACCTTAATTACTAGGATTTTATGATATGTTAGATACAAGAACTATTGAAAATATGAAAACTGTTAAAGAATATATTCATCATCACTATAAGCCCGATAAGCTTGGACGAGGTATTTCTCGACCAAGTATTCAAGGTCTTAAAGCTTCTTTAGCTTACCTTCATATTGTTTCTCCATTTCAAGCTAGGCTTATGGCAGAAACTCTCTTTGGGGAAAAATGGATTGGGGATGGAACTCGATATAGCAATTGGGTTCAACAAGGTAGAAAACTCCTAGTTGCTCATGCTCATGATGCACTTCCAATAAGTAAGTCATACTCTTTTGTTAGACAACTAAAAGCAGAACGACTTACTGGGATGCAGTAAACAAAAAGACCCCCCCGAAGGGGGGGTTAACAATTCAGTTAATCCAAATGGCGGATAAGTTGAAGAGGAAATTGGTCCTGCCTCTCCCCTAAAATGGGGACCAACAACAAAGACCTTAATTAATTTTTATTGTTTTTTGTTCTTTTTTCCTTATTTATCTTAAAGGTTTTAAAATGAAAACTCGTATATTTCCTAATAAATACGCTGACTGTTACGATGTAAATAAGCTTGAAAAGCCTTTCCTTAACGAACTTTATGCTGAAGCAGATCTTGTTGAAGAACTTTGGTTCAAGGTTAAAGACGATACTGCAACAAATGAAGAAGGACTTGCTTTCCTCAATGCTGTTGGCCAGCTTTATATGACTGACACCTTGAAGTCTATTGCACCGTCAACTCTTAAAGACATGGACAAGTGCAGTAACGAGAAATTTCTTCTCATTCAATGTCATGAATATATAAATAGCATCGATGCTAATGCTTTTGCATGCGGAATAATTATTGTTGCTGATGCATTAGATACACTTCATGCACTTGAAAATGAAGTTGGTGAAAGAACTTATGTTGAAAAAGTTTATTTCATGCATCTCGCAGAAAGAGATCAACTTCAAGTAATATCCAATGCCCTGAATTGCCTTCTTGGTAAAGAAGGTAAAGTTTGGGATTGGCCTGAAGATCTAAAAAGAGCCTTTAATCTTTTTGATCAAGAGATTGAACCTATACTTTGGAAATCTCTTCATACAGATAGAGAGCGAAGAGCTAGTAGAATCACTTGGATGCATCCTAGCTTTCGTTCTCAATATTGGTGGTGGTTTAAAGGTTGGGATCTAAATCTTGATCCTTATCAAGCCATGCATGATTTAGCTGAAATGATGGTTGAATTTGGTCCAGGAGTAAATGAACATTTTACCTGGATACTTGCTACCACTAAAATGATAGCAAGAAATAAAATCAAATCTATTGCTAAAGCAAGAAGCTGTTATTATCCTAAAACAAAAAGCTCTCCAGTGGAGGTAATTGAATTATGAAAGTATTTCCTTATATTGGACATGATGATCACCCTATCACTTCTGAACAATTAGAATTCATTCAAACTCATCCAGAACTGATTACTTTAGAAGAAGGAACTTTCGTATGTAAAGTTCTTTCTCTTCCGGAATATCTAGGAACTATTCCTTCTGCACTTTATGGTCCAGATGCTGGTGATGAACCAATCACAGAAGAACAAGTAGTATGGCTTAAAAGGTCTGATCGTGATCAATCCTCTCGTTGTATCGAACTTCCTGATAGGCCAGCCAAGAATGTTTGTGTTATTGGAATCATTGGTAAAACAGCATTTACTATTTATGGAACTCAATCTAAAACTCCAGCACCAAGAGAGCCTTGGGATGATAGCATAGAAACTGCAGAAGAAGGGGCTCACTCATTTCAATGGTGGAGTGAACATGCTCTTTCTACATCTAGTTGGAAAAAATAAAATGACACTAAAAGGTCTATTTTCTTTAATCTTTCTCTCTGTTTCCGCTTGTACTTATCATGTCTATCCTCCAGAGGTAGCTGAAAAACCAAAACAAAAAACCAAAGAGAAATGTTTTGATGTTTCAAATGATTCCTGGAAACAAATAGATTGTGATTCAGTTATAGCAGCACAAGTTCTTAAAGCACTTAACGATAGTGTATATGAGAATACACATAGTAGAACCAGTGACCTAATCGATTATCCTTAAACTTAAAGCTTGCTTACTCTAATTTTTATTTAATTTTAATATTTTTTTTCTTTTTATTTTAGGATTAAAAAAATGGCAAAATGTGTAAATCTTAGAGTAAGTGAGTATTCAGTTTATATTGGTCGTGCAGGTAAAGGACAAGATGGGGATTTTGGAAGCCCTATCGTTATGCATAAACCTTGTCCAGAGTGTAATCAGATTCATAGAACCAATGAATCGACACTCCTTTGTTATAGAAAATATGTAGTACGTCGTGTTAATACTGATTTTCAATTTAGAGAAAAAGTTAAAACATTAAAAAACGAAACATTAGGTTGTTTTTGCAAACCTAAAGCCTGTCATGGCGATGTTCTCGTTAGTCTTATCGATGTTCTCAACAAAATTTAATTTTTATTGTTTATTGTTCTTTTTTCCTTATTTTGGAGTTTGTTATGACATCTCTGAGTCCTGAACTTATTACCCAACTCACTTATACACTAGAGCTTTATTCGGAAACTCTTGGCGATGATTTTAAAGATATTGAGTTCTCTGCTTATGCCATCAACGATTGGGATAAGTTTGAAGACTGTAAAAACATGTCTGATGTTATTGCTAAACTTACTTCCAAGCAGGATATTATTGATATTCTTACTTGGGCTCTTAATAACGTAACTCAACAAATCCTTGAATCTCAAGGTTATTACAAGCAAGTAGTTGTAGAATTATCTGAAGAGTACGGATATCGTACTTGGTATTGGTTTACTGGTATGAATAAACCAGATCTTATTCGTTTCTGGGAAGATATGGATTCTGTAAATGAGCATTTTTGGAATCCATCTAAAACTCTCCCAGGTCAATTAGTCCCTGCTGATGCTTATCCAGGAGCAGTTAATACATCCACTTGGTATGGTCATATTCATGAAAATAGTGACTCATACCTTCAATCAACTGATCCTGATACAACTGAGGTCATTACCTATCACCACAAAGGACTCCTCATCGAAGAGGCTCACCTTGAGGTAGCTGCTGAATGATTCGTTTTCTCCATTGTGTTGTTGTTTTCATTTAGAATAATTTGTTATATTCTTATTTCATAACAAATTATTCGGGGTAGATGTTACGAGCTTGTGCATTTCTCGTAGCATCTACCCTATTTCGTTATGGATATAATTATGAAACAATTATTTAATGAAATATGTATGTATATGTCTTTTGCAATCATAAGCTTAGGTATTATTGTCTATGTTGTTAATTACAAAACTCCTGTAAAACATAGATTTAGTAACACAGCTTCTTATACCGATGGCAAAGAATGTGTTATTAATATGAATTTTAATCGAGATTCTTATTATATTTCAAAAGATATGAGCGAGTGCTTAAAACTTCATGCTTATGCCATTAATGCCATTCTCAAAGAATATTAGGATTATATTATGAAACATATATTTCAAGAAAACTCTCCTATTGAACTTCATGACGTAGCTATGAATCAGAAAAAGGGATGTGGGTATTCTGATGAATATCTTATTCCTAGAAATCCCACGTTGCATTCTATTGAATGGGATTTTGATGAAAGTGAAATAATTTGGTTTACTTTAGGATGTGGTTATGCCTTTGGTTATACTTCAGATTTATCAGAACTAGAACATGCTGAAGAAGTCACTTATTACAATCCTTGTAATTTTGATGAAATTATTTCTAGTTGGGATAATCAATTAAGAACTCATTATATTCATATAAGTGAATATATTCATGCTTTCATTAAACGTCAAAATAAAGAAAATTCATTTAATTTATTTATTTATAACGATAACCTTTATTCTCTTGCTCGCATTTATTACGATGATCAACAAAAAGAAGAACTCGGTCTTGACCAGTCTTCTTTAGATCGATTTGCTAGAATGGAACTTACTTCAGATCATAGTTTTTATAAGTTGTTGTTAGATCCCCAACTCTAACAACCTTCTACTAGGGGCCTCATACTTAAGCACTCTGAGGTCCCTAGTACTTAACCTTTAAAAATTATATAATAATAATATATTTAAGGATATATAATGACTATTGGAAAGAATATCCTCCCCCTTTCCTCTAAGAAAAAATTAAAAGTAAAGAAATCAGATGGTCGTCAAATTAATGCTCGACTTCGTCATGATTTTGATACTAGCCCCTCCTCTAGCTGTACCCCTTGGTGTCCTCGATGCCTATGGTTAGCTAAACAAGAAAAAGAGAAAAATTAATATGATTGGTGTAGAAAAAAGAAATGGTTTGTCTTATGCGGGAATTGGCTCAAGAAAAACCCCTAGAGATATTCAAAAAATGATGATTCAAATTGGCTCAATGTATGCTTCACTTGGATATGTATTACATACAGGAGGAGCACAAGGTGCAGATGATGCATTTGCGAGCGGTCATGGTTTTATTGCTCCATTAAATAAAGAAATCTTTCTTCCTTGGGAAAATTTTAATTCTAAAACTATTCAAGAAACTACCACTACAATTGGTGTTAGTATGGAAGCATATGCAATTGCTAGAAAATATTACAAACATCCAGATAAAAATAAAACCTGGAATGACTTGAAATCAGCAACAAAAAAGCTTATGGCTAGGAATACCTATCAAATTCTAGGACCTACCCTGAATAAGCCAGTAGAATTTGTTGTTTGCTGGACACCTGACGGAAAAGAAATTGGTGGAACAAGCCAAGCAATTAGAATGGCCAATAGCATGAAAATTCCTGTCTTCAATTTGGGGAATAAAGAGCATTTAGCTCTAATGAATAAAGCTTTAACAAAATTCCATGATAAGTGTGCAGAAGCAATTATGGAATCAAATATTTAGGAACAATTTTATGTTAAAAAACACATTTAAAACAAACACCACAGATGCCACTTTAACCGATATCTTTTCTAAAACTGATATGTATTTAGGTGGAGTTTTAAATGAAGAAGAATTATTGCAATTTATTGCAATTTCTGCTGGAGCTAGGTTAGCAGTAATAAAAGATCAAAAAAGACAAAAATAGATTGAATTTTTATTGTTTTATGTTTATATGCTCCGTTTCAAGGAGGATCAAATGAAAACAATTATCAATCTAATACTGATTTTGGCTTATAGTGGTTGTGCCACTTCTACGGCTTATGCAGTTAATTATCAAGAAAAAGAAGTTGGTGATTTCAACAAAATTCACCATAACTTAGCTTAAAGGATTTAGGTATGCACAGAGGTAAGGATGCTGATGAACGTCGTCGTCAGAAAGCATTTCACTTGGAACAACAAAGAGCAATTCGTACTGATGCTGAACAATTAACAATTCTTAAAAATAGACCTGGAAATTCAGAAAAAGAAACCACTCGTCTTAATAAAAAAATGAAAGAAATGAAATGACAACTCCACTATATTCTTGTGTTAAATTGACAGATTCCTCAAAAGAAAATCTTCTTCAATATGCTGTAAAAAAAGACCATCTACATGATAAAGCTTATGCTCATCATATGACAATTCAATTTAAGAAGGGTCTGGATGTATCCAATCTTCCACTTGGAGAAACAGTTCAACTTCAGGTTACTGGTTATGCTCAGGATGAGCTTGTTCAATGTGTAAGACTTGATGTTCTTCATGAAGACATTAAAGTAACAAACAAGCATCCTCACGTAACAGTGAGTGTATCTGAAAATGGAAAACCAAAACTCTCAAATGAGCTTTTGGATAAAGGTTTTCTTCAGGTTCAAGATGGACCAGTATTAGAGGGGATTGTTGGTTATTATACAACCAAAAATGAATTCAAAACGAAAGAAGAATGACTATGGAAATTGAAACTTTAACTGCGTACTCAATGCTTACTTTCATGTCTCTTGCTTTTACATGCAGTTTTATTAGCAAATTAACCTTAAACAGAAAATATAAACATCTGTATAAACAAATATAAAACAAAAACTAGTTTTTAAAAAAACATCCAGCAACATAAAAAAATCCAATTTTTATTGTTTTTTGTTGTTTTTGTTTTGTTTTTTGGATTCAACCAGCAACTTATACTATAGCAAAAGAAGTATAACCCGTGAATCCAGTTATTGCCTAGGATAACGTAAAAATTATCCAAATGAATACAACCAGCAAATTTTCAAACATACCAAATTATGAATGTAGCTTAATTGGTAAAGCATCTGATAAGGCAACAGAAAGATATCGGTTCAATTCCGATCATTATTGAAGTATTCAGTTTTTTAAAAGATACATACAGCAATTTAAAACCAAAGGAACGTATGGCCCTCAATGATTGAGGAATTATACAAAAAAAATGTATCTTGTACTCCCCTCCCTCTATAGGGGGAGGGGATTTTTGGAGAAATGTTATGACAACTTTAGTTCAATCTATGATGAATGATTCTTACACTGCAAATGGAGCACCAACCTATAGAAGCTCTCTTGATCCTTTGGTTGATTGGTTCTTCTCTTCTGGCACTTTACGCCACAAGGAAGAAGACCATATCAAGGAGCTTTGGTATAAGGCTTGGAATGCGAATCCAGAAGCAGCTATTAAGCTAGCCTTTTACACTCGTGATGTTCGAGGTGGTCAAGGTGAAAGAAAAACTGCTCGAATTATATTTAAAGAACTAGCTTCACATCCAATTCATGCTGGGATATTTGAAGCTTTTCTTCACTTAGTTCCAGAATATGGAAGATGGGATGATCTCTTTATATTTTTCAATACCTCCCTCCAAGAGCCTGTTCTTGGTCTAATCTCTAATGCTTTAGATGAAGGCAATTCTTTATGTGCCAAATGGATTCCTGCCGAAAAATCTACTAGAGATTATGACGGTGTTAAGGGATCTTATATTGCTAAAGCAATTAGACGCTACATGAATCTCACTCCTCGACAATACCGAAAAATGCGGACAAAGCTTAATAGTGTTGTTGAAACAAAAATGTGTGCAAAACAATGGGATGATATTGATTTCTCTCATGTTCCTAGCAAAGCTATGCTACGTCTCCGCAATGCTTTTGTAAAAAATTGTGGAGCTAACTTTGAAATTTATCTTGAAAAGGTAGCAACTGGTGAAGCTAAAATAAATTCTGGAACAGTAATGCCCCATGAAATTGCTCAAATAGTACTTAATAAGGTTGGAGCATCTGGTTGGGGAGTAGATTTAGATTCTCTAGAAGAATTTACCACTGAACGTGAAGTTCTTTCTCTTCAATGGGATAATCTTCCTGATTATTTAAAAGAGGGGACAAGTCAATTAATACTCCCTGTTATAGATACCTCTGGTTCTATGTATATGGATGTTAAACCACGACCAATCGATGTTTCTATTGGTCTTGGAGCTTATATTGCTGAAAGAAATGAAGGGCCTTTTAAGGATGCCTTTATTACTTTCAGTAGTAATCCACAAATGCAACTTCTTAAAGGCGAAGATATTTTTGAAAAGATTTCTAATCTTTCAACTGTAGAATGGGGTGGCTCCACTAATATCACAAAAACATTTCAAGTTATTCTTAACCATGCTATTAAAAATAATCTAATACAAAAAGAATTACCTTCTATGGTTCTAATTCTTAGTGATATGGAATTTGATCACGGAGCTGGATATTCAACCTCCACTGTTTTTGAATTAATTGATCAAGATTTTATCCAGCATGGATATATCGCTCCTCAATTAGTATTCTGGAATATTGGAAGTTCAGAAGATAACATTCCTGTTAAAGCTCATGAAACAGGAGCTTCTTTGGTTAGTGGCTTTAGCCCATCCATTATGCAACAATTACTAAAAACAGGATCAGTAACTCCTATTGATCTTGTTATGGAAGTTTTAAACAGTAAAAGATATAGTCAAATTAAAATTTAATTTTTACCAAATAATTTTTTTACTTCGGAGGGAATCCTGTGATGAGTGAGAAAACAAAAGATGCCGTTACTCAAAAAAGAAAAGAACCTGGTTTCTTAGATAAAACAGCATATCAACTTGATGTTTGGGTTAACAGATTTGTTTTTACTGTTAAACTTTCTGCTTATATTGCTTTAATTGTAATCCCATTTTATTTTGGATGGACTTGGAATCAAGATCTCGAAAGAGATGCACTTGAAGGTATCTTGATGAGTCCTTTAGAATATAAAAGAGATCTATTCGAAATTCCTTATAGTGGTTATAAAGTTCAATTAGTTCGTTTAAATGGCAAAGAACATACTTTAGCAGACATTGTTTATCGTAAAAAAATGTCAGAAGAACAACTAAAAGCTCATGGAGAGAGCCTGGAGTGGGAAAAGAAAGCAATTTTAGAAAAACAAGAAAAATATGATGAAATACAAAATCAAAAAAGAATTCAAAAAGGTCGTCAATTAGTTAAAGACACTGGTGAATTGCTAGAATTACATCCTGATGATAGACAAAGTTTAAATGATACTATTTTAAGTGCGATAGGGGAACAATAAAAATGTCCGATGCCGTTGAGAATATGCTAAAAGATGCTGAACATTTAAGAATGATTATTAGAATTCTAATTAATAGCTATGGCATTGATGTTCAAAATAAAATTATTGGATTTGATAAAGAAACATCCAAAGAAATTATGATGGATGGAAGACAAGTAAGGGTTTCTACAGAAGAAATGCTTCAAGCTACAAAAAATATGGCATTGGGCTTAGATTATGATACCGAAAAAGATGAAATAATCTTATTTACTGGCTATGTCGATTCAGATAATGAAGGTATTCGGTACGATAACTAACTATGTGTTCTTGTATCTTATTCCTAACTGGCCTTACTATGGTGTATATAGGAATACATCATTGGCCAGATCAGGTAAAAGATAGAACTAACATCATTATTGATGCTGAATTTGAAGAAATAAATCCTAAACAAAATAAAATTGACACATATGCTTAAATCCAAGGTATAATGATTTCCAGAATTGGTATAACCCAGGGTAGCTCAGTTGGTAGAGCAGGTGGCTATTAACCACCTTGCCCCAGGTTCGAGCCCTGGTCCTGGAGCCAATTACGGAGTACATTATGAGTCAAAATGGTAAAGGTGATAAATCTCGCCCACTTTCTATAGATAAAAAACAATTTAATAAAAATTGGCAAAAAACATTCTCTAAAAAGAAAGAAAAAAAAGATGAGCAGATGCATTCTCAAACCGAAAAATGCGGATCATGCGATAGCAGTAGGGATTGATCCTCCTCTTCAATGTTGGTTTGTTCAGGTCTTTGATTTGAATCATGAAAAAATTAAAGAAGAAGAAAAGCTATTAGTTAATTTAGATAGCGGTAGTCGTTGGCCAATCATTAAAGCCATTAAGGAATATGCAGAACCAAATAATCCATACAATATGGCTGTTATAGATTCAATTTCAATGGATTTAGATCCTCAAGTTGTTCCATTAGAACTTAAGCTTGAATCACCTGTTAAATAATTAATCGTGGCATTACGGGAAGTTTTTTATTAAATAATTCTTTTTAATAAATTGTATACTTACCTACACACCCCTTCCCGTAATGCCTTTTAAGGGCCTATAGCTCAGCTGGTAGAGCCAGCGGCTCATAACCGCTTGGTCCCAGGTTCGAGTCCTGGTGGGCCCACCATTTTAAATATACTAAAAACAATACCAACTACATCCCGAAAAAAGGAATATAAATGAGCATATCAGAAGAAAAACAATTGCAACTTTGTCTAGCAGCCCAAACTCTTCGAGAAATGATTCAAGAGCGACCAGAAGAAACAGAATTACTTGTTTCTCTTATTGGACCTCCTGCAATTCTTGAACTTGCAAGAATCTATGATGACCTTGCTCAAAATCCTAAAAAAGCTTTAGATATGGCTGATCAAGCACTTAAACTTATTGATAAAGCAATCTTGAAAAAACAAATAGAATTAGAAGATAATATCGATGATCGAATGGAAATTTTTGAACCTTTTAAAACTTTAATAACAAATCAATTGAAAACATGCGATTAGCAAGATTAATAACAATTGGTTATACTTTGTATTTTACTACTGCATTAACATGCTTAACTCTTATTGATAAAATTAAAGCCAAAGTCAGTTGATGAGTAAACAAACTCAGGAGAAACGACATGTTTGGATTACTAAAATCAAAAAACCCCGGAACAGCTCTAGTTAAATGTGACAATACTTCCGTAAAGCTTAATAGAAGAGAAAAAAAACGGCAAGAATTAGAACAAATTAAATATACAAAGAAAAAAGAATCTCTTGAATCTAGTGTTAACTATATTGAAGGAATTCTTGAAACGAAAGAACAAGAATCTAAAAGAATTTCTGATGAAATGCTTTGGGCTCAAAAAGATCTTGAAAAAATCAGAATCCTTATTGATGAAAGACAATATGGAACATGTTCTGATATTGCAAAAGAAAATGGATGGAGAAAAGCTGCCAATTATTTTGATAATGCAGAAGAAGCCTTTTGTCCACATTATAGGCACACTAAAAGAGAAGCTTCTGATTATTGTTCAAGAGCTGTTTATGCAATTGAGATTGCTTTAAGAGAAAAACTAAAATCTTATAGCGAAATAGAAAAAGAAACCAAAAAACTTACAATTCAACAAACAAAAAAACAACAAGAATTACAATATCTTTTAAATAATTATCAGTTCTAATTATTATGACTTGGGGATATTTTACATACACCCTCATATGTTTATTCATATATTATCTAGTCAAGAGGAAAGACAAATGAGTTTAATTATGTCTCCAATGCTAGGGACAATTGTACTTTGGATGGATATTATCTTTCTAACGGCAGTGCTACTTATCCGCGCAAGCGTTTAGAAAGAAAAATAACAATTAATAGAGAGAATAAACATGACGAAAATCATCAGTATTGATGGAGGCGGAATTAGAGGAATAGTTGCTGCAACCATTTTAAATAAACTTGAAGAAGCACTTCAAAAGCCTCTATACAAGTGTACTGACATTATTGCTGGAACAAGCACTGGCGGTTTAATCGCTTGCGGTCTTACTGTTCCAGATGATGTTGGAATAAATCCCCAATATAACACAGATGAAATTATCGATGTTTATCGAAATCTTGGAGATGTAGTTTTTACTAGAAGCTTTTGGCATAAAATAAAAACGTTGTGGGGCTTAATAGGACCAAAATATAAGATTGATGGTCTTGATAAAATTCTTCAATCTAAATTTGCTGATATTAAATTAGAAAAAGCTTTAACTCATATAGTTTTATGTACTTATGATCTATATTCTAGACAACCTGTTGTTTTTTCTAGTGAAGATCCTATTTTAAATAAAATTACTATGAAAGAAGCTTGCATGGGAACCTCTAGTGTTCCTACTTACTTTCCTTCAGTATTGGCTAGTACTGAAAATAATAAATTTAATTTAATTGATGGTGGAATTTTTGCTGTAAATCCTGCACTTTGTGCCATGGCTCTTGCTAAACAAAAACATCCAAATGCAAAAATCAATGTTGTATCTATTGGAAATGGATCTTCTAACAATCCTTTAAAATATGAAGATACTAAAGATTGGGGGCTTCTAGAATGGGCAAGTCCAGTTACTGATGTTATTTTAGATAGCATTGGTGATGCTATCAATTGCCAAACTAAATGTTTATGTGAAGCAACTGGGGGGAAATATGTAAGATTACAATTTGAACTCCCTGAATCACTAAAAGCTATGGACAATGCAGATCCTAAAAATTTACAAAATTTACAAAACAAAACAAATCAATATATTGATGAAAATCCTGATCAAATTGAAGCAGCACTTCAAATCTTAGGTAAGTGAAATTGAGCTTCGGTGGTGGAATTGGTAGACACAACGGACTTAAAATCCGTCGCCATAAAAAAGCATGCCGGTTCGATTCCGGCCCGAAGCACCATAAGCGTCCATAGCTCAACTGGATAGAGCACCGGCCTTCTAAGCCGGGGGTTGCAGGTTCAAGTCCTGCTGGACGCGCCAATTAAGGAAAGATATGAAAATTTCTCTTCAAACAATTGTCATGATGGTTTGGTTACTATCTGTAGTCTCATCTCTTGGAAATTCATGGGAAACCAGAATGTATAGACATACTGGATGGTTTATGTATCCAGCTTGGATCTTCCTCGAATCTACTTGCTACCTCATTTCTATCTCAATTTTTATTGGTTTTGTGGTTTTTCTTCTTGTTAATCTGGTTGGTATTCCTCTAGATAGCATTCTTGCTTATGTTAAAATTTAAGGATTAAATTATGCAAAACAAAGTATTTGATACTAAAAAACTTTTTGGAAGAACACCTAAAAGAAGTAAAATTGAACTTGAAGCTGAATGTCTTGAAGATGTTGTTGAAAGACAACTCAAAATTAATACTTTAGAATTACAAAACATTGGACAAAAACAACAATTTGCTGCTTTAAATTATATCAATAAAGAAAATATATACGATATGATCTATACCGCAGAGATTTTTCGTGAACAAACTGGTTTTGATATGTTAGCAGAAACACATCAGGTTGATTCCCGCAGTCCTGGCGCTGCCTATATAGAGGTAGATTTTTATAATGAATTTATAAAGACATTAGGTTCAATAATCGAAATTAATGATGAAGATCTCTTTATAGAATTAGATGAAATTCTCCTTAAGATAGCTCATATTGGCAATCTACAAAATGTTTTTAACTATCTTTATTCTCCAGAAGATATTGATTGCCAATCTCTTCTTGCAAGATTTGACACTTATTTCATGAAAAAAGAAATTCAAGAATGTCAAACTATATTCGCTATTCCTTTAATTTATGAACTTGTTAAACAAATGGCAGTTATTCACTATAGAGTTCATCAAGGATTTATCTCTAATGAACAAGCTATAGAAACTGAAAAATATTTAATTGCATTTCTACACCGTTATAAATATAATTTCAGCTATCATTTGAGAGCTGTTATAACGTTTTCAACTATCCCTTGGCAATTAATTGGACTTCCTACATTAGATTGTGGAGTACATCTTGAGCAGGAATTTGAAAACAAAAATCCTTTAGATTTTCTCAAAGGAAAACTTGATAGAAATCATAGTGAATATATTAAGAAAATTGATAAAACTATTAAAATCATGCGACCTGCTTTAATAAAGTCTATACAAAATAAATAACTATAATATAAGTATTGACTTTCTATCTACTCTAATAATAAATTACATTGAGGTGTAATTATGACTATGAATTTTGAATCATTAACTTCAAATCTTTTCAATACAGAACTTTCAAAAATTCCAGAACCATATAGAACTCAATTTGTTACTATTGTAACAGATATTCAACAAAAATTAGAATCTGCTCTCTATATTGGTACTGCTGGTGCAGGATTGTTAATTATTCAAGTTGATAATCATGGTATAATAAAAAATGTAGATATTGATACAGATCTTCTTTCTAAAGTATTACAGGAAAATACCTTTAAAAAAGGTCTACAAGACATGATTGTTACTGCTCATACCAATGCGGTAACAAATGCCAAGCAAGCTTTAGACCTTGAACTTGCTAGTTTGTATGAAAAAATCGCAAAATTATCTCAACAAATTATAAAAGATAAGAGTGCATAATGGAAATTGTTTATATTGCTGGTAAATATCGAGATGAATTTCCTTTTGAAATTCAACAAAATATCGACAAGGCCAAAGAGATTGCTAAAATTGTTTGGGCTTCAGGCCATGTAGCTCTTTGTCCACATTTAAATAGTGCTCATTTTGAAGGTTTAAATACTGAACAACATTTTATTACTGGAACCTTGGCCTTAATGCGCCGTTGTGATTCTGTTTTACTTGTTCCTGGATGGGAAACATCTGAAGGAACTAAAGGTGAAATTGAAGATGCTCTAAAACGAGAAATTCCTGTATATCTCAATGTAGAGGAATGGCTTAAAGCAATTAATAAATGAACAGAAAGACCATCACTATGGTTACATGCCCCTATTGTGAACAAGAATGGATTACTGAACATCAATTAACTTGCCAAATCTGCGATCCTAAATTTAAAGCAGATATGGTTATTGCTGATTTAATGGATTCTATTGAATCTTTAAATACTTTTGATAACTTAAATAAAAATAGAATAAAATTTCTAGACGAAGCAATTACAAAGCTTTGTCTTCTAAAAAATAAATTTGAGAATGTCTAAAATAAACGAATCTTATTATATAGCTTATGATGATCAAAAGGTATATTGGTTTATCCCCAAATCATTTGCTGATGAGAGAAACTTAACTGCTATTGCTAAAAAGAAGCATTTCTCTAAAGATCTTTTAGTTAAAGAATTTGTTTTAAATATTGACTCTTTAAAACAAATAAAGCATTATTTGTTAATATCTCATAAAAAAGTAATATCACTACTTAACACTCAAAAGGAAAATGCTAAAAATGTTAAACTTCCGATATGGATTCCTTTTAATACTTAGCATTTTACTCTTTGGGTGCCTCCCCCTCAAAAAAGAAATAAACTCTCCCCTCACTCTCGGTTGTAAACAAGATGAAGGTTTTATGATCCTCTATAGAGAAGGAGACTATTATTTTCCCGCCCAAATGCCCCCCGGATGTAGATGTTTTATATCTTATAAAGATATTGAATATGTTACTACAGCAGTAACTCCCAATAGAAATTGTAAAGAAAATTCAAGTGAATAAACAAGAATTTGAATCTGTAAAAGCTAAAACTTTTACCTATAACGAAGTCTATGATATTGTTAATATCGTCCTTAAAAAGCAAAAAATAAAAAAGTATGTTACTCTTTTTATTCTTAGTATGTGGGCTTCAGCTCTAACATTTGTATTATTAGTAAAAACTGAAAGTTCTTTCTCTTTTTTACTAGGAGGTCTTATAACTACTTTTCTTTGCTATGTTACAGACGAAACATTTGAAGTTATTTATAACTATTACGCTTCTAGACAAAGGAAATAAAATGGTCTTTACTTTAATCTTTTTCATATTAACTCTTTTCACTGTATCTTGTATTTGTCTTCGTATTTTTCATCAAAGAAATAGAACATTAACTTATGTTAATTTTGATGATCATAAAAAATTTGAATTTGGAAAATTCAAATTAAAAGATGACTATAAAGAGTTTTAAATGAAATCTTTTCAACAAGTTTTAGTTATTGCTGATCCTATCATTCCAAGAATAGGAAGAAAAGAAGTTGATTGGGATTTAAGTATTTTAGAAACCATTATTCAAAATACCAATATCCTGTATACTAGTTTATTGCCAGGACCAGAATTAGAAGCAGCTAAAATTGCCTATTCTAATAATATTCCTTATATTGTAACAGTTCCCTATAAAAAGATATGCTCACGATGGCCTAAAAGGATTGAACAAAGCTATAACTTCTATTTGAAAAGATCTCTTAAGACTATTTATATCGATAGGGAAATAGAATATATCTCTGATTATACTGAGCCTGGAAATTTTCATAAACAAAAAAGTTTAAATCAAATTCAATACATTCTTAATAAAATAAGTCTTTTTGAAGGAAATAGTGCTCTATTTGGATACTTTTCCAAAAAAACATCCAGAAAGCTTGTGTATTTAAATGAATTTTTTAAAAATTCTCAAGATACACATCAGTGGCGCTTTTTTCAAAATACTTATTTTGAAAAATATACAATTGAAGATGACTTGCCTTTTTAATACTCCAAGATAAGATAAAGATATGAATTTAAAGTCTTTTCTTGGTAAATTTTACTATTGGTTTTTCCCTCAAAAACAAGAAGTTAAATCTTCAAAAAATTTAGAAGAAATTTTATTTTTAAAAATGAAAATTGCAGAATTAGAAAGCAATATCATTAAGTTAAGTGAAATTATTCATAAAACCAATCAAACTGTACTATTAATTCAAGATAATGTTGAAAACACTCAAAAAATAAGTGAACAAAGTTTTCAATTATCAAAACAACATGAAGATATTTTCAATAAAATTCTAGAAGAAAAACTTCTAGTTTTCGGTTTAACAAAAAAGACAAAGGTCTTAAAAGCCGATAAAAAAGATACAAAACCCGAGTAATTACTCAATTATTGAAAAGAAGATAAGATGATTTTTGAATCTCCTGAAGATATTGAAAAATTCCTACATTTACAAGCCCTCACATTCCATCAATTAAAAGATATAACTTCTTCTGATATCGAAGAAACAGAAGAAAACAAAGAAATCCTAATTCAAAAAATTATTATTGGTCAAAATAAGCAAGTAACTTCTCAAGAATTGAAACCACAAGGACTTCCTTTAAAATCAAAAGATATTAATGGTCGATCAATTCCAAAAGCAGCAGACTCTTATAAAAATTGGCGAACTTTAATTTTTCAAACTGCAAATAATTTAAAAGATTTTCAATTTGTTAATAAAGAAGGCAAGGATTACCTTGCTAAAGTATACTATATACCTTGTGCTGTTGAGACTGCTCAATATATTATTGAACATAACTGGTATTCTAAATATGAGAGTCAAGAGATATTAATTAAAGAAGTGAAATTAAATCCACATAAATTTAATTTCAATATTATTAGAAAAAATGCAGGAAATGGAAATAATTTCCTCATGCTACATTGTCAATTAAAGGAAAATGATAATGCAATTATTCAATCCTAGTTCAGAAGAACTTTCCAATGCTATTAGTGCTAGATCAGAAAATTTTTTAGATGTAATTGTCCCATTTAACGAACTTCAGTGTGTAAATAACGATGAGATTGTATCTTTTACTTATAATCTTGGAACAGCTCAATTCAGTGAATATGCCTTCCGTCAACTTTTAACTAGAGTTCAATTATCTGGTAGTTATTGGCGTAGATTACAGGCTTGGGATGCTAATGAATTGATGGTCGATAATTTTAATTTTTGTAATGAAGCAACTGCAAATGAAATTTCCCATCAAAAACGAAATAATGAACCTAGTTATTTATTTCGATTAAATCCCACCACTCCAATTGAAGAAGAAGAAACTGAAAATGAAGAATCTTCTCTTATCACACCTGTAAGAGCAGTTCTTTCAGCAACTTACTCTGTATTTGATGATGATCAGTTATTCTTTATTCTTATGAATGAATTAGATCAAAATGATAACTCATCCTATTCTTTATATGAATATGATGATCATATTACACGACTTCATATTAAATTTGAAGATACTCAAGTTGTTCATTCTGAAGGAGAGGATAACGAAGTTACTTATTCTGCTGGAATGATTATTTCAAATAGCGAAGTAGGTTGTTCTTCTATTTGGATTGAACCTGTTGTTTATCGAAATGACGCTGTTTTTGTAAATAGAACATCTCTTACAAAACAAAATGTAGATATGAAAATCGTACATAGAGGCAATATCGATTCAGAACGTATACTTCAAATGCTTGAAACTTGTTCAGAAATTGCTCAAGTTGGCATTGTACAGTTAGAAGAAGCTTTCAATAAAAAAATTGATCCTAAGTATGCTTTAACTTTTATGCAAACTATTATCGATTTTCCTAATAGAATGGCATTGATTCTTCATGAGGATTGGGAACATGAAGAAGATTTAAAACAAGCTGAAGTAGCAAATGCAATTTTGGAAATGGCTCAAAGTTTACCTTTATTCCAAAGAACAAAGGTAGAACAAGCTGCAGGAAAAATGATTGGTCTATTCGATAACTACCAAAATAGAATGGAACAAATCATTGAAGACATCAACAACTGAATCATTTCAATTAGATTTTTTTAAAAAAACACTAATTCCTTGTAAATGTAAACATAAACATGTATTTACAAAACATGAATATTCTGAACAAATAGAGCAACTTCTCTTTATTGTTTCTTTAATAAAAGAACATGGTTGGAATTTATCTATAAATTACTATTGTAATTTATCTAAAATTGATAGAAACTGTAATGCTTGGGAAGTAGATAACAACCCTTATCTTAGCTTAAGAGGTGAATTCAACAAAAAATGGGATGATGTTAATATTCCATTAAATAAAAATCTGTGGTGGACCTTGTAATGGATAAAAAAAGTTATGATTATAATAAATTATTAAACTTATTTGATCAGGAAAAATTAAAAGAAATTGGTATTCAATTAGCTTCTGAAGCAATTGAAGGAAAATCAATTCAATATACAGAATTTAATATTAAATTAAAGGTTCCAAATACTGTTGTTGAATTATTAGAATCTCTAACAGATATTTTTCCTATAGACCTTGAAACAATTTTATCTAGTATGGCTAGTCAAGGTTTAAGTAGTATTCTTCAAACAGCTATTACCAATCCAAATGTTGAACAAAAAGATATTTCCGTAATGGGAGATATTGAACCTGTAAATAAAATTACAAATCAATTATCTGATCTACAAAATGTAATTAATCGTTTCAATGACATGCAAAAACTATTTCAAGGATTTGTCAATGAAACATCACTTAATAATACAATCAAAGATAAAGAGAATTCTGAATAATTTCTTCAATTTTTTCTCTATCTACTTTAAATTTAATAAAAATAACACTAATATTTTCCATATTATAATTAACTTTAAAAGAGAACTTAACTATATTCTAATTTTAAAGTTAAATAGAATAATATCCCTATGATTTGACATGAATGACAAAGCAGATGGGGGGGGAAATCAAAATTCAAATAACCTTTCTATTGGGAATAGAAATTTATAGGTTATTTTGAATAAAGAAACTTTGACCTTTGGTTGGTTTTTATATGAAAACGAATCAAAGGTCTTTCTTTTCTTTACTGGTTTTTATAGTGTTTTGATTTTCAACTTTCTGTTTAAATCTTAAAGGAATTACTTGGTGAAGAATTTATTAGAGAAAAAAGGGAATGAGAATGATGTAGTATTTAATATACCAGCTCAAGAGGGGGGCTCTGATGAAGACAATTATCTTGCATCTATTGGAGATGCTGTTTTAGAACATGTTCAATCACTTTCAAGTGCTCAAAGACAATTATGGGATTCACTCCTTCATATGTCTAATACAGGAGCTATCTTTAGAATTGAAGAAAATCCTTTCCAAAGAGATACTGATCCATTCAATTTAGGAAAAGAAGATAATCTTGATGCTGCTTTTAAAGTAAAAGTATTAAGCAATTTTAAGGGAAAAGATATTGACCCTGAATACGTTAGAATTTTACGAGAAGAATTCGATAAAGAAGTAGAAAGAAGACAAAAATCAGAAGATATAGCTGATGTTGGAATTCCAATTCCTTATCATAATTGGGAAAAATTTCCTCAAATGCATAAGCATTGGGATATTCAATCTACTCCAAAACCATTATATATCTATATGGGTGAAAGCAGGAGTTTTCTTTATGATTATATTCCAGAACATCATCCAGATAAACAAAGAATAGAACAGGTCCTCAATCTTATTAATAAAGATTGGGATGAAATTACTGAAGAATTTGCCAAATGGGCCGTAGATCTCTTAGATCAAATGCCCTTTAAGTCAAATTATGTTCGCACTTGTCTTCAGCAAATGATAGATGAGCTTGCTACAGGTTACTGGTGGGAAGGTGCACAACTAAAGGAACCAAAAGAAGTAATTATTAGAGCTTTAGAAAATATTGATCAAGTATATTCTCAAAATTATCAAATAGAAGCAAAGAAAACTAGAAATAAAAATCCAATACATAAACTTCTAAATATTAATGAAATCGCATGGACACAAGAATACAAAAAAGGAAATCAGCCATATTCTTCTATTAAGAAATTTGGTTCTTTAATGTATGCTAAATATCTTAAACAAACAGATTCTTCTCATTGGATTCGCTACAAAGGATTAAAGAGAAAATTTGCACCTATTATTATGTTTAAAGATTTAAACTTAAATAGAGCTTCCATATGTGATTTGAAAAAATATTTAAATATTACCGATACACAAGCAAGACAAATTTGGTTTGCTAGACCATTTGATAATATAACTCAATTGCGTAAAAATGGTTTACTTGTTCCTGAGAAATTGACTAAAAACTTTCAAACTCAAAAAGTTCTTGATCTTATTGAAACTACCTTACAACAAGCATTACAAAGTTTAAAACCAGAAATTCTTACAGATCTTGGTAAAACTTTAAGAAATATTGAAATCAAAAGTTTAACAGGAATCATTAAAGAAGAATGGCAAACAATCTGGTTCTATTATAGAATGTGTAAAGGTGAAATATTCAATATGCTTAATAAGCTAGAAAGAAAGAAACAAAATGATGTCAAAAAAGGATAAATCAGATTTAGATTTAGATTTTAGTGATATAGCTAATACTAAAATCAAATCTTGTAAAACAGTCAAATCAAGAGAACCAAAACCTAAAAAACCAGTATCAAAATTAGGTGATATTATTTTATCTATTCCCAATAAAGGGAATAATACAGAATTTCTAAATACAACAATTACTCAATGTAGTTCAGCTGATTTTGTTAAATGGTCTAAAAATGTAGCTTATATTCCTAAAGATCCTTTAGAATATTTTGAAAAAGAAGAAAATAGAGTAAATCATTTTCTTAAAGTTTTGAATTTTCATAGAAAAAACTTTTTACTTGCAAATCCGGAAGCTTTAAAAACCTTTCATTGAATAAAGAATTAATATGATTAGAAAAAGAATTGATCTAATTATTGTAACTACTATTCTTTCTATTATGTTTTATATTTTATATATAACTCAACGAAAAGAAATAGAAGATTATAAAATAGCAAATCTGTCAAATCATCAAAAAGAAATTCAAGATATTCATTTACGAGTAACTGAATTAGCTGATATCATAGAAAGTAATCAAAAAAAGACTGTAAGTAAAAATCTGTCTTTAAATAATAAAATAAATTCTATAGATGTAGCTTTAAATTCTAAAAGTAAAAGATGGACTAAAATAAAACAAACAAGATTTATTATTAAAAACTTTATTATTAAAAAAAGATATCGCAAATATATGAATATTGTTGATTTGACTCGTTATGCTTCTGCAGTAGTTGATTTTTCTGCAGAATATGATGTTGAAATTCCTTTAATATTAGCAGTTACAACTCAAGAATCTGCTTTTAATCCCAAGGCAATTTCTCATGCTGGGGCTCAAGGGCTAATGCAGCTCATGCCAGGAACAGCAAGAGAATGCTCTAGTGACATTGGAAAAAGATATACAAATATTTATCATATTGGAACAAATGTCCAATTTGGAACATTTTATTTAAGAAAAATGCTTACAAGATTTAATGATGATATTGAATTAGCAATCAAGGCTTACAATGCTGGGCCAAATTATGTTGCAAAAGTATTAGCAAAAGAGTATCGTAATTATCCCGAGGAAACTAAGGATTATTCAATAAAAGTACTTAAATATTTAAAAGAATATCGAGTACAATTTAACTAAAGGAAATTAAATGAGTGGATTAGAAGTAACAGAAATCATGGTTTGGCCCCTTAAAAATCCAAAACCAGGTTCAAAATTAAAAGCAAATTGTCGTATTACCTATAATGACAGTATTCATTTAAATGGTAAAATTTGGAATGGAAAGAACGGTTTATTTGTTGGTGCAGATGGACGTTTCGGAGAGAAAAAGAATGAAGAAGGAGGAACAGAATCAACTTTCTATCCTTCTTGGTTAATTAAAGACCCTGATTTTCAATCTAAAATGTCAGAAAAGGTAATTCAAAAATATAATTCAGTTATTGGGAATACCTCATCTGAAACTCCAGTATCTGCTGGAAGCCCAAACCAACAAAACGTTCCTTTTTAAGGAATAAAAGTGGAACTAGCTTTGCGTCAATTGACAAGTAGAATATTATCAATAACGCATAGGCTAGAATTTGATCAATTTCTTTCAGGAGAGAAGAGGATAATTCTAAAAGAAGAGCTTTCTTCTCTCCTGAGGAAAAGAAATAACTTAATTAAAGTTATTGAATCACTCAAAGATAAGTAATAAAGTATCTAAACAAATGACATCAAAATTAATCACAAATGACCAATTTACAAAATTTGTAACTCAAACAAGTTATTTCACCAAAAATTTTCCAATTTCATTCGTAGAAACAGGCTCTAATGTTTATGGTCTTTCATTAAAAATAAATCAAGAATTTGCGGGAATTCATATTGAAAATACAAGTGAGTATCTTCAACATCCTGATTTTAAAATAAACAAAGATATTGTTCGTTTATCTTATGATAAAAATTACGATAGAGTTTTAGAAGACAATAAAAATAAAAAATTCAGTATTACATCTTTTGAAATTTGGAAATTTTTATCCCTTTATGTTAAGGGATCTATAGTTACTTATGATTTACTCTATTTATCTCCCACTTATACCAATTCAGATTTAAATGAAATTTTACCTTTATTTCGAAAAGGAATTTCCAACAAAATCGGAAAATCTGCTAAAACATATGTTTTAAATAATTGGCAAAAGGACAGAACTGATCAAAGAAAAATCATAATGTCTTATTATCGCTTATTACAATCTATTATCTTCCTAAGAGAAGAAGAATATATAGTAGATATTAATACAATTTGGGAAGACTATCTTAGTTATTCTAATTATCCAATTGGAAGACAAGTCTTTTTGAAATATAAAGAAAATAACTATAGAAAAAACAGACTATCAGAAAAAGAAGTAACAGGAACTGCTAAAGAATTGGAATTTTTGATAGATGAAGTCAATAAGGCTTCTATAACAACTCGTTTACCAGATAACTCTTCTAAAGATATTTTATCTTCAATATTAGAACTTGTTACCAGTAAAAGAATACAATTAACTTAAATAAAGGAACTATATATGTCTAAAACTTTAAAACAAACCCGTTCAGAATTTTCTAAAAAATATCCTTCTTCTAGTAAAATCATTAGAATGTTACTTAGAGGAAAGAATACAAATGCAATTGTTACCAAATTGGATGTTTCTCCAAATACAGTAAGAACAGTAAAGGGAAATCTTACAAGAGGATTTTACCTACCATTTGTTCAAATGGCTGAAGGACAAATTTCCGGAACCTGTAACTATTAAAATTAGATAGTTTCTGGTAACGTACAAAACTTGATGGTTCGTCAAGTAACGATAATGAACACTGGATGTTAATAAAATTGAGTTATAGTCCTCCTCAGACTTAACAACGAGGGCGATGAAGGAGTGGATCAGGTCATTGATCTGATCTGCTCCCAACTCAATTTTTAAATTTTTTTTTTATTTTTTTCTATTCTAAAAGAATATATAACGCGGGGATATTTTTATGAAAAATAATAATGAAGTTCCTTATGCGAACCTTCATAAAATAACTGATGGTTCAAATAAATTTTATACAATATATATAAGAAAATTTGAAAAAAATGATCAATTATATGGACTCCAATCAATAGCTTCTAAACAAGGATTTCAAGTAGTCACTTTGTTTGGAAAAAAAACAACAACAAAACCCTTTATGGCAAATAAAGGTATTTTCTTTACTTTAGTCGCTGCAACAAGGTGTGCAAGAAGACTTAAAGAATCTAAATTACAAAAAGATTATATTACTTGCAATGATACTGTATTTGCAAGCATGATCGGACTAGATTCGCCCATTGAAAAATTAGAATCTACACCTACACACGCGATAGAAGCTCTTTTTAAAGAAATTCCTAAAACAAAACCCAAAATGACATCAAATCAAAAAAATAGATTTTCAAATCTAATTGAATAATAAGCTTCTTTCTTTTATCATTAACCTACAGGGGGGTATAATGAAAAAAGGAGAACTAGTTTATTTAAAAGATCCATTTTGGCATAAAAATACAAATTTAGGTGGGAAAAAAGCAATCGTTCTTTCTACTGATAGTTATATCTTAGTAAAAGTATATGATTATCATTCTAACCCAGTAAAGTGTTTCAGAAATGAAATAACTGATAAACCGGTAAAACTAGAAAAAAAAAGTTCTGAAGATCTAAAACCTCCAGATGAAAATGGATATAAACTTCTTCAAGACTATCTAGACGAACAACAAGAAGCTGATAGTTCTTGGGATTCATGGATAATATGAAAAGAGATTAGAATGTTTAAAGAAGGTGATTACGTTAAGTTTGAAGTAGACCCTTATGGATATAAGCCTCGTTGGTTAAACAATAGGGATTTTGGACAATCTGGAAATTGGGCAGAAGGCGTAATTACCGAAGTAACAGAATATTATTTTATTATAGACTCGTTATTTCCTGATAAAACTTTAAAAACTGTAAAATTTCCTAATAAAAATTCTACTTTCTATAATCCAAATCAATGGAAAAGAAATGGATTTCTTCAAGAATGTTTTATTGATTGGTTTTCTGAAGAAAAAATAAATCTCTTCCCTCAATGTGAGTGTGGAGGAGATAAGACAAAAACAACACATTCAAGATGGTGTCCTAAATATGACTAGCTATACTACTTTTGATTACGAAAAAAACGAATTTACAGAAGAAAAAGATTTTATCAATTCCTGGAAATGGAAATCAGAATATGAGGAAAGATTAAATCTTCCAGCTACTACTCAAAGAATATTAGCTGATGACTATGGGCTTCCAAGAAACACTCCAGAAAGTGCCTTAAGTCAAATTCATTTGTTTTCATTAAAAAATGGTCGATTGCATGAAAAACTAGAAACAGAAAAAGAAAAAAACAAAGAATTATTACATGCTCTAAATTTGGCTTCTCTTGAGATTAAAAATCACAAAAAGAAAATCAAAAATCAAAAGAAATCAATTAAAAATTATAAAGAAGATGTTTCTCCATATCTAGTACATAAATCAGAATGTGATGTGTATATTACCAAGCATATTGGTAGGTTAAATCAAAAAACACGAAAGTGTACTTGTGGTTTATCCAAAAAAAGCTGAGCGTTTTCGCTAAGCTGATGATACTTTATTTAGGGCAGAGACTTCGACAGGATGTCCAACTCTCTGCCCTAGCTAAACAGTTTGAGCTTGCTTTCAGGTCTCCTCCGGAGAGCTGAGCTGATCTGCAGCGTTTCCCGTGACTAGTCGTAACGGGAAGGGATAACGCTGCACGAATTTAAGGCTACCGGAAAAATTACTCGGTTATCCGAAAACGAGAATTTAATAATTTTAATAAATTAATTAAATTGATCAATTTTAAATTAACCTGGCAAACTCAAATAAACTGAGTCAGACGGGGAAAGAAAAAATTCAAGATAAGTTTTTGGTCATTCTAAAATTAAAGCTTGACCTTCCTTGATTTTAGAATTAAGTTTATTTTGGATCTTTTCCCCTCCCTCAGGACTCAGGATTGTTAAGATTTAGAAAGATTATCATCATGTATAAATGCCAAGCCTTTAAATGTAAACAAAAAGGGGGAACTCCTAATACCCCCTATAGACAACCGAAAAATTCAATTATTGTTGAAAAACGCCCTAAAACTTACAAAAGAATTATTAAAAAAGGTAAGAAAAGAGGCATTGTTGAAGAAATAGAAGGTTGGGAAATAGCAAAAGAAATAGCTGTTTGTGCTATCTGTTATGAACGAATTACTGGATTAAAAGCCGCAAGATCTGGTTCTTCTTTAAAAGAATTAATGCAGAAAAAAGAACGAAAACCTTTTATTAAAAAGAAAAGAAAAAAACAAAATTATAAAAAAGGCAAAAAGCCTTCAAATAATAATTATCAAAAACGGAATTCAGCAAATGCCAGAAAGACTCCAAAAAAATTATGATATTTATTACATTGGTCAAAAAAATTCGAACAAAAAAAGATTAATTCAACAACCTTCTCCAGAATTAAAGAATAAACAAAAAAATTTAATATCTCTATATGAGCTTTATCCTCTTCCCCCCACTTGTGCTTGTAAAAAAGGTAGTGGCCCTCTTGATGCCGCTTTACCTCACTTAGGAGCTAAATATCTTCTAAAGGTAGATATTTCTAATTGTTATCAAAATATAACTCCATATATGGCTTACGAAGCAATTAATCGTAATTTCCCTCAAGGAAATATTAAAAAACAAATGCTAGAAAATCTAGATACTTGTTTTATTAATTGGGAAGGCAAAAATATGCTTCCTACTGGAGCCCCCACCAGTCCTATTATCTGTAATATTGTTTTATCTAGAATAGATTATTATATAAGTAAAGCTGCTGTTAGATGGGGTTATCAATACAGTAGATATATGGATGATTTAAATTTATCAACTACCGCAGATAAACGTGACTGGGCAATAATTGAGACAATCAAAGGAATGGTGATTGGAGCGGGACTTCCTATCAATAAAAAGAAAACAAAATGGTATGGAAAAGGCAATAACGATGCTAAGATTGTAGCAGGAGTAAGTCTAGAATCTATTTCTAGACGACAAATCAAACGATTAATAAGAGCTAGATTACAAAACCTAGCAATAAATGCACAACCAATTGATTCTGTAACAAATGGTTATTTGGCTTATATTAAGTCAATAGACGAAGTTACTTATCATAAATTAAGTGAGTATTACCATAAAAGATTAAGTTATGTCTCTATGTAGTGAAGTATTGATTTTAAATAAGTATTTTTTAGCTGTTAAAGTTGGAATAGCTAAGGATGCCATTTGTGCTTTATATACAGGTAAAGCAAGTGTAATTGATGAAACATATACAATACGAAATCTTAATGAATGGATAAAATACAGTTCTTTAATCGATAATCTTCCACTTGAAGCTGCAAAATATGTAGGAAAGATCTCTTCTCCATCAATTTCCATTTATATTCCAAGAGTAATCAAAATAGATACCACTGCTGGAATTGAAATAATTAAAACAGTCAAATATTCCAGATATAACATCTACAAAAGAGATGGAAGTAAATGTCAATATTGTGGAACAAAATGTAAAAATAACATCCGTACATTAGACCACGTACATCCCAAAAGTAAAGGTGGAAAAAGTACGTGGGAAAACGTTGTAACTTCCTGCAAATACTGTAATGGTAAGAAGGGAAGTCAGACATTGGATACACTCGGATGGCAGCTTAAAAAGCAACCTGTAGCTCCTGAGTGGAAATCTCATATTGGAACTCCATTCGATAAGGTTCAAAATGAATATTGGAAAAATTTCTTATAATAGGTAATAAAAATGATCTATTTTGATCATGCAGCAACTACCCCAATCAAACCAATTGCTATTCTTGCAATTGAAAAAGCTCCTTTTGCTAATCCAAATAGCATTCATGCTTCAGGTCTTGAAGCGAAAAAAATCCTCAAGAAATCAGAAGAATTAGTTAAAAGCCATATAAATGGCTATAATGGTAGAATTGTATGGACTAGTACTGCCTCATTGGCAAATCATTTCATAATAAAAAATGCTCTTAGATATGCGCCTAACAATTCTAATCCTTTTTTATGTATGGAAACTGCCCATAAATCAATTCATAAATTTGGTAAACCTTCCAAAATGCTGAAGTCTTTAAGTAATGGTTTGGTTTCCGTAAAAGAGATAATTGCAAAAATAACAACAGATACTAAGTTAGTCTCCATGTTGTATGTTAATAACGAAACTGGTGTTATTCAGCCAGTTGAAATTATTAAACCAAAAATAAAACAAGCTCTTTACCATATAGATGCAGTTCAGGCAGCCGGAAAATTACCCATAAATGTCCAAAAAATGCAATGTGACTTTTTAACTATGTCAGGTCACAAGTTTGGAACTCCAAAAGGTATTGCATGCCTGTGGATTAAAGAGGGAATTGATTTAGAGTTACCCTATTTGGGTACTCCTCAAGTCCCGTTAGCTTTTGCATTTGCAAAAACTCTAACTTCTATAAATCTTGCCCAAAGAAAAGTTGATGCTATATTAAAGGAACAATTTTTCAAAAAACGCCTAGCTGAATATTCAAAACAGTTGAAAATTAATTATGAATATAATATTAAAACAATTAGACGACTTCCTGGAGTACTAAGTATTCGATTCAAAGGAATCGATGCAACAGAACTATTAATGGAATTAAGTGATAATGGATTGGCTGTATCTGCGGGATCTGCTTGTAATTCTAAAGAAATAATCCCTTCACATGTTTTATCTGCCATAGGAATGTCAGATAAAGATGCATTATCTACTATTCGTATATCTTTATCACCTGAGAATACATGGGAAGAACTTGAAAAAGGTGCAATTATATTAACTAACACTATTAGGAAATTACTTTATGACTGATCCAAACCTTGAAAAAATTATAGAAGCCAATATCAAAGATATCGAAAACGATGAACTCGGATTAACTCTTGCCCAAGCAAGTAGTTACTTAGATTATATTTATAGATATGAAAGAAGAGATAGAAGAAAAATCGAACTTGAAAGATTTACTGAAAAAATTAAAAATTTAGCAAATTTTTTCAAAAATAAAAATAGAGGTAATTAGCATGTCAAATGATAAAAAGAAAGATTCCAAAGAAAATGATTCTAGTCCAATTGTAAATGTTGAGTGGACTCCCCCAACATGGACTGATCAATTCCAAAAATTTATTATAGATTTAGGAGGAGTTATTAATGAAAAAAACGACAAAAATTGAATCTAAAGATATTATTGCTGTTCTTTTAGATGGAAAATTGGTTAAATGTCCAATAGAATTTAGTGAAGAAGAAGGCTGGGTCGATATGGAAATCCCTGTTCAAACAAATGATGGTGTAAACTTTGAATCAGGTAAAACAATCAATGAGGAACAAGGTCTATCTTTATTCGATTGGAAAACCATTCGTATGGAAGGAACTGTAGAGGTTGTTTATGCCAATTCTGAAACCACTAAGGTAAAATAATAAGGAAAGCTAATGCTTAAAATTCATCTCCCAAACTTAAAAGAAAAAAATGAAACAAATGCCGTTCAAGAAGAAGAAACAGAACAAGTAGAATTTCCAATGGAATTGTTCCAGTTAATGCAAGCAAGGGACAATTTAGAGCTAGAAGATAGAGGCATTATCTTTATTAATAGTATTATCACAAAAGCAACACTTGATAGAGCATATAAGCGATTATTATCCCTGCATTTTAACCCTAACTTTACAGAAACAATTCAAATTTTAGTTAATAGTCCTGGGGGATATACAGACGCAGGCTGGGCTTTTATTGATATTATGGAATTTGTAAAAAATCCAATTAGAACAGTTGCAATTGGAGAGATTGCCTCAATGGCAACTTCTATCTTTATTGCTGGAGATGAAAGAATTATGTCTCCTAATTCAGTTGCAATGATTCATGAATTTTCAACAGGAACAGCTGGAAATTATTCTGAACTTGTAGCAAGTAGAAAAGCTGAAGATATTGAGTATCAAAAAGATCTAGATCACTTACTTAGACATAGTCGATATACAACACAAGCTCAGATTACTACCAATCTATTAAAAGAGACAGATAACTGGCTTACTCCACATGAAATGAGACTTCATGGGTTGTGTGATCAAATCACTGAAGCAAGAAAAAGACCCAAAAAAACAAAGAAAAAAGCAGTAAGAAAGAAAACTAAATAAAGTTCTTCAATTATATTGCATAAGTGTATATAATCTTATGTATGCAAATTTGTATTCCTAAGAAAAACGATTTTATTGTTTTAACTGATAACGTTATTTCTTCTGCAGGCAATCAAAAACTTGAATTTGTTTCTAAAAAATACCCAGATCTTCACTCTAGGATGACATCCTTTACCTTGAAAAAAGGAGAATGGTATCAAGTTGGATCTATTTATACGATAAAAAGTCATTTTTATTTAAGTCTTAGAATCCAAAAGACCAGAAGTACTAGACTTTGGATGAGAAATAGAGTTAAAAATGAAATTCAGAAAATTTCATTAGTCTATACCGAAGAAGATTCTCCAATACTGAGAAGTCGTTCTCTTGAATGTCTTGCTGAGGATTTAACTAAAAAATGTTTAGTATTTAAAACCGCCTCTCAAGCTATAGAGGCAAGTAAAACAATCAAAATAGGTTTAGATAAGAAATCTATTAGATGGGGACAATTAGAATTCTAATGACAGTAATTGATAAGAATCCACAACAAACTTTACAATTTAATCCTGAAAAATGTTCTGAATTATTGGAAAAACTAATAATAGCTTTTCAAGAATATAAGCCCACAGTTGGAGAAATCCTTGTTATCTATGGCAATTTAGGCTATACCCTTGGGGCGTCTATAGAGGGAGAAACCAAAGGACCAGACATTGAGTCTTTAAAACAGAAATATTATACCAATCCTAGTGTAGGGGCTGCTCTTATGCTTCAAGGAATTGAGATAACAAATTGGTTTCAAGATCACGAACAACAAACTTCCAAAAAAGAAAGGGAATAAAATGAGACCATTACAATATTCTATATACAAAGGTATGGCTGGAAAATGGGGAGCAATTCAATTGAATTTACAACCTCCACATTTTTATTCAGGTAAAAACAAAGATTACACAGGTTATGAAGCCATGGAGAATGGATCCTTAAGAGATGGGTGGAAAATCCGTGAAGGAACTATCTTTATGGAGATTACCAGCACAAAAGATAGAAATGTCTATGATTGGGAAAACAAGATTGTTCTTGCTTTGTCAGTTACCGATGTCGGTAAAATCCTTCATTCACTATACACTGGTCAAGAATGCAGCATCATGCATGATCCAGGAGCTAAAAGTGAATCCCAAGGATTAGTTAAAAAGAATCTATATTTAGCCTCCCCCAAAGGAACAGCTAATGGATGCATGGTAAGAGCTTCTCAATCTGCTGGTGGACAAAATAAAAACCATCAAGTTCCTCTATCTGGGGATGAGCTGATTGTAATGAAAGAGTTGCTACAAGCAGCTGTCCCCCAAATGTTAAAATGGGGTTGAACCATGTCTACTTCAAGCTCAGATAAGCGCTTATCAGCTATCAATGATATGATTGATAAGTATTTGAATTCTTCAAATCCAATATTAACAACAACTACTAAGTTCTTAGGACACTTACAAGAAATTGCTTTAAACTTAGAAGAAGAAGATATTGAATTATCTGAAAATCTTCACAAAGAACCAATTACCATTACCACGAAAGTTATGCGCTATCGTGTCGAAGAAGAATTGTTTTATGCTCTTGGAATGGTTATTAACTTTCCTGGGCAAAAACAAGAAAATATTATCACTGCAAGATATTTAAAAAATAGAGATAAAGAAGAATGCTGCTTTGATGGTATTTATATGTCTTTGAGAACTTTATTAGATTTATATGTTGGAGCAAATATTAATGCTCCTATTCATGTCATTTCTGATCACTTAGAGATTATTGAAAAAATGAATAGTGAAAAGAAATGCGATACGACTCTTTTGACAAAAAAAAGAGATCTTATATTAAAATTAACAACCGCATTCGAGCAAACATCAGTAATTTTTACTTGGAAACCCAGAGATAGTACTTCTGATTTAGTTAACGCTAAAGCAGCAGCTATCAATTTAATGGGAAATACATTAATGGATTAAGGAGATTTAACAAAGCATGATGAAGGGTCTGAAAAGTTTAGAAGTATATGATTTTGATTTACCATCCAAAGTTCTAGAACGTTTATCTATAGAGAAATATCTTTCAATCGATACTGAAACTGGAGGCCTCGATTATAGAGAAACCTCCTTGTTTTTAGTACAGATTGCAACTACTTCTGGAGAAGTTTTTATTGTTAAGAAACCAACTCCAGATAGCACATTACTTATTCAGTTAATAGAGAATAGTGATATTTCCTTTATTTTTCATAATGCTGCCTTTGATCTCGCATTTTTAAAAATGGGATTAATGACAGAAATAGGAACGAATATTCACTGTACCAAAACTTTAATGAAGATTATATTTCCTCAATATAGTTCTGGTTTAAGCAATTCTTTAAAAAATATCTTAGATATTCACATCAACAAGCAAATTGATCACTCTAAATGGGATCAAGACAAATTGTCATCCAGACAACTTGAATATGCAGCAGGGGATGTTCTTTATCTTTATAGATTACTTAAAGTATTAAAAACCGCTTGTTCTCCCAGACAGTACAGTATTTATACAAAATCGATGCAAGTTATTCGATTGAAGACCCTAGTTGAAGTAGAAGGCTATACAGATTTATTCAGATGGGAAAAAGAACATAGTGAAATAAGTCAACAAAATAGACTTTGGTGGAATAGATTACTTTCTCTAAAATATAACGAGAGCAAAGATGTTACAATGTAATGGCTTAGTCGCAATTCCTTCTGAACCAAAATTACAATTTGTTCCTTGGAATGATCAAGGATTTTTTGCAAGTTTTGATGTCGTTAGCCAAGAACCGATAAAAGATAAAGGAAAAGGTTTTCATAAGATCCATTATTACCACGCAAACATGTTCGTTGCGAAAGATAGAAAGGGTTACTGGGAAAACCTAATAAAATCTGGTGAAGTTTTTTTAATTAGAACTGCAGATTTTTCCAGTATTAGACCTGAAGGATTTAATAACCCTATTCCACAATTGAAATTAACAGAAAAAAACTTTTTACACTTAAAACAAGCCCAATGGCACAGTGCGTAAAAACCCTATATAGGGCAAAATTGAAAATATTTTTATGAGGAGATTTTGATGAGTCAGTTTGATGAAACCAATTTTGATGAAGATGAAATTCAAGACCTTTTTGAAGACGAAGAATCTATGACTCCAGAAGATGTCTTTAAAATGGTTATGATTAACAAAGTAAAAGGAACAACGGTTCATGTTGAACTTTATGATCAAGACGAAGACAAAGTTGAGCTTTCTGAGGTAATTGAAGAATTACTAAACTATATCGAAAAGAAGTTATCAGATGACAAAGCAAATCAATTTGTAGATCAAATCATGCCATTGATGGCGCAATCTGTTGTTAGTGGGTTAGGAAGAATGCTAGGGATTCGACATACCGCATTTTTCTTAGCAAACGAAACTTCTCGTGTTGCATTAGTAAATATGATGTCTATTGCATTTCTTCTATTAAAATTTGTTCAACAAAAAAATCTAACAATTCAAACTTTCGAAAAAGAGATTTCTGAAGAAGAAATCGAAGATATTGAACGAAAAGCAAAGGCAGGCTCAGCTGCGACAATGGGAGCTTTGCTTGGTATGGACCCCAAAGAGATTTTAGAAAACCTAGTAGAACAGGGAGAAATTTCTCAAGATGATCTAGAAGCAATTCTAGATGGAGAAGATGAATAATTAGCTCTAAAAGGAAATGAAATGAAATTAAATACTCCTTTAGAAGAATTATCTCAAGGATTTATTTGTCCAGTAGGTTTTGATTATAATGGCTACTGGAGAAGTCGCATCCTAGACGATACTGAAAACAATATACTTTATATTATTCCTGCAGGTTATACACAAAGAGATAGCAATGGTGTTGTTCGTTCACTTTATTATAAATCTTTATACAATAAAGCGGTTTCCTTAAAATCAGAGAGAAGAAGATATCCTTTAGGAGAAAATTCTCACAAAATAATTTTAAAACCAGAACCTAGCAATCCTTATGATCAATATGCAGTAAGAATTGGAATAGTTTTTGATGATAAAAGTAAGACCCCTGAAAACTTTACAAATCAAACCTGGAAAGAGATAGGATATATTCCAAAAGTAATTTCAAAATTAATTACTAAAAATATACCTATGCTCAAAGAAGGAAAATTAACAGCATTGCAGGCAAATTATGCAGATCGTATATATTTTGGAAGAATTGAAATACCATATGGATCTTCTTTAGTAAAAAATTATAAAAATTGCAATATACAGAGAATTACAGATATTTTAGAAGGATAAAATGTTTAAAGCTTATGGTGTAGGATTTCAAGAAAGAGATTTTGAACTTGTTCGTAAAATAACGAAGGTAATAACTGAAGAGTATGTAGTTATTAAAGACCTTAGATATTATGATATCAATCTAGAAGATACAAAAGATAGTATTGTTTTTCTATTTGGATCAAAAGCCTCTCGTCTTGCAAAGGATATCTCTACAAGAGAATCCATTTTTCTCCCAGAGATAAAATCCCTATATCAAAAAAAAGAAAACGAATCTTCAAGACAATCTGCTTTTAAAAAACTAATGCTATTGAAAGATATCATTGAAAATAAGAACACAGTTGATACTATTTCTGAAACAAATCTAATAGATCCTGTTCCAGATACAGATCTAAAAGATTTAAAAATTTTAGAACAGACACTTGTTCAAAAGAATATCAATAAATGGATATCAACAACAAAAAATGGAAAAACTATTCAAATATCCATTCAACCAGAACCAAGTGAAACAGATATAAATATTACTTTTGCAGAACTTTATGCCTTAAGATATGCAATGGACATTCTAAATATAAATGAGTGGATGATCGTTTATTCGAACAAAGATATAGAAACAAAGGATTAGAAATATGTCAGAAATTATTACTTCAGAAACTTCCGAACCAGAAGTTCTTCCTATAGAAGAAAAACAACCTAGCTATAAGAATGCAATGGAAGAAATTCTTGCATTGATTAGGGGAAGAGCCCCTATCATCTGGGTTTTAACTCACGAAGAGAATAGATTTATCAATGATTTCATGGAGGCAATTGCAACTCCATGTAAAAGAGATGTTTGGCTTTGGTCTGCTTATCAGGGGTTAATCAGACAAGACCAGCAATTATCTACAGAACGTGCTTCAGGAGAAGATGACGGAACCTGGAATCCACAGAAAGCTTTAAAAAGAATCTGTGAGATGCATAGAACAAGTGACAGCAAAGGTACTTGTTTTATTATGAGGGATTTTCATACTGTTCTTGGTGAACCAATTCCAAGACAAATCAGAGACATGTATGAGCATCTGATTGGAACAGGAAAAACACTCATAATCCTTAGCCCCTTACTAGCTCATGGAGCTGGAGGTAATCGTGCTGGCATTCCACCAACACTTGAAAAACAAACCTCGGTCGTTAGATATGAGCTTCCAACAAAGAATGTAATCGAAGAGCATATCACTGAAGTTGTTAGTCATATGAATACTAGCACTAGAGGAAAGAAAAAGTATACAAAACTTGATTATAATATCAATGATATCCAAGGATTTGTTAAAGCATTACAAGGCTTAACCTTAATTGAGATTGATAATGCTATTTCAACATCAATTACCCACATGAACAAGTTGGATGCTGATAAATTGCTTATGGATAAGAAGCAGTTACTCAGAAAATCTGAGATTCTTGAATTTATTCATGCTCCAGTAGCAATGGATGATGTTGGTGGTCTTGATATGATTAAAGACTATCTTGGAAAATATTCTAGAGCTTATACACCCGAAGCTAAGGCCTTTGGAGTTGAACCATTAAAAGGAGTTCTATTAACTGGAGTTCCTGGAACTGGGAAATCACTTCTTGCTAAGGCTATCGGACGACTTTGGCAGGTGCCTTTACTTAGACTAGATGTCGGCAAGGTCATGACTGGACTTGTTGGTGGCTCTGAATCTAAGATGAGAGATGTCATCAAGCAAGCAGAGGCTATGTCTCCTTGTGTCTTGTGGATTGATGAAGTTGAGAAGTCTCTAAGTGGTACTAAATCTAGTAACTTTTCTGATGGTGGTACCCTTGCTAGGGTCTTCGGAACGCTCCTTACAGCGATGCAAGATGGGATGGAAGGGGTAACTATCATTGCCACTGCAAATGACATCACAATGCTTCCTCCAGAGTTTATCAGACGTTTTAATGAGGTATTCTTTGTAGATCTTCCCGGACCAGATGAACGTTGGGATATCTTTGGGATTCATTTATCTAAAAGAGGTAGAGATATCACCAAATTTGAACAACACAAGAAGGTCTTAGTTTCTGTTACTGATGGATTTACAGGAGCAGAGATTGAAAAAGCAATCAAAGATGGAATTGCAGCCTCATTTTATCAAGATAAAAAAGATTTAACTATCAAAAATCTTTTAGGAGCGATTACGGATACTAAGCCAATCTCTAGGGTGATGGCAGAAAAAGTCAAGAAACTTAGAGATAAAGCAAGAGGTTCTTTCCGATTCGCTAGCTCTTATGCAATGCAGGAAGCAAAACAAAATAAAAAGAAGGCAGTTAAAACAGCTTCTGGAAAAAAATTAAATATTGATGACGCTATTGACGATGTTGGTGTTTTCAAACAGACTAAAAAAGAAGAATCAAAATCAACTAAAGATGCAGTAGATAGTAGATTCTCAGATCTTTAATACAAAGGATGGATGATATGAGTCATTGGACTACAGTTAAAACAAAATTAAATAACCAATCAGTTATTCGTAAGGCACTGAAAAGAATGGGACTTGAAGCCCAAGAGGGTGATTTTACTATCACTCAATACGGAACAACAGAGGCAGCTCAATTAAGAATTGATGACGCTGTTGGTCTTGCTCGTCAAAAAGACGGAACATATGCTATGGTTGGAGACTTCTGGCATTCAGGTGACAGAAAACTTAAAGGTTACTATGGCCGTAATGAAAAATTTGTAAAGGATCTTTCGACAGCTTATGCTGTTGAAGAAGCTTTCACAAACCTAGAAGAACAAAACTTCTTCTGTACTGAAAATGAAAAAGCAGAAATCGGAGAAGATGGTTTGATTACTATCAACTTCGAACGTTATTCATGAGATTAAAAGGAAAATTAAATGTCAAAAGTAATCGTTAAAATCAATCCTGAAACTCACGAAGTAACCTACGAGGTTGAAGGAGTTATGGGAACAAAATGCACAGACATCACAAAGGCTTTAGTAGCTGATAATGAAGAAGTAGAGACACAATACACTGAAGAATATTGTGTTCCTGAAACTTTGCCAGATTATATCAATAATATGGAAGGAGATGAATAATGGGAAGAGAACTTCAAGAACTCGTATTGGAAAATACAGAGAACGGATACAGCACAACAGATTTTTATACAACTGCGGTGCTTATCTCTCAAGAATTTCAAGTCACAGAAGTGACTAAAGAAGGACATCAAGGGAAAGTTAAACGCTTTCATTTTGATAAAACCCCTGAGGTTCAGGGAGTTGTAATGAATTACATTAACGGCAAGCTTGAAGGAAATATTAGAGATTTCCGAAATGCAATTGAAACCGTAAAAGATATGGTTTATTCCTCAAATTGAATCTACTAGCCCCCCGTAAAAGCGGGGGGCTAAGATTTTTAGGTAAGATATGAGAGTTCCTAATATTCGTACTAATTTTGATGCAAAAAAGCTCCCAACAGAAGAACAATTAGAATTATATTTATCATCTTTTGATTTATCTTCTGAACTTGAAGAAAATATTTTTTCATTAATTTCTAACCACAACTACGAACCTGAAAGCCGTTATCGAAACCAGCCTTCTTTCCCTTACTTTGGGATGGATCTCCCTTATAAGAGTGCCATCTACAGAGGACTAACAGATTTACCCTCTTCTATTGAGCTTAATTCTCATGTTTACCCTGCTATAAATCATGAAAATTATTTAGAGGAAAAAGAAAAAGAAAAACCAATCCTGCGTGACTTGCCACCGATGGCATTTACATTGGAAGACAAGTTAGTAAAAGAATGTCAAACATGATCTGATAAAAAAATATTGTTTAAAACATTCAATATAAAAAAATGTAGAGACCTCCAGTTTATTGGGAATTTTATACAAGAATGCATTTCTGCTTATTATATAGAAGAAAAAAATAACTTTATGGTGTCTTTAGATCATTTTAATTATATTCAAAAAATGAATTTTGAAGAAATTAAAATGAAAATTCAAAAGATCAGAGAAGTATTCCCAACAAGTAATATTTATATAGTATCTCAACAAAATCATTTAATTTATTTAAATAATTTTGGAGTAGAAAAAGGTATGCTCTATCCTAAAACATACTTAGTATCACATGCTTACCGTAATGCTTATGATGAACCAACTTTCCATAGTTTTAATTCAGCAATTTTTGTAAAAGATCAAATGAGGGCTTCAGCAGAGCATGAATTTGTATACAAGATACAAAGAGGACATAGAATGTGGAATGTATTTGTTGCTTTAATTGTTAGGGATGGTCTTATTATACCTGAAGATCCTTTTAATAAAGATTCTGAATTCATTCAGGAAGATATCAAGGATTCAAGATGGCATAATTTAATTTAAGAGAGATGATAAAATGAGATTACCGATTATCAACACACTTTCTTCAAGAGTAGAAGTTCACACTCTTTTTCTACAGCCTACCCCTTGGTGCGCGAGAAAATGTAAGGGATGTTACGTTAAAGAAAGAAATGCTGAAGGAGAACAGCATTTACAAGACCTAGTAACCCCCTTCACAGAACAATTTGCCGTAATTAAAACGTTCTGTGAAGGTGAACTTGCTTGGGCTAATGAGATTACCATTGCCATAGACGATCTCCCTACTCAAAGAAGACATAGGAATCATATGCTTGGCTTGTATGATAAGGTTTTTAACCTTACCAAAGAAGCAAAGGTAGCTAACAAGATGTTACCCAAAATGCATATGACTTTCCATACTTTAAATACCTATCTCTCTTATGTTGATAGCGCCAAACGCAACAGCGAATGGTATCGGGAATCTTTTCATATGGAAGATACCTGGAAGAGTTTAGCTCTTCCAGGTCATCTTCTTGATATGATTAACTTTAGTCAACTAACTAACAATAGTGTTGCTAGGAATCTTTTAGCAGAAATTAGAAAAGAAACTCCTGTAAATTATAACTATTTAATTCCTAGAAATGTCAATAAAAACAATATCAATAAGCACTTACAACATTTATTAGATATTAATGATATTGTTGATCACATTTACCTTGTAATTTACAAGGATCCTATAGGAAAAGCAAGAACTTCAAAAGAAATAAAAACAAGTCAAAGAAATATTGCAAGCGACAGGTTTTATATCCAAGAGTTATCTAAAAAACTCCCCACCTCTATCAAAAACAAAATACATATAGATGGCTGCCTAAAAGACGTAGAGAAATTTAATGCCACAGGTTATGGATGTTCTTCAAACATATCTAGGTTTCAAATCTGGCCAAATGGATCAGTTACTGGCTGTGCTTATGGAGATAAGAGTATCTCCAAATGTATTGGCTTGACTACAGGGGCCATATTGCAGAATATAAGAACAGCAAGAAAGCTATATGATTTTACAGATACTCCTTGTCATTTAGTTGATGACTATAATAAATCAGAAGAAGATTTAATTCAGTTATCAACAACAAGAGTAGGACAGATAACTAAAGACATACTTAAGGATATATTATGACTGAAAAAATTTATAAAGTTCGATTGATGGTTGACGTATATTATACAGATCCAGAAGATATCATTGGCAAGGATCTCTGCAATGAAAATACTGAAATTGCAAATGAAGTTCAGAATACTGTATTAAATATAGTAGATTATGCAGAAGAGGAAAAGCTCCTTCAACCAGATTGTGGGGTCAAATTACTAACATGGCATGCTGTAGTTGATGACCCCACTTGTGATTTTGTTGATGAACTTCCTATCTTTAAAGAGGAAAATACTGATGGGGTATAGAAGTCAAGTAGCACTTGCTTTGAAAGCCAAGCATATTAAAAGTTTTTTAGAAAAAGTAGTCTTTCATCCTGATTCAAAAAAGTTATTTGATAATTGGTGTCAAATATCTACAGAATTTGAAGACCGAGATGATGAAAATGGTATTTTATTTCATTGGCATTCTATCAAATGGTATGAAACTTATGACAGTGTAAGTAATGTTATGAAATTTATATGTGATTTACCTGGAGACGACCCTCAAGCTGATTTTTATTTCTTAAGAATTGGAGAAGACCTTACTGATGTAGAACTAGAAGGTCTTTGGTGGGTTAATCCATTTGAAATATCACTAGATCGAAGCATTCACTTTGCTGCTGACAATAAGCTTGACTTAAAAGATCTCGATGAACTAAGGAATAAGAGAACCATTCCAAACGAAGATCGTTATGAAGAAATTTTAAAGGAAATCTAATGTCAACAGAACATACTGCAAACGAAAAGGCTCAAATTCTTTTAACCAAACTGACAACAGGAAAACAAGTTCATCAAATTTTCGCAGATAATATGAGAGAACAATTACTGATCAATGGAAAGCCAATGGATCACTGGGAAAAACATTTTAAAATTAATATCCCTACAGATAATTTAACTCCAAGCCTGTGCAAGGAGTTATCTATGCGGCTAATTCAATTGAATCAAGAAGCAGCTTTCTTTCAGGCAATTGCAACAGCTAAGGCACAAATTATTAAACGTGGAACAACTGCTGCATATAATGATAAGTTCTGGACTATTGTACAACAATATAAAAGCGAGAGAAAGAAACTTCCTGCTGCAGCTACATTAGAAACAATGGCAAGAGTAGACAATGAAGACCTTGACTCTGCTCAAACTATTGCTGATATTGAGAGCAAATTCTGGAAAGATATCTTAGATCACCTTTCTACTTGCAGAAAATTGATTGAAAATGCTAGCATGAATATAGCAACAGAATTAAAATCTCTCAATAATGAGAAATTTCTTGATAATATTACAAGAAAAATGTTATAACCCAGTACATTCATTATGAATTAATGAACAAAGGAAAAAATATGTCAACTACTAAGAAAAATAAACGCACAAAAAAGTCATCAACCAAAGACACTGTTACAGAAACAGTAGAAGCCGCAGCGCAAGTTGCAACAGAAGCAGCAGAGGCAGCTTCAGTAGAAGAGGGAACCTCTGGAACCTCCGTAGCTCTAGAGGATCTAAAAATCGGATATGTTGTTGGTCTCACTCAAGAAGATCGTTTCGTGTTCGAACTCTTCGGACTGAACAAAGGCCTAGTAGAATTACTAGGTATTCACCAACATGCTAGTCGTAAAGTCAATCGAGTTTACGATGACCAGCAAATGTCTGGTGATCGACTACTTCACGAAGTAGGTCGAGCTGTTGCTGCAATTGCACAAAAGTTAGATGGCGCGTTAGGTACTGCAGAAGAAACTGTTACACCAGAGGAAATTATGGTGGAACCCCCTGTAGCAACAGAATAATTATTCATTAAACTCCCGCCTTAGGGCGGGAGTGTCCTTTCTTAAAGATAGATATGATAAAACTTATGAATACAAAGGGATAGAATTTTATCTATCTGACTATTCTCCTAACACTGAAGAATGTAGACTTGTTATATTAAAAGTGATTGAACAAACCTCAAGAGATTATCTATCACTTTACAACAGCAAGACTTCTGCACTTCAATACACTTGGGAAACTGCAAGAGATTTTATATTTAGTGATAGATATTATATTAATTGGGGGAATCGAATCGTTTCCCCCACCCAATTATTACAATTAGTCGATATCGATATAGAGTGGTTAAGAAGAAAAATGCGTGAGCGTTTTTCACAAATTGAAAGAAAAAATAATGGCTAAAAAATTAACTTTAGGTAAAGAAGAAGCACTTAAGATTGCAATCAAGAATATCAATAACACTATTGGTGTTGGTTCAGTTATCTTTGGTGACAATGACATTCCTAGAATCGAAAAACTTTCTTCAGGATGTTACAGCTTAGACAAGGCTCTTGGCGGGGGCTGGGCAAAGGGAAGAATCGTTGAAATTTATGGTCCAGAATCAAGTGGTAAAACGACTCTTGCATTACATGCAATCGCTGAAATTCAAAAAACAGGGGGCTATGCTGCTTTTATTGATATGGAGCACGCTTTTGATCCTGTCTATGCAGAGTCTATCGGAATCGATACCGAAGCCTTGATCTTTTCTCAACCTGACCACGGAGAAGCAGCACTTCAAGTTACACAAGAACTTATTAAGAGTGGTTCTCTAGATTTGATTGTTATTGATTCGGTTGCCGCATTAACTCCTAAAGCAGAAGTAGATGGAGAGATAGGAGCCAACCACGTAGGAAGACAGTCAAGACTGATGAGCCAAGCAATGCGTATGCTCGCTCCAACATCTCATGCTAATGAAACTACAATCATCTTCATCAACCAAATTCGTATGAAGATTGGTGTCATGTTCGGTAGCCCTGAAACTACTTCGGGTGGAGAGTCTTTGAAATACTATGCAAGTCAACGCGTAGATGTTAGAAGAGTAGAGAAACTCAAAGAAGGTACAGGAAAAGATATTGAATTTGTAGGCAATGTCACAAGGGCCAGAGTAGTAAAAAACAAAGTGGCCCCTCCTTTCCGTGATGCAATGTTTACCATACAATATGGCTTAGGAATTGATAGGTATTCAGACCTTATCGATTGCGCTGCTAATGAAGGTATCATCAAAAAGGCAGGGGCATGGTTCTCTTACAAAGGAGATAATATTGGTCAAGGCAAAGGAAAGACCTCTATTTACTTGCAAGAAAATCCCGATGTATATCTAGAGATTAAACAAATACTGGAAGGAACATTTGTTCCTGTTCAAGGAGAAAACGATGGATTTATCGAACAACCCGATGTATCAAGCATTGAGAGCACGATATGAAGCAAAAAAGCTACAAGCATTAGCAAATATGCAGGTATTTATGAAGGCTCCTGTTGGGGTAGCAGATCATCCCAATGTATTGGATACCATCGCGGAGTTTGCAGAAGAATTAGCTCACGCTGAGGACATCTTGTACTCACTCGAAAACAATTTCGAACAGGATTAGTTATGAAAAAGTATACAACATATACTTACGAAATCACTTATGAAGAGTTAGTAGATGCAGTTAAAGCTGTTATTTTAAGAAATGATCCAAGTGCAAATATTAATCTTGGAACAATTAATTCTCAAAAATGGTTGGAAGTAGATAGCAATAAGAGTCCTTCTATTGACAGAAAAGAGATTGCATCCACTTCAACAATTTTATTGTCTATTGAGATGGAAAAATAAAACCCCTATAGGGGGTAAAATTGAAAATTATTTTTTTAAGACAAAAATACAAAAATATAAACGAGGAACCCTATTAAAATGTCAAAAAATGAGGAACAAATTTATATTCCTAGAAGAAAAATCAAAAAGAATTTCTATCTAGAATTAAAAAAAATAAATGAAGAGTACGAATCAATCTTAGATATCTGGGGCTCATCTGATGGAAGCGATCAAAAAGCTAGAAAGATTAAAGCACGAGAACTAATGAAAACAAATCCAGATCTTAGTTTATTTAGAACGGTTCTTACAACTCAACCCTCTGCAGAAGAGGATGTAATTTGTGAAGGTCTAAGATACTGGATGATGAAAGAGAATGGAACTCTTCCTGTTAAAAAGAAAATAGATCCGCTTCCTATAGTAAATCCAATAGTAGAAGAACTAGTCTTAACAGAAGAAATTGTTATCCAGGCAGCAAGGGAAGAAGAACCTACAGGCAAGAAACAAAAAGTTACCTTTAGAACTAAGGTCGCTAAGTTCTTTGGATTTTAATATGTGTATGGTTTGTATAGACATGGCAAAGGGAACTCTTACCTCCAGAGAAGCCTTGAGAAATTTTTCTGAAATCTCTGTGAAGGTTAGCCAAAGCCATGCACAACAAGTATTAAGAAAAATTCAACGAAAAATGATAGAAGAACTATCAAAACAAGAAGAAGAGAAATCTATACAAGATTAGTTTTTGAAGCTATACTTTTTGCATGACTTCTAGTGTCAAGCAACTTCGTTCTAATACTATAGATATTCAAATTTTAGCAGAAGAACACTTTGATTTAGAAGAAGAAATTTCATTAGAAGACATAGAATTAATTCTTAGAAGAAGAATTCTTCTTGCTTATCCCTCCGCACATAAATTCAGTAGTCTTATAAAAGAAATCCTTGATCAAAATACTATTTTGTATAGATTATATGCAAAAGTCACTATCCCAATTGACAAGGCAACAAAACAAATGTTTGAATTCAATCCAGTTCCAAAAACTAGGTTTGAAGCCATCATTGATGACATGGAGTGAATTTTGTACGGTTATAACCATAATCCTGGACCTAAAATCAGATGTATGAAATGTGAAGACACTATTCAAAGCATGTTTAGACATGACTTTAAATGGTGTAAGTGCAAATCGATAGCGATTGACGGTGGAGGAGACTATACAAAGATATCCTACCACGACGACGCTCTCTATGAATACGTGGAGGATTCTAATGCCAGCGACTCAAAGAATTAAAACGAATACAAGCTTTACTTTTCAATGTAAAGAATGCAAAGCGACCCCTCAGGGAAAAAGCGAAGATCATTACGAGCTATGCACTTGCGGAGCAATTGCAGTTAGTGGTGGCCTATATCCTAAAATAAATACCGTCTATCCAGACGCTTATAGATACCATTACGGAGAAGAAATATGGGAAGAATGAAAGATTTTATCATGGAAGTTAGTGAAGACATGGGTCACTACGGAGACATTAACGATGAGGTATTAGCAGAAGCACAACATAGGCTTGCTAATCTTGTTGATAAGGACAAAGAAGAGGTAGTCACAGAAGACATGCTCATACAACTCGAAGAGAAAAAATAATGTCTTATCCAGAGAAATTATTAATTATATTTGTAATTAGTACGGCTTTTTTACTCGGGTGTGGCATTGTCTACAGGGTATACAATCCAATCCAGAAACACAATCTAGTTACAGACATTGAAGATGATAAAAAAATTTACGAGTTTTTTGCACATGACAATACTGTCAAGTGTGTTACTTGGTGTGTTGACGTGGCTAAGTACAGATGTTTTGGACAATGCCTCCCTGTTCTGATAGAAAAAGAGGATGGACATGATTAAAAAACATGGCATGAACGAAACGGAAATAATCTCTAAGGATTTTCATTTATTTTATTCATATGACACTCCAGTAGCTGCATACGATGAAGAAATTGGAACTATATATGTCACAGAAAAAAAGTATTCCAGAACAACAACAGCACATGTTAAAAAATGGATAAAATATCTTGATGAAGAGTATAACTGGGGAGATAAGATACAGTTAACTGAAAGCACCTTTCTCCATCTTTCACAAGAAATGAATTTAGGAAAAACTTTAAGGCTACTGACAGACGAACCAAAGAAAAGCAGGGAAGTCTGGAAAAAAAGATACTGTAACTTACTCGAAGATAGTTAATTAATTAAACCATGATAAACTGAGGCTATGGGGAACGACATTCTTTATAGCCCACTAGCTATGGCTATTCTGTTATCTAAATATAACATTAATGTTATTAAAAAAGATGATGGAAATTTAATTTTAGCTCAGTTTACAGGAGAAACTACCTACATCCCATTGGGACAAATGGTGGGATCTTATTCTGAATTATTTGAAATGGTATGCGAAGTCACCATTCAAGTACATAATACAATAAAAAATAAAGGGAAATAATGTTCGAAGATTTTTGTCATCTCCACGTTCATTCAGAGTATAGTATCCTAGATGGTTTAAATAAAATTGATAAGCTATGCCAAAGAATTGTTGAGTTAGGAATGAGTTCTTGTGCACTGACTGATCATGGTGTTATGCATGGCTCTATTGAATTCTACAAGCACGCGAAGAAGTATAATATCAATCCATTAGTTGGAGTCGAAGCATACATCACAGAGGATCCTGACGACTCTGAAGTCAAAACTAAAGACAACCACCACATGATTCTTATTGCTATGAATGCAAAAGGATTTGAGAATCTTGTATGGATGACAAACCAGGCTAACTTACATAACTTTTACTATAAGCCACGTATTTGGCAGAAACATTTTGAGACAAGAGCAGAAGGAATAGTGGCCACAACTGCATGCCTTGGTGGTGTTATTGCTAAGAAGGGCTTCCCTCTTAAGCCAACAAGAAAAGGGAAAAACCAAGAAGAATATGATTTAGCCATGCAAACCTATGTTACAGAAAAACTTAAACCATATGATTATCAGAGCCTAGCAGTTAAAAGACTTAGAAAACTTTACGAAATGTTTAATGGTAGATTGTACTTAGAGATTCAAGACAATATCATGCCAGCTCAAAAAAAGTTCAATGATTGGGCGATCAAAACCTCAAAGACAGAAAACATTCCATTAGTTATTACTGCCGATGCTCACTTCTTAACACGAGAAGACAAGAGAGCACACAACCTCATCATGGCTCAACAATTTAAGAAGACTCTTGATGAATACGAGGGAGATGAGGATGGGTGTAATAAAACTGATGTATATGGTGATGGTGTTTACGTCAGATCTCCTGAAGAAATGCTGGAAGCTGCCAGAAAAATAGGATCAGAAGAAGCATTCTATAACACCTTGGAGGTTCCAAAGATGTGTGATTTAAATATCACACTCGGTGAATATCAGATGCCTTACTTTGACATCACAAAAGAACCAGACTACGAAGAATTTAATAATTGGAAAAAAGGATATGCAAAGGATGAGATTGCGAGTTAAAAAAGGATTTGCAGGTTTTATTAGTCAGGATGTTGAGTTTATAAATAAACAAAACTCCCTCCTGATGAGATTTATTAGTCTATTTTACCCAGCATTTATGACTAATCTCTGGACTACTATCGGAAATAAAATTTACTATCCGAACACAGAGAGATCTCCCTTAGCTATTAAAAATTATGCAATAATTAAACATGAACTTATCCATGTAAAACAATTTAAAAAATATGGAGTTCCGTTATATCTATTTTTATACTTGTTATGTCCCTTGCCATTCTTGTTTTCTTATTTTCGGTGGAAATTTGAAAGAGAAGCTTATCTACATGCCAATATTCAAACAGAAGAAGACATCGATAAGGTTGTAAATTTATTAAATAAATATTACTTGTATCCTTGGCCTAAAAAATGGATGCGAGCTTGGTTTATAGAACAGTTTCATAGGAGAGAAAATGGGGGCAACTCTTGATAGTTACTTTACTTTTAAATGCTTTAAAGGATTAAAAAATAGAAATCTAGAAAACGATCAAATATATATTGATAGATTAAACTATGAGATTTCAGTAATCCATAAGATGGGTTACGCTGGTTACTTTCTTATCGTTCAGAACTTTATTGGTTGGGCAAAACAAAATGATATCTATGTTGGTCCTGGCCGAGGATCAGGAGCAGGTAGTTTAGCCTGCTACTGTCTAGGTATCACTAATTTAGATCCTATAAAACTCGGGTTAATTTTCGAACGTTTTTTAAATCCCGCCAGACTATCTATGCCTGATATCGATGTTGATTTTGAAAAACGATATCGAGATAAGGTTATAGATTATGTAACTGATAAGTATGGTAATGATCATGTTGCTCACATAGGAACATTCAATTTACAGAGAGCGAAGGCTGCAGTAAGAAACGTTGCTAGAACTCTTGGCCATCCCTATTCTGTAGGTGATGAGCTTTCTCGCCTGTTGTTGGAACCCATACATGGGAAGCCACAAAAATTAGAAACCTCCATTGAAAAGGTAAAACAATTAAAAAAGTACAGTACATCTAATGGACCTGAAGGCGAAACATTACGCTGGGCTTGCAAGCTTGAAGATATTATTTCCAGTGCCGGAGTACATGCATCTGGAATTGTTATCTCAAATGATTCCTTACATAGCACTGTGCCTTTATTCTTAGGTAGAAGCGGAGAGGTTACTACCCAATGGGAAATGAAAAACATCGAACAATATGGTTTGATTAAGTTTGATTTACTTGGACTGGATGCCTTAAGTAAGATCCATAGATGTGTTGACCTAATCAAGGAGCGACATGACAACATTTCAGATTTTACTATTGATTCTATTGATCTCGAAGATCCTAAAACTTATAAAAACCTAAGGCAAGGTAATGCTACGGGAGTCTTTCAACTGGAGGCAAGCTCTGGCATGAGGGACCTTTTGGTACAGATTAGACCTAGCTGCCTTGAAGACTTAATTGCTTTGGTTGCTATCTATCGTCCAGGTCCTTTAGGATCTGACTATAAGAGTACCTATCTTGATATTCGAGCAGGCAATAGTGAACCAAGATATTTAATTCCAGAATTGGAACCCATCTTACAGCCCACAGCAGGATGGATTATATATCAGGAGCAGGTCCTTGAAATTGTTAAGCAGCTTGCTGGTTTTAGTATGGCCGATGCTGATCTTCTCCGGAGAGCTATCGGAAAGAAAGAAACCGACACCCTTAAACAACAAGAAGAAGCATTTAAAAAAGGCTGGCAAGCCAACGGATATGAATTAGAAAAAGCAGATAAAATCTGGGAAGACATTGTTGCTTTCAGTGACTATGCATTCAATAAGAGTCATGCTGCAGCCTATGCTTACATTACATACCAAACTGCATGGTTAAAGACACACTATCCAAGAGAATTTATGTGTGCTGTAATGATCTCTGAGTCTGGAAACAGAGACGAGATGATCAAGTGCTTAGCAGAATGCCGTCGAATGGGAATCAATGTTCTACCTCCAGATATAAATGAAAGCAAGAGTTCTTTCTATGTAGATAGTCAAGAAAACATTCGTTTTGGGCTAAGCCCAATTAAAAACTTAGGAGAAACTCCTGTTGCAGTCATTATGGATGAAAGAAAATCTAAATCTTTTTCTAATTTCTCTGACTTTTGTCAACGTGTTGATCTTGGAGTCATCAATAGATTAAAAATTGAATCCTTGGTAAGGGCTGGATGCTTTGATTCCTTGCAAGAAAATCGTGCCAGCTTACTGAAAGCAATAGATGATGTTTGGGAATTCAGGAAGAACTCCAAGGCATATGAAAGAAAACTATTAACTTACACAAGAAAGGTAGAAGCATACCACCAGAGACTTGAAGATATTAAAAACAATATCAAATCAGATACTGGAAAAGCATTAAAGCCTTTCAAACTTCCAGTTGCTCCTGAAATACTAGGCTTCCCGGATATCGATTCTCTTTTAGAATTAAATGAAAAAGAATTATATCAAGCAGAGTATGAGCTGCTAGGATTTTACATTACAAATCATCCACTTGGAAATTTTGATCCAAAAAATTATGCTAAGAACTTTTTCAGTATAGAAACTTTAAAAGAATTTGAAAATAAAATCAAAGTTAATCTTGGTGCGGTGATTACAAACATTAAAGAAATCACAACAAAATCTAAAAAATCAATGGCATTTTTTGTTTTAGAAGATTTAACAGGAACCATTGAGGCTGTTTGTTTTCCTAGAAACTATACAAAATGTAAAGAATTTCTACAAGAAGGTGTTCCCCTTGTACTTATTGGATCTACCGAGGTTACTAGTACAGAAAATGAAAAAATAACCAAATTTATCATTGAAAAAATTCAACCTTTAGAGCTAGAATCAATAAGTAATGTAAGTAAAAAAATTATTGAATGTCCCATTGATTATGTAGAACAGGTTATTAGTTTAGTAAAGGAATACGAAGGCTCAACAAATGAAGTATGTCTCAGTTTCATTACGAAAGATCAAACGAAATTTAATCCTTTATATTCTTTTGGAATTGATAATATAGAGAACTTTATAACCAAATTGGACTATATTAAGAATGAGCAATGAAAATAATTTTAACTTTAACTTAATCTCATTAGGAATCGGATTCGCTATTGGAGTTGGTGTGTTATATGTGATCGTACATGCGTGGCCTCTATTTCTTCTTGCAGGAGCAGGATATGTTATTCAAAAAGGGATTCCAGATTATTCTAGTGAAAAAGAAAACACAAAGGACACTGGATGAAATACTGGACAAACGAAGAGATAGAAATTCTATCTCAATCACTAGAACTCAGCACAAAAGAAGCTTTCTTAGAATTTTCTAGTCATTTTGGATCTTCCCAAAGGACATACGATGCTGTTCAAAAGAAAATTAAAAAACTAAGAGATGCCTACTCTAATGAACCTGATGAAGATGATTTTGAAGAGAACATTGAAACTCTTTTAAATCCAGGAACACTGTTAATACAAACAGACCTGGCTCAAAAGAAAAAAGAAAACAAAGAAAAAGCAAAACTGTGGCTTGAAGGTTTGGTTGACTTAGCTCAAACAGAGTACACAACCTTAACACATCGCATCGCCCCAGAAACAAAGGGAACTTCTCTATGTTTGGTTTTATCTGATTTACATTTTGGTAAACACACCAAATGGTTTAACATGGAAGAAGCAAAGAAAAGATTGCTTAGTATTCCAGATGTTTTATTGAATAAAACTGCAGACTTAACAGAACTAGATGAGGTTGTTGTCATCTTAGCAGGTGATCTTGTTGAGGGTGAGGATATTTATCCCACACAAAACAATCACATTGAATGCTCAGCCATTGAACAAACTCAAGTTTGTTCTGAATCTGTATGGGAAATGATTCTTAAGTTTCGAAGTTTATTCCCTGACGTTATGATTAGAATTGAAACGGTTCCAGGAAACCATGGAAGAGTAAGTAAAACTGCCAATGAGAAAACCAACTGGGATAATGTTGTCTATATGATTGTCAGCATGATAGCCAAAAAACATAATGATGATAAAATTATTATGAATTGCAACTTTGATACCTTTCGAACTTTCATAGTTAAAGATAAGGTTGGGATGGCTAATCATCATGGTGTAAAACATACAGGAACCTCAAATATGAGAGAGAAGGTTGCTGGCTGGATAACTGGAAAGCAGTTTGATTTTATGGTTCATGGTCATTGGCATGAGTGGCATGTAGGAAATTGGCTTGGACGTTTTGTAATGGGGAATGGATGCATGTGTGGTCCAGATGATCTCGCAGAACAAATGGGCAAGGAGGACACTGCTAGGCAAGGTTATTTCTTTGTAACTCCCGATGAGCCTGTCTGGGGATTTAGCTTTGTAGAATGGCCTCATTCAGCTAATGAGACACTTAACCCAAGAAGAACGTAATACTGTTCAAAGAATAAAATCTAAATGGACAGAAATTTGTAATGGTTTACTGAGCTATACAGGTTCTATGCGCCCATTATTAATGCTTGAATTTCAAGGCTACTTAGACTATTTAAAGATAATAGAAAATCAAATAGCTTTTTGGGAAATAAAATCTTTAGAAATAAATCATAAGCTAAGCTCGTATGGTCTAAGTCAAAAACTAACAGAACTAAAAGCAACAAGCTTATTGGAAATTTATTTGCCTGGAAAAATAGGAGAAGTTTCTATATATTTATCTTACTTTAGCGATGAAGATATGAGTAATTCTTTTAAAAGATGGGAGGCAATTATTAATGACATTGAGGACAGCTTTGATGACAAAAAATAAAAATTCACCGATGTTTACATTGAAAATTATTGAAGTAAATGAACTAGAAGATGGTACTTCTGAAATGATTTTAGATATTTCTAATGAATTTCAAGAATGGTTCAAAAAAGAACAAGGATTAAAGAGATGGTCTAATAAAAGATTTCAAGCTTGGCTTGAAGATGCAATTGAAAAAAACCTACTAGATCTCTGAGGATAAACAATGAATAATTGGCAACAAAATGTAGAGGATTTCCATAAAAAATTTGAACAAAAAATTGGGAATACTCCAGAGTTTTCAGATGAAAATACTATGAAATTAAGAATCGCATTAGTCGAAGAGGAATTCTTAGAACTAAAAGAAGCATATGAAGAGAAGGATTTTCCTTCTTTTATCGATGCAATTACAGATTCAATTTATGTTCTTCTTGGAACAGCCATAGCTACAGGAGTAGACCTCGAACCTATCTGGGAAGAAGTCCAAAAAACTAATATGGCAAAAACTCCTGGGAACAACAGATTGGATGGAAAACTATTGAAACCTGAAGGGTGGTCTCCTCCAGATATTTCTAACTTACTAAAAGAACAGGGTTGGATTGATTAATTAATGACAATGTACACTGGTGTTCAAGTCATAGAGACAAAACAATCCATCATTGACCAACTGTATGAAGAAAAAGTCATTCCCTTATCATCTATAGGAAATGAAACTTATCCCGAAAATATATACTTAGTTTGTAAAGACACTTCTGGAGCAAGTGCTTCTGCCTTAGCTCGGGTAGAAAAGGGATATCTATGTCTTCTTGATTCAGATATATCCTGCGGAAGCCTGCGTCCTAGAAATAAAGAGCAACGAATGGCTATGGATGCCCTGGTAGATGACTCCGTAAAGGTAGTTGTTCTTACGGGCAGGGCAGGCACAGGAAAAACATTGCTTACTCTTGCTGCTGCAATAGAGAGAGTCGAAGCTGGCCAGTATAAAAGAATCATCCTAACTCGACCTATGAGTTGGGTAGGAAAACATGGCCTAGGGGCTCTCCCCGGAGACGTAGACGAAAAGTTTAGACCCTACCTACAAAACTACCTATGCAATTTAGAATTCATGTTAGGAGGAAATCCAGAAGCAATTGTTGATCTTGTTCATCAATACAGGATTGAATTTCTTCCTATACAATTGATTAGAGGAGCTTCTTGGCACGATGCTTTTATTATTGCTGATGAAGTTCAAACTCTGGACTACCATGAGATGGTAACCTTAGGGACAAGGGTTGCGGAAGGCAGTAAGCTTGTTATCATGGGCGACCTAGGCCAAAGAGATGAAAAAATTGAAATAGAAAAAACAGGAATTTATAAATTTGTAAATTCATCAGGTGCAAAACAGAGCCCTATCGTTACTTCACTTGAATTAATAAAAAGCGAGCGCAGTCCAGTGAGTCAACTATTTGCAGATGTTTTTGAGGTTTAATGGCTGGAGACTACGACTATGATAATTTTTCTTACATAGATCTTAGGTCTCTGTCCACTAGAGTTCTATCTGTAACTTCATCTACATTACCAAATGAAGATGTTGTTTATATTTATAGAACAACTGATGGAACCACAGCAAGAGTAAGAGGGGGCAAGTATGTTGAAGAAGTCCCTGCTATAATTGATAGATTCCAGCAAATAATTTTAGATTTAGAGGAATAATATGTCAGATCAAGCATTCGAATTAAAACAACTCAAAAGTTATCAGTTTAATTTAAACGAAAACTTTATGAAACAATACATAGGACAACAACCAAATTGGGGTCCTATTGGTTATGTTACATATAAAAGAACATACGCTAGGCCAGTCCTAGAAGAAAATAGATCAGAAGAGTGGTGGGAAACAGTAAAGCGAGTAGTGCAGGGAACTTACACTATCCAACGTTATCATTGTAAGAAATTAGGTCTTCCTTGGAACGCTAATAAAGCACAAAAATCTGCTCAAGAAATGTTTAAGCTGATCTGGGATTTTAAATTCCTGCCCCCAGGCAGGGGTCTATGGATGATGGGAACGGATTTCTTATGGAAAAAAGGAGGGGCTTGCTTAAATAACTGTTCATTTGTAAGCACAAAAGCTCTATCTACTGACTTTGCTGACCCCTTCTGCTTCCTAATGGATATGTCCATGCTTGGAGTAGGTGTGGGTGGTGATACCAAAGGAGCTGGGAAGGTTAAGATTCGTAATCCCAAGCCAGGAAAAGAACTCTATGCTGTCACAGACACCAGAGAAGGCTGGGTTGAGCTTGTAAGAGACGTTCTCAATAGCTACGTAGGTAAGGGTATGTTACCCTCAAATATCAGCTACAAGAATATCAGGCCCTATGGAGAGCCCATCAAAGGATTCGGAGGAACATCCTCTGGCCCTGCTCCATTAGAAAGACTGGTTCAAGATCTCCAGGATATTTTAAATCCAATGATAGGCGAACAAGTCAATAGCACTGCTATTGTAGATATTTTTAATGCTATCGGTAGATGTGTTGTTAGTGGGAACGTAAGGCGTTCAGCAGAGATTATGTTTGGAGAGGCAACCGATCAAGAATTTCTTGAACTAAAAGACCCAGAAATCAATCAAGATATGCTTGATAAATGGCGTTGGACAAGTAACAATAGTGTATTCGTTGATGTTGGTTCAGATTATTCACATTTATCTGAGATTACAGCAAAGAATGGAGAGCCTGGGTACTTCTGGCTAAAGACAGCACGAGAGTATGGCAGGATGTGTGATCCTCCAGACTATAAAGACATGCTTGTTGAAGGAGCCAACCCTTGTTCCGAACAATCTTTGGAGTCCTATGAGTTATGCTGTTTAGTAGAAACTTTTCCTGCAAGACATGGATCATTTGACGAATATCAAAGAACTCTTAAGTTTGCCTATCTGTACGCGAAAACTGTTACACTCGTTAAAACGCACAATGAACGTACAAATGCTGTTATGTTACGGAATAGAAGAATCGGCACTAGCCAGTCTGGAGTTGCCCAATCATTTACTAGACACGGTATACGAGAGCATTTTAGATGGTGTGATGAAGGATACAAATATATCCGAAATCTGGATAGGATTTATAGTCGATGGTTGTGTGTTCCTGAGTCGATTAAAGTCACCTCAGTCAAGCCCTCTGGAACTGTATCACTTCTCCCCGGGTCTACTCACGGAATTCATTTCCCATATTCAGAATATTACTGGAGAACAATCCGCTTTGACAAGGGGTCTCCTATCACTCAGGCGCTTCGAGATGCTGGATATAGAATAGAACAGGGAGAAACAGAGACTACAGCAATTGTGTACTTCCCAGTAAAGGAAGAAAACTTTTCTAGATCTGTACAGAACTTAACTATTTGGGAACAAGTAGAAATCGCTGCACAAATGCAACACTACTGGGCAGACAACCAGGTATCTGTTACTATTAATTTTAAGCCTGAAGAAGCTAAAGACATTAAAAAGGTATTAGAGCTTTATGATCACAAGTTAAAGTCAATTAGTTTTCTTCCGTTTATTGAACACGGATATAAACATGCCCCTATTCAACCAATTACTAGAAAAGAATACGAACAAGCTATTAAGAAAATTAAACCAGTCTTCTTACGGCAAGAAGGCGATACAAACACTGAAGCGGGTGGCAAATACTGCGACTCAGATCAGTGTACAATCTGACTGTATATTTTGCTTTCCAGATAGAGAAATCATCTGGCAAGACAAGTATTTCTTTGCCATTTATGATAAATATCCTGTAAGCAAAGGCCATGTGTTACTTATTCCCAAAGAGCACATGGCTTCTTTGTTTGACTTACCTTTAAGAACGTTCATTTCCTCATTTCTTGCATTCCATTCTATAAAAACTATACTGGACAAACTTCACGAACCTGATGGGTATAATATAGGAATGAACTTGGGCAAGGCTGCTGGACAGACTATAGACCATCTTCATATACATATCATTCCACGATATGAAAGAGATGTAGAAGATCCCACAGGAGGAGTCAGATTTGTGATTCCTCACAAGGGAAACTATAAGAAACCAGGCTTTATCCCCAAGGGAAAAACTAAAAAGCCAAAGGTTAAGGAGTCAAAATGAATAAACTATTAACAGCTTGCTTGTTATCATTTTGCATTTCTACGACTGCATTTGCAGTAGAAGAAGTACAGAGTAGTACAAGCTGGTTATCACAGAATGATATTCCTGAGGTATCCAAAGTTGTTGCTGAAGGAACTCAGCCATTACCGGTGGTAAATGAACCACTAGGGATGGAACTTCCAGAAGGCAATGACATGCAAGAAGCTATAAATCTAGGCATGCAAATGCTAGAAGCAGTTCAGGCAGGGAAGATGCAATTAGTCCTAGGCTTATTGCTAATGATTTTGATCTGGACAATGAGGACATTTTGGTCTTCGTTTCCTCCAAATACAGTTCCTTGGCTAACAGCAGGAATTGCAATCATTGGATCTGCTGCTGTAGGGATGATCTCAGGTTGGCCCTGGGAAAAAATACTTACAGATGCATTAACAATATCAACCTCCGCAGGGGGCTTATGGAGTTTAATTGGAAAACATATTTCCAATTTAACAAAAAAATAAATTAAGACTCAAGGTGTAAAATGAGCAAGGTAACTCAAAAATGTCCCATTTGTAATGGCAAATTTATTGTTCTTATGGTAAATGAGGTTACTCAAATAGCATGGCCAGAGTGTTGGAAGTGTGGGTTCTCAGGACACTGCCCAGAAGACACAGAGAGTATGCATATTGATTTAAAGTTGAATTCTCATATGGATGATACTCAACTAATCAAAGAAGCTGTAGAAACATGGGATGAGTACCTTGCTCTCCTTGAAGAACAAAACACACCTAGAAAGGTTAACTAATGTCTAATAATGTAATTGAGATCAATAAAGAAAAAGAATCCATGGATGCTATCGTAGATTCATTTCATAATGAGGATGCCCAGTCTCCAGAAGAACTAACAGATGAACTCTCTGTAGAGATGATCAGGAGAGGAATCAAAGGCGGACTTGGCATGCTAGAGAAAGCCATGGAAGGCTGGGGAGAGAGAGATAAGAACTGGCAGGCCGATGGGAACTCAGAGATTACTGAAATGATGAATTCAGTTCAAAAAGTCTTAGAGAACATGGATAAATTCATGGAAATGATTCAGCATGACACTGTTGGTGTCATCAAAAGCATGGAATCATCCATTGCAGGTCAATGGACCACGCAGGCACATCTTCAAACTTTAATTGAAACATTGAAATCAAATGCCGTAGTTACAGATGAAGAGCTTGAGCATACCTGGAATAAATTAATTCCTTCTTTAATGAAAGATATGCAATCTCAATCTTGAACAACCAGTTCAATATACTGACCTAATACATACCTGATCTCAGTAACATTACTTTGAGAACGCATTATATTTGATAATGTTAATGCTATTTCTTCAGATGATTTCAGGTGTAAATCTTTTATCCCTGGAACAGCTACTTTGATAGTAGTTTGTTCCGGTGGATAAGAGGTGTCATCCTTAACTAGATCTTGTTGAGTTTTATTTAATTTATAATCCATCTGCACGAGTTTCCTTTAATTTATATAATATACTATTCAAATGCTTCTTAATCATTCTTGAATCTTTTTGAACAATTTTTGCTATCTCCTTCAGGTTCTTATCTTCATTAAATTTTAAAAATATAAGATACCGTTCATATGGAGAGAGATTCGCTAGTAAATTATAGTTAACACCCTTAATTAAAAAATTCAAATCTAATTTAAATTCATAGATTGGATCTTCTTCTGGGAAGCTATAAGCATATTCTTTTAAAATATTTAATTCGTATTTTAACCAATCCCTAATACCCCAGATAGATCTATAGGTAAGGTAGCCTTTTATACTAGAGGTTGGTTTGATTTTTTTTGAATAGTATTGTTTATCATAACCTAACCACAGTAAAGCAAGTTGCTGCTCTATCTCTTCTTTAGTTAGGTCTAAGTTTCGTTTTTTATTTTGAAATAATTCTTTGAGATTACCATGGAGGGCTAATAGAGATTTATTCTTAGGATATAATTCTTGATCCCAGTAAGTATCATATGTCATATCTACCAAATCATTGAATAGATCTTTAAAATTTTCTAAAACATTCATCTCCTCTATGGGGAATAACTACTCCCAGTTGGGTATAGTATCTTTATATTTTTTATCAAGCTCATTGTAGTATGCCATGATAGGCACACCCATATCTATAAAGAATTGATCCGCCTGAGTTCCGCGCCGACCAACAACTGCCCGTAGTTTCTTAAATTCCTTAGGATAAAATTTCTTAAATCTGCGTACAGCAGTCTTACCTTTTGGATCAAGTTGTCCTTTAACTTCAAGCCATAAGGTTCCAACCTTGAAGTCAGGTAAGTAAGAAACAGTTCCGTGCTTAATGCCATCAAAAAAGAAAACCTCGGGTTCATATTCCCATCTCCTATCTTTGTAATTTAACCAACGAGCAACGTTTGCTTCCCATCTGGAGCGCATGAACTGCCCGTCTAAGTCTTTTCTCTTACCAATGTAAGATTTTTTATTTCTTTTAACCGTAGTAATTTTACCATCTATCTCATTTAACTTTCTAGTGATAGCATTTCTGGACTTAGCCAGTGCTATTGTCAATTGATTGATAGACATATCATCTCTGTGCTTCTTTAGATAGTCTGTTTCAATTGGACTCCACTTTACTTTACCTCTAAACATTATTACTCCTGTGAGAGATAAAGCTGAAAGGCTTTGTTAGACTTTGGACCAAACAGTCCATCGACTTTACCAGTATAAAGACCATTAGCTCCGAGTACAATTTGCATAAATCTAGCAACGTTTCTCCTAACCTTATCTAGGTCCACCTTTTTTCCTGGGCATGTTTTTCTAAGGCGTTTACTCCCTTTAAACATGGTCCAACCAGTACCTTTTAACTCTCTATGCCCCACGACCTTATCAGGTGTTAACCCTAAGTTCAAACAAATTTGTCCACAACGGACCTCTAATGTATGTAGGAGGGCTCGTTTGGGAGCATAGACATCCTCACCCTTCTTGTTGCTACAACGATAGCACAACGCAATTCCTAGAGAGCTGGGATTCCACATCCCAACATGCCAGGATACCTCTGTATAATCTAAAGTCTGAAAGATATCCCCTTCTACACCAATCATCTCGTGGTAGGTAATAGCAGGACAACCACTATCGGAAATGTGGTTTGGTTTGATATCGTATTCAGCTATACGAAGCGGCGTAGTCTTCCAATCAGTTGTGTGAACAACAATTCTTTTAATTTTAGAAATTTTTCTATTTTTATATTTTTTATCTGGATGTCTTGGTAATTCTTCTATCAAACTAATTGGTGCTTTTATCTTGATTAGTCCTAAAGCTTCTTGATATTTATTCATTTTGTTCTTTGATACTTTTGAGGTAAAGGTATCTTTCTCTCCTGTATTTTTTCTCTCTCTCTTTAAGCTTTTTATAATGCTCTGAATTATTTCTATTAGTTTTTGCCACCTCATATCGACTTTTATTATACACTCTTATCTTCTCTTTGATACTTAATTCCTGGGCTCCTTCTTCCGCTCCTGGACCAGGACCAATACATTTAATCTTGGCTTTAATTAATTCCATACAAAGCTTATCTTTGTAACTTATTCTAATCAGGTGGATTCCTTGAGAAGCGCATAAATCATCCTTCTTGTCATCGAGGATTTTACCACGCAAAAATGTATCTTTATTTTTATGAAAAAATGAATTTTCTTCTGAGTGTTGGACTCCGTCATATTCAAAACCTAAATTTAGATTTGGAATATAGAGATCGAGATGTAGTTTATCTCCAACAGGATGCTGTTTTTGTATGTGTAAGGTGGGGTATGCTTCCCGCAACAGCGCAAAGAGTCTCTCTTCTCCTTCGGATTTGATCTTCTTTACGCTGCCTTGCAGGTTCAATTGACAACAAATATTGCGTACACTACTAACTGGTCGGGACAAAACCTCCGACAGTTGTAAATAAGTGTAGGTGTTTTGTCTTTCTAATAATTTTATTAGTATCTTTTTTTCTTTTTCTGTCCATCTCTTCGCCATTTAATCCTCAGTAAAATTTATAATATTCGGGGTCTTCAAATATTGCTTTGAAAACATCTTTATCTAATTTGAAATCAATAGAATCCCAATCTGACTGCTGATGTTCTTCTATTCCTTCTTCTAGATGCTTCAAAACAATTAATGTTAGCTCTCTTTTTCTTAATAAATCTGGAGATTCTAAATCATTTGTCTCATGAACAACTTCTTCAAAACGATTTTTCCATTGGTTATCTACCATAGCTTTATTCCTTGTTCGAACGCTTCATGTCCCCTTTCTCTCATATCTAATAAGCCTTTTTCCATTGCCCATTGAGCGAGATCGTTTGCAAGGTTATCGTCTTCAATAAATTTTAAATTTGCAAAGACATCATTTTTGAAATCAACTGTATTTAACACGACCTCTTCAATGTATGCCTTCCCTTTAGTATCTCCTATTGTTCCAAGCATTACTACGAATTCTCTTAATCCGTATTCAATGGTTGCCAGATGCATTAAGTGCTTGTTTCCAGGCATAGGAAAGATATTTTTATTTTTAATGTTGAAGCGCATATTTTATTCTTCAGTTTTCGATCTCATGTCTCCTTCTCCATCCAAAGTATCCAGCAATTGGTCATAAGCGTCTCCTCCTATATCCCTTGTTGAATGTAAAATCCGTGGTTCTAATAATTCTTCACAACGTATACATTTTAACATCACATAGGTCATCTCGCCAGCTACTGCAGGCACTTCTTGTCCTAAAATTACGTTATGATCTGACACATAACGTCCCACCTTAAATTGGTCAAACCATTGTGAGTTACACTTTGGACAAGCTACACAATCAGTTCTCTTTTTTTCTTCTGCCTTTAAAGCAGCACTATTTACTCTTTCAAAATCACTATAAGTTTGCATTAAACTTCCTCTTCTTTCTTATCGCATTTGCAATTGTTACATTTTTTAAACGGGGGCTTGGTATCTTTAAAATCCCATCCAGTTCCTTCGCAAACCTTACATTTCATCTCAGGCTCTGTGCCTGAGTCTTCCAAGGTTCCGATTAATTTCCCATTCTTGTCTTTGATTTTCAACATGAGATCTCCTTAAGGGTTACACTTTTCATAGAATTTACATTCAATACATTCATTTGTTATTGAAGGATAGTATAATTTTCTTTTTATAATTCTACATATGTTATTTATATACCTACCTGTTTTAATTAAAGAATTTTTATCATATTTAATTATATTAATATCTAATTTTCCTCTTTTTCCTATTGATAAGCATTGCATGGTTACCTCTGTGCAATTTAGATGCTCACTAACCAACCAAGCCAACGCCCTCGTCTCAATATCATTGAAATGTTCTTTCTTTGTACCATATGCATTCGTATTTATTTGTGTACAGACAATTGGATTTCTTAAGTTAATGACTGGGGCCCTTCCTTCCACAAATATCCCTGCAGTTTCTACCCCTAATGGAACATTTGTAAAAGCCTCTGTAGACCATTGTAAATAAATTTGATCATACCAAGCTCCCATTGCTAGTAAGATATATTCTGAGCTTTTCTTTGCTATACTATACTGTTCAGAACAATAAATATTACAATTCTTAAAGACTTCCTTGTCTACCCAGCTAACAATTTTTCTCCAGTCTGCACGATAGGAGGTCTCCATGATTTGAAGAATCCCTTTTGATATTACAGACCCAATTATTCTTTCTTGTTCTGTTATCTCAGGCTCTTTGTTTCCCTTGAGACTCAAACAGAATGCCATCGGACATTTTGAGAAAGTTTTTAATTGTTTAAGGTTGATTTTCACTTTCAACTTTTACCTTAATGAAATTGATTCTCTTTTCTGTGACTAACTGCTGTAGTGCTTTCTGATCTTTAGATAACCTAGCAGACTTTCCTGTCTTAACATCAATAAAATCTATATAGCCTTGCTCGTTTTCTTTATCAAACTTGATTCCAATAAAGTCTACAATATTTCCTAGTGGAATGATTCTGTCATATGTTGCTTTGATTTCTACATACCCTATAAGCTCACCAAGTGCTCCCTTTTTAACGTTGGAAGAGGAGGTTATACTCTTTAAAACTTTTTCCGGAACTTGAGATACAATTTTTTCAAGCTCACGCATGTTATAATTAATAACGCTATTGGCTTGTGTATTAACTTCATCCTTAAGTTTTTCCTTTAAAGAATCTTCTATTCTTTGTTTGTATTTGTTCATTATAAATACCAAAGTACACGAAAATAAACTAGACAACAAAACCCATTCTAATATTGTCATAGTGTTGCTCCAAGTAACATACCAAACCCCCATTGTTTATCAGCTAAGCCATAGTGACCAAAAGGACCAAGCCATAAATTTGTAAATATTGGCAGGTTGTTCCCTAGATTATACAATACAGGGGTTAATCCTACTGATATTTCTTGACCTACATCAAAAGATATTCTTGCAAATCTCCAAGCAAGGTCTTTACTTGATAGTCCATAGCTTATTGGACTAAACCCTACAGATGCTAAGCCTTCCCAGTTTAAAGAATCAATAGAACTATCTCCTCTAAGACCTAGACCTACACCCATGTCCATATGTGGATCCCACCAAAGAAACTTTGGGGTTCGTTGATCATCAATGACCATTGCAAAGCTCTCAACCTCAAATTTTCCTACAGTTATTCCTTTATCATCCAGTTCATACAATCTAATGTAGTTATTGACTGCTCCACTTGGAGTAATTGCTTCTACTATCTCAGCTCTTAACTTTAATGTTAAATTATAAGAGATATCCACGGGGAGAGTCCCGGAAGAAGTAAGTCTTGAGCCAATTGAACAACCAATAAGAAGACGATGGTCTTTATATCCAGCTGTAAAAGGATTGAGTACGCCCAGTTCTTTATTTGTTGCAACATATAATTGTCCTTCTAGCAAATCTAATTCTTTGCAGTCATTTATATTGATTGAATTACTAATTTCTATACTTGTCTCTGTACTGCGTGAAATTTCAACCTCATACCTTGCTTTAAGTTCTCCATATCTAGTTAAAAGGGAATTCCTTTTCTTAATTTCTTTTTTGAGATCTTTTTCTAAGTATTTGATATGTTTTGAAGCATCTCCAAATTTAGTTTCAGCTCTTCCTATCTCTAGGTTTGCTTCCATTAGTTTTTTATTTAATTCAGAAGTTACTTCTTGAGTTTGCATTTCATCAAGTTTCATTTTTACAATAAAACCACCACATAAAAGTAAACTTATAGTTAAGAATCCTATTATTAAATAGTCTTTCATTTTGACTCTCCTATGGTGGCTTTTGTTTTACTTGTGCTCACCCATCCCCATCTCTACAACCCATCCAGGGACATTCCTTTTCGTATAAGCAAGTATATCTGCTTTTTCTGTTAAATAATAATCTCTGTACGCTTTAACAGGGTCGTTGCATTTAAAATGAGCAGGAACACATTGTACCGGAGGGGTCATTCCAACTGGTTCCCTAACTTTTGCTCGATGATTTTTATCTCCTAAATTTTTAGGATAAGAATCTAAAATAATATGCTCAGAAGCATGCTTAGAACCTCCGCTCTTACCATACCTATAAGAATATTCCCTACATAGCTCTAAACCTAATTCTCTAAGCCACATAAAGTTTCCATCCGCTGTCTGTGCCCACTTTACGCATGGGTGATTCTTGTTTGAAGAGGTATAGCCATATGGAATTCCACTCTCTCTCATCACTGTACATAATATCTTAGCAATATCTGGGATTTGTTTCAGTACATGTTTATCACAATGATACCGTGCACATAGCTCTGGATCCTTATCTAAAATAAATATATTCATTATTGATAATCCGTTTTTCCTTGTTGTAAATATACATTAACACATGCTTCAAAATATTGGTTAGCCCTATCTAAATTTTCATAACAATGTAAAAGCTCTGCAGAGATATCGTCCATAACCCTGGGAGAGATACATTGCTTTTCAGCATTTATTATTGATGGTAAGTAGTGTTTACATCCCCACGCTAGAGCTATGGCTAATAATAATGCTACTATCATCATTTTAATATTAACTTGTTTCATCCAAATAAACTATTCCTTTCTCCTGGTCGTTCATACTTTGTTCCTGTATTCTCCTCAGCTTCCGCTTCTTTAGCAAGAATAATACTCTCGTCTATATTTTTAAAGTCAGAATAATCTGGATAAAATTCAAACCATAGCTTGCTTTTGAATCCACTTACCTTGTTCTTCCCAATACTTAATTCTATAATTGGCATACGAACTGGAGCCCCATCGACTAGAGCTGTATGAAATTTTGATGCATCATCACCCTTCTCGTGCACCTCATTGTGCAGGTGGGCGATAATGTTTGCATCGTACTCTATTTGTTTTGTCTCTGAGATATCATCGTTAGTAGCCTTGCGTCCACCCTGTGTCTTCCTATATTCAATAGTGGTAATCACTGCAATGTGATGTTTGGTTGCCAAGTTCTTCATCATGTTGCTTACCTTTTTGAATCGAACTCGTTCATCTCCACCACCACCGAAGTCATGAAGTTTATGAAAGTTATCTAATATGTATACAATATTCCTATTAGGATACTTATTTCTGAAATGTCTAATTTGAGCATCTGCATACGATAAGCTATTTCCATTATTCGCATCTCTTAAAATTATCCTCCCGTCATCTATGAGTGATTCAAATATATTGTATCCCATATCCCTCTTTTCTAACAGCTCATCCCCATGTCCAGTTCGTAAATAATAATTTGGATCCATTACTTGGTTTAAAGTTAGGTCTCTACTTCCCTCTGCAATTGATACAAATTTAGGAATTAGTTGTTCAGCCGTGTCATCAATACTGTGATAGATCACTAAGGCATCATTTTCTTTCTTATGTCTCGCAATTTCATATGCCATTTTACATAGAAAACTAGTCTTGCCTGCGTTAGGATTACCTCCCAAGCAAAACCATACATCTTTTTTCCAATCTCCTGCTAGGGCATTTTCTAATCGCTTTAGATCTTGACCCAATACAAAGCCACTAAAGCTTCCATCCTTAGTTTCTTCGTATTCTCTTCTGCTTCTGACAAGTGAAAGACAGGATTGTTCGGAGAAATTATCTTCATCATATTTGTTTGCCAAGTTGTATAAATCATTTAATGCGTCCTGTAGTACAAATTCTATTTGAGAGGGATCTCTCTGTATGAGGTTGACCATTTTGTCTGTAATATTCTGTCGTTCTCTGGCTTTTTCTGCAGCTCTAATATTCTGCAAACGCTCTAGTTCTGACTGAATAGCTTTGATGCTAATGCCTGTAGCTTTAGCTAACACTTCACACATTTTTTCTTGTGCAATATATGAGGTCTCATTTACAATGAGAGGAATCATATTCTTACAGATAACTTCTTCGTCTTCATCTTCTGCAAATCTAGAAAGTCTCCACTCGAAAGCTGTCCACTTTCTGAGTTTCTTAAACTCTTCAACACCTTCTTCTCTAATGAATTCATCAGGATCTTTTCCATTAGGAATCATAATGATATGTACTCTCAGGTCTTTGTGACCTGCTAGTGTAGTATCTAAGATACTTTCAATACGATTCTGACCAGCCTCATCTCCATCTAAACAGAGAATAATATCATAGAGGTTGTATTGTTTTAATAGGAACAACTGATCGAGACTGAAGGCGGTACCACCAAGGCCTACTGTGTTTTTAACTCCATGTTGAGCTGCAGTAATTACATCGGAATAACCTTCGAATATATATACAGATTGTTTGCCTTTCTTGCGTTTCTTAAGTAAGCAATCCAATCCATATAGTCGAGTACTCTTCCTATAGATATTACACTTAACACCAGTGTGTTTTTGGTTTATATATTTGGCCCCATTAGACCTGTCTTCTTTGTACTCTAGATTCCTAGAAGCAAAGCCAACCGCTCTGCCTCCTGGATCTTTGATGGTAAAGACAAGCCTATCTGGTCCAAAAATCTCTTTCCTACCTAGGTCTACGTCATCTTGAAACCTTGCTGTAAAACCAAGGTCTTTCATATGCTCTCTGAAATCCCTATAGCTTCCTATACTACCAACACCATACTCTTTGCAGATATCTTCTGACCAATCACGTTCCTTGATGGCTTGATCAAATAAATCTGGCTTGTTCCCCATGGTTAAGTAGTCACAAGCATTTTGATATGCTCTATAGGTGTCTAGTTCATAGATTTCTTCCTCTGTGAGAGGCTTGTGTTTTAATTCTAAGCCAAATTTCTCAGCAAGATATGCTAGGTTCTCAGTTATGAATCCAACACCTACTAGGGGCTTGTTCTCAAGGTAATGAGCAGCATGAAATATATTTCCTGAAGCTCCGCAAGAGAAGCAATGGAACACATCTTCACCTGGAACTACTCCAGCCGAAGGGTTTTTATCATCATGAGCAGGGTTGATACAGCAAAATAATTTTGTAGGATCTATTTCCTGCTCTTCTAGATATTCCGGTAGATGTGGAAGGATTTTTTCAATCACTTCCTCATAATTTTCAATTTTCATTAGATACTCCCCTAGTTAAGACCAACAGACATTTTTAAAAGCACAGTAACTACAGTTCCAATCACCAATCTGCTCATGTGGACCAAGCTTTCCGCTCTTCCACTTGGCATATTTGGTTTTAGCTACTTTTCCTTTTGAATAATAATCTTCTATCTTTTCTCTTGAATAATAAAGTTCATAATCATTCGGAGGAACAATGTCGTTATCCAAATAAGATTGTAATTCTTTATATCTTGCATAGATATCATTGACTGTAAATGAACGAATGATTTCCCCTTCAACCTTAGGATAGATAATATCCTCTTCTTGATGAAGTTCAACCTTGAAGGTCCGTCTTTTTACTGAGTCTCTAGCGAAATATACTATTCTAAAATAGGGTAGTTTATCTTTAAAGAAGTTTAAATAGATAAGTGTTTGTAATAAATGAGGCATTTTTGGAAATGCCTTAGTACTTCTATTCCCAAAGAGTTCTTTCTCTGCAAAGTATCCATAGAAAGACTTTACCTCTGCACCATATACAGTGCCATCTGGTTCTATCAGCAGGGCGTCTAACTCTCCTGAGATACCAGCTTCGGCATCAACAAACTTTACATTGTTGTCTACCCAGATTCCCATCTCTTTCCAGAGATCAATTAGAATCTTTTCAACACCAATACCTTGCTTGAAGATATATTCAGATCTAGCAGAGTTAGGAATACGTTCAAACTCATGACTACTACATCTAAAATATGCGGCACGCATACATCCACCATGAACGACCTTGTCTCCATGTTCATCGTAGGTGGTTACTGAGGCTTCTGAGGGGTAAAAGTTTTTAGCTCGGGGAGCTTTAAATTTAGGGCGGGTCATATGTTCGTCAACGTGTGCGAACAGGTTATAATTATCGTAGGCCATGCAATTCCTTTCTTTGTTGCTGGCAGGTTCCATAAACAGAATAATTTATTTTCATATGGAAGGCAAGAACTAATCGATCTTTTCTACCCTTACCTTCACGCTTACATCTATATCTTTTACGATATCTTTCAAGGCTTCTTCTATATCATATGTGATCTGAGCTGCGGTTTCACTATTTTTTACAGACCCAGTAACATGCACTACTACCTGAGTTTTAAAATTTAAGTCATTGATTTTCTCATGAGTTTTCAACTGTGTCACATCCTTTGTATGTCTGATGTGTGTCCTTGATAGTATACCAAGGAGCTTCATTACAACAATAAAAGAAAAAAATATGATCATGCCTAGCAATCCGAATGCCATCTCTAGGATATCCATGATCCAATTCCTTCATTGTAATTCCTTTATATCTTGAACCAATCACTCCCGTTACAGTACATTGTTAGACTTCCATAATCTTCTTGTATCTGTATTTCAAACTTATTATTGATTGAGCTTGGAGCTTTAGCTCTTATTTTTATTGGGTATTGGCTGGCCTGTCCTTGTTCATCTTTTATTATAAGAATCCGACCTTTTATATTCTCTGAGTTAGGTATCATAATTTCTACGTTATTATGTTTTACCTTCTCTATACCTATGATACAGTCTTTTTCTTCTATTGTATATAGGCTGTCATCTATTCCTTTGTATTGCAAGCCTAAGCTACCTCCTACATGAAGTAGACAGTTTGTGGGCTGTCTCCCTATACCTATATTACCTTTTTCAGAGATTACAAATCTATCTTTGTGGTGTATGTGTATTTTGAAGCCAGCGCACTCATCTATATGGATATAGGCCTTGCAGTCGTCACTATCGTAACCAACTTTAAAGCCATCATCTGGGTAACTACCTGTAATTTTGTTAGAGAAATTGATACTAGGGGAAAGATCTCTATCAGATGAGATCTCTGTAGTATTTATTTTAAGTCTATGGGCGACGAATGGTTTTTTTGCCATATCGTCTTCTCGCTTTTATGGGTCTGGGGGAGCGTGCTATCTCTTTTAGAAATCCCACCATGAGAAGCACAACTCCCCCTAATAATACCACTGTAGCATGAAAGATAGTTAGTGGTAGACCCTCAATCATCTTATGAATCCCCTTGAATTAAAGTTGCGGTTCCATCAGGAGCTATATAGTAAAGTCCTGATGTTTGTCCTTCTCCACTTCTATCCCAATGAACCATTTGTCCTGTTGAGGCAATTGCGCTTGGGGTATTAGTTACAGTTGCCAACTCTACTGCTGTAGGGGCAGCCAATGTTGCATTTGCTGTCAATGCTGTTACCGAACCTGAAGAGTTTTTAACGAACATGCCACTAGAGGTAGCATAAACGCTCGAAGAATTTGCTACAGTAGCAGGCTCGTTGCCCTCTGCAAACTGCAAGCTTCCTACTGCACTGCCGTTATCCTGTATTGTCCCTTGCTTAACACCTTCTACGATGTCCCAAGCAGACCCATTCCATCGGTAGGTCACCTTGCTTGTTGAAAATTGTTCACCTACTGCGGGTGATGTTGGAAAATTTGCCATTTCTAATTTGTCCTCCTAGTTAGCTAATTTTTGTTTCGACACCACTTGGGTCTCTATAATATAATCCGTCTGTTTTGACATAAAGTGTTGGTTTATAGATTGTAGTCGTAAATGCTGCAACAGGTGGTGTAAAGGCACTCGTATAGACTGCCGTGTTTGTGATGCGATACTCATCAAATTTCGCATTAGAATATACAGTCGAGCCGGAAGTATTTCGGTATGCGCCAATCCACATTTCATTAGATGCCATCGAAGCGGGCCATGCGGTTGAACTTGTCACTGTTGAACCAACTTGTACGCCATTCATCCAGGCGTAATATGAGTCACCGCTCTTGGTGATTGCATAATGAACCCACTCGGTGTCAGGGAATGCCCCGCTGTGGGTAAAATAGAACTCTATAGTGCTGCCATCAAGAATATACACCCACATTTTCCCTTCGCTCGGGTCGATTCCAATGGACGCTTTTTTTGCATCTGAGCCGAGTCGAAGAAAAAACGGCGTGATTTCGGCTGATGTAGTGTAAGCCCAAGTTTCCCAAGTCCAATTTGTTCCTGCCCTAAATTCTGCATTAGCAGCAACAGCAATAAAGTCATTAGACCCGTCTAGGTTTGCACTTCCTGCTCCAAATTTCTTTACGCTAGTATCTAGAGTAGCTCCAGTTACCGCTACAGTGTGTCCATGACTTGATGAATCTGTAAAAACCTGACCATCAAAATGCAATAGCAGCAAAGTGTTTGTATCTTGACTGTATGCACCAGGAGTGTCACCTTCTGTTAGTCTACCAGGAACATAAGCATTGCTACCGCTATCCATCTTGGTAAGTGTTCCATCAGAAGACTTCATTACAAGACCATTGTTGTTTACAAAGAGTGCTCTTTGACCACTCTCAAGGATCGGGCTACCCCAACCATCAACATCAATTAAGTCATGCTCTACTGATTGAGGAGTAAAATTTGCTGTATAGCGAGCACTTGTTGAGATACGGATTTCATCAAGATAACCATTAAAGTCTGTCGAATGGGTTGGGCTACCAGTTCCAATCCTGAAAGCTCCACTATCCGCATTTGGATTGAAATTATAATTGCCACTGATGTCTGCTATTCCATCAACATAAACCTTATATTCACTTCCTGTTAGAATAAGTGCTATGTGATGCCAGACATTGTCTGACAAATCTACGCTCCCAGATACATAGTTAACATAAGTAGAACCATCACCCATAAAGAGTTTCAGTTGGTTATCCATATCAAGATACCAGCCTTTATTGTTTGCACTTGGATACATATTGAATATCCTTTGCCTAGATGTGTTAGAAGTTTTAATCCAACATTCCGCTGTGAAAGCTCCTGTTCCCGGATCAAAATCAGAACTATCTGGAATCTCTATATAATCACCATTTCCATCAAAATATATAGCTCCAGTACCAAACTTAGTATTTTCACTAGAGCCTGAAGAGTTAATCAATGTATCTCCATTAAGAGTTAATGTGTGAGTTCCCTTCTTGTCTGTTAGTGTGGTCACATCTGTAAGTGAGAAATTACTTGTATATCTAGCGATTCCCTTTGAGACGCGGATATCATCAAGATAACCGATATAATCTAAGCCAGAGTAAGAAGTGTCTGTTCCTATCGAAACTTCATCGTTGTTGTAAAGCGTATAGCCAGATCCAACATTTGCTGAAGCAGTCTGTACTCCATTCTGAAAGAGTAATACATTCGCTCCGTTTCTAACTAAAGCCACATGATGCCATGTGTTTTCTGAAACAGCTGAACCAACTATAGAAGTATAGGGAGAAGAACCATTTTCAGACAAATATACATTTAAATTTCCTTCATACATTTGTAGAGTCCAAGATCTTTTTCCTGCACTATGGTTCCAGTTCGAAACAATATGTGGAGCTGTATTTTGATCATTATTCGTAGTATATATCCACGCTTCAACTGTAAAGTCACCGGAACCAAAACTAAAGTCATCAGAATCTGCGACTGTAATGTAGTCTCCATTTCCATCGAAATATAATGAGTGGATTCCAAATTTCTTTTGAGCTGTACTTAATGCTGCGTTTCCTGAAGCAGTTAAAGTGTGTGAACCAGAGCTTTTGTCAGACACTACGGTTGTATCAGCTACATAGAAGTTAGAAGTATATCTGGCAGTGCCCTTCGTGACACGAAGATCATTTATGTAGCCATCAAAAGTCATTTGCTTGACTGAGTAAGCAGGATCGTAATATCCACCTATTCCTGTCCAGCTATTTCCAGTTGTATTTATAGTTTGGGCGGTCCCTGTAGCTTTAGCTACACCATCAACATAGCATGCGAAGTTACTTCCATTTCTAACAAAGGCAATATGTTGCCATTGATTTATTACAATGTCTCCTGGACTTCCGAGAGTGTAGGTACCTCCGTTCCATCCAATTCTAGGAGATCCATCATTTTTTATACCCAAATAAAAGCCGTGACCAGACCCCCAGTTTCCAACAAAAAATATGCTGGACCAGTTGCTAATGTCTTCAGGATATATCCAAGCTTCTATCGTAAAATCGTTACTTCCAAAATCAAATTGGCCGCTATCGTTTGGAAGGGTAATATAGTCTCCATCCCCATCAAAGCTCATAGAGTATCCTGCTGTTTTCGTAAGTGTAGTAGCATTTCCATTAAATGTTATAGCGCGAGCAGAGTCAGAGCTATCAGTCGCTTTACCATCAAGAACTAATTTATGATTAGCATCTATAGTTGTAACTTCTGTTGTGAAATTACTAGTGTATCTAGCAGTATCGGAAATTCTAATTTTATCTAGATAACCAGTATGAGGATATAGTGTGCTGGAGTACGCGCCAAAAATAGCTTGACTATCAGGGAGTGTTATATCTCCAGACTTATTTGACATTGTGCTAATTGGAGTTCCATTTTCCCATAAAGTTACAAGATTGCTGGAATCTCTTGTGAGAGCAACATGAAACCATTCATTAACTGGAACAGCTCCGATACCGGACTCGATATCTGTTCCCAATACTCTGTATCTCCAATTTCCTTGGTTATTATGAGATCCAATTTGTATATCTGGGTAAGTCGGATAGTTAACTGACTTGTCAGTAACAAAGAATGATCCAGAAGATGACGATATCTCATTGTATACCCACATTTCGATAGTAAAAGGGCCAGATAATGTCATCCCGGACTGAATCTCCAAATAATCTCCACTGCCATCAAACTTCCAAGAAGTTCCTCTTAGTTTAGATACCTCATGAGCGTCATTATTAAATGTTAGGGTATGTCCACTATCTGAACTATCTGTACTCTTTCCATCAAGAATTAACTTATGATTAGCATCTTTGGTAGTAATTTCTGTTGTGAAATCAGCAGTATATCTGGCGATTCCTTTTGAAAT